>Ga0187783_10001328_pt1 | contig 18195 bp, 15 predicted proteins | sample 1015_SJ02_MP02_2_FD_132471 | JGI IMG/M metagenome (GOLD analysis project Ga0187783, IMG submission 132471) | Tropical peat soil microbial communities from peatlands in Department of Meta, Colombia - 1015_SJ02_MP02_20_MG | ecosystem: Environmental > Terrestrial > Soil > Wetlands > Peat | place...
CCTCTACGACGTCGCCAGGGCGAAGTCTTTTGTTCAGTCGATGCATAAGTAAGTGGCAATGCTGTTACTCGGAGATGCGGGGTGCGCGTAGCGGTCAGGCAGCGCTTGGCCCTCCCCGGCGACCCGGACCGAGACTGTTCTTGCTCCGGCCGGTCGCATGGGACTTTGCCATGCCGCACCCGTACTTCGCGGAGCGAGCTCTGCCCGCTCCAGCCTCACAGGAAAAGATGAAACTGCTTTTGAACCCGGGCTCTTCGCTTCACGACACGAGAGATCGTTTTCCGGACTGATGGTGGAGTTGCGCCGCGGTCGGGAATGCAGCGACCTCCGCCTTTCGCGATGCGATGTAGCGCAACCAATTGCCATACAGGCCGACGGCGGATGAAGTCCATGGGCTCTCGAACAACCCTTGGGCCGAGGCAGGAAAATGCTCCATGACTTCCTCGCGCCGATCCGACAAGGCCCGCTTTTCAAAATCTGCCAACGCTTCGGTCGCGGCCGGATCGAAGTATCCCTCCGGCAGGGAGGGGTAGGTCTCTCTCTCCCCCCGCAAGAATCGTTTGATATCCCGTCGGTACTCTTTCTGCAAAGTCTGCGCGCCGTATTCGGGATGACCTTGGAAGTGTACGAAAAGACTCTTCCCTTTATGTTTCACGAACACGTCAACCCCCGCCCTCTCCGATTCCGTGAGGACAGCATAGCCACGACGATCGAGCTCGTCTGCCCGCACTTCGTTCCAGCGGGAGTGGGGAAACCGCACAGGACTGGCGATCTGCGCAGTGAGCGGGTGCTCCCGGACTTTTCTGGAGTCGAAGACGCCGAAGCGCTTGTCCGGCAAACGATGGCGTTCAATCCCGTCGCTGTAGAGGACGCCCGCATGCGCCGCCAGACAGGACAGAACCGTCGAGATGGTATTGCCCTCGGCCCATTCCAGCACCCCAACCAACTCGGCCCAGTATGGTTCCTGCTGCAAGTCGGGCTGACGCGGTTCGGTGCCGGTGATAATCGCTGCATCAAAGTGGTCGTTGCGAAGATCGTCCATGCCGAAATAGCAGCGCTGCAGATGCGGCTGCACGCGATCGCTGCGCGCAATCCCAGCCAGGGAATAGAGCTTAAGGAAGAGGGGAAGCTCGCCCGAGGCGGCATCGAGCAGTCCAAAGAATTGCATTTCCGTATCTTCCAAAGCCGGGTCTGGCATGTTGTTCACCAGCGCGATCTTGACCACGTTCAGGAGTGGCAAGTAATCGCGGTGCGACTCTCCCGGGCAGGATCTCTCCCGCCAGCGAGTCGGGACTCGTCCGCTGTCGAGCAGAAGCGGCATTACATGCCCCCCACGCTGATCGCGACTGCTTCCCTCGCCTCTTGCTTGGACTTCTCGAGCGCCTGCGCCAGATCCTCGATAATATCGTCGATATGCTCGATGCCCACGCTTAACCGAAGCATCTCCGGCGTGACCCCCACTTTAAGCTGTTCTTCCGGCGTAAGCTGCCGATGCGTAGTCGAGGCAGGGTGACAGGCCAGCGATTTGGCGTCGCCCATGTTGACCATTCGCTTGAACAGGCGCAGGGCGTTGAAGCACTTCTTCCCGGCTTCGAACCCCCCTTTCACCCCGAAGGTTAGAAGCGAGCAGCGTTTCGAACCCAGTTACCGTTGTGCCATCGGGTACAGAGGATTATCCGGGAAGCCCGCGTAGTTGACCCATTCCACCATGGGATGTGCGCGCAAGAACTCCGCCACTTTTCGGGCGTTCTCAACATGTCGTTCGACGCGCAGGGCAAGCGTTTCCACGCCCTGGAGAAGCAGGAAGCCGTTGAAGGGAGATAAGGTAGCGCCGGTATTTCGCTGGCAGACCGTGCGGCAGCGCGCCACGTACGCGGCATCACCATAATGTTCAACATAGACAACGCCGTGATAGGCGATCTCCGGCCGGTTGAGCATGTAAAAGCGCTCCGGATAGTCGCGCCAGGGAAACTTGCCACTGTCCACGATCATTCCGCCCAGGGTCGTGCCGTGACCTCCCATAAACTTGGTCATCGAATGCACCACAACATCCGCTCCGTACTCGAACGGTCGCAGCAAGACTGGCGTGGCAATCGTGTTATCCACGATCAAAGGAACGCCGTGCTTGTGCGCTGCCCGCGCCAGGCCCTCGATATCGGCGACATTCCCGGCCGGATTTCCAACACTTTCGCAATACACCGCCCGGGTGTTCTCGTCAATGAGCCTTTCCACCTCATCGGGATGATCGCTCGCGGCGAAACGCGAACTGATCCCCCGTTTCGGCAGAATGTGGGCTAGAAGCGTGTAGGTGGCACCGTAAAGCTGGGGCAGAGAAACAATGTTGTTGCCGGCCTCAGCAATATTGATCAGCGAGTACTCGATGGCCGCCATTCCGGAGCTGACGCTGAGCGCTTCCACTCCGCCTTCGAGCGCGGCTACGCGTTTTTCGAGGACGGTGTTCGTCGGGTTCCCAATCCGCGTGTAGATGTTCCCTTCCACTTCGAGATTGAACAGGGCCGCTCCATGTTCGGCGCTGTCGAACTCGAAGGCAATGGTCTGGTAAATTGGCACGGCAACCGCCTTGGTTGCGGGGTCGCCGTCCCAACCACCGTGAATGGCGATGGTCTCTCTCTTCATGTTCTTACCTTCGGCCAGCGACCGACGTCATGCCGTGGTTCCCCATGCGTCGTTCTCTCACTTGGCCGTGCTCGCGACGCTGCGCACCGGCATCAGCGCCGGCTCACGCAAAAGCGACTGCCGGATGGCCTGGGCGATAGTCCGAGCGGCGAAGCCGGCTCCAAAGGCGAACCGCATGACCGGGCCGAAGCTGTTGGCGGCTGCCACTCCGACGAAATAAAGACCGGCGACGGACGACTCGAAGGTGGTCGAGAGTACGGGTGTGCGTTCGACCGCTTTGAGCTTGTTCCGAACCTCCGGACTGAGGAAGCGCAAGCGATCCAGATCCACCTTATACCCGGTGGCGGCGATCACATGTTCTGCCTGAATTTCACGCTCGGTACCGTCCGCGCCCCGAAGGTGAAGATGCACTCTGCCGTCCTGGACATATGCCTGTTGCGGCGTCTGTCCGAGCAGAAGCGGAACTTTGCCAATCACTTTGTCTCGCGCAAACCACCCTCCCGAGGGACCGAGCGTCGTGCGTACCAACTCCAGGCGCAGGTGCTCGGGCAGAGGGTGAAAGAGCATGGGAAAATCGGAAAAGAAGCGAGAGCGCAAACCCGGGCCCAGACCAGACTGGGGATGCCGTATTTGCTGCCACCAAGACCGAGGTTTGCCGGTGGGCTTGGTATGGAATTTTAGCTCTTGGCGACGACTGACAAGCTGGACTTCGGCACCGGCTTCCTGCAGCAAGTAAGCCACATCCGTGGCCGAAGAGCCGCCGCCAATCACGATTACACTGTGTCCTTTAAAGGGATCCAGCTCGCGGTGGCGGTAACTATGCGAGAGGAATTGCCGCGGCAATTGCGCCAGCGGTTCCGGCACATGCTCAAAGTGCGTGATCCCCACTGCCAGCACAACTCTTCGCGCCGAAATCGTTTCGCCGTCCTCGAGCCGAAGCAGAAATCCGTTGGACGAACGATCGACATTGGCCACCAGTTTGTCCTCAAGCTCTGGGACCATGCGCTCGCGGAAGGCCAGACCGTAGCCGGCGAAGGTATCGAGGCGCACGGGAATACCCGTGTCGGCGTACTCGATCTGTCTCTCGGCACAGAACTGCCTAAGCGTGAACGCGGCGTTCGGATCGTAGATGTTCGAGGCAAATCCGTCGGATTTCAGAAGCATGCCTTTCGGCATATGGGCAACCCAGCTGTCCATGGGACGGCCAAAAATACGGAAGGGAATGTTTGAGTTTCTTAAATGTGCAGCCACGGATAGGCCGTAGGGACCGGCACCGACAATAGCAGTATCTAACATGCTTAGGAAGAGCCTTTCTTGGGGGTTCAGGTTCGGGGTATCAGGCGCTCAATGGCGTCCATTTTCGGGGGAAGTTCGGTTATCATACCACGTCCTCTCCCTTTCCCACACTCCCCCGAAAGGGAACCGACCGCAGTAAGGGAGGGAATATATAAGTCTCAATCTTGCAGCAACTTACTGATACAACCCGGGGGTGGTCCTGGTCGCCCCGAGGACGATTCGCGGGAGACCCTAAGCTTGTCGGGAGCGACAGAAGGCGCTACCCTAGTTCTTGCGGCCGCGCACCCATGGCAGCCCAGCAGCAGATCGACTTTCCCCTTCCTCCCGACCTTCCCGAGCCGGTGGACGACGGCGCGGCGCAACATCTTCCGGGCGCCCCCATTCCCCCCATTTCTCTGCCCTCCACGGGGGCGAGGATCGTCGATCTTCGAGCCCTGAGCGCGGCACGAACCGTGATCTATTGCTATCCGATGACCGGCGTACCGAACCAACCGCTTCCCGCCGGCTGGGATCAGATCCCCGGTGCTCGCGGCTGCACGCCACAAACCCTGGGCTTCCGCGACCACTATCAGCAGCTGAAGGATCTCAAGGCCGAAGTCTTCGGACTCAGCACGCAGACCACGGAGTACCAGCAGGAGATGGCGGCTCGACTCCATCTTCCCTTCGAGATTCTGAGCGATTCCGAGTTTCGTTTCGCGGACGCCTTACGCTTACCGACGTTTGAAGTGGAGGGAGTCAGGCTCCTCAAGCGCTTGACCTTGATCGTTCGCGACGGCAGAATCGAGCGTGTCTTCTATCCCGTGTTTCCGCCGAACGAAAGTGCCGATCAGGTCCTACGCTGGCTCGAGGCGCATCCCCTCTGAGTTGGCCAAGCCCCTCCTTGTGCCTGGTCTCGGCGGGCGGTTGCTTCGGCCGGCATCGACCCCAGGAACGGAAGACCATTCAGCCGATATGCCCGTAGAGGAGCTTGCCGAGCGCCCTTAGCACCGGGTCGGGTGCGAATCGAACCACTTGCCGGACGGCATCCCTTCTCCAGGAATAGGGTGTCTGCACGAATCTGCGGGCGTACATCCAATAACTGAGCGGTGTGCCGAGAGCCCCCCAGTGTTCCTTGAATGAAATGAGTCCGAGATTCTCGCTGTCAGAACGTCCCATCTCAAATTCCTCGAGCCCCCGGTTCTTGGCTTCTTCGATGGTCTTCCAGAACAAAAGCGCCATTCCTCCGAGTTTGTGAAACCGAGCATCACTGCAGCCGTATTTGTAAACGATCGACTTCTTGTGCGTGATGGTGAGGATGCTGGCGATCGGCACCGCGTCCTTGGAAGCCACCCGTATTTTTAACCGGTCGCCAAACGTAGTGATGAGAGCGCGAAACCAGGATAACGGTTGTGGCGGCAAGAATTGCCGCCGTCGAGTCATGATCAGCAGCCCGTAAAACTTCTTGAGCGCAGCTTCGGAAGTGCCATCCTCATACCCGAGGTGCTCACGTTCTGCGCGTCGAATCTTTCTTTGAACGCAGTCCTTATGGAAGCTATGCAACAACTCCTGCTGGCTTCGAGCCAGGTCCAGGCGATGAAAACGATAGGTGCGAACCTTGCGCAGCCCAGTTTCGCTTCCCGGTTGATGAACGATGGGTCGGATCTCGATGTAGTTCCACCGGCGTGAATCGACATAGTGCCGCATATGCAGCAAGAGACTGTCCAGCTTGCTCGGGTCGTCTGCCAGAGGTTCGCAATGATCGGAAAAAGGCAAGGAGACGAATCGCCAGCCCGTCAACCAGCTCTGGACGCGGCAAAAGACCAGGCCGTTCTCAAGAGCCGCACCCGGTGGGCACGTCGTAACCACCGTAGGCTCATAACCGTAGGCCATCTGCAAGGCTCGGAGCCAGCTTGTGCTGTGGAATACGGAAGCGCGAGGATGGCGTTCCGTGAAGCTTTCCCAGCGCCCATCGGACAACGGATTGATTTCATAGACGCTCGTCGCCCGAGACTGCGCTGTCGGCGGGCGGGCAAGGTTCGAGCCCGACGCAGTTCGTGTGGCCTCTTCTGTACTCGAAATCATCTTCTTTTCCATTTACGTACGAGTCCGGCGGCTCGCCCCTTGGCAAGCGAGGGCAGGACTCGAGTTCACGCCTGCAGCAAAGCGCTGCGTCATACGATCCGGCCTACCGAGCAAGAACCATCAGGCTGTAGCCACCCAGAATGCGCACCGTCAAGTCCTGGGAAATCGCAAAACAGAGCTTCCGGGGTAGTCGGGCGATCTTCTGCATCAGGAGATCTCCCAGTTCGATACACCGCGGAGTATAGAAGTAGTCCACCAGCTTGTATCCCACGTCGGTCAGGGTGCGGAGGGCTGTTTCCTTCGTGAAATAGTGGAGATGCGCGAAATTGTCGCGCCGGCGCAGCAGTCCATTCCTGCGAGCGACCGCTTGTACGGAGAGATCGAGCGGGACGTGAAACAGTTTGTGCTGCCCTCTGGAGCGGATGTCCCGCACCAGACCGATATAGTCCTCCACATGTTCAAAGACATCGAGGACCAATAACAGATCAAAGGACTCGCCGCTCGCGGCCTGTCGTATGTCGCGAACCTGAAAGCGCAGCTTGTCGTTGCCACGGCTGGCGCAGAATGCGATGGCATCGGGAGAGATGTCATAGCCCCAGCAGACACAGTCGGGCGGCAAATAGGGTTGTAATTCAGCCAGCACTACGCCTCCACCGCATCCAACGTCGCATACACTTTTGGGGGCAAGATTCTGTCTGCGCAACATACGCAGGATCTGCCTGACTTTGAAAGGAGATTCTTCCATGTGCCAGGAAGGGTTGTGCTCGAGGTACGTCCCATCCTCATAGATGCTTGTTCCCGAGTTTCCAAGGACGAACGGTGTCGGATTGGTGGTACGGTTTTCTTTGGCGGGGAGGGCGGCCATCGTGGGATCCTTTCTTGATGATCGAGTATGCTTGTCATTGCCTTCGACACGCTTGCTGGCGGGGTGGGCGCCGGGCTTCAGGAAATGAGTTCGCCGTCAGAACGTCCCAGCGCACGTTCCTCGAGCCCCTTGCTGCGTCATACGATCCGGCCTACCGAGCAAGAACCATCAGGCTGTAGCCACCCAGAATGCGCACCGTCAAGTCCTGGGAAATCGCAAAACAGAGTTTCCGGGGTAGTCGGGCGATCTTTTGCAGCAGGAGATCTCCCAGTTCGATGCACCGCGGAGTATAGAAGTAGTCCACCAGCTCGTATCCCACATCGGTCAGGGTGCGGAGGGCTGTTTCCTTCGTGAAATAGTGGAGATGCGCGAAATTGTCGCGCCGGTCGAGCAGTCCATTCCTGCGAGCGACCGCTTGTACGGAGAGATCGAGCGGGATATGAAACAGTTTGTGCTGCCCTTTGGAGCGGATGTCCCGCACCAGGCCGATATAGTCCTCCACATGTTCAAAGACATCGAGGACCAATAACAGATCAGAAAACTCGCCGCTCCGGCGTATGTCGCCAACCTGAAAGCGCAGCTTGTCGTTGCCACGGCTGGCGCACATTGCGATGGCATCGGGAGAGATGTCATAGCCCCGGCAGACACAGTCAGGCGGCAAATAGGGTTGTAATTCAGCCAGCACTACGCCTCCACCGCATCCAATGTCGCATACGGTTTTGGGGGCAAGATTCTGTCTGCGCAACATACGCAGGATCTGCCTGACTTTGAAAGGAGATTCTTCCATGTGCCAGGAAGGGTTGTGCTCGAGGTACGTCCCATCCTCATAGATGCTTTTTCCCGAGTCCGCAATTTCTTGACGATCTAGTATTGTTGTCATTCCCTTGCACTCTCTTGGGGGCAGGTGCCTAGCGCTAAACTCAGCACACCACGTGTGTCGAAGACTGGCTTGGTCAGAAACCCCGTTTGATCATGAGATATGGGATCAGAAGGATTTCCGCGAGACCAGGCACGGGGTCGTCATGAGTGAACACCGCTTCCACTCGGCAGTTCCGCAAAGAGCGCAGGTAGCTTCGGACATCGAGCTCGCCTTTGAGAAGCGCAATCAGGGATGCAGGAATATCCGTAGTCATCCGTAACCAGCCCACGCCGGGCGTGCCTTTGCGCGGGGTAACTGGCAAGCCGATCTGGTCGGCGTAGAGCATAAAGCTGAAATCCACCCCCACCTGCGCCCCCAAACTGTGGTAGCCCCAGGTGCGAGCGTTCACGTCGAGCAGCTTGTATTGACCATCGCGGGGATCCAGCTTGTATTCCAGTTCGACCAGACCGTAGTAATTGATCTCACGCAGAAATCGCTCCGACAGCTCTTCCAGGATCGGTATGTCCACGGTCTCGACGTAGGTGCTCGCTCTTCCGAACTGAAGCGGGTGCTGGCGCCGGCGTTGCGTAACCATCTTCCCCATCGCCGCGCCGTCGCGGAAGAACGCGCAATAAGCGAACTGATGATCGCCGCCTCCGGGAATGAACTCTTGCACCATGACTTCGCCTGGATTCATGAGCTGCGAGGCCTTTTGAAACAACTCCCGCAATTCAGCGTGGCTGTTCGCACACCAAGCTTTTGCCTTGGTGGCATAGAGAAAATGTTCTTTGATCGCCGGCTTGATCGCGAACGGAGGGGTCAGGTCATCGAGCTCGCTCAACTGATCCATACGATCGAAATAGTATGTACGCGGGATCGGAATCTTCAGTTCTCGTGCCAGCTGGTACGTGTTGCGCTTGTCCCACGCCCAGCGTACGGCGTCCCACTCCGGCGTGGGCACACGAAACAGTTTGCTCAGTTCCGAGCGGTTCCGCGAGAAGGCAGCCACCAGCTCCTCCCGCGTGGGGTAGAGCACCCAACCGCTCAACCCGAGGCGCATCCCGAGCTGCAGCATACCGTCAACGACTGCCGCCTCATGGCGCAGGTCGCGAAGCCTCACAAACCTGGTGCAGTAGCGCGAATAGCGGGAAATCGACAGCTCGTCGTCCACCACACAGACCGGAACACCCTGCCGGCCGAGGCTGCGAACAATGCCGAGACCTTGATAATCACCCCCAACCACCACCGCTCCCACGGTCCCCTTGAGGGGGAAGTCGGTGCTTGGCAGGGGCAGCGGTTTGTGAAGAACCGAACTCATCGGATTATCGGGTTCCGTTGCGATGGGGGAAGGAGTGGAGAAGCTCATGGGCAGCAAACTCGGTTCCGGAAACAAAACCGAGCAGCGGTCCAAAGCTCCAGGCTGCGGGTTTGCCAAGGAAGTGTAACCCGGGGACCGAGCATTCCAGTCCGCGTTGCAACACCGGATAACCGTTGACGGTTTCGAGCCGCTGCAACACCGGCCCAGACAGGAATTCATAGCGCGAGACGTCGACGCGGTATCCGGTAGCGAGCAGGGCGTGATCGATCAACCGCTCGGTGCCGTCGTCCAGACGCAGGTGGAGTTGACTGCCCTTCGCCTTGACGGAGAGGAAGCGCCGTCCGAGCGTAATGGGCACTCCCACGAGTCGAGGCTGCAGCCATCCTGCTCCTGCCGGGCGAATGGCGCGGTACGCCGTGCGATCTTGGAACGGTCGGGGAAATCTGCGGAAGACATGCGGCAGCGCCACTAAGCGGCTGATGCCCGCCGGCCCGACATCTCGGGGCGAATACAATAACCAGGAAATTGCGCCCAGGTGATGCAGCTTGGGATGCAAGCCTACCCAACGAAGGGTCTTTTGCCGGCCAATCACTTCGACCTCAATGCCCGCTTCCTTGAAGAGAGCGGCTGATTCGAGAGCGCTCTGCCCGGCCCCGACCACGACCACCCGCTGGCCCTTAAACTTTCTCAGGTCTTTTTGCTCGCTGGAATGCGAGGCCAACTCGGAAGCAATGCCGACAAACTCCGCAGGGCGGCGCGCGAAGGTGCCGATGCCGGTCGCCACCAGGACGCGGCGCGATACAAATTCCTCGCCGTCCGCCAGCGTCACCCTAAATCCGCCGGGATCGAGATCAACCCGGCTGACATGGCGCCGTTCAAGATGGGGAACGAGGGTGCGCTGGTACCATTGGCCATAGTCAACGAAGCGGTCGAGTGGAATTGGCTTGGATACGTGATTCCCGTTTTGCTGGCAGTATGCATCCAGGGTTACCTCCTGCTTGGGATCGGCGATGTGGGAGGCGGACCAACTCGAACGCAGACACATGCCGACGGGCATTTGGTTTTGCCAAAACTCCATCGGCTCGCCGAACACGCGCGCTTCCACACCCGCCGCTCGCAGGTAGGCAGCCGCGGCGAGTCCGTAAGGACCCGCGCCGATAATGGTGACGTTAGATTTCTGCAGGGTGCCTGTCATAGCTTGTTTCCCGACTATTGATTCCTTCCCACCAGCTGCAGAGCGTGTCGGGCCATGCCTCGCATGGCAACTTCGAATCGCCCACGCCGCTTGCACTGGATCATGGTTTCGAGGAGTTGTAGTTCCTCCCGCGATAATTGAAAATCTGAGGCGGCGCAGTTCTCCTGCACATGCTCAACCGAATTGGACTTGGGGATGGTCACGACGCCTGGTTTCGAGATACACCAGTTCAAAACCACTTGCGCGGCGCTCTTCGATCGGTTCTTTGCCACCTGCGCGATCATGCCGTGCGGATCTCTGGCCATGATCTTGGACAAGCCCGTGGCCAGGGGACTGTGGGCAATCAGCGTGATCTTTTGCTGCTGGCAGTACGCGAGCAAGCCGAGCTCGATGGTGCGGTCGATCAGGTTGTAACGAATCTGGTTGGAGACAATCTTGTGCCTGGTCATTGCCTTCTGCGCATTCCTCAGATCACGTACATGAAAATTGCTCACCCCGATAAACCGGACCTTCCCCGTATCGACTAACTGTTCCATCGCCCCCACGGTCTCATCGATCGGGACCGTGTAATTGGGCCAGTGCAGTTGATAGAGGTCGATGTAATCTGTGTTGAGTCGCCTCAAACTCGCCTCGGCCGATGTGATGACATGAGCGCTACGGAAATGTCGCGGTGACAGTTTGGTTGCCAGAAAGACCGCGCTTCGATTTCCTTGTATGGCTTGTCCCACAACCTCCTCCGTGCCATACGATTCCGCGGTGTCGATAAAGTTAGCCCCCAGGGCGACTCCGGCCCGCAGGGGTTCGACTCCTCCCCTATAGTTCCAGGTCCCGAGGCCGCTCATGGGGAGTTGCACTCCGGTTCCGGACAGATGTCTATGGTCCATACTGTGGCTCTATGCGACTGATCGCCCCGACACAAGCTTGAGCTGTCGAGGAACCAATGTCCGGGGGAAGGTCATCGGTTGATAGTCTGACTGCACTCAGATACTGCGGGGGAGCAGCTATAGGCTATGCGTCCGTTACTCTGCTTTACGTAGGCAACGCGGGCGAGTTCGCTGCCGGGACCCTGCACGTGCCAACCGAGGCTGTCCCGGACAAGCTTCATTTCCGCCCTTTGCCTCCACCACTGATCGACCTGACCTGGGGTTGCAATCCAAAGTCCCTTCTTTCTCCTTAACTCTGCCAGGTGCTCGAGCAGGGTTTCGTAGACAGTTCGTTTCGACGGGTCATTCAGATAATCGGGGTGGATGTTGAAACTTATCAGGCCGTGCTTCTCCATGATGAGATCGATCTGCGTCTTCCACAGATCGATCGACTCGCGATTGAGAATGTGAAACAGAGTGTAGTCCTGCGTCGTGGTCAGGGGAAGTTCGAGAAGCTTACCCACAAAATAGGGCATGACCGTGCAGCACCCGCCGCGTTGCGGGTCCAAATGCGCCACGTTAGGGACCGACATGTCGTAGGCAAAGTCCAAGGCGTCAAACCACGTTTGTTTTCGATAGAGAACCGCGGTTCGAAATCCCTTGGCGCCAAAGCGTTCCTTGTGGGAATTGATCTTCTTAGCGCGCTCGAGGAACTGCTCTCTGTCCCGAAAGAGATGGCCATCGTGGTTGAGGTCATGCACTCCTATTTCGAAACCACGTCGGCGAATGGAGTCCAGGAGGTCATCCGTCACTTCGTAACGTTCTTCGGGAATGATCTGAAACGATCCCTTGATGGCCAACTTGTCTTCCGTGTCCATCAGGTACGGGCAGGCGCGCACACCGCTCATGGTTTCCACATCGTGGGTCATGATCGCGCAACTGGAAGCGCCCTCCGGCCAGAACCAAACGAACGGAATCTCGTCTACGGACTGGGCTTCGAGGCAAAGGAGCATGATCTGCTCGAAGATCTGTTCGACCGTCCGATCGACTGGCCACCGCGGAAACGGCAAACGATCCCAGTCTCTCAGATACCATTTTTGAATATGCCTTCGGAAGCCCACGGAAAGAAGCGGGCGAAGCAAATAATAAACCCGGCCGATGGACTTCGTGTCGGCGCGACTCGAGGCCTCTTGCGAGTACAACTCCAGCCGGAGGTTGTTCACCACTTCATCCACGTCGAAGGGGAGGCATACGCTATCGCCATCGACCGCGGTATCGGACCACGTATCGTGCAAGGTCGCCGTGGGAGACCCGGAGGGAAGATGTCCGCTGCACCTTCCGTAACAGATCGTGCTCGAACCAAATCTGAAGTAGCCGGTTGATTCCGAAAGTGGTTCGCTCAGCTTCAGACGCACGAAATTCTCGGGACACCGAAAATACTGCACCATACAGTCATTCATCGTCGGTTTTCCGCCAGCGGTGACGTCGTCATACCCCATGGTTGCGCCGGGAGGCTGTTCCTGCATGCGATTGCAACCGGAAGAGGCGCCCGTTAGCGGAGCATCAACCCCGAAATCTAAAAATCGAAATCGAGTGATTGACAGCGCTGCGCCAGCAACGATCAATCCCGCTTCGGGTTTGTCGCGCACAGGCCTTTTCTTCCAGTCCAAACCACTGCGAGTCCAGTTGTCAGCGCTCGTTCGAGGGGAGGACGCTGCAACCAAGACGAGTAAGCATCCCCGATGACTCTATATTAGAGTTCACAGAGAGAGATTGGCATACCACGATAGTGCCATGCGGCGCGTAGAACCCACGTAACCACAAGAACTTGTCAGACCTGGGCAGAACTCATTTTGTCGCGAGAATTTTCGCGATCGCGACCCTGAAGAAGCTGCCTTTTCCCCCGGTTTTGTTGCCATCGCGTGGCTCGCCCGCCGCCCTCCTAAGGCCTCGACACGGGGGAACGTGCGCCGACGGATCGAAATGCTAGCGAACCAGCCCTGCCTGACCCTCAGCTGCCAACCCATCGAAATCCCTATCCGGCGTGCGCCTGTCGACGCTGGTGCCCCGCGAGCCTGTCATAAACCGCCAACAAGCCGGGGACGGAATACTGCCAGGCAAGACTGGTGCCAACTCGCTGCTGCCCGAGTTTCCCCATCGAAACCCGCAGGGCCTCGTTGTCCATGAGGGTGGAAAGCTTGGCAGCAAAGTCCCGGTAATCGTTAGGAGTAGCGTACAAAGCGGCTCCCTCAGCGCTAAACCGGCTCTCGGGAAGGTCGAATGCAACGATCGGCTTTCCCGCCAGCATGTATTCCATGACCTTCACGAACGTAGAGTGATCGTTATACTTATTGGATGGTTCCGGAGCCACACAGATGTCGGCCGTCGATAAGTAGCGAAAATAAACTTCGGGATCATCGACCCATCCTAAAAATCGAATGTTGTTATCGAGGCTGAGCTGATGCGCGAGGCTCTTGACCGACGATAAGGCGTCGCCGTCGCCCACGACGATGCACAAGAAGTCTTCCCGCTTGCGGTCGCAGCGCAGACTACAGAGGGCTCGACACAAGTAGTCGAGTCCATCTTGATATCCAACCACCCCCACGAATGCGATGATGTTCGAAGACTTTTTTCGAAGCTCCGTATCCACGGTTAAGCGGCGCAGTCGTTCCAGTTCCGGACCGTTTCGTACTACCGTTACCTTCGACTCGGCTTGCCTGCCCCGATCGAGTGCGACCTTTCGGTAGGATTCATTCGTGACAATGATGTGGTCGGCGAGCCGGTAAGAAAGCCATTCCAAGCGAAGCTGCAATCTCAGAAGCAGCGGGTTGGAGCGAGAGAACCTGGCTTTGTAGAGCTCGGGGCTTAGGTCATGCTGATCGTAAATGATTCGTTTGCCGATGAGTTTGTAGATGGCGGTCGCCAAAACGATGCAGTCAGGGGGGTTGGCGATATGAATGATGTCAAAGCCCTTCACCAACCCTACATAGGCGCTCAGTACCGCGATGGCGAATGTGGCGTAGGCGTATTCGAGAAAATAGCCCAGAGTCCCGTGGAAAAAGGAAAGGTGAGGAAAGCCATAAACCGTTACATCTTCAATGACCACGCGCGAGGGCAATCGGCTGAGCTCGGGGCTGATTACCGAGACTTGATATCCTTTTTCCTTGAGAGCCTTGGCTTCCTTGCCGACGCGAGCATCCCGCAAGTAGCTGCAGTTCTCCAAGATCATGAGAACCCGCTGGCGCTCCTTACGCATCGGCAGGACCGGCGGCGGTTTTTGTGACGGTTATGAGCGCAACCGCAAACTCCGAAACGATGGCATCTCGGTCGAAATCGACCGCAGCGAAAGGCTCTGCTCGGCGAACTTGGCATTGTGATCCAATGCCCTCTTTCAACGGTGGCTCCGGGTTGATGGGCGTGAAAGAGCGCCTCGTCCCAAGATCCAGTCAAGGCAGGTTGGGCTGGTCCAAGAACTCCGGGACCGCTGCGGAACTTCCGGTTGTTTTCCTACGTCATCGGCCATCGGTTCGGGCCAATTGTACAATACCGATGCTGCGGCCTAGAAGTACGGAAGTAACGTCCGCGACAACCCTGCGACACTCCTGCGAGCCTACTGCACGCGCTTTTTGCATCCACCGCTTGAGGGAATCACCTCCCAGAACGAACGCGGTCAACAGCGGCGTACCTGGTTTGCCTGGTCACAGACGGGAGAGCCCGTTCTTGGAACGAGGGACGACACGGAGTTTTAGCGAGATTGACACAGCCAGGCGGCAAGAGCCACCATCAGCGGCGATCTTCCGCTCAATCCGCTCATCCTCAGAAGCTTGCACCATACCTTAAAGCAAAAGCCCAGAGGACGCCACATGGGTTCTTTTAGGACAGCGACCTTTCTGAAATGATCGGGGTGTTTCCAAGTACAGGTCGTCCCGGCTGGGAAAAACCCCATATCCCCGGGCCCGAACCTGCGTTGTATGCCTTTCTCGTCGGTCATCAGGCCCTCGCCCGACAATACAAAAACCGCTTCGTCTTGATTGTAGTGCCAGCGGTAGCTTCCTGCCGTACATTCCCAAACCACAATATTGGCAGCCCAGTCATGGGTTCTCAGCAGCATCTTGCTCCGTGTTTGGGGCGTGCCCTCGAGAATCCAGTCCGATGGAATCTGCGATGGTTCGAGCTCCACGTCGGCTAAAGTTACAGCTACGATGGATTTAGCCATGTCGTTCTCCGATGTTTTCAACCTTGCCAGGTGGGTGGCAACCCGTCGCTCCCAGCACCAACACTGAGAAGCCCATCTATTGTAGCCTGCGGGAACTAACTCCATACCGAACGCGGCGGAGCTGCTCGCTCGCCCGAGGAGATGGCTGAGCCTTACCGGATTCTCCCACCGCAATGGGGATGAAGGCGGTCGCTACCTGCGCGGTTTTGCTTACGATGCGCGCGGAAGCTCGCGACCCGCACCATTCTCATAGGAAGGTTCATAGGGGAAGAATCGCTTGAGTCTCAGAAATGGCTTTTCCAGAAGATTCCAGGAAAGAGCTGCCAGCGCGTAGCTGGCAACGATCGAGAGCAGAAGTAGGAGCAGCGGCTTCCCATCCCGGTCGGTGGCCTTTGCCACGTCGAAGGGAAGTTTGTGCAGCAGGTAGAGCCCGTAACTGATGGTCCCTGTGTAAACAATAAGTCGGTTGGTCATGATCCGCTGCAATAGCCTCTGGCGGGAAAACAGGACGACGTACACGAATAATACCGAAACCGCCGCGCTGGCAGAGTAGAGGACCCATTCCGCGTGAGAGCTAGCCAGCGCAAACGCTAACGGGGTTGCCATGAACAGCAGAATCCATGCAGTTTTTAGGTAACGGGACGGCACAAAATCTTCGCCCCGCACCACCAGCGCCAGGGCAGCGCCCGCCATCAGTCCGTCGAGACGGCAGAATAGGTTGGTGTAAAGATTGACGTTGTGAAAGGACAAAAACCAACGCAGCGGCGGAGAGAGACAAATCACGGCGATGGCGATACGCCGGATTTGAGGGAGAGAGCAGTATCGCACAACCAAAGCCCAAAGCAGATAAAACTGCTCCTCGATGGCGAGCGACCAGGTGACGCCGAGCGGTCCCACACCGAGCGTCGGAATCGCAATGAGGAAGTTCTGCAGAAACAGGGGATAGGCCCACCAAGGGGAGGACTTTTCGAGCAGAGCGCGGCTGGGTGAGGGCAGGAACGTGACGGCCACCGCCATGAAGAGGAGCAGGGAATAATACAAGGGCCAGATCCGTAAACACCGCCGGACATAGAAATTCTTGAAATAATGTTGCGATTGCTTGGTGTCGACCAGGATCCCGGTGATTAAGAAGCCGGACAAGACGAAGAAGAGGTCAACCCCCATCCATCCATTGGCGAAGATGCGCTGCAGGTGACCACTGTTGTGAAACATCACCGCCAGGATCGCCCACCCGCGAACGCCGTCGAGGGCGGGTATCCGCGCGCTCGAGACGCTGCTCGCGGGTCGGTCGGCATCAGGGAGGGGGAGGCTGGGCAGCATGGAAGGTCGGGGGTTCTATCGGGGGAAATGCCTTCCGCCAGTCCTGATCTTAGGCTGACAGTCGCAAACGATGGTGCAGGACGCAGGCGCTCAGCACCATCATCAAAACCTGGTCGTTCGCGACGCGCGAACTCTCATCGGCGGTCTGCAAGCCGTCCAGCACGGACACTACCTTCTTTTGATCGAAAAACGGCATGGATGCCAGGACAGCTCCGCGAAGCATATCTTGCAACAACACACTGAAGCGACCGCGGGGGTTCAACATCAGGGGAGGGCTCAAAAACGGGTGTTTCGGCCGGCGGTACGCGGTTTCGGTCACCATATTGCGTACCGCTTCGCGCAGGACGTACTTTTGGGTCGCGCCATGGATCTTCTGGTTCACCGGCTGGGATCGCGCCACTTCGACGAGCCGATGATCCAAGAATGGTACCCTGCCCTCGACCGAATGCGCCATTTCCATGCGATCACCGAGGAGAGTAAGAAGGTACTTGGGCAGCCGAGTCTTCGACCAGAGATAGAGCGACTGATGCAAAGCATCTCGTCCCGCGAGCTGCCCCGGGACGTCGAGATCATTCAATAAGCCGCGGCATCCATCCCAGCCGGCGAAGCGTTCCACGAAGTCCCTGGCCAATAAACCGCGCATCTTGGCCGAAAGTGCCGCGGATGCCTCCATCCAACCCGGAACAAAGCCCAGAAGCTGCCGGATACTGCCCAGGTCCCGCCCATGCCCGTTCCCGTTCCCCGGCGTCGTGCCCGGAGGAAAGCTTTGTAACCTTTGCAGGCTGGCGGCAGGAACCGGTTGTCCGTTCCCCGGCATATCACGACGGAAGTGCAGGTATCCCCCCAGAATCTCGTCGGAACCTTCCCCCGTCAGCACAACCTTATAACCCGCATCGCGCACCGCTCGGCTCAACAGATACTTGGCTACGCCGTGGGCATTGACGCAAAGGGTCTCGGATTGCAGGATGGCATCGGAGAACTCATCCGCCAATTGATCCTGCCGAATCGGGATCGGGAAAAATTCCGCTTCCGCCTTGGCGGCCATTTCCCGAGCAATCTCGCTCTCGTTGTATTCCGGACGGTCAAAGGCCAAGGTGAACGCCCGAATCGGTCCCCGATGGTGTCGCGCCGCAAAACCGAGAACCGCGCAGGAATCGATTCCGCCGCTGAGATAGCAACCCACCGGCACATCCGCGCGCAGCCGAAGGCGCACGGCTTCCTCGAACACACTGCGAAATTCCTCGGCATACTCGGCATCGGACCGCACCCGGCCACCGGACATGGCCGGCGGGTAGTCGAAGTCCCAATACCTTTTGAGCTGGATATCCGTCTCGCTGGCCACCAGGTAGTGGCCGGGTGGAACGTATTTGACGCCTGCAAACAGCGTCCGCGTCTGGTCCCCGCCAAATCCACCCGAGTCGTACACGGATTCGCCGTCCCAGCGGCGCGGTACTCCGGCAGCGAGCAGGGCTTTTACTTCGGAGGCAAGATAGAGCGTTCCTTCGTGGAAGGCGTAGAACAAGGGCTTGATCCCGAATCGGTCGCGGGCGGCAAACAGCGTCCGA
>Ga0187783_10001329_pt1 | contig 18190 bp, 16 predicted proteins | sample 1015_SJ02_MP02_2_FD_132471 | JGI IMG/M metagenome (GOLD analysis project Ga0187783, IMG submission 132471) | Tropical peat soil microbial communities from peatlands in Department of Meta, Colombia - 1015_SJ02_MP02_20_MG | ecosystem: Environmental > Terrestrial > Soil > Wetlands > Peat | place...
CGACCAACGCGCCGATCGCCGACGTCGCGGTCGGCACCCGGGACGACGCCCGCGCGGCGATGGAAGCCGCCGAGAAGGCGTTCCGCGAATCGAACTGGGCGACGGACGACGGCGCCCGGCGGGTGAAGTCGCTCGCGAAGCTCGCGGCGCTGGTCGAAGCGAACGCCGAGGCGCTCGCGCGCCTCGAGACGCTCAACATGGGCAAGCCGCTCCGCGAGTCCCGCGGGGACCTGTCCTACGTGGTCCGCACGGTGGAGTACTTCGCGGGCCTGGCGGACAAGGTCGAAGGCGAAACGATCCCGGTGCCCGGCCCGCGCTTCGACTACACGGTGCGCGAGCCGCTCGGCGTCACGGTCCACCTCGCCCCGTGGAACTACCCGTTGTTGCTCGCGGTCCGGTCGGTCGCGCCGGCGCTCGCCGCGGGGAACGCGGTCGTGCTGAAGCCGGCGAGCCTGACGCCGCTCACCGCGGTCGCGTTCGCGCGCCTCGCGAAGGAGGCCGGCCTCCCGGACGGGATCCTCAACGTCGTGCTCGGCAGCGGCGCCGAGGTCGGCGAAGCGCTCGTGAACGACCCGCGGTGCGCGTCCGTGACGCTGACGGGCAGCGGCGACGTCGGTCGGCGGATCGCGGAGCTCGCCGCCCGCCGCCTGATCCCCGCGACCCTCGAGCTCGGCGGCAAGGGGCCGGTCGTGGTCTTCCCCGACGCGGACCTGGAGCGGGCCGCACGGGCGATCGGGTTCGGCATCTTCGGGAACGCCGGCCAGATGTGCTGGGCCGCGTCCCGCCTCGTCGTGCACGAGAGCCTCCGGGCTCCGCTGGTCGAGAAGGTGCGGACGATCGCGGAGGGGTTGAAGCTCGGCCCCGGTCTCCAGGACGGCGTGGAGATGGGCCCCGTCGTCTCGCGCGAGCACGAGGCCCGCGTGCTCGGCTACGTCGACGACGCGCGCATGGACGGTGGGACCGTCGTCACCGGGGGGACGAAGGCGACGGGCGGGTCCCTCGACGCCGGCAACTTCGTACGACCCACCATCCTCGCGGACGTCCCCGCCACCTCGCGCGCGGTCCGGGAGGAGATCTTCGGACCGGTCCTCTCGGTGAGCTCGTTCTCGGACGTCGAGGACGCGGTGCGGCTGGCGAACGAGACGCCGTACGGCTTGCTCGCCGCGGTGTGGACCCGGGACCTCGGGACCGCACACTCCGTCGCGCGACGCCTCGAGTCCGGCATGGTCGTGGTCAACGAGGCGCCGGTCACCTTCCCGCAGACGCCGTTCGGGGGTTTCAAGGCGAGCGGCGTCGGCTTCGAGCAGGGGGTGCGGGCCCTCGAGCCGTTCACCCGCCGCAAGAACGTCCTCGTGCATCTCGGCGCACCGAAGCGCGCCAAGTGACGCTCGGTTCGTACGAAGGCCGAATAGAGACCCCCCCGGTCGTTCGGCGACCGTGTCGGATCGCGCGCCCGCCCCGGGCACTTGGGGCGTCTGCAGCTACTGCGGCGTCGCGGTACCGTACGGGGCCCTGACCTGCCCGATCTGCGGCGCCCCGAACCCGATCGCCGCCGCGCACGTCGCGAGCGCCCCGGCCAAGGTCCGCCGCCGGATCAGGATGACCGCCACCCTGCGCACGGTGATCGTGCTCGCGGTCGCGGGGGGGCTCGCCTACACGCTGATCACGGCCGCGCTCTCCGGGCCCCCGTCGGTGCCCGACGCGCTCACCACCTCCGGGACCTATGCGATCGGACCGGGGAACTACACCGTGATCTGGGGCGAGATCACGGGCGGCGACTACGTCCAGGGCAACTACACCGCGGTCGCGCCGCCGGGCGTCGACCTGGCGGTCAGCGTCTACAACTCGAGCGAGTGGTCGTGGTTCGTGAACGGCACGGGCTCGCCCGGCCTCCAGTGGAACAACACCCCGACCTGGGACGGCGCGGTCGTCTTCGCGGCGCCGTACACCGACACGTTCTACTTCGTCTTCGCGAACCCGTACTCGGTCGCGAGCGGGATCACGATCCACGTGTACATCGCGACGACCTACGAGTCCGACGTCGCCGAGGACGGCGGGATCTGACCTAGTCCGCGTCGGACGGCGCGGCCGCCCCGGCCGGAGGAACGTACTCGGTGCGACGGAGGTACTCCGCCGGCACCTGATCGACCAAGAAGACGGTCTTGCCCGCCTGCATGATCACGATCCCGTTCCCCCGGGCCCGCGCGGCATCGATTTCGAGCACGACCGGCTGCGGCGTCCGGACCGAGCCCGCGGAATGCGCGTCCGCGGCCGTCTTCGACAGATGGACCTTCTTGCGGTCGGACGGCTTCAATCCGACCTCGAGCACGATCGTCGCCTCGTCCTCCGTGACGGGGTAGTAGAGATGGTCGGGGATGTTCTCGGTCGGAAGGTCGAGGTCGACGTCGATCGTGTGCGCGTACGTCGCTCGGATCCGGTCGTCGCGCACTTCGTACCGACCTTTGGGGTCGGTCTCGGCGATCGCGACCAGGTGCTGGGCCCGGAGCCAGTGGTACGCGGGGTGCTTCTGCCCGATCGCCCGCACGATCTGGGGGATCGACACCCAGCCCCTCGCGTCGATCGAGAGCTGGTACCGGTCCGGAAAGTGACGGAGGATGCCCGTCAGGATCCGACCGAGATGGTCGAGCTCCCGGTCGTTCATCAGGAACTTCCCGGGCTGGCCGCAGACCGGGCAGGTGTCGGCCCGGAAGTAGCCGTGCTGGGCGCACTCCTTCAGCATCGCGCGGGCGACCTCCCTACGCCTTGACCTTGTCCGCCTTCTTCTCGAAGTCGGTCAGGAGGTCACCGTAGAGGTCCGCGAGGTCCTTCAGGACCCGCTTCAGTATCTGCTGGGGCTTCTCGCCCTTGGTCTTCACGACCAGCGTCGGGCGTTCGAGGTACGGGTGCCCGAGGTAGTAGCGGGCCTCGACCACCTTCTCCTCCTTCTGGAGGGCTTCGACGAGCGGGATGAGGAGGGTCTCTTCCCCCCGCGGCAGCTCGACCCGCAGAAGGTCGTTCGACTTTTCGACGACGCGCAGCTCCATCGAAGGCACCGGGCGTCGGCCCACTTTCGCTCGGTTCATAAGCATGGCGGGACCGACGCCCGCGCCGGGAGGGGTCCGGCGCGCGGCCGCCCCGACGTGGATATAACCGCCGAACCCTCGCGACGCCGGGTCCCCATGCGGTTCCTGGTCGTCGGCGGTGGCGCCCGCGAGCACGCGATCGCGGCGACCCTGCGACGGGCCGACGCGGAGGTCGTGGTCGTCAGCGCCAACGCGAACCCCGGGCTCGACGCGATCGCGACCGTGTCCGCCCGCGGCGATCCGACCGACGGGGCCCGCGTGGTCGCGTTCGCCCGCGCGCAACGGGTCGACGTCGCCGTGATCGGGCCCGAAGCGCCGCTCGCGGCCGGCGTCGCGGACGCGCTGCGGGCGGCCGAGGTGCCGACCGTGGGGCCGTCCCGGGCCGCGGCCCGGATCGAGTCGTCCAAGGTCTACTGCCGGGAGCTCCTCGCCCGCCACGGGATTCTCGCCTCGCCCCGGGTCGTCACGCCCACCACCGTCGACGACGTCGACCGCGCCGTCGCGGAGGTCGGTTCGCCGTTCGTCGTCAAGCCCGACGGACTGACCGCCGGCAAGGGGGTCTGGGTCCAGGGCTCCGACTTCACGGACGCGAAGGAGGGAGCCGTCTACGCGAAGTCGCTGCTGCTCCAGGGTGGGCGCGTGCTGCTGGAAGAGAAACTCGAGGGCGAGGAGTTCAGCCAGATGGCGTTCGTCACCGACGACGGCGTCTACCCGATGCCCGCGGTGCAGGACTTCAAGCGCGCGCTCGAGGGGAACCGGGGCGGCAACACGGGCGGGATGGGCGCGTACTCGCAACGCGACCACCTCCTGCCGTTCCTCCCGACCGCGGACCGGGAGGCCGCCATCGACATCCTCCGCCGGACGGTCGCGGCGCTGCACGCCGACGGGGTCCCGTACCGGGGGATCCTCTACGGAGGGTTCATGCTCACGGCGCGCGGCCCCGTCCTGGTGGAGTACAACGCGCGCTTCGGCGACCCCGAAGGGATGAACGCGCTGACCTTGTACGAGGAAGGGAACTTCGCGGCCCTGCTCGCCGGCGTCGCGGACGGCCGGGTCGACCCGAACCTCGTCCGCTTCCGCCTCCGCTCGACGGTGGTGAAGTACCTCGTGCCTCCCGGCTACGGGGACCGGCCGAAAGCCGGCGGCCTCCTCACGCTCGACGCCGGGGCGATCGAGGCGGACGGAGTGCACGTCTTCTACGGTTCGGTCGAGGCGGCCGGGCCGGGCACGGTCCGTCTCGGGAACTCCCGGGGGGTGGCGCTGGTCGGGGAGGCGAGCGCGATCCACGAGGCCGGCGCCCGCGTCGAGGCGGCGCTCGCCCACGTCCGCGGGGAGTACTACGTGCGGCACGACATCGGCACGAAGGACGACCTCGCCCGGCGGGTCGAGCACCTGCGCCAGCTGCGAGCGCCGGGGGCGAAACCGTCCCCGCTCCCGTTGAGCGTCGCGCCGGCCGCGGCCCCCGCGTCGAGCGCCGGAACGCCCGAGCAGCTGATCGGATGAGCGAAGCGCCGACCGCACCCGCCGCCCCGTAGGCTCCGGAGACCGGCGATGGACCTGTTCACCCACGTCATCTTCGCGTACCTGCTCTCGTTCGTACTCTGGGGACCCGCCGCGCCCCAGTACATCGCGGCGGGCGCGCTGGCGGGGGGCCTTCCGGACGCGGACATCCTCCTGTTTCCTCTGACCCGTTGGTTCCCGTCGCTCCACCACCGCGGCATCGTGCACACGATCCTCGGCGTGACCGTGATCGCCGCCGTGGGCGCGTTCCTCGTCCCGTACCTTCCGTACTTCGCCCCGGCCTCGACCCTCCTCTACTTCGTGGCGATGGAGATCGGCGGCCTCTCGCACCTCGTCCTCGACGGGTTCACGAACTACGCGGTCACGCCGCTGTTGCCGTTCTCCGGCCGGGAACTGCGTCTCGATGCCGACCTCGCCGTGAACCTCGTGACGATCGTGCTGACGGCCGGTACCCTCGTCGTGCTCGTCCTCGAGCACGGAACGGTCGCGTTCAACGTCTGGGTGGAGACCGCCTGGATCCTGGTCGGGGTGTACGGCGGGTACCTCGTGCTGCGCGGCGTGGCCCGGTGGCGCGCCGGGCTCGCCCGCCGGCGCGACGGGTACGGCGCGGTCCTCCCGAGCGCGAGCCCGTGGTCCTGGCTCTTGGTCGACGAGGACGACGGTCCCGCACGGTACCGGATCCGGTTCCGCGAGCTCCGTCTCGGGGGCGGCGCCCCCGGGGCCGAGCAACGGCTGGAGGTGGCGAAGCTCGCCCCGGCGCCCGGGCCGGTCGACTCCGCCCAGGCGGCGCTCGACCGGACATACGTCGCCGCGATGTCCACCAACCGATGGCTCTCCCGCAACTACCACTTCGGGCTCGCGCGCGAGCGCGGGGACGTCTACGACGTCTGGTGGTACATGGTCGGTGCCGGCGGCGCGCGCCGGAACTACGGCGTGCACGGCGCGATCGACCGCCGGACCGGCCAGATGCAGCTGCGCTCCGGTTTCCTCCGCCTGCCGGACGCGCCGCCCGCGGCCGCGTAGCGGGACGCGCGGCGCGCGGCGGACCGGCCGCGCCCAGCGTTAAATACCGTCCGCTCGGTGTTACCGCTCCCCCATGTTCTGCCCGAACTGTAAGCGATTGATGCGCCCCGACCGCCCGGCCGGGGTCTGGAAGTGCGCGGCGTGCGGCAAGAAGGTCCCGCTCGGCCGTGGGGTCGAGGTCGGCCGGTCGACGCCCGAGGGACGCGAGATGGCGGTCGTCGACGCGAAGACCGTGACCCTCCCGACCGCGGACGAACTCTGCGCGAAGTGCGGGAACACCAAGGCGTTCTGGGTGCTCCGGCAGACGCGCGGCTCCGACGAGCCCGAGACGCGGATCTTCGAGTGCACGAAGTGCGGGTACAAGTGGCGGGAGTACCAGTGAGCGCGCCCTCGGCGGACCCGGTCGCCCGCGCCTTCGCGGCCGACTCGGTCGGGCAGGACGTGCGCGTGCGCGGCTGGGTGCAGCGGTCGCGCTCGTCCGGCGGGATCCTGTTCCTCCACCTGCGCGACCGCACCGGGACGGTCCAGGTGACGGGCAAGCGCGACGTCCTCGGCGCCGCGACGTTCGACGCGGCCGAGCACGTCCAGGTCGAAGGCGTGGTCGAGGTCGAAGGGACGGTCGCGGACGACCCCCGCGCGCCCGGCGGACGCGAGCTCCGGGCCCGCGCGATCCGGGTCGTCGACGCCGGTCTCCCGTTCCCCATCTTTCAGGAACAGACCGAGGAGTTCCGGCTCGACAAGCGCCACCTGGTCATTCGGTCGGAGGAGCATGTCGCCACGTTCCGGATCAAGGCGGAACTGCTCCGGGCGCTCCGCCAGTTCCTGGACGCGGAGGAGGTCCTCGAGGTGACTCCCCCGATCCTGACCGGGAACCCGGCGGAGGGCGGCGCCGAGGCGTTCACGATCGACTACTTCGGTCGGCCCGGGTATCTGTCGCAGAGCGCCCAGCTGTACCTCGAGGCGATGCTGGCCCCGCACGAGCGGGTCTACGCGCTGACCCCGTCGTTCCGGGCCGAAAAGTCCCGGACGCCCCGGCACCTCACCGAGTACCAGCATCTCGAGGTCGAGCTCGCGTGGACCGACCTCGAGGGGCTGATCGCGTTCATCGAGCGGATGGTCCCGTTCGTCCTGCACGCGGTCGCCGAACGACGTGGGCCGGAACTCCGGCAACTCGGTCGCCGGCCCGAGGAGCTCTTCTCGGTCGCCGCGCCGTTCCCGCGGCTCTCCTACGCCGCCGCGGTGGAGCGGCTCGCGGGACAGGGATTCCCGGTCCGCTGGGGCAGCGACCTCGGCACCGCCGAGGAGCGCGCGCTCACGCTCGAGTCGTCGGTCCCGCTGTTCGTCACGTACTTCCCCCGCGAGCTGAAGGCGTTCTACATGCAGCGCTCCCCCGACGACCCGCGCACGGTCCAGGCCGCGGACCTCCTCGCGCCCGAGGGGTACGGGGAGATGGTCGGGGCGTCGTGCCGCGAAACGAACCTCGCGTTCCTGGAGGAGCGCGTCCGCGCGATCGGGGCCAACCCCGAGGAGTACGAGTGGTACTTCGACCTGCGCCGCCACGGCAACGTGCCCCACGCCGGCTTCGGGCTCGGCATCGAGCGGATCCTGCGGTGGATGCTCCGGCGAGAGCACATCCGAGAGACGACGCCGTTCCCGCGCACGCCGTCGCGCCACACGCCCTGAGCGCGCGGAAACTCCCCGCCTCCGGGGGCAAGATTCAATAGCGCCGACGCGCGTTGCGACGTACCGCTTCCGGACCGGAGACCGCAGATTGCCCGCCATGCACGGATCGGACCGGGGAGTCGGGGAGCACCCGCCGTCGACCGACGCGAAGGTCGGGGCCGTGACGGTCGGGGTCGAACGGATCACGCACCAGGACGTCGCGGAGATCTGCGGTCTCTACCGGCGGGTCTGGGAGTCGCCGCCGAGCGCCGGCGTTCCGGTCGAGCTCCTGAAGTCGTGGCAGCCGACCCCGCTCGAGTTCACGAGCTGGATGGAGGGCGTGACGTACTTCGCGGCCCGGCGCGACGGCCGCCTCCTCGGCGTCGTCGGGTGCGAGGTCGCCCGCGGCAACTGCCATCTCGTGCACCTCGCGGTCGACCCTGAGGCGCGCCGCCAGGGCATCGCGAGCGCGCTCGTCGCCGCCGCCCTCGAGTGGGCGCGGCACGCGAACGCCGCCCAGGTCTGGGCCGATGCCCTCGCCCGTTTCCCCGCGGCGGTCGCGCTCTATAAGCACCTCGGATTCGCCGAGTGCGGCGTCCTCCACAAGCACGAGTGGAACGAGGACGTCCGCCTGTTCGAGCGGATCCTCTAGCGGCGTCCGCCGGGGTGCGTCGAGCGGTTCGGCGGCAGCCCGTGGGTCTGCTGCAGCGCGCGCAGCCGGCGGAGCCCCTCCTCGGGATGGCCGCGGAAGAACTCCCGCGCGCCCCGCGCGAGCTCGGTCGCTTCGAGCTCCGTCGCTACGCCGTGCGCCCGTTCGTCGAGCAGGTAGTCCCCGTAGTCCGCGATGTACCGGGGGAGTCCGGCCTTGAGACGGTTGACCGCCTGCAGGCGGAGCGACCGGATCTGCTGCTTTAGCGGGGCGAGCTTGCCCGCGCGGAGCTCGCTCTCGAGGTCCCCCTCGACCGTCGTCGGCTCCTGCGGCGGCTCGACACCGATCGCCTGCATGTCGCGGAGCAGGGCCACGACCCGTTCGAGCTCCTCGCGGGCCTGGTCGAGATGCCGCTCTTTCAAGGCGACGACCCGGTCGACCTGCTGGTAGGCCGAGAGCGCCTGGGCGATGTCCCCGGTGCGGGCCGCGTGGAGCGTGTCCTCGATCTGGTCGCGCTCGAGCCGGCTGTCGACCGAGTACGCCTCCAGCCGGGTCAACCGCGCCCGGGTCCGTTTCTGCCACTCCTCGAACGCCGCCACGATCCGACGCTGGGCGATCCGCTCGATCCCCCGGACCGCTTCGGCCCACGGCTCCGGGTTCCACGACGTCCGCGCGGCCTCCTCGGCCCAGGCGGGCAGCCGGGGGATGTCGACCCCGAGCGGCGCCGCCCCCTCGGACCACTGCGCGACCCGGGCGAGCCGACGCGCGAGCTCCTGGGCGAACGGGTTCCCCGGCGGCAGCCCCGCTTTCTTCGGGGCGGTGCGGGCCGGCGGGCGGGCCCCTCGGGGGCCGGCGGTCGCGGCGGGCTCGGGTGCTTCCCCGGGTCGTTCCGATTCCGCGCGTTCGGCCGGTGACTCGGCGGCACCGACCCCGTCGGGTTCCGGAGCGGGCGGCGTCCCGGCGTCGACGACGAGGGGCAGGTCGACCGGATTGTGGCAGGTCGGACAGATCAGCACGTCGTCCGGCAGCGGGGTGCCGCAGTGCGGACAGACGGAAGGGGGAGTCGCCATCGAAGTCAGCGTTCGGTATGCAGGGGGTGAGATTTGAACTCACGAACTCCTACGAGACCAGGACCTCAACCTGGCGCCTTTGACCAAGCTGGGCCACCCCTGCACGAACGGCCGCGGTGACGGGGCCCGAGCGATAACCTTTGCGAATGCGCACGCCCACGCTCCGCATCGAGGTACTCGCGCGCGCAAAAAGCCTTGTACGCAGCCGAGGTGGAGCCCGGCCCATGGCGCCGGACCCGCGTCACCCTTCCGACCCGACCGGAGCGACGGTCTTCATCGGTCTCAAGCCGACGATGACCTACGTCTTCCAGGTCGTCACCCAGCTCAACTCCGGCGCGGGTCCGGTCGTCGTGAAGGCCCGCGGCAACGCGATCGGCAAGGCGGTCGACGTCGTGGAGGTCGTGCGCCGGCGCTTTCTGGAAGGTCAGGTCGAGCTCGGTCCGATCGCGATCGGGACCGAGCGCCTGGTGAACCGGGACGGTCGGGACGCGAACGTCTCGTCGATCGCGATCCCGCTGACCCTCACCGGCCCGCCGCCCCCGGCGGCGGGGACGGCGGCGGCGCCGGCTCCCGAGGGCGGGTAGTCCGGACGACCCACGTTCCGGCGACCAGGTCGCCGAACCGCTGGCGCTCCGCCGAGAGGAGGATCCCGAGCACCCCGACGCCGCCGAGCAGCCCGACCCCGCCCACGACCACGCCGAGGACCCCGAGGAAATCGACGAGGTTGACGGGGACGGGGATGCCGCCCGCGAGCGGCAGCGAGCCGCTCGTGCCCGCGCGGAGGAGGAAGAGGAGCGCGACGGCGACACCGATGCCGGCGACGGTGAGCGTCGGGAGCTTCGGCGTGTTGCGCAGGAGGGCCGCGGAGATCGGGGGTCGCTCCATTCGCCGGTCGCGTACCGCGATCGCGAGCACCGCCTTTCCCGGCGTGCGGCCGGCGTAGTGCTCGAAGAGGGCGAAGTAGAGGAACGCGGCGGCCATGTAGCCGTAGATCGCGGCGTTGAGCGGGACGTTCTCGGCGAGTGCCGCGAGCGAGCCCGGGGTCGAGTCGATCAGGTAGACCCACAGGGCGACCGCCGGCAGCGTGACGATGAGCAGGTCGAGGACGAACGCCGCGACCCGGGCCCCCACCGAACCGAACCGCCGCAGGCCGAGCTCCCGGCCGAGGACCACGAGCCAGCGGGCCGTGAGGAACCCTCGGAACCCCTCCCGCCCGTCGGTCGACCCGGTGCGGGCCGCCGCGTCCAGGTTCGCCTGGTCGCTGACCACCCATCCCGGCACCGTCAGCCCCTGCCAGGGGCGGTCCGGCGCGGGTTCGTGGATCGCGAGCAGGCGACGGGCCTGCGCCGCGGCGTCGCGGCTGGCGGCGGCGGACTCGTGCAGTGACTCCTCGATACGTCCCTCCACGCCCGCGCGGAACGCTCGGCCAAGCCGCGCGATCGGCGTCGGAGCGGCCTCCGGCAACGGGGCGCCGATCGGCCGGAACCCCCGACCGAACGCCCGGTGGATGACGTACGCCGCGCCGAGCGCGAGGAGGCCGGAGAGGTAGACGAGGTCGAGGACGCCGGCGCCCCCGATCGCGTAGAGCCCGACCGGGGTCCCGGGACCGTAGAGGGGAGGTTGCCGCAGCACGTCCGCGCCGACCAGGACGCCGAACGTACCGGCGATGTACGCGACCGGTAGGGCGAACCCCTCCGCCCCGGGAAACACCCATTCGGCGGCCCCGGCGGCGATGACTCCGACCGCGATCGGCGACAGGAGGTACTCCGGGAAGGTCTCCTCGATGCCCACCCCCGGGACGGCGGTGGACGTCAAGAACGTCACGACCACGACGACCGACGTGAGGCCCAGCACGAGCGCGACGATCCCGACCGCCCGGTCCGAGCGGCCCCGGCCGAGCCCGGCCAGCGCGAGAGGGACCGCCGCGGCGAGCGCGACCACGGCGACCAGTTGCGGCGTCGCCGCCGCGACGAAGACGACCACGACGAGGAGCGCGGCCGACTCGGCGCCGAGCGCGGCCACGTAGACCGCCGCGCTGCGGCGGCCCGAAGCGGCGAACCGGTCGAAAGAAAACAGAGCGACGAGGATCGGGAGGAGGGCGCCGGCGAGGCTGATCGCGACCCAGTCGCCCCCGAGCGGAGTGATCGGCAGCAGCGCGAGGGACGCCAGGAGCGCGCCCGGCAGCAAGAGCCAGAACGTCCGACGGCCGAAGCCGACGCTCGCCGCGAACGGACCGTGCTCCCACGCGAGCAGATAGAGGAGCGCCCAGAGCACCGCCGGGAAGACCAGGATCGCGACGTTGCCGGCGATGTCGTTCGCCAGCTGCTCGGGGTCGATCACGCACGGGCCGTCCGGCCGGAGCCGCGAGGCCCGCTACGACTCCCGGCGCAGTAAAGGATTGTCGCCGCGCCCCGGGAGCACCGTTAAGACGGACAGGCCCCGTCCGGCCGCGCGACGGCGATGCCGACGATCGAAGAGGCGGCGGTCGCGCTCGGGAACCAGTCGTCGGAGGAGTTCCGACGGGCCGCGGAGGTCCTCGGGAAGGTCGGGCTCACCCAGTACGAGGCGCGCGCGTACATCGCGCTGGTCGCCCGCGGGGTCGGGGACGCCGCGACGCTCGCGACGGCCGCGGGGATCCCCCGGACGAGCGCGTACAAGGTGCTCGAATCGCTCGCCGAGAAAGGATACGCGCAGCCGACCGGCGGAAAGCCGATCCTCTTCCGGCCCGCGCCGCCGCTCGACGTCGCGGACCAGCTGAAGGAGGCGATCCAGGAGGTCTTCGAGAAGCTCGCCCACCTCCACCGGGTCGTCGCGGAGCACGGGGAGCCGCAGCTGGTCTACCTGCTGTCGGGGCACGACAAGGTCGTCGCGAAGATCGGCGAGCTGCTCGACCAGTCGACCCAGACGTTCATCCTGACGACGCCCCAGGTGTCGGAGGTACGGGACGAGCTCACGAAGAAGATCCAGCACGCGGTGAAGCGGGGCGTACGGGTCACGTTCGTGACGTCCCCGCTCCAGCGGGTCCCCGAGGGCGTGGAGTACGTCCCGCGGGAGAACCTGCTCGCCACCGAGGTGCTCGCCGACGGAGCGCACGCCCTGCTCGCCGCGCCCGGGCTCGAGGCGTGCGGGTTCACCGACAACCCGATCCTGACGGCGCACCTGAAGCAGTTCCTCGAGGTGATCCTCGAGGCCGGCTCGGGACCCAGCCCGCCGTGACCGGGGCGATCCGATGGCCGCGCGCGCGGTCGCCCGAGGCCCGCGCCGGTCCCCGGCCGAACGGGTCCGGGCTCGCCTCCGAGAGGTCGCTCCGGCCGGACTCGCGGCGGCGATGCCGCGCGGATACCAGCGCCTCGGCCGCGTGCTGTTGCTGCGATTGCCCGCGTCGTACCGACCGTACTTCGCGCGGATCGGCCGCGCCTGGCAGGAGGAGCTCGGCGTCGCCACCGTCCTCGTCCGGGTCGGACCGGTCGAAGGGGAGTTCCGCCGCCCGACGGTCGAGCGCATCGCCGGGGGATCGAGCGAGACCGAGGTGGTCGAGCACGGGATCCGGTGGAGATTCGACGCGGCCCGGGTGATGTTCGCCGCGGGCAACCGCACCGAACGCCAGCGCGCCGGGCGACTCGCGCGTCCGGGCGAGACGGTGGTCGACCTGTTCGCGGGCATCGGGTACTTCGCGATCCCGGCCGCGGTCGTCGGTCGGGCCCGCCGCGTGGTGGCGGTCGAGAAGAATCCGGTCGCGTTCGGTTATCTCACGGCGAACGCGGCGCGGAACGGCGTCGCCGACCGGATCAACGCGCGCCTGGGGGACAATCGGGACGTTCCGCTCCCGCCGGGGTCGGCCGACCGGGTCTTCCTCGGCTACTTGCCCGACGCCGTTCCATGGGTGCGCCGCGCCGTCGGTCTGCTCGTGCCGGACGGAGGGTGGCTGCACGTGCACAGCGTCGCGGATGCCCGGGGCGCGCGCGACGCGGCGACCGCCCGAGTCCGGGAGGCGGTGACCGACGCGGGCGGGCGCGTGACGGAGCCGCCCCGCGGTCGCGAGGTCAAACCGTACGGTCCCGGCCGCACGCACGTCGTGGTCGACGTCCGGGTCCGGCCCGCGGCCTAAGCGGTCGGTGCCGGCGCGCGCGCGGTGAGCATACGGATCGCCTCGGGAAAGGCGCGCGCGAACCGCTCGAGGTCGGCGGGCGGATTCGAGAACGAGACGCGGACGAACTTCTGGCCGTGGGCCGGCGACAGATAGTTCCCCGCCCGGACGAACACGCCGTGCCGCTCGAGGAGCTCCTGCTGGACCGCCTCCGGAGAGAGCCCGAGCGCGGCGATGTCGACCACCATCATGTTCGCCTGCGACGGGTAGACGGGCAGCGACGTGCCGGGCACGGAGGCGACCGTCGCGCGGACGCTCGCGCCGTTCGCGCGGGTCTGCCGCTTGACCTCGGGGAACCACGCGGCCTTCGTCCGCAGCGCCGCCACCGCGGCGACCTGCGCGAGGACGTTGACCCCCAGGTCGTTCGTGTTGTAGCGGGCGAGCGTCTTCACCATCTCGGGCGGGGCGAGGAAACCGCCGATCCGGAGCCCGGCGAGGCCGCAGTTCTTCGAGACGGACCAGACCGTCACCGTCGATTCCGGCGCGAACTCGGCGGCGAGGGTCGGCCGGTCGGAGAAGTCGCGGTACGTGACGTCGTTCAACAGCAGCAGGTGGTGGTCGCGGGCGATCTCGGCGATCGCGCGCACCTCCTCGCGCGGATAGCCGGAGCCGAGGGGGTTCAACGGGTCGATGAGCAGGATCATCCGGGTCTTCGGGCCGATCGCCTCGCGGACCCGCTCCGCCGAGAGCCGGTACGGCGGGGCGTAGATGTCGAGGTTCCTCGTCCGCGCGCCCGACAGCTCGACGAACCGATGGATGATCAGGTAGCTCGGGTCGGAGGCGATGACCTCGTCTCCCGCTCCGAGCAGCGCGCGGGTGATCATGTAGAGCGACTCGGTCCCGCCCGACGTCAGGAACGGAACGAGGCCGGGGAGTCCGAGGTCCTTCGCCACGAGCTCGAGGAGCTCGGGGTCGCCGGGCGCGTAGGGGTACCCTTCGTACCGCCGCTCGCGGAGCGCCTCCTCGACGGCGCCCCGGATCACTTCCGGCGGCACGAGGTGGTTGGTGTTCTGCGAGAGCCAGACGACCTCGTTCCGGCGGGCGTGGGCGTAGCGGAACGCGTCGAACGGCATCGACCCTCGACCCGACGACCGAGCGGGCGCGCCGTGGCTTAACGGCTGCGGTCCGTCGAGGGTCCCGCCTCCGCGAGGAACGTCGTCACGATGCCCATCGATTGCGGCACCAGCGCCGTCCGACCGAACCCCGCGCGAGCGAGCGCCGCGCGGAACGCCGGCCGCGGCGGCAACCGTCGCAGCGACTCCGGCAGGTAGCGGTACGGCCCGGCACTGTCCACCGCGGCCCCCAGCCAGGGGACGACGTGGTCGAAGTACGCGTGGAAGAGAGCCCCGAACGCCGGGGAGGTCGGTTCCGTGATCTCGAGGATCAGGAGGACACCTCCCGGCCGCAGCACCCGACGCATCTCGCGCAGCGCGGCGTCCAGGTCGACGAGGTTCCGGACAAGGAAGGCGTTCGTCGCGAGGTCGAACGTCGCGTCCGGGAACGGCAACCGGAGCGCCGTCGCCCGGCCGTAGCCGATCGTGGCCCGGGCGCCGGAGGTTCGCCGCCGCGCCACGTCCAGCATCGCCGCGGTGAAGTCGACGCCGACGACCCGGGCCTCCGGGAAGTGCCGGGCGGTGAGGCGGGTCAGTTCGCCCGTCCCGCAGCCGAGGTCGAGCACCCGCCGGATCGGCCCCGGCGTCCGGAACCGGTCGAGCGCCCAGAGGGCCCGCGGCCGCCACAGGAGGTCGTTCCCCATCGATGCGACGTGGTCGAACCACTCGTAGCGGGCCGCGATATGGGAGAACATCCGCCGCACGTCGCGCTCGAACCCGGGGTCCCGGCGGTTCGGCATCGGCGAACCGTCGGCCGCGACCGGGGGGCCCGCGGCTCCGTCGGCCATCGCGCCGCCGACCGGAACGGTCACTTTAACGATGGGGGGTCCGCGCCTGTCGCGAGCGCCGCGTCGAGTGCCGCGACGCGGACGGCGAGGTCGCTGCGGTTCTTGTCCAACCCGGCCTCGCGGGCTTCGGCGAGCTTGCCCCGGGCCGCCGGCAGGTCGCCGCGGGAGAAGGCGACGTGCGCGAGCCGGAACAGGATCTCCGACACCTCCGGCTCCGCGTTCAGCTCTCGCGCTTGCCGGAGCGCGTCGGCGAGATGCGACTCGGCCGCGTCGTAGTCCTGCCCCGCCTCCGCGAGCAGTCCGCGCGCGAGCGCGAGCTGCTCCGGAGCGAGCCGGTCTCCGAGCGGGGCGAGCAGCGTCTCGGCCCGCTCGAGCGCCGGTCCCGCGCGCGCGGCGTTGCCGAGCTCGGCGTTCATCAGCGCCTGGTTGAGGTAGCAGTACCCCATCCAGATCGGCGAGCGGGACCGCTCGGCCGCCTCGATGGCGGCGTCGAGCCCCCGGAGCGCTTCCTCGGGGTGGCCCGAGGAGTACAACAGGACGGCGCGATTCATCAGGACGCGGGCGCGGGCGCCCAGGTCCTGGCCGGAACCGAACAGCTCGGCCGCCCGTTCGTAGAGCCGGAGCGCTTCGTCGAACTTCGTCTCGTCCCGGAGGAGCATCGTGTTCGCGACGTCGACGAGGGCATGGCCCCGCTCGATCGAGGTTCCTTCGCGCTCCGCGATATCGAGGGCCAGCCGGAGATGGTGCTCGGCGTCCGGGAGGCGGCCGAGGCGCCAGTAGACGATCCCGAGGACGCGATGCGCCGTCATCACCTCCCGGGCCGACCCGACCCGCTCGAGACGTCCGTACGCTTCCCGGGCGAGCGCTTCCGCCGAGGCGAATTCGCCCTGGTCCTGACGGGTCTGCGCCAGTCCGAGCAGGGCCCGGCCGAGCTCCGCGTCGAGGTCCGGGCGGGGACGGGCGAGCGCGACCGCCTCCGACAGGACGAGGTCGGAACGGTGGAAGTCGCCGAGCTCGTCGAACGACCGCCCGAGCTCCACGAGGATGTGGACCTCGCGCGCCGCGTCGCGGTCGGTCCGCCGGCGTTCGGCTTCGAGCGCCCGCTCGAGATGCGGGACGGCCGCCTCGAACGCGAACCCCCGCATCGCGCTGAGTCCGGCGCGAAAGTTGTACTCGGCGGCCTTGGCGTCGTCCCGGCCGAGGTAGAACTGCCGGGCGAGCTCGTACTCGCTGGCGTGCCCCCGCCCTTCGAGTGCCCGTCCCACGCGACGATGGAGGAGGCGCCGGCGGGTCTCGGTGAGGTCTCCGTAGACCCGGGCCCGGACGCCCTCCGTGACGAACTCGACGACCTCGTCGCCCTTCTCGCGCAGCAGCCCGCCCGCGACCAAGCGGTCAAGGCTCTCGGTGACGCGCTCCTCGTCCATCTCCGCGATCGCGACGAGGTTCGAGAACACGAACTCCCGTCCCAGGAGGGCCGCGTACGTGAGCGTCCGCCGTTCCGTTTCGCCCAGGTGGCGGACCCGGGCGAGGAGGATGTCGTTCAGGTCGGCCGGGCGGCCGGAGGGGGTCGGGGGGGCGCCGACCCCGGTCGTCGTTCGGACGAGCTGCTCCACGAACAACGGGTTGCCCTCGGTCTGGGCGTGCCAGCGCAGGACGTCGGCGGCGTCGGCCGGGATGCCCCGCCGGATCCACTGGGCGAACTCGGCGACCTCGGCGATCGTGAGCGGGCGGAGCGGGACCGTCCGGACCGCGGTCGACCGGGCGAGCGACTCGACCGGTTCGCGCATCGGGCCCGGGATGCGGGTGCCGGTCGCGATCGTGGCTACCAGCGCGATGCGGTGGTCCGCGAGCTCCGGGACGAGGCGTCCAAAGAACTCGATCGAGGCGCCGTCGGCGAAGTGGAGGTCGTCCACCGCGACGAGCAACGGCTCCGTGCGGGCGAGCGAGGCCAGGTACTGGATCACGTTCGCGTAGAGCTCGTGGCGGACGGTGCCGATCCATTCGCCGGGCGCGTCGAGCGGGGCGAGCATCGTCGCCACACCGTCCGACTCCGCCGTCGGTTCGCCGCGGTCGGCGAGACGCCCGGTCCCAGGGTCGTCCTCGGTCGCGTACGGCGCGAGCAAGACCGGTAGCGCCGGCGGTCGGTCGTCGCCCCCGCGCTCGACGCGCGGGACGCGCTCCGCGGACCGCACCAGGTCCCGCAGGAGCGAGAACGGCTGCGGGATCTCGGTCGGAAGCGCGCGACCCTCGAGCACGCGGTAACCGTGGTGCCGGGCCCGCTGGACCGCGGTCCGCAGGAAGAGGCTCTTGCCCGAGCCGTCTTCGCCCGACAGGAGGAGCCCTTCGCCCGTTCCGCCCCGGACGCGGTCGAGCGCCCGGTCGATCTCGGTGACGACCTCCGCCCGGCCGAAGACCGGAGGGACGGCGGCCGCCTTCGACGCGTCAACGCCGGGCATCGCTGCCTTCGACGTGGGCTCGGGTAGATAATCCAATGTTCGCGGCTCAGGACGGGGCGCCGCCGGTCGCCGGGGGAGCCCCGGTGTCGGGCGGCGAGTCGAGCTGCCGTCGCAGCTCCTCGACCTGCGCGGCAAGCGCGGGCTTCAGGTCGCTCACACCGAGGGTGGTCGCGGCGCGGAACGCGTGGCGGGCGCCGTCCCAGTTCCGGGTCTTGACCCTCAATCGGGCGAGGTGGAAGAACACTTCCGACTCGTCGGCGCGCAGTCGGTAGCGACGGCACGCTTCGATCGCCCGCTCGTACGCCCGTTCGGCGTCGTCCCACTGACCCTGCTTTTCGGCGATCAGGCCGCGGTTGAGCTCGACCTGCTCGAGCCCGAGCTCGTCTCCGAGCCGTTCGAGCAGCCGGCCGGCCTGGTCGTTGTCGCGGGCGGCCTCCTCGAGCTGTCCGAGCCCGAGGCGGAACTCGACGCCCGACAAGAGCGCGCGGCCGACCGAGCGCGGGTCGTGGGCCCGGTCCCCCATCTCCCGCGCGCGCTCCAGCTGCTCGAGACCTTCGGCGGGGCGCTGCTCGCCGAGCGAGACGCCGAGATTGTGGTACGCCCGGGAAAGCTCGACCCAATCTCCCGCCTGGGTCAGCCGGTCGATCGCGCGCTGGTACCAGTCGACCGCCTCCTCCCG
>Ga0187783_10001330_pt1 | contig 18169 bp, 16 predicted proteins | sample 1015_SJ02_MP02_2_FD_132471 | JGI IMG/M metagenome (GOLD analysis project Ga0187783, IMG submission 132471) | Tropical peat soil microbial communities from peatlands in Department of Meta, Colombia - 1015_SJ02_MP02_20_MG | ecosystem: Environmental > Terrestrial > Soil > Wetlands > Peat | place...
GGCGCATGCAAGCGATTCCGGGGGTTGAGCTCGCCGGAGTTACCTCGCTTTTACCGACCGCCGTGCCGGACGATAACAACAACGTAGCAATGATTATTGAAGATCGTCCCGTCGAGTCCTCTGAGGACTTGCGAGCTGAGAGGATCCGAGTTAGCCCGGATTATTTTCGGGTGATGGAGGCTCCCCTGGTGCGCGGACGGTTCTTTATGGAAAGTGATGAAGACGGGAAGGAGGCGGTCGCCATCATTGATGAAGCCACAGCGTTTCGCTACTGGCCGAATCAGGATCCACTCGGTCGACGACTCCGGCTGGGACTGAATCCCACTCCCACAGGGGGGTGGAGGACGGTCGTGGGTATTGTAAGGAACATAAAGAGCGATGGGCTCGACATTGATGGCGTTCCCCACGTCTATGTTCCGATCTATCAGGCCTTAGACAGAAGCCTAGGCGTCGTATTGCGGACCTCTCTGCCAGCATCCGCTCTCGAACCCGAGATCCGTCATGAGGTTCAAAGCATTGATCCGGGCTTGCCGGTATTTCACGTTTCCTCCATGCATGAGGTGATCGATACCTCGCTTGCGCCCCGCCGCTTTTCTGCCGACATGGTGGGCGGATTTGCCGCCCTGGCAATTTTTCTGGCTTCTCTTGGAATCTACGGATTGCTGGCCTATATGGTCGGCCAACGGTCCCGGGAGATCGGCCTTCGGATGGCGTTAGGGGCTCAACGAACCGACATCGTGAAGCTGATCCTGGGAAAGGGTGTCGTCGTGGCCATTGTCGGAATTGTGGCGGGTGTGTTGTTTGCAGCATCCACGGCCTCGCTGATGACAACCTTGCTCTACGGCGTTCGGCCTCGTGATCCGGCTGTCTTTACCGTGGTGCCCTTGCTCTTACTGGCAGTCGCCGTTTTGGCGAGCTACATTCCGGCGTGGCGCGCCACGAAGGTGGACCCGATGATTGCCCTGCGGGAGAGCTAGCGAGCCTCCGAGCTGACGTCCCGGCAATTCGCTTACAGAGAGAGTCTCAGGTGGAATGACTTGGGCTGGGTGAGCGCCGCATACCCCAGGCGTGAGAGGGTGCATCCGTGTCCGGAGTCCTTTACTCCGGTCCATGCCAGCGTCGGATCAAGATAGTCGCAGCGATTCATGAACCAAGTGCCGGTTTCTATCTGGTTGCCAACCGCGACGGCGGCGTCGACGTCCGAGGTCCAGATGGAAGCGGTTAACCCATAATGGCTGTCGTTCATGAGGCGTATGGCTTCAGCATCATCTCTTACCGGCATGAGCGGTGCCACCGGTCCGAAGGTTTCCTCAGTCATCGCCCTCATTCCGTGATTCACGTCCACGAGAACCTGCGGGGCAAGATAGGGCGTGCCATCCTTGCTTTTGGGAAACCTCGCCGGATCAATCAAAGGCCTGGCACCTTTTGAAATCGCCTCCGCTACCTTCTCACGGATCGAGGCCGCTGCCCGTTCATGAACAACCGGCCCCAGAGTGGTTTCAGGACGGAGCGGATTATCGAGCACGTATTGGTTGGTGAGCTCGACAAATCCATCGAGAAATTTTCCCCAGACATCTTGATGGACATAAATCCTTTCCACCGCGCAGCAGGATTGTCCCGAATTGAAAAAGACGCCGTCCACCAAATTCTCGATGGTCTTGTCAAGAAATGCGTCCGCCCGCACGTAGGCCGGATCCTTTCCACCGAGCTCAAGGCCCGTGCCGATAAACCGGGTGCCCGCCGCCTGTTGCACTGCGTGTCCGCCATCCACCGAACCTGTGAAGGCAACAAAATCGACTCGCGGGTCTTGAATCATGCGCTCGACCTGATCGTGGCCTAAATAGAGGACCTGAAAAACACCCTCCGGAAGTCCAGCCTGGTGAAAGGCTTCGGCATAACTTTCAGCGACTAACGGGGTTTGGGCAGCGGGTTTGAGAATCACGGCATTGCCGGCCATGATGGCTGGGACCACGACGTTGACCGAACATAGGTATGGGTAGTTCCAGGGCATGAGGGCCAAAACCAGGCCCACCGGGTCACGCCGAATGAAGCGCCGAAAGTTCTCCTTAGGCTCGATGGCGATGTCCACCAGCTCGCTTTCGGCGATATCGATCATATACAGGGCACGTTCCTGAAAGCCCCGCTGGATCTCCATCGGACTGTAACGAACAGGACGCCCCATTTGCCAAGTGAGTTCGGTTCCGAGTTGCCCGGCTCGTCCGACCAAATACGCGACCATGCGCCGGCAGATGGAAGCCCGTTCAGCGACCGGTACGAGTCGCCATTCGCGCTGAGCCTTCCTGGCCTGAACCAGCTTGGAGTCGATTTCGGTGTCGGATGCTAATTCGCGTTCGGCGTAGAGAGAGCCATTGACGGGGCTGATGGTCCGAACTCGGGAGATTCTGGCGGTCACACTTTAAAGATAACTGTCACTCCGGTGTCACATACGCAGCCGTTATGCCACCGTCGACGAGGAAATCGGTGCCGGTTATGAAGGAAGATTCATCCGATGCCAGGAACAATGCTGCCTGGGCAATCTCTCGCGCCTCCCCGAAACGGCCGAGGGGAATATGGACCAGTCTTCGCTGTCGTTTCTGTTCGGTGTCCAGGAACTTCATCAGTAACTCAGTCCGCAAGGGTCCCGGGCAGATCGCATTGACTCGAATTTTCTCTCGCGCGTGCACCACCGCGAGTTCCCTAGTCAATGCGAGCACGGCACCTTTGCTGGCAGTATATGCGATCTGAGGAGTGGCCGCTCCGAGCAAAGCCACAAACGAGGCCGTGTTGATAATGGAACCGCCCCCGGCGCGGCGCAACGCGGGGATCCCGTACTTGCAGCCAAAAAACACCCCCTTGGCGTTGATATTCATGGTGAGATCCCAGATTCTTTCCTCGGTGGAAATCACGTCGTCGTCCTGGCTGTGCATGATGCCGGCATTGTTGAACAGCACATTGAGCTTGCCAAATTGTTTCTCTGCGGCGGCGACCATTTCGTGGCAGTCGGCTGCCCGTGATACGTCGGCGTGCACAAACACAGCCCTCCCCTGCTGCCCCTCTATGGTCGCAACCGTTTCTCTCCCGTTCTTGTCATCCACATCCACCACCGCCACACAGGCACCTTCCCGGGCGAAGAGCATCGCTGTCTCCCGGCCGATGCCGCTGGCCGCCCCTGTAATCAGCGCAACTTTATCGTTGAGCCTCAAGATCTTCTCATCCTTTCCTCGAAGTTTCCGTGGCAGCAGTGATTCGAAATCAGATTCGTTCAAAGTATCGCCTGCGCTCCCAGTCCGTGACCGCACCATCAAAAATCTCCTGTTCCGTGCGGAAGAAATGCCCGTAATGCTCCACTACATCTTCTCCAAGCGCGCGCTTGGCAAATTCACTTTTGGCGAAAAGACCAGCTGCCTCTGACAGGGTCTTGGGCACGCGAGGGACGTCGGTTGCCCGATAGACATCGCCCGAGAAGCATTCGGGAGGATCGATCTTCTGGGCAATACCATTCAATCCTGAAGCCAAGACAGCGGCAATCGCCAGGTAAGGATTACAGTCCGCTCCCGGGATACGGCATTCGATGCGCAGGCTTTGGCCTTTTCCGACCACCCGAAACCCGGCAGTGCGGTTATCGCGGCTCCATGCGATGCGTGTCGGCGCCCATGAACCCTCCTGGTAACGTTTGTAGGAATTCACGGTGGGCGCATAGAACACCATGACCTCCGGCACGTGGCGAATCCAGCCCCCCAGGAACCAGCGGAACAGACTCGAACACTTGATCGGGCCAAATTGCTCGTCCCCCACAAAGGCGTTGACACCATCCCGCCATAGGCTGAGATGAATGTGACAGCTGGATCCGGCCTGGGTGGTAGCAAGTTTGGCCATGAAACTCACGCTGATGCCCATCTGTTCCGCCACTTCTTTCAAACACTGCTTGTAAATTGCATGACGGTCCGCCATCTCAAGGGCACCGGCATGGAGCACGTTGAGTTCGTGCTGCCCCGTGCCGAATTCGCCCTTGGAACTTTCGACCGGCACTCCCGAGGACTTAAGGTGATGGCGCACAGCCGCCGTAAAGGCCTCGTTCCGGGTGCCTTGCAGAATGTGGTAGTCCTCGGAATACCAGCCTGCCTCGTCCAATCCGGCATAACCCTTGATGGCTGCCTCGCGATAGCTGTTGCGGAACAAGTAATACTCAAGTTCCGAGGCCACAGCGCTCTGAAGCGAGAGCTTTTCTGTCTGGTCCGCCTGCCGTCTCAAAATAGAGCGAGGCGCGACCGCCAGTAGTTCCTCTGTCTTCTCACTTTTGACGTCGCAGAGAACCAGCACAGTTTTCTCGATCCAACTGGCTAAACGTAAGGTTCCCAGATCAGGCACCAAATGAAAGTCGCCGTAGCCCCGCTCCCAGTTGGCGAACCGGTAGCCACCGACGGGTGTCATCTCCATATCGTTGGCCAAGAGGTAATCGCACGCATGGGTGCCGTGGTCCCACACGCTGTCGAGGAAGATCTCCCCATCGAAGCGCTTTCCGAGTAAACGGCCGTAGTGATCAGTGAAGGCGACGATGACGGTCCGAACCTGGTCGTGCTGAACCAGTTCTCTGAGCTCTCCGATGCTCAGCAATCGGGCCAGCCGGGGTTTGTTTTCACTCAAGGAATCACCCAACTCATCGTAATATGCGCACAATCCCGCCGATAGTGGCTCTCCTAGGTCGTGGCCACCGTCTGAACGATCCTATTTCAAGCTGGAGCTTCTCGGATACTCCCAGTTGGGCTTGTACATCTTGTGCTTGCCACCGGCTACATGCAACAGAAACAAGACCCCCATGACGGAGGAAATGCCCCATCCTGCCCGGGCATTTGGTGGCATGACCATGATGATGCAAATAAACACTGTCCAAAGTATGGCAAGCATGTTGATGGCATTACTGGCGTCACCCAGATGCCAAGGCCCTCGCTTGCTCATCCAGGCGTTCTTCTTGCGCCAACCGAGATATACCGGAGCGATGTAGGCGAGATAAAAACCGATGACACTGATGGAGGTGACAACCGAATAAGCCCCGCTATAGAGCATGGCTGCGAATGACAGGACGACCGATAACCAAATGGCGTTCACCGGGGTCTTTAAACTGGCGTTTACGCGACTCCAGACGGATGCGAGCGGCATGCCATTGTCGCGGGCAAGAGCAAACAGAGATCTTGAAACAGAGGTGACCGCCGCCAGCCCACAGAACCACATGGCCAGAACGGTAAGCGCAAGCACATTCACGGCGGCTCGACCGCCCAAGCCCAGCCGTACGATCGTCAGCACCGCCGGCAACGGATTGCCGCTCGCATCGGTAGTCTGTAGCACCTGAGCAACATTCGGGATCGCCAGTGTCAGGGAAAGGATCAAGATGTAACCAAAGATGCCGGACACAACCACAGACAGGACCATTCCCCAAGGTGCGGTACGTCGCGGATCCACAGTTTCTTCCGCCACATGCGCCGAAGCATCAAACCCCGTGTAAGTCCATTGAGCTTGGAGCAGACCCAGCATGAACAGCCAAGCGTAAGGTGCCCGGACCGGACTCAGGTTCCTGCTACTCCAAAGAAACGCCAGATCCTGCTTCGGCGCGAAGATCCAAAGAGAACCGATCAGAACCACCACGCCCAAAATGTGTACCACAACGCTCAGGTCGCTTAACCACCCCACTAAGGTCGTCGAGTAATGATTGATGATGCCCTGCGAGAACAGCAACAAGGCATAGACGGCGAGTAAGGAATGGGGGGTCGATTGAAGACCAAGCATCGGCACCAGAAACTCAGCACACCCATAGTCGATGGCGGCAATCGCGGTGATCAAGCCGACGATGTTCAGCCAAGCAGTGAACCAGGCCCAAATAGGGCCACCTAGCTCCGCAGACCAGTGATACATTCCTCCCGAGGTGGGGAGAGCGGAACATAGCTCGGCCATGCTGAGGGCCACCATCAGAGTTCCGAACGTCACCAGTGGCCATCCCAGGAGCATTTCCCGCGGGCCTCCCATACTCAGGCCGTAATCAAAAAGAGTTACGGCGCCGGTCAATATCGAGATGATGGAGAAGGAGAGGGCAAAATTAGAAAATCCTCCGAAGCCCCGGAGTAACTCTTGGGCGTATCCAAGGCTCTGCAAATCCTGCTCGTCTGCAACAAGAGAACCTTCGCGGTTTATTGACTTCGATACCAAGGCCATCGGTTCCGGGCGGTTCACAGGCTCCGTTCCTCGGCGTACGCCAGACCGGGATTGCTAACCTCGGCACAAAGTGTGTTCGTCATTGGCCCCCATCATTGGAAAAAGGTAATTCGGGGAATCTTTAGTTTGCGCTCGCTTCGAAGCGACTCACGTGCAATGGCTGAATTTTACTACTGGTCATTTGCTCCCTGGTCACAACATCGCGACGAACCCATCAATCGAGAGAACTCCGCCCTCAACTCGGCATCGAGACGTGTCAGTCTTGTGCATCTTTCCCAGCCTTATACGCGAAGCCAGATCGTCGAACTCATGAAACAGAAAAGCCACAAAAGGGCCGTCGCAATGACGGCCCATTTGAACCCGCGGGCCAATTAGTGGATTACATTTCTTACGCTTTTGTACTCAAGGTCTACGCTCTGGTTGCTCGCTTGACCTACGGTGTAGAGCAGCAACACCGATTGGGAGTACAGATCAACGGAGGTCGAAGCGACCAACGTGGTTGTGCCTTGGTTGATCGCAATGCTGTAGGTGTCCGCTGGGAGATTGACATCGAGCAGTCTACCCGGGTTCGCCGTGTAGGTGTACACCTTCATCGTGGTCTTGCTCTGCAAGATGACCTCGAGTGCGGGAGCATCTGCCGCTTGAGCAAACAGCACGCGTCCCATCGTTGCAGTTACCGGAGAAAAGTTGTTGGTAAAGGTCAACAGCGTGGGAGATCCCGTTTGGCTGAGAGCCACCACTGCCGAGACATTTTTCCCGGCTTCGAGCGAAATCGTGCTGTCAATGAATGGGGAATTGCTGCACGGCAACAGCGAGTCGGCAACACTGACCTGAACCTCATAGGTTCCAGGAATCAATGTGAGCGGCCCCGCTATCGTTCCGTAGGTCAAGCCGCGTTGATAGCAGAGGTCACCGTTTATCAGAACGTCCACGGGAAGTGCTGGATCTGCTGATGCTGAGTAATCCCGCCCCGGAATTCCCTGGAGAAGATAGAGGTAAGAGTTGTCGGTTGCAAGCATGGCCGTGCTCAATGCAGGGCAGAGGATGGCCAACGCTAAAGTCAGACGAATCCAGTTGTTCATAGTTTTCTCCCAAAAAGTTGGTAGATAGAGCTGGCCATTGGCCGAATAGCCAGCAGTGCACGCTGAGAGCGCCGCTCAAATAACGAATTTGCGAATGTCGATTAGGCCCTCTCGGTTGTATGTATCAACACCGGAGTTCTGTAGTAGTTCTGCGGAACATTCATGGGAGCGAATGCCGCGTACTAGATAACTCAATAGCAGGGGTTCGAGGGGATGCGTATGACCCGACTTACTTACTGCCCGCCGCCTGATACGTGATCTTTCCATTCACCAGCACAGCGGTCACGTGGCTTGTGTACTCGAACGGATCACCGTCATAGAGTACGACATCCGCATCTTTGCCCTTCTCGAGAGAACCAACGCGATCTGCGATCCCAAGAATTCTTGCACTATCGATGGTCGTCGCCCGCAACGTGCGCTCAAAGCCAAGACCATTCGCCGCGGCCACTCCCGCCTCGAGCAAAAGCACACGGTTCTTCGGGACGTAGCTTTCGTAGCCCGTCATGAGAGCGAGCGGAATCCCCGCATCCGCCAGTAGGGCCGCATTTTCGAGGGAGGCATTCATGGTTTCGAGGCCATCGAGCCGCTCTAACGTCGGCCCGACCAGAACCGAAGCCTGCGACGTCTTGAGCAAGTCCCGCATCAGATAACCCTCGGTCGCCGAACTGATCACCGGTTTGAGCTTGAACTCCTTTGCCAGACGCAGGGCTGTGGCAATGTCATCTTCACGATATGCGTTGAAAATCGCCGGGATTTCACCGCTGAGGACGCGCGAGACCGACTCGAGCTTCAGATCGCTCGCCGGCTGCTTGGTCGGATCCTTCTTATCCGACTTGTTCCATTCCTCCCATTTCTTCTGATACCCCTGCGCGTCGACCAGCGCCTTGCGGATAATTTCCGCGGTCATCATGCGGGTCGCAGGCGGCTTATTGCGCTTTCCATAGACTTGCTTTGGGATTTCGCCCAGGTCAAAGACCACCGCCGAGATTGGTTTCACCACCATTTGTTCCGCGGTCATCAATTGTGAATTGGGTCCCCGCGTCTTGAAAATCGCCGCTTGTCCCGCCACCGGATTAGCGAGTCCGGGCGCCACTTGAATCGTGGTGATGCCAAAACTGTTGATGTACTCGATCAGCCGCTCCGACGGGTTGAAGCTGTCGAAGGCACGGACATCGGCCGTGTTGGGATCGGTCTCCTCATCTTGGTCCTGATCGGCAGGAATGTTGTATTCGCCGGAAATGCCTGCCGTGGTTTTGGCATCAATGAGACCAGGCGTAACGTAAGCGGCCTCCATGTGCTGGTACCCATCTGGAATCTTGTTTCCCTCCGTGATACCGATAATCTTTCCATCCTCAATGAGGACCACTCCTGGTTTGCCATCCTGATGATTACCACCTGCGCTATAAAGCTTCTCTCCGGCAACAGCGATCTTTTGGCCGAATGCAGCCGCACACATAGCTGCTACAAACAGGGAGGTGGAAGCCCAAGGCCGTCTCATCGTGCACCTCCCATCGAGCTTTCGATCAACTTGGGGTACCGGTCCGCAATCTGAAAACCTCCGGTGGCATAGCGCAAATCCTCCGACCTGCTTCGGTCAAATTCTTTTTCGCCCTCGATCCAGGTCTCGAGCACCTTGGTATACACGCTGAAGGGATTGCCGGAAAGCACGACAAAATCCGCATCCTTTCCCGGCTCGAGCGTTCCCACCCGATTCTGAAGGTCAAGCATCTCCGCTCCGTTGATGGTCAGAGCCCGCAGGGCGCTCGTTTCGCTCAGGCCACCGCGAATCGTCAGCGCCGCCTCGCGCAGCAGAAAACGTGAGCTGTTGATGTAATCGTCGGTGTTGATGGCCACCTTGACTCCCGCCTTATCCAGAATGGCGGCAGCCTCGAATTCAGCCTGCGTGGCCTCGAGTTTGCCGCCGGGGGAATCAACAATGGTCAGTGTGACTGGGATTTTGTGCTTGGCTAGTTCATCGGCGACTTTATACGATTCTGAGCCGTGATGAATGACCACCCTGAAATGGAATTCTTCCGAGAGGCGGACCACCGTCATAATGTCGTCGGCACGATGGGTATGGTGCTGCACGATGCGCGTGCCTTCGAGCACCTCGACGAGCGGCTCCAGTTCGAGATCGCGGTCCGGAGCTTTGGCATCTTTTTCTCCCGCGGCGACTTTCTTGTTGTAATCGTCCCACTTGCGTTTGTATTCCTGCGCCTTAATGAACTCTTTGCGCGCCATGGCCGCTATTTCCATGCGGGTCATCGGCGCCTGGTTGTCCCGGCCATAGTGTTTCGGGTTTTCACCGTTCGCCATCTTTAAACCGCCGATGGTTCCTGGAATCAGCATTTCGTCGATCGTCTTGCCCCGCAGCTTCACATATGCCGTCTGCCCTCCGATTACGTTTCCGCTTCCCGGCATGATGTTTGCCGTGGTAACGCCTCCCGCCAGGGCCATGCGGATACCGGGGTCCCCGGGGTAGATCGCATCGAGCGCCCGCAAGCCCGGCTGAATCGGACCCGTACCTTCATTCACATCCTCGTTCGCCGGAACCGAGGGCCGCGAGCCAATGCCGATGTGCGAGTGCGTATCCACGATGCCGGGAATGATCACCTTCCCCGAGGCATCGACCGCCCGCGCGCCTTTGGGAATAGCAACCTTACCTTCAGCGCCAACCGCTTCGATCTTTCTGCCACGGACGATGAGGACCCCGCGCTCGATTGCCGGACCACTCACGGGATAAATCCTCGCTCCGTGAACCACAAGCAGTTCCTGAGTTGCCGTCGATGCCTGCGTCGACCCCGAGGTTTGCGAAAAAGTAAGTTGGAACGAGACGAATAAGGCAACAGCAAAAGCAACCGATCCGAGGATTCTCACCAGCGCCTCCAGGCGTTTCTCAATTCCCCAGGAAAAGGAAACGAATGTTACTTTGCGGCCCCAATCCACGTCAACCAGTGCTCGACAGTGAAGCAAGAGCCAGACTGGACTCACCGATATCTCTTCTGGTCGATCATGCAGGCGTGGCCGGACGGGTTTGCGTCGTACGATAGGAAGGAAGAGTCAGTTTGCAGTAGAAAGTCGGTTTCGAGCCGTTACTCGTCGTAACGTCCAAGGGTGTGGCTACCTCCCGTTCCAATTGCCTTTTTGCTGTCTCGATGGATCCGATACACCCGCTGCGAGCATCGAACACACGGTCGGAGGACCGGTGACTGGAAACCGCAGATGGCAGGGCGACTACGGGGGTCAGTATCGCTTCACTCCCATGACCTTCCAGACTGGTTCATTATCGGCATAGACAGCCCATTCGGAGATGCGGTCTCCGCGCACGATCGCCTTCCATGCGGCTGGAATTTTCCAATGATTCTCTGCCGGCAGCTTTCCATTCACCGAATATGTGCCCTCGGCAGTCCCGAACAATGCGACCAGATTGCGGCTATTCAAGATGTCATCAACTTTGATCGAATAATCCGGAAACCAGCCGAAATAGCCGAGCCACCCTTTCTCCATCCGTTCCCGGCCACGCACAACTTGTCCGAGGCCATCGACGAAGCAGTGGTCTTCGCTCATCAGCGCAACCAGTCCACCTACGTCATGGTGGTTGATTCTAGCTACAAACTCCAAGACGACATCTACCAGAGTCTTTTCCATAATGCGACCGCTCCGCTGGTGGCACTGAAAGGCATTGCTCTATACCCAGCCATCGAGAAAGGATGCACTAGTGAACTGTGGTTAAGAAGTGTCTGAGTCTGGCGCTGTCTTCGACAGCCATGTCGGTAAACTGTATGCCATTCCCAACTTGCAGATGGCGAGTTACGACAATGCCGTCGACGTTCACCTTTTCATTGCGCACGAAAAGCGTCAGCTTCACCTTGGTTCCCACCTCGAGGGTGAACATCATCTCGACGTAACAACCGCCGAGGCTGAGATCGGAGGTTTGTGCTCGCAGCGGCGTGGATTGTTTCTCCAACACTAACCGCACCTCGACGGCAACCTTCACTCGAAGATGCCGCCGGCGCTGTCGGCGTGGCTCTGCGGGGTTGTTAGGATCGGCAGGACTCATCGCTCGATGCCCCACCGCACTTCGGGTTGCCTATCGATCCGAATGGCCTCGACGACCTCCATGAGTTTCTCTAATTTTACCGACAAACGCCGCTAGACTTGTATGCGCAAGCGCAAGGTCCACGCTAAGTCCCTGCGACGGTGGATCATAGCAGACTTCTCCGAAGCTCGACCTAGCGTCGAACCTGCCCTCAGCGACGATGGCCATTGGTGGGTGTCACCATCAGGTAGAAACCTCTCGAGTGCACGACTCATGCGCATGGGCATATTTCACAAGACGCATCGCCGTCGAGTACCAAACTAAGCAACAAATGTGCGAGTGTTTCGGCTTCAATTGGGACGGAGCATGGGGAAGATCGTTTCGTTTCGCCCTGTCAGGCGGGCGGCTGTAAGCTATCGTCAACCAGTAGCCCTACCTCGATCTCAATGCGCTCTCTGAAACAGCTCGGCGATGTGTTCGGGAAGCCCCTGTTCGATTCTATGAGAGATCCAGAGCTGCAACACCAGCTTCTGCTCCGGCGACACGGAAAGAAAGCGCAGGCCGGCACGGCCATTGTTGGCGCACCAGGTAACCTCGGCCTCGATATCGAACTCAGTGGGCTCCTCTGGAAGCGTAAATTGTGCTCTCACTGCCGAGCGGGGTTTCAAGATGACCGGAGTATTGACCGCCAGGCCACCTTCGCTGACATTCATCATTTCGCAGGGAACTTTTGTCCCGCCCTCAATCCGCAGAACGACGGGTACCTTCACCAGGCAGCGATAGTATCGCCGGAAGTCGCGAATGATGAGGCCCAGCGCCACCTTTAACGTGCTTCCGACCAAACCGTCGGTCAGCGGTTTGCGCATGATAAAATTCGGCTTCACCGAAGACTCCTCGGGAGCGCGAGATTCCACGAGCGCGAACGTAACCGAGTTCTGGTTGGCTGGGGAGAGCCGGATGCGCTCGAGTACGTTCGCAACCTGCTTCGTCAAGCCGAGATCCACGACAATCACCTCGAATTTCCGCGTGTTGATGAGGCGGGCAGCCGTGGCCAAATCGGAGCAAACATCCGCTGTTATCGCGTATTGCTGCATGCCGTTGGTAAGTTGCCCGACGGCGGTTGAGTCATTGGACACGAGCAATGCACGTCCTGCGACTGAGTTTGGAGTGCCTGGGCTGGTCATAAGTTGTTTGCGAAGACCTCACCTCTTCAGTGTGTTGGCTGAAATTGGGAACGTCCAGCCGGGGTTGTAAGAATATTGTCTCGAACTCGCCCAGGTGCCGAACTTCTTTTCGACCTCGTCGGAGAACCGACTGGTGCGCGATAATCGAACAACGTCCGACAGGGCTCGATCCGCAACGCGCCGGGCGTTCGGATATAAAATTGAATTCACGAATCGGGTGAACGAAATGCCAAATCGACTCTTGGGCGCGCTATTCAGAAGGTCGGCTCCGGATCCTGTTGGCCGCGTCCGGCGAATGGAAGTAAGAGCTTCCGCTAGATCGGACGTCATCGAAGACGTTGCTCGAGAGGCGGGCCTGGAGAACTTTCCGAACGATCTCACTAGAATGTTGTACCTGGCATCTTTGAGAGACTGCAACAGTGGCGGCTATCTTCATCCTCAGCTCTCGGGAAGGATGGGAACGGAAGTGGCGGATCAGGCATTATGCGTCTGCCATGATCAGGTTTTCCGACGCTTGCTGACTACACCGATATCGGGATATGTGGATCAACTAGAAGAGTACATTCGTTACACCAGGGCCGAACGGCGCACCGTTCTGAACACCTGGCAATCTCTGCAGGCATATCGCGCCACGGTGCCGGTGCTGGCGCCCCCAATCTACTGTGAACTCTTTTGTCTGAATATTGAATTAGCACTGACGATTTTGAACCGCAGGCAATCTCCCGTCGACACTGCCTCTCAGGAAACGGCCTCGCGTTGGAACTGAGCTGATTCAAACGGAAGCCAAGCATTTGTTACCCGGCCGACCACGGTCGCTTCGCTGGGCATCTTGAAGCGACGAACCGGCTGCCGCGACAGCGGGTGAGGCAAGAGAGTCAGTTCCCTGCCATCCACCTGACACCAGCGGCAGGTATGTCCTCCGTTGTGCCACACCAGGTAGAAGGGGCGATCGCGGAGTGTCCGCCAGGCGAAAACCTGAACTGTGTTTTGCGCCGTATCGATCTCAACCAAGGATCGCGGAGGAAGCAAGTCCGCCATGCCGTCATCCTTCGACCCGATGACCGCATAGCGATAGCGGACGGGATCAGTCCGAGCCAGGAAAAACCGCGGCAAGTTCTCCAGGCTTTGAGGCTGGAGCCTCAAAAGCGTCGTCTCTTCCGTGGTCAAGTTGGTGTCAAAGTTCAGTTGAAATCGGAAGGTTGGCTCGCGACTTGGCGCAGCAGGCAGGGTGAGAGCATCGGATGCCGCACCAGTTTCACAAGCTGCGCCTTCGCCCAGGTTGATGCCATATGGCAGCAACAGTTCGCCCAATGGCACTCCGAGACAAATCGCCAGGCTGAACAGTTTGTGAATGCTCGGAATCGACCCAGCTTCGATATCGGCCAAGGTCGAGTGGGAAACATAAAAATCGGCGTTCCGTTTGGCGTCCGCAACCGAGCGCGTGATGCGTTCGACGTCGCTCGGTTTAACCATGCGCTCTTCGCGCATTGCTCGAATCCATTTACCGGGTTCCATTTTGCTTCCCTGAATGCTCCCAGCGTCGTCCTGCCGCATTTCAGGTCCGTATTATAGTCGATCCGATACAATACTTTACAAAAGAGAGAGAGGGGATTGGTCGAGGCAACAGGAATTGTGAAGAATGACTAGGTCAGGGCTTGCCAGCCGCGCTGTTGCACGCGAGCCACAGAATCCAGCAAGTGCTGATACCGCGCTTCGAAAGCGGGCAGGGATACGGTCCAAGACGGGAAGAGCCACTTCAGGCAGAAGGAGAGTTTCGCCAGCAGCAGATTCAACCGAAACTGCATGGCAGTGGCAACCAATTCATCAGCTTTCTCAGTGAGCGTCGGATCGCCTTTCATTCGAGCCAGCTGTCCCAGTCTCATCAACATGCCGGCATTTTCTTCGACCAGCCGCAGCATACGCAATGCCAATCGAATGCGCTTCCTTCGAAACTCTTGAAATTGATTGTGCGAGAGGGAGCTACGTAGATAGGTCTCCTCGCCACCGTCAAGAAGAGCACGAAAGATCTGCACGTCGATCTCGTGCTTTCTTTCCTCCCAATCCAGCTGGTTCCTGATCTCGGGAGGCACACTCCGGAGAAGTGACCATGCAAGGGCAAGAGCCGATGCAGCCGCGGTGAGAACTAGTAGCGTCGATACCATTGATCTACGTAATCGGTTACTGCCTCATTCAACTCGGCCAAATTGGTCCTTGGCAAGTGTTCAACCGGCATCCTGGACCAAGAAGGCAAGAAATAGGCGGCCCAAACAACAGCGCCGAGATTATATGCTGCGGAGTTAACTAGCACAAATGTGGCATCAGTCACCATATGCAGATGGGCTCGAAATTCCAGCACCGCTAGATTGAATGCCGAGTAGATTCCAAAGCCGGCGACGATTCCGAGCGAGTAGTGGTGCCAGCTCAACCCTAGGCGCGATATGAGCGCGATCACGATAATGAGCAGGCAAACTTGCAGAAACCTGGCGGGACGCTCTAGTAGGATAATCGATTCAAACACGCGTTCCGCTCCTGTTCCTCTACTCGAGAAGACCAACATTAGCACGGCTGTAACTGCCGCCACGCCTCCCAAAATCCAGACCGACCTCAAAACGATCCTTAAGAATGGATATGGCGGGAAGATGTTCGTCAAAGTCTCGAAGATCACCCCTAGGCCCAGGAGAACCGCTAGTGCTTCCCCACACCAGTACACAAGAAAGTAAGGGTGTCCCGGGTTGTGAAGGAAAAACAGTGCAATCTCGCGGGAGAGCACCACGACCGTATAGACAAAAAAGATAGGATAAACTCTTATCAGTTTGCGCCGCCACATTACAAATGCGATCGCAACCTGGAGTGCGAGCGGAAAGACCCAGAGGGTCTTAGTTAAGAGGTGCGAGAAGATCATGGGCCGCACTGGCAGACTACTCGCAAACCAGGCGGCCCACAAGGGTTAGCGGAAAATGTCCTTTAGGATGGCGCTACTGGCAGGTCTTCGCGTTGCAAGTGGGCGCGGGAGACCCTCCATCGGCTAAGGAAGCAGAGGACATCGCAAACGTCAAAAGCAAGGTTACGACAACCAAACGTGCAAACTTTTTCATGAGAGTGTCTCCTAACTGGCTCGTGGGATAGTGCCAATACAGGGAGACACCCTATGCGCTTTCCTTGGACAACCGGTTGCATGTTCGAAAATCGAGCGATTCGACAGTTCAAGGTTGTCAAGGTTTACATCGGGGAGTAACTCCGGAAAAATTCAACCTTTTGGTACTTGATTCTGCCGTCGGTATACCGACGATGAACCGACCGGTGAATCTTCCATCTCTGACTGTTAACCAACCTGGTTCTGAAGCTGATTGCGTCGGATGATAGTCCCACTCTCGTCGGAAAACCGACCGGATCGGCCCTTGTCCTCTGGTTTTTCCACCAGACGCTATGCTGCATCAAATTCCGAGCCCAAATTGGGGCTCCCTTCGCGTCTGTGTTGTAACCCCTCAAAGCTTGGGGACAAAAAGCCCCAGCTTGGAGTGCCTCTTTGAACACTCGGGGATGTGGGAGGAACGATGAACTCTGCCGACGTGCAGCAAACGACAAAAAGCGATTCAGGTATGGAAGTTTACAAACCTTATGACTTCAAGAGTCTGACTCCGGGGGAGGGAAAAGAGCCGTGTTTGCGCAACGCCAACCTCGGCAATCCTGAGGTCCGGCACAGGCTCGATTCCATCCATGCTCCAGGAAGTACTGGAGTCATGAAGCAGCGTACGCTATTCTCCATCCCTCAGTCGCTAGGAAGTCATGGGCTGGCTGATGGATGAGCCTATCCACAGCGGCTCGTAATTTGCCTGTGTACCCATTGAGAAGTCAGCATTTCACTTGGCAGAGTCTCCCACCACAGACACTTCGGAAATGGCACCAGGAAAACCGGGCCCGGCAGGTCAAACAGGTGTTGCGGCGAGTAGGGTTGACGATGGGCCGGGTTTCGGCCCTGACGAGCATGCGCTACGGCAGGGAGACCCCGTATTTCATTCCCCCGACTTTCCTTTTCAAACAAAAGCAGGGGATCGCGCCGCACATTTGTCAGATCGTAGCTCTTAGCCAAATTACCGGTTACCGCTTTGCCGACTGGATGAATCTGTGTGGATTTGATCTAAAGCTTATCCTCGACCTACAGCTTAAAATTCACACCGAACGCACGGCGATTGTCACACCGGGTGACGCCGTCCCGGGGCGCGATTCCTCCCTTTTCTCGTGGAACTCGAGACTCGAGAAGACCAACGGACGCTATTTTTTCGCCAAGATCGGCAGCCGTGATGCTGTCGTCTACCCAAGACTTCTTCCGGGCAGCATAGTGCGTGCCGACCGATCCTATTCCCCGCACGTTCTCGATGACGCATCTTCTAAAGACCGCCTATGGCTGGTGGAACACTCGGGCGGCCTCACATGCTGCCACGTGAAGCGGGTCGACACGGAACACGTTGTCCTGCTGCCAAACCGTCCTCCCTTGTCAGCTTGGCCGCTGCGCCTCTCGCGAGAAGCCCGAATCCTCGGCTTGGTGGACCTCGAACTTCGCCCTCGGGAGCCAGCGCGGTTCGAGCCGAGCTGCGGCCCGACGAAATCTGAGCTCCTCCCAATAACATCGCACGAAAGCAGCGGTATGACCTTTTCCAAGCTGCTCCGTGTCTCGCGTTCGCGTGCCGGCTTAACGCTTCGCGCAGCTCACGAAATGACAATCCGGGTTGCACGATTGCTTGAAAATCGGCACTACCGGATCGCCTTGGGCTTGTTGTCCGACTACGAAGCAATGGACAAACTGCCAAGACACGTTGCCAAGATCATGACTCTCTGCATTGTCTATGGCATAGATCCTTGGGAGTTGATGGCAGCTGGCGGGATCCATATCGATGATTCGAACCATGCCCCGCTCCTTTCCCCTGACAAGAGAAGCGACCTGCAGCAAGTGTATAAACCACCTGTCGAGACCTGCGAGGTCGGATGGAACGAAAAAACCACAGCCGACTCCCTCAGGAGCGCGCTTTGATTCTTGCCGTGGTGCGGGCCGCCGGGTTGCCTAGGCAGGGCGCGAGAGGTGTGTTATCCGGCGTGACCGGGACACTTGGCTGGGCCCAATCGGCATCGTATGTAGCCTGAAGGCGGTCTAGAATTGCGGCGTCGGTCACGATGATACCGCACTCACGATTGTCATCGAGTGAGACACAGGCGAAGTTCTCGGAGCCAATGTAGGCCTGAGCATTTGGCGTCCGATAATCGGCCAGCACCATCTTGGCGTGAATGTACATCTGTTGTTGAACTCCGAGCACGGTGAAGGGAAACGATTTGCAAACGGCGTTCACCTGGCCGTTTCGCAGGTACGTGATCCCGCGCGCATTGTCGTTGGCCTTGCCCTGGCCGCTGAGCACGGCGGCGATGAATCGTACTTCTACGCCACGCTTCGCAGCCGCGACCATCGCGCCCAGCGTCCCCGGATCATCTACCTCCTCGCAATAGATGTCGAGGGTTTTCTTCGCCTGGTTAATGAGAGCCGTCAGCTTCGTGCGCGAGTTGACCGGGCTCCACACCAGAGAGGCCAGCGTAGGAACAATTGGCGTCGCGCTCCAATCGGCCGAAAACACAGCCGCGATTTCCGCTACTTCCGCGGGAACGGTTGTGAC
>Ga0187783_10001331_pt1 | contig 18167 bp, 16 predicted proteins | sample 1015_SJ02_MP02_2_FD_132471 | JGI IMG/M metagenome (GOLD analysis project Ga0187783, IMG submission 132471) | Tropical peat soil microbial communities from peatlands in Department of Meta, Colombia - 1015_SJ02_MP02_20_MG | ecosystem: Environmental > Terrestrial > Soil > Wetlands > Peat | place...
CGGAAGCCTAAAATCTGAAAATGAGGCCGACGTTGGCCTCGCCTTGATGCGCGTAGTTCGGAACCTCCGCATAGTAGCAGCCGAAAAAGGGGCCGCAAAAGAACCCGACGGATGATGTGGTATGCGTGGGCGAATAGCGCACATCGAACCGGAAACCGAAGTTTCGAAGTACGAAATACTTCACACCGCCGCCGATATTGTAGGAGAAGCGATTCTCGAACGGCAGCACCACTGCACTGTTGGTGCTGAAATGCGTAAACCCTAACCCGCCGGCGAAGTAGGGCTGTATCTTCGCATCAGGCCGAAGAATGGGAACGTCAACACCCCACTGATAAAAATTGAGATTGACCTCTCCGACGTGGCTGCTCGCTCCCGTCTGGAGACTGATGCCATCGAGAACTGTCGGCTGATGACCCCACATGAACTCCGCCTCGAGATGCGGAATCAGGCCGACGTCAAGCAAGGCACCATAATCCCACGAACTACGAATATTCAGCTGACTGTACGGACCGGAATTCAGGTCAATGGCTCCGCCGAATCGCGAACCACCAAAAGGGGTGATCTCAACAGCGTGAGTCCATTCCTGGAATCCAAATTCCTGAGCACCGGTTGAGGCCGCAAAAACAAGAAGAAATGTGAGGCCGCAGAAAACTCTATATGAGGTCATTTTCGTGCCTTTCTTGGGGACAAGTTTCTCATGCTACAGCACTGTGTTGGGAACGACATCTTGCTGTACCGTAGACTCCCACATAGCAGCAATCGTGTCGCTCCGGTATTCCGTGTAGGTTGAGGTCGCGTAGACCTCGTGGCGAGTTCAAACCCACAGCCAACGGAAAAGTTGTGATGGCCTCGCGTTCGAACCGAGCCATCCGCTCGTCATCATGGGCAAAGGCCTCGGGTAGGCCTTGATGGCTCGATCGCGGCCGAACTCTCCCATCCCGCCCGCACGCAGGGGCCCAAGTGGATGCCGGACTGAATGGTCATGGCCCGTGCTCGCTGGAATGCGCGTAGTATATACGAGCTAGTTATGCACAAAGATGATTGCTCCCCGCGACGAAGCGGCTTGAGAGAGGCTGCGTCCGCGCCCGGGGGTGTTGCGAGTTCCGGCGCCAAGGGAGTTTTGGTAGAGACAATTGACGCTTTGGCACCTTAGACCGTGGTGTGCATTGTGGGAGCCGCACGGCCAAGTTAACTTTGGGGATAGCAATTCGAATATAGCCGTCTGGACCCTTACAAAGGCTGTGGACGATGATTGCGGCAGCGTAACCAACGTGGATACCGCTTCTCATCTGCCCGCAGCTTCCGCCACACTAGGTGGAATAATGCGAAATCTCCTCCTGATACTTCGCGTAAGAGTCGCACTGCCAGCGGCCATCACAATGTGCCTGATCGGCTTACCGCTGGGTGGTCTTCTATCCGGACACAGATTCGCGCTTGGACAAAGGGGGGACTCAGAGTTTCGGGTGCCGCTCGTTGAGGATTGGACGCACCGGCACCTAATCTACTCCGCACCGGTTTCGATGATCCAAAATCTCGCGCTGCAACGGCAGCAAAGATATCTTCAGCAGTACCTGGCGCGTAATGTTCGCTTGTTCCGACGACCTAAGTGGCGTACCCCAACCCCGATTGACCCATGGCCTAAGCGTGAAAATGAGTTGGCGCGGGACTGGGGAATCGCCGTCGGAAACGGCTTCACGGTTGGTGAAGGCAACTTCCCCGCCAAGTTTACTTTTGGTGTCAATCAAACTCCGAGCTGCACGGCGGACTATGTCGTTTTCACGACGAGTCAAACCGGGGCGGGGGTCACGGACATTTATGCCGTGAATAATCTGTATGTGAACTCGGCTGGCACCGGATACTGCTCGGGGACAAGTCCGAAGGTGCTGTGGTCCTACCACGTAGAGTCCAATGGTGGAGCGGCGAATACATCTCCGATTCTTTCGCTGGCCGGGGACCAGGTCGCCTGGGTCGAGGGGACTGGTGGGACGGCGGTGGTGCACATCCTCAAGCCATACATGAAAGGGGGAGATGGTACCATCGCGGCGCCGAACACCCCGACGGCCAGCGCAACGGCGGCAGCTTACGAACTCTGCACGCCAGCGGCTCCCAGCGGCACCACCAGTAACGCTTGCCTCTTCAATATCCCATTTGCGAACGGCGAAGACGACACCGGGGACGCGGCCGCAATCTCTCCCTCCGCTCTGTTCTATGACTATGACGGTGATTTTGCCTTCGTTGGCGATGACGGAGGGAACCTGCATGAATTTGCGAACTTGTTCAAAGGCGCGCCGGCGGAAGTGACGACGGGTGGATGGCCGGTCGCGATGACGCCGGTCGATGCAGGTCCGCAGTTGAGCAGCCCGGTCTATGACGAGACCTCCGAAAATGTCTTCGTCGGCGATAATTCCGGTCGCCTGTTCTATGTGAGGACTTCCAACACCTCCTCGGGGGCATGTAACGCCGGGAGCCACGGCGGAGTGCCACCCTGTGTCGGTTCCACAACTTTCACCGATGGCAATACCGCGAACACAAAAATCGCCACTTCACCAATTCTCGACGCTACCACGCAGCGATTGTTCGTCTTCTTTAGCCCCGCAGGGGGTGGGCCTGGAGCCTACGTCGGGCAGGACGACACAACCCTGTCGGCCGCAAACCAGATCCTAGTGAACGTCGGGACAGGAACTGCACACCGGCTGAACGCGGGCGATTTGGATAACGCGTATTACACATCGGACAATGGCTTGGGTGAGGGGACCGGCTGGCTGTATGTGTGCGGAAACGGTGGCACATCGGGCGCGACAGCCAACTACGCTTTGCTCCAGCGCATCGCCGTGACCAGCGGCAAGCTGGGCAGTGCGGTTGACTCAAAGCAGTGGCTGGCGAGCAGCGCCAGCGCGCGCTGCGACACCATCACGGAATTCTACGACGCGCCGAATGGAAGCTCCACCGGCGCCGTTGATTACCTCTTCTTCGGTGTCGAGGCCAGCGGCGCCACCGGAACCGCTTGTGCCGGGAACGGCTGCGTTTACGCTGTCACCGTTACCAACGGCACGCTCACGGTGCCGCCTGCGGCCGGGACTGGCGCCGTGAATGCCAGCGGCGGAATCAGTGGAATTGTCGTGGACAATGACAGTACGTCTACCGGGGCCGCGAGTATTTATTTCACCTGGCTGGCGAACGGTGACGGCACGGCTACGTATCCCTGTAATGGAGCTACGACGACCCTCGTTTGCGCAGTGAAATTAACACAATCGGGACTACAGTGAGCGACAGCTCATGAATTCGTCGGCAGTCATGGCCCTTGTGGCAATTCCCAGGACGGTGATTTGGTCGTATTTTGTGGGTGGAGTCGTCTTTGCAATCGGGCTGGTCACGATTCTTCTTCGCGGCGATTGGCAAAAGGCGCGAGGATTCGACAAGCTGATTCTGTTCGGGCCGCTTTTCTACGCGGCGCCACTCGCGGCCTTCGGCACCGAGCATTTCACACTGACGGAGACCATCGCGTCGCTTATCCCGGCGTGGATTCCGTGGCATCTGTTTTGGGCGTATTTCGTAGGTGCCTGCTTTATCGCAGCTGCGCTGAGCCTGGCGACGAAGATTCAAGTGCGTCTTTCGGCGACTTTGCTAGCCTTGAACTTTTTCCTTTTTGTCGTGCTCATGGACGTCCCGGCCTGGGCGCAAAATCCGCGAGATCGGTTCGGGCTGGCGTTAACGCTGCGGGAATTATCCTTCAGTGGCGGCCCGCTGGCGCTGGCAGCCAGCCTATCCGGGCGAAGCGGGGAGCGTGTCCTTGTGACGATTGCGCGATACTTCGTTGCCGTTCCTGTGCTGTTTTACAGCTTCGAGCAGTTCCTGCATGCCGATCACGTTCCCGGCATTCCGCTGGAACGCGTGACTCCCTCCTGGATCCCCGTGCACACCTTTTGGACGTACCTGGCGGCCGTGGTTTATGCCGTCGCCGGTATCCCGTTGCTGCTCGGCAAGAAAACCCGCGCCGCAGCCACGTGGGTGGGCCTAGCCGTGCTCTTCGTGGTGTTGGTCGTCTACGTCCCGATCGGGTTAGTGGACCGCGCCAGCCTCGACAATGGTCTCAACTATTTGGGGGACACACTGATGTTTTGCGGCACCGTTCTTATGCTCGCGGGCGCCATGCCACGCGAAGCGTAGCGGCGCGAATCATCGGCGAATCCTGGTCCCAACGGGGATCGCTTGAGGTGCTATTTCTTGTTAATCAGCAAATCGTGGTAGTCCTTATTGTTTTGCTCGCAGACGTATTCCTGTAGGTCCCACTCAGGATGGAGCTTCAACAGCCCGCCGTATTGCCAGGGCGCCGCGAAAACGTTCGGATCGTCAATTGTCGCGACGTAGCTGATCGTGTCATACGACGTGCGGCGGTATCGCTCGACGACGTGAAAGGCCGTTGTGTGGTGATACTCGGTGATGACGGTCTTGTCGTTGAAGCCGGTCACGTCGACGACGAGCGTGTCTCCCTCCCAGTGGCCGACCGAATCGCCCATGTAGGTGGGATCGAGAGTGTCAGGGTGAGAGCTCCCATCGGTGGGGATGACGCGAAACATCGGATAGGCCTCGTAGAGAATGACCACAAGATCAGGCGTCTGCACAATCTGCAGAGGGTATGGCCACATCGTAGAGGTGGGAACGCCTGGCGGGACACACTGCGCCGTTGGACCGAGGGCGCTTTCCTCCTCGGTTAGCTTGAAGTGCTCTGCGCCCGGCTTGAGCACGGGTTTGTCGATGGGGACAATGGCGAAGCCGCCGATATATACGCCGGAAAGATCGGGATGGTCACCCATGCGGGGAATCGGTTGATCTCTCACGTTGGTGCAGACCGGTGCGGCGCTGGCTGCGGAGGGATTCGAGTCTGAGACGATCACCGTGATGGAGCGCTTGTCGTCGCCGCCGCGGCCCTTGGCCGTCAGCGTGTATGTAGTGGTCACGGCGGGAGTGAGCTGGCGAGTGCCCCGTGCGGCAATGACGCCCACGCATTGATCGATCGACATGTTGTCGGAATTGAAGGCAGCCCAAGACAGCGTGACCGACTCGCCGGCGCGGACGGAACTTGGCTCAGCGGTAAACGTCTTGATCTGCGCGGGTGGACCGATCGGGAAGCCCTCCGCGCGGGGCGGCGGCGCCTCCGGCTGCTGGGCAGCCACAGTCGTTGGCACAAGGACGGCAAGCACCGCTACGGCGATCAGGGGTCTCTGGTGCCCTGGCAAGGTTGACCCACTCTTACTCCGCCACATGTCTTGAGAGGGCAAAACTTTGTTGGCTACGTCGCGGCCTAGCTTCGGCTCACGGGCACGGTAGATCTCACGAATTCTGCCCGTACCAAGGGCGGAAAGAATTTCGTAGGTTCTGAAGAGAGTGCACGTCAGGGCCATTTTGGAACTGGATTATAGCCCAGGAACATTCACGCATTCGATGGCTCCCTGTCAATTCATACAGTTGTAAGTCGGTTCTGGGAGCCTAAAATGGGGTGTATATTTTGACGCTCGGACCAAGACCTACAACCGGGCGTGCGCAGCGGGCGCGTATGACCCTCGCACGAGTACGCGCCCGCTGCCTCCCCTTTGCTCTCGTCGTATGAATCGTTGTCAGCCAAGGCATCCTATCTCCGCCATCGACCTCGAACAAGTCGCGACTCGGGAGTCCGCTGTGGAAAAACGCACGCATGTGGAAATCCTCGCCCCAATCAGACGGGCCCGGCGACACTCCGCCATCCAGTTGACAACCGATCGCGAAAGCCTCACACTGCCGCGCATGCGGCTGACCATCTTCTGCCTCTTAGCATCCATCCTTTTTCCGTACTCGGTGCGAGCGCAGAACTCTGGAGTCCCTGTTTTCGAGATTACTCCAGTAAACAGCCAGATTACGTTCGACGTCGAAGCGTCGGTAGATATCAAGGGGACTTTTAAAAAGTGGGACGCCACCTTGACATGTACATCAGCTGATGCCGCAACCTGTGTTTTGGACATCAAGATTCAGGCAGACAGCGTGGACACCGGAAGTGGCATGAAGAACGGCAAGCTGAAGGGAGATGACTTCTTCGACGTTAAGGACAATCCTTATATCACGTTTCACTCCACGAAGATTGTTCAGAGTGGCCCCGACACCTTTGAGGTGGATGGTGACTTTACGATTCGCGGAGTGACCAAACAAGAGAAGCTGAAGCTCACGGTCTCCGGCAACGGGGGGACTCGTGACACCATCGCAGGCACCATGGGTTTTGACCGCAAGCAATACGGGATGAATAGCGGGATCCCGTTCATCAAGATTGCCAACGCCGTTGAAGTCAGTGTCCTCCTCAAAGGGAAGCGAGTCAGCGGTCCTCCCTTGGTATTCAAGCAATAAACAGCGCGGCTCGTCATTTCTCATCGCACAATCAGAAGAAAACTACCGCGATGAACCAACGTTTGCTGTTCGCCTGCTTGACCCTGGTCGTTCTTCAAGTCCCGGGCCAAGCACGTGCCCAGTTCACCGAACCGCGCACTTACGACAATACTCCCGTAGGGATTAATCAGCTCGAGCTTAGCTATGCGTACGCGCACGCCGACGCCTCGATAGATACGTCGCTCATTATCGCGGGCGCAAGTTTTAACCTGAATCAAGGAACGATCGACTACACGCGTTATTTCGGCTTGCTTCACCGCCTCACGTGGGTGGAAGCGAGTGTTCCGCTTGCCGGTCTCAGCGGCTCGATCGCCGGCACGATTGTCCACGGTTCCACCACTGGCGCGGGTGACTCTAGCTACCAAGTGGCCATGCTACTGAAGGGGGGGCAGGCGCTGAGCGTGAAGCAGTTCGAGCAATACAAGCCGACCACCACTCTGGGTGTGAGCCTAACCATCACTGCACCCACGGGCTCGTACCACCCCGACAAGATTCTGAACCTGGGTTCGAATCGCTGGTCGTTCAAGCCCGAAATCGCGCTGTCTCATCCATTTGGACCTGAGCAAAGGTGGGAGTTCGACGCGTACGCCAACGCCTATTTCTACACAGACAATATTTCTTATCATGGAAGACAGATCCTTGGGCAGCAGCCGTTAGCCGGACTGGAAGGACACCTCAGCTATTCTTTTAGCGACAGCCTCTGGGCCTCTGTGGATACGCGCTATTCCTTCCGCGGTACTACGTTCCTCAACGGTGTCACTCAGAACAACGCACAACAAAATTTCATCTTAGGAAGCGAGATGAATGTATCGCTTACTCCCCGAAATTCGCTGGTCTTCGAATTCGCCAAAGCGCTGGTGCATCACAACGGTCCAACTCTTGTTGGCTTCAGCGTAAAGTATGACTATACCTGGGGCAAGGATTACAGGTAACGATGCTATAGAAGACGATTCAAGCGATCTGTCGTCGCGGCGGAATCACTGCCACAGGCGAAACGCGATTCCTGCCTCCAGAGGCGCTAGCCTGTCATCTAAGTCCCAAGTCGATTGGGGCTTCCAGGGATCAAAACGCGTGAAGCTCGTGTTTTGTCGGCTCTGAGCAAGCGGCATGCCTTTCATCAGTTTCTTCGCACCCACCGAGATGCTGGCATTGGCCCGATACCAGTTTTGGAGAAATCCTGCACGTGTCGGCAGCCACTCCTACGCAGCGCTACTTCGCCGGCCGGACAGATGGCCTTCGTCCGGGCACGAAGGAGCGCCTGCTTACGACTACCTGCTAGCGAGCTTTTGCAGACTGGAGCGCTATTGAGGGGAGTGGGATGGAGCGGCCGGAGCATTCGTCGGTGACGAGGGCGGTGGAGCAAGCGTGAAATGCCCGTTGACGATTGGATTGCGCTCCTCACCCTCGCAGTCCTCGTAAATCATGCGGTGTACGTGCGCCACTCGTTCGTAGGTCCGGCGCATGTGCCAGGGTGCCGTGAGATTGGTTGGATCGATGACGGTCATCTGGTCTTCCAGATGGTCCTTGTCAATCATTCGAATCCTCTCAACGAACCGCGCCTGCGGGCTCAAAATGGTGATCGTCTGTTCGCCCTCGACATCTCCAAACGCCAGGACGGCGACGCCCTCCGACTCCGAAGAAGCAAAAGGAGATTTAACCGCAATTGTGTCGATGACGAGCGTCTGTCCTTCCCAGTGGCCGATCGAATCACCCCAAGGCGTGGCCCACAGATCATCCTTCGGCGTGTGCTGTCTTCCGTCCGTGTAAACATGGCGGACTTCGCGGCTCGAGAATATAAGAGCCGTCTCGTTCGGAGTCGGAAGAATCTCGAACATGAGCGGTGAATCGAGCATTAGCGACGGATATCCGAACGTGCAGGCCCGCACGGCGCCGCCGGGATCTTCTCCGCGGTTGACGGCCTCCAGTCTTTTGCGCTCCATCGCGACGATCTTGTCCACTCTGGCCTGGACCTCCGGTTTGTTCGGTGGTCCCCACTGCATCTCCTTAAGGACCTGATCGAGCGACTGATTGAATCCGCCCGTCGCATCGGGCGTTGCACCAACGTTCTCCCACTGGCCACTCCAGTCCGGCAATTCTGTCGACGCGCCCATTGTCGCCACACAACCCAGCAGGATCGCCGCCGCTTGTACCTGTCTCCGTAGAATCATTTGCCTTCACCTCCCGACGCCGGGGGTGAGCCGATCAGGGGTCCGTCCGGTCCGGTTCCCGATAGGTACTGGCCACCCTTGACGCCATCGCGCATGGGATGGATGACCAAGGTCACCTTATCACCCGGCTTCAAGGTTCCGGGCCGCCACCCGACTCGCGCCAGATGCTCCGGGCTCGTCATCTCAATGCTCCACTCCTCTTCATTGCCGTCGTCGGCCTTGACGAGCAGCTGGATGAAGACATGGGGATTGGTCCAGCGGAAATCCTTGACAACGCCTTGCAGCGTGATCGACTTCGACTGGTCGAACATCGCAAACGAATGGTGCGCAAGCGCCGAACTTGCTGTCAGCATAGCAGCGATGGTGATGAGGGTATAATTCAACGCCCTACTCATTCGATTCCTCCACAGATCCGGAGTTCCGCCTTCTCGTCTAGAAATGGCTTGTCCGATGAAACCGTGCTCCCAAAGCCCATGGTGTTCGTTTTCGATCCTTCCGTTTAAGATGGCGCTCAGCGGCAAACACCGCCGCTCCTATCGATACAAAAGGTGATCTCATAGCGTGCTGGACTGAGCGGCCATAGGTTCTGCAGGCCCTGGATTTGCTTATAGTACATACGGTGTCTGCTACGTACCAAGCTGATTTGTCGAGAGCGAAAATTGGCGTCAGAATCCTCCGCTGCTCGACCGATCGTTTTTCGTCGTCGACCTCTGTCCACCGCGACGCTTTCAGCACCGTGGCTGCCCACCGTGTGTGCGCTGTTAGGGAGGACACCCGAACACTTACTCGGGCCGTCGCGAGGCCAGCCTGGTTATGCACATTGGCTAGATACCTCCGGTTCCCCGGCTTCTCCACAACCTGAGACTAAGCGACACTACGCGACGATGCGGACGTAGATCAAGACGAGAACGACGAAGGCAGCGATGCCCAGGAAAAAGCCTCCAAGGTGCAGGCGGGGGTGGATGGCACGGGCGTAACGGACACTCGCCACGAGAAAAGCGACGTTGGACAAGATGGCGAAAGCGAACCCTCCGAGGACGAGAATTTCTGCGTAGGACGCACCCCAAGTCCAACGAGCGGGCCCCAGGGTTATGAATGCCAGCAGGGCGGAGCCCAACGTGACAGTGGCAGCGGTGGCAAAGGTGTAGCCGGCTGCAAAGCCCACATTCGCGTGCAAGAGAAGCAGCAACAAGGCGATCGCATATTCGCCCACCACGACGATCGCCACAAGAGCGCGATAGCGCGTATCGGTTAGGCCAAAGAACTGCGTCACTGAGAATAACACGGCGGGAATAAGGACGTTCGCAAGCGCCGCAACACACAGTGCGGTGCAAAGAACATGCCGGCGCAGGCGGATATTGGCAGCATCCTTTGCAGAACTCGTTGCGATGTCAGCGGGCACGAAAGTAATAGGAGGATTATACACAGGAAGGATGAGGGAATGTTTCTTTACCACCCAAAACCACCAAACGATCAACGCATTCTGAGAAGGCGTCCCTTAGGAGTAGGCTTCGATGGTTTGCCAAGCAATGGAGGAAACCCACTTTAGACGCTAAGGGCGCGGGAATGGCCAAGGGGACCGAGCCCAAATCATGTCGCACGGCCAGGCATTGTACCTTTACCATGGAAACCTATCGAACCTAGTTGAACGTCGAGGCTTTGGCGGATACGATTTCACCGCGGATCAGAGTTTCTGCGACCGGAAGGTGATGTTGATCTCGGCGCGGTCCATCCGAAAGGAGGCGCGCCACTGGAGAATTCGATGAGGAGAATTTACACAACCGTGGTGGCCGTAACCGTGCTGATGCTCGCGAGCGCCGCACTCGCGCAAGTGACACTGAACTCGGTGAGAGTCGGCGCGCAAGACCCTGCTGCACTGGCGAAGTTCTACGAAGCCGCGTTCGCCATGTGCGAGGTCAATCGCATCAATGTGCCTGGAGGACCGGAGATCTTCGTGAACTTCGGTGCGACGATCGACGCCGCAAAGGCCAACAAAAGCGAGCCGATCGTGATCGCGCATCGCGATTCCGACGACCTGAAGGACCCGATTGCGCATGTGATCCTGAACGTGAAGGACATGGCGGCGACAGTCGCCGCCATCAAGGCGGCTGGCGGCTCGCTGGCTGGCGATCCTCGTCCGTTCGGAAACACGGGCATTCTCATAGGCATCGCGATCGATCCGGCCGGTAACCGCCTTGAGCTGATTCAACGCCCATGATTTAGCGCTTGTTTTGGGGCGAGCAGCAATTCGACGCGCTTCACGAATTGCGAAGAACGCGTCTGCGCGGCGACGAACTTCATTGGAGTCACTTCCGACTTGCCCGCCTACCATCATGTCCGAGTGTTAATTGCTCCTTTCGTTCTTCCACTTCAACACCCTCAGCGCCCGCAGGGTGTTCCACCGGCTCGGCTGGCCAACGCCTTCGAGCCGGAAGAAGGTTCTTCCACGGTACTCATTCTGAAGTCGCCAACGGCCAGTGGCATCGCGACGTCGTTCGACAATGCCCAAGGCCTCTTCGAGCCTCCGATCGAGGTGCGCATCCGCGTCTTGGAAATAGTCAAGTCCGCGCAACACGTCATAATGCCAGCGCGGCGGATGGGAAAATCGTGTCATCGCCGCGTTCACGACCCTGCCGGTGCGATGAGAGCGAAAGAGGTGGTGGACTAGAAGGAATTCACGCCCTCGCGCCTGCGCCTCTCGCGCGTCTCGTGCCTTTGCCGGTCGGAATCGCTCGTATTCCAGTAAGGCCTCGAGGGCCGAGATTGTCGTGTGGAACGATCCATGTGTCGCAGTCCCGTAGCCGGGCATCGCGCGGCAATTCCAGCCTCCGTCTGCCATTTGCTGCCCAACAATATGCCCGGCAAGGTGATCGACGCGCGCATCGTCAAAACGAAACCAGCTCGCCACAGCCAGCACCATGCTCGAAACACAGGTTTCGCTCCCTTTGCGGTAGGGCGTCCAAAAGTTGATCCCGCCATCGTCCCAGAAGCCGGTATCGAGCAACACCCTGCATGCGCGCAGCGCCTGCGGATGTTTCGCCGACAGGCCGAAGCCGCGAAGCAGAAGCATGGTGTATGTAGTGGAAGTCCACTTCGGAACGTAAACACCACCTCCCCAACGTCCATCCGGATCCTGTAGCGCTAGCAGCCGCGCTCCCCAGCCCTCTTCGCCAACACGTTGCTGCTCGCGCTGTACAGTCCTTTCCGCCGTCTCTGAGAGATCCCGCAAGGTCTGCCAGCGAACGGCTGGGTCGCCTGCGAGAAGCCATTGAACGACCGTATCCGTCTGCCGCCTCCGTGATACGGCTGCGCGGTTCATGTTATTCGGACCAATCGAAGGAATAGGCCTACCCGACCTCTGGCTTGTGAGGGCAGTCTCCAAATTTCAACTCGTCGGCCACTCGGAGCTACCGGCCGAGGCCGTGAGTAAACTGCTTCTTATGCCGTTCTAGCTGCCTAAGAGTTCCGCAGGGACGCCTATTTCCTTGGCACCGAAGGTACCGAAGCCGGGACCACGTGTGAGCCAGAGGAGCAGCGCTAGGCCATGGTTGGGGTAGCGCCGCATCATTTCCTTGGCAATAGCGGTGAAATGTACTCCGGGCTTCGCCACGTCGCGATAATCCTTCAGCCAGTTCATCGTCTCCGTACAAATCTCTACTCCGCCGAACTTGCCGTGGCCGGGGAAGACTGTGTCGATGGGACCGATTCCACGCGCCTGCTCGATTGCCGTGATCCAGGACTCGGGACTGTTTGTGTCCGCCATGTAAAGGTGATAGCCATGGTAGATGAGATCGCCCGCAATCAAGGCACGAGCAGAGGGCAGGTAGAAAGCGGTAGCGTGGACGGTCTCGGCGACGGGCAAATCGATGAAAATGATCTCGCGCTCCTCGAGATACGCCGCTTCTCCAAGAAGGGGCCGCGGATACTGGATGTCGCCGGCGGGAAGCTGGCTGCCGAACATGTCATGCCAGTGGAGGCGTTTCGCAGGCCATTCGAGCATGCCATCGATCACCCCTTGGCGGGCGAGAAGCACTGTATTAGGAAAAGTGGCCGCGAAGGCGTTGACGCCGCCATAATGATCAGGGTGCGCGTGCGTGATGAAGATGGTACGGAGCCGCTTGCCGCTGTCCTTCGCGAGTCTGAGGAGTTTCTCAACGTCGCTCTTTACGAAACCGCAGTCGATTAGGACGGCGTCGTTGCGTCCAGAAATGAGCACTGCATTGGGCGCGAGGAAACGCTCCTCGCCGGTGAACATGTCGAAGCGCAGGCCGTTCGCTTCCAAAGAAGCAATCACGGCATCCCCTCCAGGGAATACCATCGCGGCGCATTCTACCACTCCGCAGGCTCTGCAGAACGTAGAGGCAATCGTCTCTCCGTTTTGTCAATCCCGAACTCGATGCGCCTTACCGGAGGAAGTTCGGATTCAACGAAACGAGGCGGTCTGAGATGGGACAAGCCCGGATTCAGGCGGAGAGTCCCGATAAAGCCCGGTAGAACGTCTACAGCGTCTGAACTGGCAATTGGGCCGCTTCCCAGGCGGCGATACCTCCCAAAATTTCACTGACCCGGTCAAACCCGTTGCGCCGCAGCAGACTGGCAGCGATAAAGGAGCGGTAACCGCCCGCGCAGTAAAGCAGTAGGGGGCGGTCCTTCGGCAAGGTGTTCAGACTTTCGGCCAAATGATTCAGCGGGATTCCCGTGCTGTTGGCAATGCGTCTCTGTTCGCGGGGTGCTCGGACGTCGATCGTGAGTGGGGGCTGACCCGAGGATAGGCGTTCGGCGGCAACTTGCGCGCTGAGGCGCTCGGTGAACCCTACCAGTTCGGCGACAGCAAGGCGCGTACTTCCCTTCGTATGGTCTGAAGATGCACCGCAGTGCCTACCGGAGCAAAAAGAGGCAGTTCTCAGATCGACGAGTTCCGTAACGGCGAGGGAAAGAATCACGGTCGGCAGCAGTCGGACATGGCGAATGGCTCCGCCGCTGACGGTTGAAAACCGATCACTTTCAGAGATAGGATCAGCGGTCCGAAAGATGACGGACGGGATGAGGAGGGATGCATGACAGGAACGCCGTATCCGAAAGAGCAGATGCATCGCATCGTTTACACGAAGCTTTCGGAACGACAGATTGCAGACAAACTGAGCACGGTCGCTGTGAGCGGGCCGATAAGTGTCTCGCCCCTGTCCAGTGTGTTCGTCGGCAAATCGATCCGGATCGTTACCGATAAAGGCCCGGCGCTTGCCTATACGTTCAGCGGGACCAAACGCCTTTCGGTGTCTGAGAACGGTGGCAGCGCGGTCGAGGCAGGATACGGCGCGCTGACCTTGAGTGGCGTGGCTTTCTTCTCGCACATGATCCCCAGCACACAGCGTGGCTACGCCGTGGTGATCGAACAAGACACGAACTTGGCGACGATATTCGAACTTTGGTTCAGCGGCTATCAAGACAATCGTGAAGTCCAGCGCGAGATCTACTATGGGTATGTCGAGCAGCCAGGGCAGCCTGCGCCGAAAACTCGCCATGTCACCACGAATCGCATCGAGGGCAAGGGCTTCTATTGGAAGCAGGACAATGGGGCCGAGACGCTGGAGTTCTACCCCTCAGCGGCGTACTCGCACTTTGTCGAGCTGTCGCGCCTGGGAGGCGAACTTGGGTTCTGCGGGCCGTCTGACTATATCAAGATCAACGACGACCTCTATATCTACACGCGCACCGAGTGCGAGTTCTCCGGCACCTTCACGTTGTACGTGATGGACCTGAACCGCGTCGAACAGATCGGCATGCGGCTCGGTTTCGACGCCAACGATGCACTGGAATACTACGTCTTTCGCGGCAAGGGCGAGTGGCTGGGGCAGCTCGCTCAGTTTGAAAAGTTCGGCGATGAGACTGGCGCGCCGGTGCCAGCGGCCGCGGCCGGCGAGACTCCGGCGAAAGGCGCGCGGCGCGTCTATCGACCGCTGAAAACGATGCCCAAAATGTCGAAGGCTGAAGTCGACGCCGCTTGCGCTAAGAGGACGACGGCGTTTGCGCCCGCCAGCGGGCCGGGCGCATCAATGGCTGGCAATATCGGACCGACCACCGGCTGGCTGGCCGGTAAGACACTGACTCTTCGTTACGACAACGCACCGGCGATGGAATACCGCTTTGACGACGCCGAGACGTTGCAGTGGCGCAAAGAAAGCGACAACAGCTGGACCAAGGCGCGCTATCAGGCGTGGGAATCGATGCCGGGAGTAATCCTGTTTGGCCATCTGCTGGAAGGGACACCGAATCATGACGGGCACTCGGTCGTGGCGGACTTCCATCAGGGACTTGTGACCTGTTTTAACGGGTATTTGAACACCCCGTACTACGCGAACGAGGCAGGCGTGAAGACGCTCTTCGGCGTGATCGAGATGGAAGGCCTGATTCCGCCGAGGTATAACCGACACTACTTCACCGATGAGATGGTCGGACGCGCGGTGAGCCAGAACTACGCACCGGGCCTGACATCCATGCACTTGTACTCGACGCCCCATTCGCTCTCTTGGATCATTTTCACCAATTCCGATGCCGGCGGGTTGGAGTGGAGCGGGCCCGCAGCTTACGTGAAGATCCGGGACGGACTATATTTCCTCTATTGGCTGGAGGAGGCCTGTAACGGCACGCTGGGTACAATCCTGGTCAATTTGCGTACGATGCGCGACGTTGGGGTCGGCTATCACTGTGGCGAAGGGGGCTTGAGCATGACCGCAGTCGGCGCGCACGAGCGGCTCGCCGGCCAGTTCGACATAGTGCGGTTCTATCAGATTAAGACATGAGGGAGGGTGCCATGGCTACGGACAGCACTTCCACGCGCCGGTCTTTTCTAATGGGTGGCGCACTGCTGGCGCCCCTGGCCGCGGCGGCGCCCGCCGCAGTGTTGGCGGACGACGGGCTAAAGGCGCGCCTGGCTCGGCTGGAGGACGAGGGCGCAATCCGCGAGTTGCATCAGACCTGGCTACGGCGGGTCAACGCAGGAGCAGGCGACGGGGCCACCCCGCTGTCGGCTGATTCGCAAGGTAGGGCGTTTGACCAAGCCCTGCGCAGCATCGTGCCTTATCACGCAGGGGAACCGGACGCGATCGAGGTTGCGCCGGATGGCAAGTGCGCGACCGGGCGTTTCCAATGCACCGTGGAAATCGAGACCCCGATCCCGCAGGACTGCACGCTGGCGCGAATGGCGCACGCGCAAGGCGGCGGCTTCGTCCGTTGGACCGAGCGCCGCGTGCTCAGGATCGAATATGTGAAGGCCCGCTCCGCGTGGGCGGTCGCGAAAGCCGAGTTGGTCTAGCGTTGTCGCAGTTGCTGCGAGCGGACTCGCGGGGCTTACGACAAAGAAGCATGGCGAAAGGCAAGCCGGCTCTTCCACGCAAGACTTTGTCCGTGTGGCTCACCACTGCGGAATTCCGCAAGTGAAACTGGAAGCGTCGTATGGGTCGCCCGTCCCTTTGTAAATCGCCGCCTGAGGATAGGGGCATGCCGGATGGGTGCGCTCGATCACGCCATCGACGCGGTGTGAAGTAATGATCTTGTCCGGAGGAACGTTCGTCTCCCGCCACTTCTCGATCACGTCAAAAGCATCGAAGGCACTCGGGATGTTGCGCACCGAAAAACCGGAGCACATCCCTGCCCCAGGCACCATGAATAAGCGGGCGAAATCTTGCGTTTTGCTGGGGCCGCCCATTGCGGCTTGAACGCGCTCGTAGTAATCGAGCAGACCGCCCGGAGGAATTGCCGCCTCCTGCCAGGATTGGTACATAAGCAATTTCCCGCCGTTTTCCTTGAAGGCACGCAGATTCGGATCGGTCATATTCACCATGGCGCCGACCCTGGTGTCGGCCAGGCGCGTATCGCGGTCCACATCGAACGTGCGGAAATCCCATTTGGGATCTTGAAACACAAGATTCTGAAAGAAGCCGACGTTAATGGCCATCGGATTCGGGCCGCCGAGCATCATGCCCCAATCCAGTTCGCTGCCGGGTTCGAGTCCCGGATAGATTGGAATGCCATCGTTGAATTTCGCTCCGGCGTAAACCTGCCGGACAGTCTCCACTTGCGCGGGCGTCAGGCATGAGGCGTAGTCCTCTTTGGCGGGGCACTGGATCGTTACCGGATTGAAATGGCACTTCATCGGATTTTCGATCAAGCCGTCGCGCACGCCATCGAGAGCGTCGCACGCATCGAGCACGGCCCTGTGGATCACGGGGTACTTACTCGGCGGAATGTAGCCAGGCGCTTTTACCCCGTCCTTCAGAGATACCCATGAGAGATATACGGAAACTGCCTGAAGGTGGGTGATATAGTACGCAGGATCGCCGGCAGCGATCCCGTCATAGTCTGTCGGATACTTCTGCGCTTCGGTCAGTGCTTGGTTGCCGCCTTCGTGGCAACTGCTCCAAAAAGACAGCCTTGCAGGCTTGCCGTAGTACGACTGGATGATCTGTTTTGCAGCAACCGTCATTTCGTGGACTGCACGGTGACCCCAATCGGCTATCTTTTCCGGATGCCCGATGGCCCACGGCGGGAGCGCGCCGGTGGCCTCTGTGTCGGCATGTCCTGTGTCAGTGGACGCTGTCGCATAGCCGCGCGAGACCTCCCGCGACATGCCACCGTAGCCGATGCCCCCGACGAACCCGGGGTTGCCGACCCCAAGGTATTTGCCGTTCCAATTCGCGGCGATGGGTAGCCAAACCTCGAACGAAATGTGAGAGTCGTTCGTCGGTGCAGCGAAACCCGCCACGCGGCAGAACGGCACCGATACCTTTAGCCCGGGCGGTGTGCCGTACCGTCCGGGCAGACTGGGAACCTCAAAATCTGGCGGGGTTTCGATGGATTTCGCCATCGTCAATGTGACGTTCGGAATTTTGAGGGAAGCAAGGCCTTCACACGCCTGGGCGGATGCAGGCGTTGGAGCGAGCGCGAAGCCCGTCACTAGAATTAAAAGCAAGTGGCGAAACGAATGATGCTTCACGTGAGTCGTCCCTCCACACAGTCGTTTGTAACGCCGCTTACCTGCATTCTTTCGAGTCGGGGTTCTCAGCCGCGTTCTATGTACACAACAGCGCCTCGACGATTTGGAGCACGTACATCAAAGTATAAGTCCGCACTTCGACGCTCGTCTCGTGTGCTTGTTTTACGCCCGACTGACTTGGCTTGCATCGCTTGTCGCCATTACTCAATGTTTGCTATTGCTTCTGCTCTAAAAAGCTCTTTATGGATGCCAATGACTTTTGCAAATCATTGACAGAATGGCTAACCGCGACGTGTCGAACCATCGAACCTTCAAGCCCAGTCAGTCCTGCCTGCTCGGAGCCCATCGCCTTCACCAGATAGAATCCCGTCCCCTTCGGATTGTCGCCACCACGGATGCAGAACGTGAGGTCCAGGGCCGTCTCGAAGTAATGGCTCGAATATAGTTGTTTTTCTGCGATCGCATAGGCAGGTTGCTGGGGCGTTTCTCCATGCATGATCAGGACCTGCACAATGCGAAGGGTCGGCTTCAGTCCAAACTTCACGTTGTCCCAATAAAAGTAGCTATCCACATTCGCCGGCTTTCCCTCTGGATAG
>Ga0187783_10001332_pt1 | contig 18143 bp, 14 predicted proteins | sample 1015_SJ02_MP02_2_FD_132471 | JGI IMG/M metagenome (GOLD analysis project Ga0187783, IMG submission 132471) | Tropical peat soil microbial communities from peatlands in Department of Meta, Colombia - 1015_SJ02_MP02_20_MG | ecosystem: Environmental > Terrestrial > Soil > Wetlands > Peat | place...
CAGGCCGGCTGTCCTCACCGATTGTGTCGTGAGAATTCCGGGAGGCATGCCGCGTGGGTCCTTGCCGAAGGTGAAAAGGATCGCGTTCTCGAGCACGATGCCGAGCGCAACCGTGGCCATCAGCCAGGAGTTCGAACCGCGACGCACGAACGGGCGCACCGCTATGCGCTCGACCAACACGCCCCAGCCGGCGCAGGCGATGAGTGCCAGAAAAATCGCCACCACAATCGGCAGCCCGAGCGTGACCCACAGCGTGAAGCACAGCACGGCCCCTAGCATCATGGTGACGCCCTGGGCGAAGTTGACCGTGTTCGAGGCGGCGTAGGTGACGTGGAAGCCGAGGGCCAGCAGGCCGTACATGCTGCCGAGGCCAAGGCCGGTGATGAACGCCGAGCTTACGAGCATTGGGATGGCAACCGGCCTTGGTGGGCGCAAGCCCTCCCGCTGATCTCAACTGATTGCCCCTCCGGCGTGCCGGAAGGGTCGGGGGCGGGCTTGGCGCGACGCTTCACGCCACCCCATCCATCCACTTCGCGGCGCAGGCGGGTCGCCTACTGCGTCGGCACGATCTTGTCGCCCTCGTAGCGGACCATGATGTAGTCCGAGGGAAGGAGGGCGTCGTGCTCGACTTTGGAGAAGGGCTTATTGTAGGTCTTGATCAGACCGTCGTAGTTGTCGTTCAAGCTCTCCAGCGCCTCACGCACCTTGTCTCCGTCCGTCGAGCCCGCCTGGGCGATGGCGCTCGCAAGCAAGTGCAGGGCATCGTAGGCGTTGGCTGTGCCGACCGGGGCAAAGATGTCCTCTGGCCCCTTGACGGCCGAATACTTCTTCTTCAGCGCCGCCAGCACGCGCTCGCCGGTCGCATTCAGCTTGCCGAAGAAACTGTAGGTTTGCACGAAGTGCGCATCCCCAGCCGTTGGCCCGGCGAGTTCCGGGAACCGTCCGCCGGAGATGCCCCAGTGAGAGATGACCGGGACTTTCCACCCCATGCGTTCGCGCGATTTCATCATCTGCGCGCCGGGCGGCGTGTTGACCACCAGAATAATGGAGTCGGCACCCTTCTCCTTGAGCCGCGTCAGCTGCGGCGTCATGTCGACGTCGTTGTTTTCGAACTTCTCGATGCCGGCGATTTCCACGGCGGCGTTGTCCTTGTCGGCGGCAACGAGGCCCTTCTCGTTCGACTCTCCCCACGGGTTGTTGATCAACATGAGGCCGGGCTTTGTCGACCCGAACTTCTTGTAGGCATAGTCGAGAAGCTTGACGTCGACGAGCGCATCGACGGCCGAGACACGGAACACGTAGTTAGGATCGGCGCCATTGCGGGTGATGCCAGTGCCCGCGGCCCACACCGCAATATACGGCACCTTCTCCCTGTTGACGACCGGCACGCAGGCCAGCGCCACCGGCGTATCGATGCCGCCGAACATGGCGACCACCTTCTCCTTCGAGATCAGCTCGCGTGCCGCCACCACCCCCTTGGGCGGCAGTGATTCGTCGTCGCGCTGGATGAGCTCGAGCTTGCGCCCGCCGAGCAGCCCTCCCTTGCCATTGATCTCGTCGATGGCGATGGTCAGCCCACGCGTGATGGCCTCGCCCGAAAGCGCGGAGGCGCCCGACAGGGCCGCGACATGCCCGATCCTGATCGGCTCCTGCGCCGACGCAGGCCAAGGCGCAACCATGGCGAGCGCAATGGCCATGCCGAACGCACCGGCGTCGAGCAACTGACGGCACTTTGAATGCGATTTCCACATGGTACCCCCCGAAGCATACTCGGACCGAAGCAACCGCAAGGGACTGAGACGATCGCCCTGACGTGCTTGCGACCTCTTAAGCCAGCTTACTGGGTATTCTCGGGCCGGGCGACTCTGGCGCAGCGGTGGTCGCCGACGCTCCAAGCCCTGCGACGGGTGGCGCGGCGCCCAACGGACCATCGACCACTGCGGGGGAGGCCTGGACAAGGTTCGCCAAGCCCGAGCGGGACCTACCCCTATTCGAGAACTTTCGACTTCAGGGGGCCCGGGTCCGTTTCCGTTTCAACGGCACGCGTGGAAAGAGGCGATCAAGCCGCTTGCGTCAAGTCCAACACGTATATCTCGCGCCCGTGGCTGGTTGGGGGCTCGTCCGGCAAAATCAGACTCGATCGTAGTGCATGGCGAGCCATCTTCGGCCATCAGCAGGGCGCGAATACCCGTTGGCCGGCGAGATAGATTTCAGTGAGACGCCGCGGCGCGACGCGCTTCGCCCGGCCGATGCAAACATCCCCGTCACGCCGAATGCGCGGGCAACGCGTACGCATTCCGGCCTGAGGGTCGTTCGACCGCAAAGCTCCAGCGCAGGTCGGTCGCGGGCGCGGCGGTCGCGCCATTGGCTGCATGGGATCGAACGTGAGGTCGATAGGCGGCGCCCTGATCGGTGAGAACGGGCGGCACGGCTGCCGGCGCGCGCGCAGCAGACTTGTCGAGGAGTTGCGGCGACATGGTCCCGTCGACAGCGCGGACAATCCAGCGAAGGCTGGCTCGCATGCTTTGGCGGCGCTGTCGAGAGGCGATCGGAGGTTCCCCTCTTGGCGGTTGGCGGGATCCTGTTGCTAGTATCCTTTGAAATCCGCGATAGGCTTGCGATCCACGTTCGGTTTGCCTACGCCCGCGGAGGCGCCCGGCAAGGACATCCGGATGGGATATGGAGTGGGAAAATGGATCGTTTTGACCTCGGGGGGCACGCCAGGCCCATATCCACGTCGTCGCCGCAAGCCCAGCGCTGGTTCAACCTTGGCCTGAACTGGTGCTTCGCCTTCAACAAGGAGGAAGGCGTCAAATGCTTCCTCAAAGCGCTGGAGCAAGATCCCGGGTGCTCGATGGCGCATTGGGGCGTCGCTTACGGCTCCGGGCCTTTTTACAACCTCACCTGGCGTGAGCACGGGGAGAAAGAAGCCGACGCGGCCGCCGGGCGCGCCGGTGAGCACATCGCCAAGGCGCGTGCCCTTTCGCACCGCGCTGGAGCTGTTGAAAATCACCTCATCGAAGCTTTGGCCTGCCGCTTTCAGAAGCCACATGCCGTCCGGCCGGAGGACTATGATCGTTGGGATGACGACTATGCCGCGGAGATGCGCCGAGTGTACTTCAATTATCCTGACGACCACGACGTCATGGCCCTCTTCGTCGAGGCGTTGATTACGCGAACGCCGCGGCGACTTTGGAATGTGAAGACGGGCGCACCGGCTAAGGGGTCGGACGTCGTCGAAGCCGTGAAGGTGTGCGAGCGTTCAATCGGGATAGCGAACGAGAGGGGCAACAGCCAGCACCCTGCGATCGTACATCTCCATATCCATGCGATGGAGATGTCGAATACCCCGCAATCTGCCATGGCCTCGGCCGACGCGCTGGCGACACTGTCTCCGGATTCGGGACACCTGAACCACATGCCAGGCCACATCTACGTCCTGTGCGGCGACTACGAGAAGGCCAGGATCGCCAGCCGCAAGGCGATAAGCGCCAATGACGTGTTTCTCGCGTATGCGGGCCCGCTCACGTATTACACGGTCGCCTGCTGTCATGATCTCCATTTGATGATGCACACATGTATGCTTCAGGGCCGCTATGGCGAAGCGATCGCCGCCGCTAACAAGCTGTGTGATCTGCTGACCAAGGAGGTGCTCAGCGAAAAGGACCGGCCGAAGTTTGCGATGAGTCTAGAGGGCTATTACTCCACGCGGACGCATGTTTGGGTTCGTTTCGGGCGCTGGCAAGAGATCATCAGCGCCCCCATGCCGGACGACCCCGAGCTCTACCTCGTCACGACCGCAATGCTCCACTACGCCAAGGGCGTGGCTCACGCCACGCTCAAGAACTTTCGGGAAGCGGAGGAACAGAGGGGGCTTTTTCGCGAGAGTCTCCTGCGCATACCTAAGAGCCGGAGGTTCTTCAACAATAGGGCCCATGACATTTTGGGTGTTGGCGAAAAAATGCTGGACGGGGAGCTACAGTACCACCTTGGCAACCACAAGGTGGCGTATGAGCATCTGAGGGAGAGCGTGCGTCGCGACGACAATCTCGAGTACATTGAGCCATGGGCCTGGATGCACCCGCCGCGCCACGCCCTCGCCGCCCTGCTGGTGGAGCAGGGATGCTGCGCCGAGGCGGAAGAGATCTACCGCGACGATCTCGGTTTGAATGGCAGGATTCAGCGGTGCGCGCAGCATCCCGACAACGTCTGGTCGCTGCATGGGCTTGTGGAGTGCCTGCAAAAGCGAAATGACAAGGTGGAACTTCCCGCGCTGCAACAGAAGCTGGCTTATGCGCTGGAGATGGCCGACGTCCCTATTACCTCCTCCTGCATGTGTCGCCGATCGACCACTGCGAGCAGTTGCTGCACCCGACAATGATGGCGCGGGGTCAAGCGAGTGATATGCGCGCATCGGCCAGGATCCCTCCCGCGATCGCGGCAGCAAATTAAAGAGCGCGGTCTGCATCGAGACGTCGCGGGCGGCGGGTTCATCGCAGTTGAGCAGGCTCGGTTGGGACGCCGGCCCCGCGCGATGCCGAGGTGCGCCTACTGGCCGCCCGACACATGCAGTGATGCGGATAGCGTTGCCGCAGCTCGCCGGTGAGAAAATGCTGGCGGCAGGCTCGCGATCAGCGAGGCAAGATCACGCGTGAAGTCGTTGCAACGCGCCCTGGCTAGTGCAGCTCGGGATAGCCAAGCGCGCGCGCCTCGTATTCGTATTGGAGGAGGTCCTCGTAGACCGATGCATCGCCGATCGGCACGATGTCCTGCAACATGAGTCCCGCGCGCACCTGTGACCATTCGTCGGCCCGCGCGACGCGAAAAAGCGCATTGCGCAAGGCTTCCTTGAGATCCGCGCCCGCGCCGACGGAGGTGACAAACGGTATCGACGGGCTCGGAGGCGTCGGCGCCAGCACCCGCGTTGTTTCCGCCAAGGGGCGCCGGTATCGCGCGACAAACGCGTAAGTGACGCAATCTACGCAGGTCGCGTCGACCTCGCCTCGGGCTACACGCTCGATGTTGTCGGGATGACTGTGCGTCTCGGCGATGGCGCCGAAAAACGGCTTTCCGTGGGCGATATCGGCGATGCTCCGCCGCGGCAGATTCATGCCCGAATTGGAATGGCGGCTGTTGTAGGCAAAGCGGCAGCCGCGGAGGTCTTCGAGCCGCTCGAACGAAGAATCTCTGTTGACGATGAAGATGCCGCAATGGGTCGCGCCCACGCAGTACTCGGCGGCATAAACGGGTGCGGCCAAGAGCGCCGCCTGTCCCCGATAGATCGTCTGCAGTGGATACCCGCACACCTGCGTGAGGAGCGTGTCGGCGTCGATGGCGGCTGGAACCGGGACCCGCTGCAAGTCGAGGGCGTCGGGCAGATCGTTCAGCCCGAGACGCGACAGCTCGACCCGCAAGGCGTCCCAGAACATGCGGTTCTCCGATCGCATCTCCGGCAAATTGTACATGGGCAGACTCACTTTGCCGAACGGCACCGCGTGCCCTCCAATCCAAACCATGTTTGCTCCATACTTCGCCGACCGCAGACTCCTAGGGCCGTTGTGCCACTACCATCCTATGCTATCGACGCTCAAACCGCACTCGGCGCCACGATCCTGGCTTTCTTGCTTGGCACGAACAGGTCGGCAAGCCGGACCGGGATGGCGCGCGCTACCGCACGCGCTCTCAGGCCCAACCCGCGCGCCAATGTTGCACGCGCAAGGGGCGCTGAGCACTAGGGATGCTCGTCCTGGAGGCGGTCGCTGGCTCGACACGTCCATGCGCGCAGGTCTTCAAGGTCATCTTCAAGGTCAATGCCGTCCCCATCGCCGCCTCGTCGGCAGGCAAGACACTGGCGGAAGAAAAACCGTTGTGAGCAGGGATAACCGCTGCAATCTTGTGCATCTGCTGGTCGATTGGGCAGGCGCCTAGCACTGGGTGATCGGGTTCCGGTCGCAGCGCGCTCTGTGGCGCGTGGCACACCTATTGCTCTGCATCGCTATTGCGATTCTACACGCGGAGGGCCAATGCCGCACATCGATCGCCGAGCGATGCTGGCGTCGGCAGCCGCGCTTCTGACGGCGCCCAGGGTGGCCCGAGCGCAGGCTCCCGTGACCATCAAAATGGGCGCCCTCAAGCTCATTCATTCCATAGCTCCGCACTTCTATGACCGCTTCACGCCTGCCGGGTACAAGGTCGAAGTCATCCCTTTCGAGAGTCCAACCGAGTGCAAGAACGGGGTCGTCACGCAATCGGTCGACTTTGGAGTGTTCGGCATAGCTGCCGCCATCCTCGGAGCTTCCGCCAAAGAGCCGCTCAACGTGATCGCCTCGTGCTGCAACAAGGGCATGGCGGTGATCGCCAGGAAGGACAGCTCAATCGCCGCAATCAAGGACCTGAAGGGTAAGAAGGTCGCCATCTGGCCGGGTTCCACGCAGGAGGTGTTTATCCTCGAGCGCCTGCGGATGGAGGGCCTGACGATCAAGGACATCGAGCCCGTCCGCATCTCCTTCAGCGAAATGCATCTGGCGCTCGCGCGAGGAGATGTCGAAGCCTACGTCGGCGCCGAACCAGGACCAGGTGTGTCGATCTCCAGCGGTGTCGGCAAGTTGGTGGAGTATCCCTATTCCACGCCGATGGGCAGCCTCAACATGGTCTTTGGCGCGCATTCGGACACGGTCGCGAACAGACCGGCGCTCGTGAAGGTGATCCTTGAGATCCACCGCAAGGCCAGCGAGTTCGCTATGGCCAATCCCGACGCGATGATCGCGATGGCCGTCGGCAAGCTCGGGCAGAAGCGCGATGCGCTTTTGGTGTCCATCCCCAATGTCGAGTTGAACTGGAGGATGACCCCGGAGATGATACAGGCGTCCAAGACTTACGCGGATCACATGCTTGCGCTCAAGCAAATCAAGGCCCTGCCGGATTTCGCCACCTTCTTCAACAGCAAGTTCTCGGACGAGCTGGCGAAGGCATGATCCGCAACGACGGCCGATCACATCCCGCCGCAGCCATCGTTTCGGCGCTCGTGCGATCGACCTGGCCGGTCGTCGTTCCGATCGCAGGTCTCGTGCTGTGGTGGCTTGCCACCAAAGACAAGCCCGCGAGCCTGGTGCCCGCGCCGGCAGAGGTGGGCCGTGCGCTCTGGGATCTCGCCGTCGGCGGGCTGTATGACGATGCGTTCAGCGCCACCCTGCTGACGCACCTTCTGGCGTCGGTGTCGCGCGTCTACGGCGGCTTTCTGCTCGCGGCTCTGATTGGCGTTCCGCTCGGGTTGATGATTGGCCGCATTGGCGTCGTGCGCGCCATGTTCGAGCCGACCCTGCAGATCCTGCGCCCGGTGCCGGTGACGGCGTGGCTGCCACTCGCCATGATTCTATTCGGCATCGGGCCGCGCAGCGCCTTCTTCCTGGTGTTTCTGGGTGCCTTCTATCCGATCCTGGTGAACACGATTTTCGGCGTGCGCAGCGTCGATCCGCGACTGTTCGAGGCCGCCAGCATGTTGGGCGCCTCGAGCTCGGCGATCTTTCCGAAGGTGGTGTTGCCGGCGGCGCTTCCGAGCATCTTCACCGGCCTTCGCCTGGGTCTAGGGTTCGCCTGGGTGGTGATCGTCGTCGGCGAGATGACCGGCGTGCAGACAGGGCTCGGTGCCATCATCATGGAGGCGCGCCAGCTTTCGCGCACGGAGATCGTGATCGCCGGCATGGTGGTCATTGGCATCGCCGGCTTCCTGTCCGACCAGTTCGTGCAGTGGCTGGGCCGGCGGCTATTGCGCTGGAGTCCTCAGTATGCCTGACGGACCGCCCATCCTCGACATCGCCGGCGTCTCCAAGACATACCGGACGGGTGCGGGAGAGATCCATGCGCTCAGCGATGCCTCCCTGACCATCGACAAGGGCGAGTTCGTCTGTCTGATCGGCGCCTCCGGCTGCGGCAAGTCCACCCTGTTGCGATTGATCGGCGGATTCGAGGTCCCGAGCGCCGGTAGCGTCAAAATGTACGGCGCGCCGGTTAGCCGGCCGGGACCGGATCGCGGCATGGTGTTCCAAGACTACGCGCTGTTTCCCTGGCTGACGGTGCGTGGCAACATCGCCTTCGGACCGAAGGCGCGCGGCCTTTCGCGCCAAGAGGTCCGCGCCGCCTGCGATCATTTCATCGACATGGTGGGCCTGGCGAGGTTTGCCGACGTCTATCCGCACCAACTTTCCGGGGGCATGCGCCAGCGCGTGGCGATCGCCCGCGTATTGGCCAACAATGCGCAAATCATTCTGATGGACGAGCCGTTCGGCGCGCTCGACGCCATGACGCGCGAACGCCTGCAGGAGGAGCTGTTGGAGCTGTGGCAGCGCACAAAGCTGACCGTCATCTTCGTGACGCACGCGATCGAAGAGGCGATCTTGCTCGCGAACCGGGTGGTGATAATGACGCCGGGACCCGGCCGCATCCAGTCCGACAATCGCGTGGGGTTGGCGCGGCCGCGTGATGTGGCTTCGCCGGAGTTCAACGCCATCCGCCGGGAGCTGTCGCGGCTGCTCGTAAGCCACCATGGGGCAAAAATGCCGGCCGCGGCGCGGCCTCAGCTGCGGGCCCTGGTGTGATGATTGTCGATTGGGGGGTGATGTCGCGTGCCGAGCGCGACGCGGCCTACAACAATTCCACGGCCGTCGCCGACAGCGCGGAGCATATCGCACGCTGGACGATGGCTTCGGCGGCGTGGCGCGCGGCGCATCGGGCCCATCTCGATATCGCCTATGCTTCGAAAGAGCGCACCAAGTGGGACCTCTATCCCGGCGCGGACCCGGACGCCCCTTGTCTCGTGCATATCCACGGCGGTTACTGGCAGCGCAACAGCCGCGAGGTGTTTGCCTGCCTGGCCGCGGGCGTGGCGCGCCACGGATGGTCCGCCGCTCTGCCCGGCTACACGCTTGCGCCGGATGCGTCGCTGGCGGGCATCGTCGGCGAACTGCGCATTGCCCTGGATTGGCTGCAGTCTCATCGCGCCGCGTACAGGATCGCGGGACCGGTTGTCCTCTCCGGCTGGTCCGCGGGCGGACATTTGACGGCTCTGCTCCTCGATCACCCTTGTGTCGCGGCGGGTCTCGCCATTTCCGGCATCTACGAACTCGGCCCGATCCGCGACACCTACCTCGACGAGAAGCTTCGGTTGAGGGACGAAGAGATAGTCACCCTCTCGCCGCTCCGCCAGGCGCAGGCGGCCAAGCCCCTCGATATTGTGTATGGCAGCAGGGAGCTGCCGGCCCTCGTTGAGAGCAGCCGTAAGATGCATGCGAAGCGCGCAGGCTTGCACTTGCCGGGCAGTCTTGTGCCTGCACCCGGCCACGATCATTTCACGATCCTAGAAACACTGCGCGATCCGGGCGGCTTGCTCACGCGTTGTGCGCTCGCCTCGTACAATGTGTGAGCGACGGCATGCCGGCCGTCTCGGGCAGCCGCGTGGCTTGACTTCGCTTCACTCGAGCGATGCGGGAAGTGGAATGCTGCCTGGGCGAAATTGCGGTGGAAGGTCATGCGGTCTTGGCGTAATCGGATTGGGCCAGCAGCCGACAAGTTTTTTTTGACATGGGCAAGTGAATGGCAATAGTAGGATCCGCCATGCCGGAGCGGTCGAAATGAACGGATTATCGCGGCGCGACCTGCTTAGATGTTCGGCAGTCGCCGGCTTGGCGGGTACCATCCCACTCGCCGCTGCGCAAACGGCGCTTGCAGAGCAGGGTGAGCAGTTGCTCGTTGTGATGTGGGGCGCGGCCTGGATCGACGTCTGCCGCAAGATCGCCGAGGCGTATGTCGCAAAGACGGGGGACAAGATCGCATGGGAATTGCATGCCGGCGGCGCCATGGCAATAGTGGCAAAGATCAAACCCATATGGCCACGGGTCAACTATAATTTGATCTCGGGTTGGGACCCGGTGTTCCGGGCGATGATCAAGGAAGACTGGGTCGTGCCGGTCAACCTCGATGAGATGCCGGCGCTCAAGGACATTCCGCCGATCTTCTTCCAGAGGAACGCGAAGGGTGAGCTCATGACGGCTCCGCTCTCGACCTCGGGAGCGTTTTGGGGTTACCGCAGCGATCTGGTCGACCAGCCAATCGAGTCCGTGGAGCAACTCCTCGACTCGCGTTTCAAAGGCAAGATTGCCGTGCCTTTCCCCGTCAACCTTACGGGGTTACTCATCTTGACGCTCGCCATGCAGCGCGGCGGAGACGAGCGCAATATCGAGCCGGGTTGGCAGTTCCTCAAGGAGCTTGCGACCAGGGGGCAGATTGGCCGAGTGTTCAACAATAATTCGGAATTCATCGACAGCATGAGCTCGGGAGAAACATCGGTCTCCTTCTTCAACCTTGGCGCATGGACGCAGGTGCGTAAACGCTTCCCGGTAAGGCTGCTCAATCGCCTAAAGGATAACAAAGGTTTTCTCTTCAACGAGGGCTTAACTGTCATTAAGAACGATGATCCCAAGAAGGTCGCCGCGGCAAAGAAGTTCGCCAACCATTTTGCGACGCCGGAGATCTGCGAACAGTACAATTGGCCGCTCGGCGAAGGGCCGACCAACCCAAAATCCAAGGCGAATCCGGAGATTGCCGACTCGCTTTACCGGCCCGATGAACTCGCCCAGTACGCGTACATCGCCGATTTTGAATACATGTCGAGCCAAGTCGATGCGTGGGCAAAGCGTTGGGAGCAGGAGATCGCACCGCTCATTCGACGCGGCTAGCAGCATGCCTGAGCCGCAGCGGTGTTGACCTGCTATCGTATTTGATGCGCGGCTCACGGATGTCGACATTACATGGGGTGCTGTTGGCTCCCGGGCTGCTGATTCTGGCGGGTCTCGTCGTTGCGCCCATAACGCTGATGGCGATCGATAGCTTCCGACCTTTTGTCGGCGGCAGGATCGGGGCGGGGGCTGGCTGGACGCTCGCCAATTATGTCGAACTCATTGCACCCGCCTATGCGTATTATTTCTGGGACACGTTTCGTATCGGTTTCCTCGTCAGTATCACAGCGCTATTCTTGGGCACGCCGCTGGCGTGGCGGGCAGCGCGCTCCGAGCGGCGTCCGGTCCGGGTGTGCATTTTCGGCCTGTTGATCGGCCTGCTGTTCATGAGTCTTATCGCCAAGCTCTATGCGGTTCAGATGACGTGGGGCCCGACGGGCCCGTTCGCCTTCTTTGGCGCACTGATCGGCGTTCCAGTGCGCAGTCCGGGCTACGCCGAAGTGCAGGTGTTCATTGGTCTTCTGCATTTTGTGTTGGCGCCGGCGACACTTATGATGATCGGCACGTTCCAGAACATCAGCCCGCGATTGGAGGAAGCGGCGGCTTCACTCGGCGCGCCTCGCTGGCGCGTCGCCGTCGATGTGACGCTGCCGCTCGCGACGCCGGGTCTTCTGGCAACCTTCATGATCGTCTTCGCGGTGTGCATCAGCAATTTTCTCGTCCCGCTCATTCTCGGCCGTGGCGTTGTCCTGTTCACGACAAATCTCATGTACACGCGCTTTGCCGATGTGGCGAACTACCCGAGCGGCGCGGCCATCGGCATCATCATGATCCTCGTCGCCGGCGGCCTGATGTATGCATTAGCGCTACTCGTGCGGCGATTGGCACCGGGAGAGACGGGGGGATGAGGTGGCAGCGCCGGTGGCAGGCCTTCGGCGACGGCGCCGCCGGAGCGCTCGTCCTGCTGCTGATCATCGTCACTGTTCTGTTCCTTGTCCTTCCTATCGGCGTTTCGTTCATTCTTTCCTTTGACGACAGGGAGTTCATCGGAGCGTTTCCGCCGGAGAAATTCTCGCTCCGCTGGTATCATAGTTTCTGGCAGAATCCGGGCTACCTCGACGGGCTAGTCGTCAGTATCGAGCTCGCCGTGCTGGCAACGGCGATATCGACGGTGGCCGGCGCGGCGGCGGCATTCGTCCTTGCCGAGACACGCTGGCGGGGCCGAGGCTCCGTCGAGATGCTCTTTCTGTCGCCCAAATTCGTTCCGACCGTCGTAATCGGCTTTTCCATGCTGGGATTTGCCTCGGCGGCGCATGTCTTCGACGCTTTCACGCGCCTTGCCATGGGACACGTGGTTATCACCATCCCCTTCACGGTGCGTGCGACGCTTGCCTCGCTGGTCGGAAACCGCCGCAGCCTCGGCGAGGCCGCCATTTCGCTCGGGGCAACGCCGTGGCGCGCATTCCTCGACATCGACCTGCCGCTGGCACGCACCGGCATCATTGCCGGCGCCTTGATGGCCTTTGTCTTGAGTTTCGACGAAGTCGCGGTCAGCATATTCTTGACCGATGCTTACACGCAGACCCTGCCGATTGCACTCGTGGCGGAGATGCGCGCCAATCTCAATCTCACGGTAGCCGCGGTATCTACAGTCTTCACGACGATTGCGGTCGTGATCGTCGTCTTGCTCGATCGGACGGCGGGTCTCGACAACGTCATCGGCAAGGGGATGTATCGCGGATGAACCTCCCGGGCCTTGAACTGAGGGACGTCGTCAAGCACTTCGGTTCGCATCGGGCGGTCGACGGCGCTTCTCTTTGTGCGGCAAGTGGCGAGATCATTGCCCTCTTAGGGCCCTCCGGCTGCGGCAAGACGACGACGTTGCGGCTGATCGCCGGCTTCGAGAGGCTCGAAAGCGGGCATATTGAGGTGGCCGGCGCCGACATCGTAGGCCTGCCGCCCTTTCGCCGAGACATCGGTCTCGTCTTTCAGGATTACGCCTTGTTCCCCCACATGAGCGTGGCGCGGAACGTCGAATACGGCATGCGTCAGCGCCGGCTGCCGCAGGCGGAGCGTGATAGGCGCCGGGCGGAAGTTTTGCGACTCGTACGGCTGGAAGGCATGGAGGATAAGCGTCCTGCGGCCTTGAGTGGAGGCGAGCAGCAGCGTGTCGCCCTGGCGAGGGCTTTGGCAATTGCACCAAAGCTCCTTCTGCTTGACGAGCCGCTCTCCAATCTCGACGCCAAGCTGCGCGAAGCGCTGCGCGTCGAATTGCGCGAAATCCTCCGTTCGGTCGAGACGACGACGCTATTGGTGACCCACGATCAAGCCGAGGCCATCGGCATCGCCGATCGCGTCGCAGTGATGAACCGTGGTAGGATCGTGCAGATCGGCACCGCCCGGGAGGTTTACGAGGAGCCGAACTCGCGATTTGTCGCCGAGTTCATCGGGCAATCGCTGTGGTTCGACGGACGCTTCGCAGCGACTGGAAATGCATGCGGACGGTTCTTATCCGACGATGGCATTGTCTTCGCTGCCGAGCGTCCGATGACAACGGCGATGCGGTATGGTCTCTGCATCCGCCCCGAGCACATCCATCTCCGGGCCCGCGCCGGCGACAGCAACAGAATTGCCGCAACGGTGGAGCGCGTGGAGTTCCTCGGCGCGGACCTCATTGTGCGATGTCGGCTCACCGCTAATGGGCGCACCATCGCCATTCCGGTGCGATCCGATGAGCCCGAGCTCGCCGGTCCCGGCGACCACGTCGAGCTCGGCGTCGCGCCGGTGCGCTGCCGGGTCGTCGCCGACACATGATCGCGGTCGCGCCGACCTGATGGCTCAAATGAGCTACCCGCGCCGTTCGGCAATCAAAGGAAAGCAGCCCGCGCGCGCATGCGTCGCGAACGGGAGCCGGTCGCGGCGGCCACCGGGCGCAGGCCGTGCCGTCGGCGTGGGGTGGCAAGCCTTCGGCGGCGCCGGTTGCACCTGGAATGGGACTTGCATAAAAAAGGCTTCAAGTCTTAAAGGCTTAGAGTCTTCAAGTCGGGTCTTGCACAAAGTCCTGCATGAGGTTCGGATTAGGCCGGGAGTTTACCGCGCCAACTTGCCGCCAACCGTCGGGAGGTTCAATGCGGCGTTTCGATCTGCAGATCCTGGCGCTGGCGCTGGCGCTCGGTGTCGGTCAAGCGGACGCAAAGGTATTCAAATACGCCTATCGGATAGACCCGGCGTCGCTCGATCCGCACGCGCTCGCGGAGACGTTCACATTGTCCTGGCTCGGCCAGATATATGAGCCGCTCATAGGGCGGGGCAAGACCCTCGAGCTCATTCCCGCTTTGGCGGTGAAGTGGGAACAGCCGGACCCAAAGACGTGGCGCTTTCATCTTCGGCCGAATGTCAAGTTCCACAACGGCGAGCCGTTCACAGCCGATGACGTCGTCTTCTCCATTGCGCGTATCAAGGCTGAGGGATCGGACATGGCCTACACGGTCACCACCGTGCAGGAAGTACGGAAAGTCGACGACCTCACGGTCGACTTCATCATGGACAAGCCAAACCCGATCCTCCCGCTGCAGACGACGTCGACCTACATGATGAGCAAGAGCTGGTCCGAGGCCAATTCGGCCGCCAAGCCGGCCAGCATCAAGAACAAGGCGGAGAACTTCGCGACCAATAACGAGAATGGCACCGGCCCGTTCAAGATCCAGTCGCGGCAGGTTGGGGTCAAGACCGTTCTGGCCGCCAACGAGAATTGGTGGGGTCCGAAGGAACACAACCTGACGGAGGTCGAATTCACGCCGATCCAGTCGGACGCCACCCGAGTGGCCGCGCTCCTCTCCGGCGAGGTCGACATGGTCTATCCGGTCCCGCAGCAGGATGTTGCGCGCGTGAATGCCAGCGGCAAGGCGACGGTACTCACTGGATTCGAGTTACGCACGATCTTCCTCAACATGGATCAAAAGCGCGACGAACTTCTGGAGTCGAGCGTGAAGGGCAAGAACCCCTTCAAGGACAGACGAGTTCGGCAGGCCATCTACCAGGCCATCGACATGAATGCGATCAAGGATCGCATCATGGGCGGCAACGCGCACATTGCCGGAACCATGGTGGCGCCGGGCATCAACGGTTATGCGGCCGAGCTCGACGTGCGGCTGCCGTTTGATGCCGAGGCGTCAAAAAGGCTGTTGAGCGAAGCCGGATACCCGAGCGGCTTCGATATCGGTATGGATTGTCCGAACGACCGCTACGTCAACGACGAGAAGATCTGCCAGGCCATCGTCGGCATGCTTGCCCGGATTGGCATTAAGGTGAACCTTCTGGCACAAACCCGGACAAAGTATTTCCAGAAGATTCTTTCGCGCGACACAACATTCTCAATGTTGGGATGGCAGCCGCTGAGCTACGATGCACACTCTACGCTGCAGGATGTGATCGACACGCCGGTCGACAAGATCGGCACATACAACGTCGGCTCGTTTTCTGACCCCAAGATCGACGAGCTGACGAAGGCCGTCGAAATCGAGGTCGATCCCGTCAGGCGGCAGACACTGATTTCCCAAGCGTTGGCAATCCACAAGGCGGACATCGGTCATATCCCGCTGCATCAGGCGGGCCTTGCATGGGGTGTCCGCAACGGCGTCGCCGTGGTGCCGCGAAACGACGACAGCCTTGAGCTGCGCTGGGTGAAGGTCGAGGATTGAGGCAATTGACCGCCGGAGCCTGTCCTCGTGGGAAGGTTCATACTCAAGCGCCTATTCGAGACGATCCTCGTTGTGATCACGGCGGCATTGGCCTGCTTCGTGCTGCTGCGCTACGTCGGCGATCCCGTCAATAACATGCTTGGGCAGGCAGCGACCATCGAGCAGCGCGAGACCATGCGTCGCGCACTTGGGCTTGAGGACCCTGTTTTCACGCAATTCCTCGGGTTCCTGGGCCAGGTGCTGAGCGGAAATCTCGGCGTTTCCTATCGCTTCAGCACGCCGGTTGCACGACTGCTTCTTGACAGGCTTCCTGCGACCCTTGAGCTCAGCCTCTGCGCCATGCTGATGGCGATCTTGCTTGGAGTACCGCTCGGCGTGTGGACGGCGCTCCACCGCCGCACCGTCATGAGTGAACTTGTTCTCATCGCTTCGCTGGTCGGCGTGGCGCTGCCCACCTTTTTGATCGGCATCATATTGATTTTGATCTTCTCAGTTTGGCTCGCCTGGCTCCCGGCCTTTGGCCGCGGAGCGACCATTGCCATCGGCGGGGGCTGGACGACCGGGCTGCTGACGGCAAGTGGCCTCAAGTCGCTAATTTTGCCGAGCCTGACCTTAGGGTTGTTCCAAATGACCCTGATCATGCGGCTTGTGCGTGCCGAGATGCTCGAGGTTCTCAGGACGGACTATATCAAATTCGCCCGTGCGCGTGGGTTAAAGAACACGACGATCAACTACGACCACGCTCTGCGAAACGCCTTCATCCCGGTCATGACCATCATCGGCCTGCAATTTGGCAATGTCTTCGCCTTCTCGATCATCGTCGAAACGGTTTTCCAATGGCCGGGACTGGGTCTTCTCGTCATTCAGTCGATCCAGTTCGCCGATGCCCCTCTTTTGGCGGCATATCTCGTGCTGATTGCCCTTGGATTTGCCCTGATCAATCTTGCGGTCGACCTCATGTATGCGGTCGTCGATCCGCGGGTGCGTGGGGGAGCCGCATTCGCACCGAGGTCCGCAGCGTGAGCGTCCGGCACCGCAAATTGCATTCTCTGCTGCAAGCTTGGCGCGACAGCGACCTGGCCTATGATTTTTGCCGGTCGCCCGTAGCCATGCTTGCCGCGCTGGTCGCCTTCTCCATCATCGTCATCGCGGTCGGAGCCGATCTCATTGCGCCTTTCGATTCCAACAATCCCGCTAGCGCCAATGTCGTCGACGCGCGGCTGCCGCCGGGTTCGACCGCTCTGACCGGCGGCCACTACATTTTCGGAACCGACCCGCAGGGACGAGACATGCTCTCGGCCATCATCTACGGGCTGCGAACCTCGCTGCTCGTCGGGTTCGGCAGCGTGGCCCTCGCGGCGTACGCGGGAACCATCCTTGGATTGTTGAGCGGTTACCGCGGCGGCCTGCTCGATGCGCTTGTCATGCGCATCGCCGATGTGCAACTTAGCTTCCCGACAATCCTGATGGCTCTGCTGATCGACGGCGTCACGCGTACCGTTCTGCCCCGAGAGACTCACGACATTTTGGCAATACCGGTTCTGATTGCGGCTATTTCGGCGTCGTATTGGGTGCAATATGCTCGCACGATTCGCGGCCTCGTATTGGTAGAGCGCGAGAAGGAGTACGTGCTCGCTGCGAAAGTAACGGGCGTCAGTCCCCTCCGCATCATCATGACGCACATTTGGCCAAACGTCATGGGACCGATGCTGGTCATCGCCACCGTAAATCTCGCGCTGGCTATCCTCACCGAGGCGACCCTGAGCTTCCTTGGCATAGGTCTGCCGCCGACAAAACCGTCGCTTGGATCGCTGATCCGCATCGGCAATGAATATCTCCTCTCGGGCGACTGGTGGATCTCGATATTTCCCGGAGCGACGCTTGTCGCCCTGTCGTTGTCGGTGAATCTTTTCGGCGACTGGCTGCGCGACGCTCTTAATCCCAAGCTGGTCGACACCTGATGCCACTCCTGTCGGTGAAGAATCTGCGAGTAGAGATCCCCTCGCGCCGAGCGACACTGGTGGCCATTGACGGCGTGTCGTTCGACATTGCCGACGGCGAAGTACTCGGGTTTGTCGGCGAGTCCGGCGCCGGTAAATCGGTCACCGGCACGACCATCATCGGCCTTCTCGATCCGCCTGCCCGCCGCACGCAGGGCGAGATTGAGTTCGCGGGTCGGCGCATCGACGATCTCACGCCCGAGGCGATGCGCAACCTGCGCGGCCGATACATCGGCGCCGTGTTCCAGGATCCGCTGACGAGCCTCAATCCGCTCATAAGCGTCGGGCGCCAACTTGTGCAGACGATCATGACACACCTGAACGTCTCGTCGGCCGAGGCGAAACAGCGTGCCACACGAATGCTGACAGAATTTGGTGTCCCGGCGGCCGGCGAACGGTTGGGCAGCTATCCGCACGAGCTTTCCGGAGGTATGCGCCAGCGGGTGATGCTGGCACTCGCGTTTTGCTGCGAGCCGAGATTGGTGATTGCCGACGAACCGACCACCGCCCTCGACGTCTCGGTGCAAGCGCAAGTCCTAGACATGTTCAAGCGCATCTGCCGCGAGCGGGGGACGGCGGTTATGCTGATAACCCACGATATGGGCGTCATTGCCGAGACGGCCGATCGGATCGCCGTGATGTATGCGGGTCGTCTCATCGAAATTGGGCCGGCGCGCGCCGTGCTCAAGGCCGCATCGCATCCCTATACGCGG
>Ga0187783_10001333_pt1 | contig 18143 bp, 16 predicted proteins | sample 1015_SJ02_MP02_2_FD_132471 | JGI IMG/M metagenome (GOLD analysis project Ga0187783, IMG submission 132471) | Tropical peat soil microbial communities from peatlands in Department of Meta, Colombia - 1015_SJ02_MP02_20_MG | ecosystem: Environmental > Terrestrial > Soil > Wetlands > Peat | place...
GTCGCATTCACACAAGAGCCTCGCAACGTCTCCGGCCCGATGTGGGCCGCCAATTTCGCTGATCCCGATGGCCATCGCCTCTACCTCTTCGGCCCTGAACGCAAGACCTGACTCTCACGGTCTGGCCCCACGATCCGTTGCGTTGACAGTCGCGCGGGGGCAATCAATAATCGCTCCGCCCTGAAAATTCTGGGCGGAACGCTCAACTGAGACGATTCAGGAGCGAAAGTCCCCGGTAAGGGGAGCTTTCGCGGTAAATAATGATTGCGCAACTTCGCGGCACACTCACCGAGAAACGGCCGAACCAAGTGATCGTGGACGTCGGCGGCGTCGGCTACCAGGTCAGTATTCCACTCTCGACGTTTTATTCGCTCGGCGAACTGCATCAGGAAGTTTCTCTATTGATTCACACGCACGTGCGCGAGGATGCGCTAGCACTCTACGGCTTTCTTACTGCGCGCGAAAAGCAACTATTTGAGATGCTGCTCTCCGCATCCGGGGTCGGACCGATTCTTGGCATCAAGATACTGTCTGGGATGAGCGTGGACGATTTAATCCCCGCAATTCGCCACGGTGATCTGCTGCGCCTCACGCGCATTCCCGGCGTAGGCCGAAAAACCGCCGAGCGCATGGTGGTCGAATTGCGCGACAAACTCGGGGCAATGGAGCCGCAAGAGGCCGCGCCTGCGCCGGGCCGTACGGGCATCGCTGGCGACGTGATTTCGGCGCTGCTGAATTTGGGTTACGATCGTCGCGCGGCAGAAACAGTGGTCGAACAGACGGAACGCGGCGTGGGCAGTCAGAATTTCGAGGCGCTCCTTCGCGCGGCGCTCCAGGAATTGAGCGCCCCAGCGCGAAAGGGCGCCCGCGCTGGCGGAGCAACAGCATGACCAAAGACGGTCACGACAGAATTGTTTCCGGACGGGCGTTTGACGAGGACGCGCGCATCGAAGCGAGCGTGCGTCCGCGGCGCCTTGATGATTTCATCGGGCAAGCTCGCCTGAAGGAAAATCTCAAGATTGCCGTTGAAGCCGCAAGCTCGCGCGGAGAAGCTCTCGACCACGTTCTCCTCTACGGGCCGCCGGGTCTCGGCAAGACCACTCTCGCGCAAATTCTTGCAAACGAACTTGGCGTCAACATCAAGACCAGCTCCGGGCCGCTTCTCGAGCGCAAGGGCGATCTCACTGCGATCCTCACCTCGGTCGAGGCGCGCGAAGTTTTCTTCCTCGATGAAATTCATCGCCTCTTGCCAGCCGTTGAAGAGATCCTCTATCCCGCGATGGAGGATTACAGAATTGACCTTGTCATCGGCCAGGGTGCGGGTGCGCGGATTCATCCGTTCCAATTGAACCGCTTCACGCTGATCGGCGCGACTACGCGCGCCGGCCTCGTCACCGCTCCACTGCGCTCCCGATTCGGCATCGTGCACCGGTTGGATTTCTATACGCCCGAGGATTTGATGGAGATTGTGCGCCGCTCCGCAAAAATTCTCGGCATCGCGATCGACGACGAGGGCGCGCACGAAATCGCTCGACGCAGTCGCGGCACACCGCGCGTGGCGAATCGTCTTCTGCGCCGGGCGCGCGATTTCGCCGAGGTGCGCGCCGCCGGGCGAATCACCGCCGACACCGCGCGTGAAGCCTTGAAGATGCTTGGCGTGGATGAGCACGGTCTCGACGAAGTGGATCGCAATCTCATGCTCACAATCATCGAGAAATATTCCGGCGGCCCTGTCGGACTGAACACGATTGCGGCGTCGCTCAGCGAGGAAGAAGACGCCATCGAAGAAATTTACGAGCCCTACCTGATGAAGCTTGGCCTGCTCGATCGCACGCAGCGCGGCCGAGTGGCCACCGCGCTTGCCTACAAGCACTTCGGCCTCGACGCGCCGCGCGCTCAAGCGCACTTCGGATACTGATCCCCGATGCCTTCCGCTGTAACCGTTTACCTCTCGCTGGGGTCGAACCTCGGCGACCGCGCCGCGCAAATCGAGCAGGCGATTGATTTGCTCGCGAAAGCCGACGCCCGTGTAACTCGCCGCTCTTCGCTTTATGAAACCGAACCCGTTGACGTTTCGCCCGCGCCGTCCGCCGCTGCAGAACAAGCGCCGCAGCCGTGGTACCTGAACGCGGCCGTCGAGGCGGAGACTTCACTCACAACGCATTCGCTGCTCGACGCACTGCTCGCCGTAGAACGCTCGATGGGCCGCATTCGCACCGTTCCCGGCGCGCCGCGCACGATCGATCTCGACATTTTGTTTTACGGCGGGCTCGTCCTGCACGAGCCCGGCCTTGAAATTCCGCACCCGCGCATGGCCGCACGCCGTTTCGTCTTGGTGCCGCTGGCCGAGATCGCTCCCGGCCTGCGTCACCCTGTTCTGGGCCGAACCGTTGCAGAGCTGCTCGCGGCGACAGCGGACGCGAGCAAGGTTCAGCTCGTGCGGTGAATCTTGAGCCAGTGCAATTTCGTCCGCGCCGGCTGCAGTGAATCGAGCGAAATCTCGACGTAATTGTCCTGCGTCACTTCCGTCCAACGGTAAACGCCGGGCTCGCTCTCCGTGTTCTCCTGCCCCTGGAGCGGTTGCAAAAACGCGCGGGCATCATCGATCGACGCGTGTTCGCGCGTTTGTGGACGCGACAGCGCTTCGATCACGTAGCTGCGCGCGAGCTTCGGCCAGTAGTGCTGGAACAAAGCCGGCGAAGCGAAGACATCGCTCCAGGCAATCTCTCCGCCGTACGCGACAACCACACCGACGACACTGCCGTCCTTGATTCCTTCGGTCGCCTTGGCGAAGCGCTTCTGGATCTCTTCGGTGAAGTTATTTACAGGCGCGCCGGAAGAAGGGGAGTCGTAGATTTTTGCGTAGGATTCAGTAGGAGCATCGTTTGAGATTGTGACGTCGATATTGCCTTGCGAGAACACCGGTGGCGCCGCCGCGGGCGCACCGACTCCGCCCACCGAGCCCGCCGACGTCGAACCGCTTCGCACTGCATCCCATACGCGGCCCTGCTCCTGCTCGACGGCTGCGCTCTCGCGTACCGATGGATGCACGATGATCGTGCTGGCTGTGAATTGATCGCCCTCCGACCAACGGCCGTGCTCGACGCAGAAGACATCTAGCGGAAGGGGTTTCGGCCCTACGGGCACGATGCGGTCCTTGCCGATAATGCGATCCTGCTTTCCGCCGCTCAATAGCTCCCCCGCCAGAAGAAGCAGTGGCCGCTTGCCGTGATAGACGAGCACGAGCTGGTTGACTTGAGCGGTTTCCTCGTCTTGTTCCTCCTGCCATCCCGGGTAGTAATCCCGGCCGCGCGTGCGGTGCAGGGCGTTGCTCCCGCTTTCGGTCACTACGGCATCGCCCGAGGCGAGAGCCTCATCCAGCGTCTCGAAGCCTTGCGTATCGGCAACTTCGCTGCTGACAACCGGGAAAATCGTCAGATTCTCATAGGTGACGGGTTCGGCCAGCCGCCAATCGGTCCCGCCTCCAGCCGCGACCGTAGCCGCGCCGTGCGGCAGGAACAGGAAAATGACCATGGCTCCCGCCAGCGACGCGGCTGCCAAAGCCCCTAAAGCGGAAAGAAACTTCCGATGCATAAATCCTCCTCGATTCGATGGGTCCACCACGACAATTCACACCCGTGGTTTGAACGAATCGCCCGAGATTTCTTGCAAAGGAATCACGTGCAGTTGGGAGGCCTTCGCATTGATTCTCTCCACTCTGGGCTTACGTGTAAAGTTTCTCACTAATTGCAAGACGTCGCAGGCTCGCTCGTCCTAGTAGAATTGGACGCGTGAACTCGGCTGGTTTAATGAAACGGTGAAATGGGGCAAACGTGCTCACGGTTTTCACAATTGGTCATTCGACGCGAACTTGGGAGGAATTTCTCGGATTGTTGCGCGCGAATGGCATCCAGCGCGTCGTGGACGTGCGCACGATCCCGCGTTCGCGGCACAATCCACAATTTAATCGAGAGACGCTCTCCAAGAAGCTGCGTGCCGCCAGGATTGGCTACGTGCATCTGCGCAAACTCGGCGGTCTGCGCCAGGCGCGCCGCGATTCTGTGAATCTAGGCTGGCACAACGCATCGTTTCGCGGTTTCGCCGATTACATGCAAACTCTCGAGTTCGAGGAGGGGCTTCAGCGGCTGATCAAGTTAGCGAAGGAGAAAAAAACCGCGATCATGTGCGCGGAAGCGGTGCCGTGGCGTTGCCATCGTTCGCTGATCGGTGATGCACTGCTCGCGCGCGGAATTCGCGTGGCCGACATTATCAGCGCGAAGCGCCCGCAGGTTCACAAACTCACGCCCTTCGCGTGTGTCCAGGGCGAGAAGATCACCTACTCCGCGGCCTGACCAGCCTCAGCACCCAGGCTACCCGAGACCCGATTCTCCCGGTCGTCTCTTTTTTTTGCGAATTTGTTCTTCTTCCTGCTGTTGGCGCTCGTACTCGGCGATTTCTTCTTCGGTCATCTGGTAGTCGGTGCGAGAGGCGAACATGTTTGTCGAGCGCCCCCCGAATTGAGATTCCCTTCGTCCAGCGGCGCGCCCACCACGTCCTTCTCCGGCTCCGCGGAGTTGCTTCACGCGGCGGATTGGATCTGCAATGAGCGAAGTCTCCATCAGAAGATCGCTGACCTTCTCGAGAAAATCGTGAAGGTGGAAAGGTTTCAAGACGTAAGGCAACCGCTCGCGTTCCAAAACGGGCTGAGCAGTGGGGCCCGCGAGCTCGGGGACTAAGAACAGCACGCCGACCCGCTTAATCGCACCTTCCGCGACGGATGCCTGTGCCAGCTCTTTCAGCGTGGTATAGATCGGCCCATCCAGGCCGCAAAGCGCTACATTGATGATGACAAGCGACCAATCGCCGGTCGCCAACTCGGGGAGCGCATGGCTGGCGGCTGAGGCAACTCCGACGCGCCAACCTTCGGAGCCGAGCAACTCCCTCAATGCCCCCTGGCTGGCGCGATCATCGTCGACAATCAGAATTCCAACCTTCTGCGTCTGTGTTTCGGGGGACATTTCCGCAGTATAGCGCCCTGAGCTTGCTGTGGCGCGCGCTGTCGCGCGGTTTGCACTTATGGGTCAACATGGCACGTAGGCAGGGGAAGGTTTTGATGGGAATGGCGAACACAAAGCGAAAATAACAGTTGACAAGGCGAATAAATAGCGAATAATGGGCAAAGCGGCGAGGCAGGAATGGCCACTGCTCCCACGGTTCGACCAGCGCGCGTAAGCCTTCGGGCTTCGCGCCGAGGTGCGGGCCTCCCCACTCCTACCCTATTGCCCAGTGTCTCGCTCCAGCGGGACGACGAGAGCCAGGCCGCCCGCAGTTCCAGCGGGTGCAAAGAGTCGCCGGCCCACCTGGTCGGCATCGCCCGTCTCGCCGCAACCTCCCCTCTTGCCGACGCCAAAAGAGGAGCCGAATATTTTCTCCTCCCGGCTCGCTCCATCCTGAATCGGTGCGATTCGGAGAACGTGCCGTTCGAGTGGACCATCAATCCCTATCGCGGCTGCGAATTCGGCTGCCAATACTGCTATGCGCGCTATACGCACGAGTTCATGGAACTGGACGGCAGCGAATTTGAGCGAAAGATCTTCGTGAAAGAAGATGCCGGGCCGTTGGCGAAAAGAGATCTCTCCAGAGAATCGATCCTCGGTGAGCACATCGCCATCGGCACGGCCACCGATCCCTATCAGCCCGCAGAAAGGCAATTCAAGGCAACGCGCGCAATTCTCGAACAAATCGCGCAGCGCAGCGGCATAAGCATTTCGATAACGACGAAATCCGATCGAGTCGTGGATGATCTGGATTTGCTGCAAAAAATCACAAAGCAATCTTCTTTGTCCGTGAACTTGAGTGTTACGACTTTGCGTGCAAGATTGGCGCGAGCGCTCGAGCCTCGTGCGCCGCGCCCCGACCTTCGTCTCGCCGCAGTGAGAAAGTTGCGGGAGGCAGGCATCATGGCGGGCGTGTTTGCTATGCCGGTGCTCCCGTGGATTACGGACGCGGAAGCGGATTTGGATGATTTGGCGCGAGCTGCACGCGATGCCGGCGCGCAATGGTTCGCAGTCCGATCGTTATTCTTGATGTCTGCGTCGCTGAAGCAGTTCATGCCTTTCTTGGAAGAGAAGTTTCCGCGGCTGGCGCTAAAGTATCGCGAGTGGTACGGCAGGGGAGGATACGCGCCAGAGACTTACAGGCGCGAACTCGCCGAGCGTGTCGCCAGGTTACGACAAAAATACGAATTGGGCGCAATGCCCGCTGTGAGGGATTATGAGTGGCCGGGGAAGCAGCTCAGTCTCGCTTTGGGCTGAGGATCCGAATGGGAATGAACGCTGCTGTATGCTGATTATCGCGGCGGGCGGGTGAAAATGTTTCACGGTTTGCGCACGGCGAAATACGAGGCGCAAGACCTTGCAGCGGCGAAAGCTTGGTACAACAAGGTTCTCGGAATCGCTCTGTACTTTGATCAGCCGTTTTATGTTGGCTTCAATGTCGGCGGCTACGAACTGGGAATCGTCCCCGCGAAGGGCGCGGGGCCAAAGCGCGCCCCGTCGGGAATTGCGTATTGGGCCGTGACCGATGCGAAAAAAGCCTACGCAAGATTACTGGAGTTGGGGGCCACGCCTGTGGAAGAAATCCAAGACGTCGGGGGAGACATCCTCATCGGCGAAGTCCACGATCCGTTTGGAAACGTCCTCGGCGTCAATGAGAACCCGCACTTCGAGGCGAACAAGTAAGAAGACTTCTTTCTGCTGGCCGAGATTGGTCAGGGCGCGATGATGCGGGGTGATTCTGCCACGCGTTGCACTTGAGGGAATTGCGCGCGCAGAAAATTCAAAAGGCCACGCGTGCGCGGCCTTCCGTTGGATCGGACTTTTCCAAACCTGACCAGGAACACGAGAATTCGGAAGACGTCGTTATCTCGAGCGGGTGGTGCCCCGGCCTCGCTAGCGCCCTTCTCTTTCCACCCCTGCAAATACTTGGCGAGGGCCGAATACAAAGCGTGCGGTATCGTGGCTGGCGGGGGGCTTTCATAGTAGAGGCCTGCGCCGAGCGTGCGGTACGTCTCGGCAAGAGCCGCGAGTGCCGCAAAGACATCGGCATCGACGAGCGCGGTTTCCCGAGATGCATGGTCCATGATCGCAAGTGAAAGCCCTGCGACCAATCCGCGCTGTTCGTGGATGAAAGCTTGCGAGATGGACACGTCCGGGAACGGGATTTCCGACTCATCCAGTCCCTCGCGCCGCTCCTCTTCCCGACGATGGGCCGCGATGAGGTAGGGGCAGTCCGACGGGCAATCAATCGTGATTTCCCGCTCTGTCGCACAGCACACGGCGCAAATCGATTCGCCCTTCGCGGGGCAAAATCGCTCTGCGCGGCGTTTGCGGCAAATTGTACAGACAGCAGGGTTTCGCACGTCAGAGCTCCTGCACTCCGCGTCTATGGATTCGACCGGAAGCGATTAGAGTAAGGCACGAATCAAGCGCGTGCCAAGCTTGTTGCGGAAAGCGCGGAGGTCCGAGGCTCGCGCTGCCCGATTGCGCGCGAGCCCCAGTAATCCCTGGCGAGTCTCGATCTACTTGCTTGCGGAATCTAGTTTGGGTGAGTGCTTCTCGAGCACGTCGACGAGCTTTTGCCCCGCCGGAGTGGTCGGGACCTTATCGGTGAGCACGATGTCCTCCGCCGATACGGCCTTGCCATACACGATCTGGTCGGCGTCATTGTCGGGCCGGAGGCTGGAGCCTTCGAGCGAAAGTCCTCCGAAGAGGCCGCGTGAGCGCGAGTACGACAAGATCTCAGCACGCATCGTGACATCGGTGTCGGCTTCGGCGTCCCGCCCGACTGGTCCGGCCGCAATGGAAGCGTCGGCTCCCAGTTTCACTTTGTCATGGAGAATTGCCTTCGCCCCGCGATCATTCATGATCAGCAGCACGAAGTCGGTGGCCTGGCCGCCGAGTTGCAAACCAAAACTACCGCCTTCCCACCGCATCATCGCGGGCGCTCCCCACGGGCCTTTGAACTCTGGCGCACTGCGGCAGACCATTGCCCCGCGGCCATAGCTTCCGCCAACGAATACGGCTCCCTTAATGACGGAGGGCAAAACGATGACGCACTTCGCCTTGTCGAGGAGGTTTTGTGGAATATCGTCGGGAACGTCGAGGATTTCATGCATCACTTCGGCGCAGTTTTCGAGACGGTCTGTATCCGAATCTGGGCGGGCAGGGTTGCTGTAACTGGTGATGGGGAGAGCTGTGAACACGAACGAGCAGAGAACGGAGAGCAATTTTTTCACGTGGTTCCTCCTGCGGGCTGGAACGACAGATGATAGGGCTTCTTCCACTTGGATGCAATCCACGCGAGTCATGCCGCCCGTTGCCAAAAGCCAGCTCCGGGTTGGACTATAATCGCGCCGCGTGACTTTTCCAAATGATCTGCTGGGGAGCGAAATGAAAGGCAACCGAATCCGAAATTTCCGCCGCCGCTTCTTGATTGGGGCGCTTTGTTGCGCCCTCGGCAGCGCCGCACACGCTGGTCCCGACAATAAAGTTTCGCCAGTCGGCGGTGGGCGCTCCGATGTCGCGCGATTCGCGGCGCGAACGGAGACTTTGCTTCGAGGAAGTGGGGCAAGCCGGGCCGATTGGGGACTCCTCATAGTGGATGCGGACACCGGACACGTCTTGTACGAAAAAAACGCGGACACCTATTTCCTGCCGGCTTCGGATGCCAAACTCTTTACGACGGCGCTGGCACTGGCGACTCTGGGCCCGGAATACAGAATTCGCACGACCATTGAAACGCGAGGCACGGTCGATGGAAGCGGAAGTTTGCGCGGAGACCTCGTCTTGATTGGGCGGGGCGATCCAAGTCTCTCGAACCGGAAATTCCCCTTTGACAAGACGGTTGAGCGGGATGGGCCTCCGGAAAAAGCCCTGGCGGATCTGGCCGATCAAGTCGTGGCGCATGGAGTCAGGGAAATCGAAGGCGACATCGTCGCCGATGACACCTATTTGGCCTATCAGCGATTCCCCGATGGCTGGTCCGTGGATGATTTGCTGTGGAGTTCCGGTGCGCCGGTTTCCGCCATCGCAGTGAACGACAACACGTTTACGATCGATGTCCACGCCGGCGATCGAGCGGGAGATCCTTCGATGTTTGACGCCGAGCCGTGGGCGGGGTTTTACACAATTCAAAATAGCATCGTAACTGGGGCGCGCGGCTCGGAGGAGAAAATCCGCGTTTCGAGGGAGCCGGGCTCACGGACGATTCGCATATCGGGAACCATTCCAGCTGGAGCCGCGCCGCGCGAACTCGTCCTTGCGATCGAGGAGCCGGCTGAATACGCGGCGGCGCTGCTTGCAAAACTCCTCGAAGAGCGAGGCGTAAAAATATTCGGGCAAACGCGTGCGGTGCACGCGGAGCCTCCGGCGGAGCTAGTGGATCCGCCGGCGCAAACCGCTAACGAACCAACCGTGCTGGCCGAGCACGTCTCACCGCCGCTGGGGCAAGACGTCCAACTCGTAAATAAGATGAGCGTGAATCTTGAAGCAGAATTGTTGCTGAGGGTAGCTGCAAAGGAAAAAGGCGGAGCTGTGACCCTCGAGGACGCGCTTCAATTCGGTGACGCTTTTTTCCGGAACGCTGGGCTGCCGGAAAACAGCACGGTAATGAGCGACGGTTCAGGACTTTCGCGCCGCGATCTCGTGACGCCGAGAGGAGTGGTTTGGCTCCTGCAATGGGCGGCCAAGCAGCCTTGGGGCGCGATCTATCGCGAGAGTCTCCCGATCGCAGGGGAGGACGGGACACTGGAAAACCGCATGAAAGCAACGGCGGCCGTGGATCTGATCGAGGCAAAAACCGGGACGCTCGAGCACGTCAACGGACTTTCGGGCTATGCGACGACAGCGCATGGTGCCCACCTGATCTTTTCATTTTTCGGAAACAATGAGGCGATGCACGCGAGCGAGGGCGAGGCGGTGGTGGACGCGATTGCTGTCGCAATGGTCGAGGAGCTGCGCCCCGCGCCGAAACCCGCTGGTCACAAGTGAGCATTGTGGTTGCGGACCCCATGGCAAAACGAAGAACGCACGTTGTCACCGTGTTCGGGAGTTCGCGGCCGCGCGAAGGACATGCCGATTATGAGATCGCGCAAGAATTAGGGCGCCAGCTCGCGACGCGCGGATTTGTGGTTTGCTCCGGAGGCTACAGCGGCGTGATGGAAGCTGTGTCACGAGGCGCGAAGGAAGCCGGCGGCAAGGTGATGGGCGTTACGGCGAAGGGCTTTCGCGCTAAAGCAAATCGCTGGGTCACTGAGGAGATTCGTGTGGGTTCGTGGCAGGAGCGGTTGTTCGAGTTAATTCGGCGCGGAGACGGCTACGTCGCCTGCAAGGGCGGGACAGGGACTCTCGTGGAGTTGGCCGTTGTTTGGGAGATGCTAAACAAGGGTTTGATGCCGCAAGCGAAGCCCTTCGTGGCTCTCGGCGATTTTTGGGCGCCTGTGATTAATCGAGTCCGCGAAGTCGAGCGCGACCGCGGCTCGGATTGGGGCGAGACCAAGGAGGCGCTCGTGCACGTCGCAGCGACTCCTGAATCTGGGGCCGACTTCTTGGTCGCGCGGCTGTGCGGCCCGAAGGAATCGGCCGTCGAGCGCGGCATTTGTTCTTGAAAATTCCGTGACCAGATCCGCCCAAGACGTTCTCGAATTCGACCGCCTGCGCGAGCTGGTCCGGCGGGAGACGACGTGCGCGTTGGGAAGGCGCGAGGTCGAGAGGCTTGCGTTTTCGACCGACCGTCAGCGATTGACGGCTGAATTCTCGTTGATTGCTGAAAGCATCGCTTATTTGCGGGCGGGGTGCGACCTCGGATTTGGATCGCTGCCGGACCCGGAGCTTTGGCTCTCGAAACTGGAAGCGCCCGCGGTCGTGCTGGCTGCGCCGGAATTGCTGGAAGCAGCTTTTCTCGCTGATACGGCAGAGTCGCTGCGGCAGGATTTCCATGTGTCCGCGGCAAAATTCCCATTGCTTTCGGCCCGCGCGGGCTCCATCGCGGATCTGCGTCCTTTGAAGCGGGAAATTCGCCGCTCCATTCTTCCCAACGGAGAATTTTCTGACGACGCATCGCCGGAGTTGAGGCGAATCCGGAATTCTCTCACGCGTTCCCGCGACAGCATTCAGAAGACGCTCGAACGCATCTTGCGAGAGCGAGGGCTTCCGCCGGGCGAAGACTACGTCACGCTGCGAAACGATCGCTTCGTGATTCCGGTGCGCGCAGGGGAACGGAGAGCCGTGCAAGGAGTCGTCCACGCGGCAAGCGCGACGGGACAAACCCTTTTCGTCGAACCGCTCGAAACAGTCGAGCTGAACAACAAACTCGTCCAGCTTCGTGAAGATGAGCATGCGGAGATCGCGCGATTGCTCGAGTCGCTGACGGAAATGTTGCGGGATGCGGTGGTGCCGTTGCGCGCAGCAAGCGAGGCGATCGCGGATCTGGATTCGATCTTTGCGCGGGGGCGCTTCGCTCGACGGCTGGATTGCACGCTTCCGGAATTCTCAGGCGGGACAACGCTTTCGCTGCGCTCCGTGCGTCATCCTATATTGGACGACGCGCTGCGCCAGCGATCGCGTGCGGCGGTCCCGTTCGATCTGGATCTCGGCGGCGAAGAGACAGTACTCGTGATCAGTGGGCCGAACACAGGCGGAAAAACGGTCGCCCTGAAAACCATCGGCCTCGCCGCACTGGCGGCGCAAACCGGAATTCCGGTCGCGGCGGAGTCCGCGAGTCTGCCCGTTTTCGATGACGTGCTCGCGGATATTGGTGACGAGCAGTCCATCTCCGCGGACCTCTCGACGTTTTCGGCGCATATGCTTAATTTGCGGGGGATGCTGGAGGCAGCGGGGCCGCACTCGCTCGTGCTCGTGGACGAAATGGGGACGGGCACGGCTCCGGAAGAAGGAGCGGCGCTGGCGGTGGCTCTATTGGATGCGTTCCGTGCGCGCGGATGTTTGACCATTGCGACGACGCATCACGACCGGCTGAAATCTTACGCGGCCGCGACACCCGGAGTCGTCAATGCATCGGTTGAGTTTGATGCAGTAGAATTGCGACCGACATATCGCCTTCGTGTCGGCGTGCCTGGAGGGTCGAGCGGAATCCACATCGCGAGCCGCCTCGGCATTCCGGAGCAGATTGTGGAACGGGCACGCGCGCTGCTGACTCCAGAGGCTCGCGAGGCCGCGGAGGTCATCGAATATTTGCACAGGACGCGAGACGCTTTAGAAAAAGCGCAGCTCGAAGCCGCGAGTCAGGCGCGGGAATTAGAGGCAGAGCGAAAACGCCTTCAAACAGAATGGGTCGAGCGTCAGAAAAAGCGAATCGCTGAACTCGAGCGGAAGTTCGCAGAAACGCTGAAGCAGCACGAGCAGGAGATTGCGCGAGCGATCGAAGCGGTCAGGGAACGCGAGTTGCGCGCGCAGGTTGAGAAACAAGCTCGCGGGAAATTGTCGGATGCTCGGGCCGAGGCCCGCGAATCCGCCGATGCGGCCGTCGTGCAACACTTCTCCGATGCGCAAGCGGATCTAGGGACGGGAGCCGCGCTGGCCAGTGTTCCAGTGAAAACGGAATTGCTTGTGCCCGGAGTACGTGTCCGCGTCCGTGGCTTGCCTTCAGCCGTCGTGTTGCGGCGGCGCTATGATTCGAGCGCGGAAGTGGAGGCAGGGCCGTTGCGAATGAAGGTCGCGCTGGATGACATCACGGCAATTGTCGCTGAGGCGGCACCATCTAATAAGAAGCCAGCCCGACCCTCAGTCGCCCTCCAAAAGTCCCCCTCCGGAGAGCCAGCAGCCGATGAGATCAATGTCATTGGCGATACGGTGGAAGAGGCGACGCGACGAGCTGACAAGTTTATCGATCAGGCCGCGCTGGCCGGAAAACCACGCGTGAGAATCATTCACGGTCACGGGACCGGCGCGCTGCGGCGCGGGCTCGCTGAGTTCTTGTCGAGCCATCCACTGGTGGGCCGGATTTCGGCAGAGACGGAAGATCGCGGCGGAACGGCTATCACCGTGGTCGAGTTGAAAGACTGAGGCGCGTCGCGCGGGGTCAGCGACGTATAGAATGAGGGATGAGCAGTGACAGAACATTAGTTATGGCGGAAGCGGGATCATTCGCGGACAGGGTGAAGCAGCAGGCGGACATCGTTCGCGTCGTCGGCGAATACGTGCGCCTGAAGAAATCGGGCCAAAACTATACCGGGCTCTGTCCGTTTCATTCCGAGAAGACGCCGTCATTCGCGGTGCACCCTGTAAAGCAGATCTACCATTGCTTCGGATGCGGCGTCGGCGGCGACGTTTTCAAATTTGTGATGGAGGTGGAAAAGTGCGGATTTCCCGAGGCGATCCGCCTCGTGGCTGAAAAGTGTGGAATCGCCGTCCCGGCCTCGAGAGAGCGCTCGCCGGAGGAGCGGCGTGAGAACCAGCAGCGTACCGCCCTCGTGGAGATTCACCGCGAAGCCGCAGCGTTTTTTGTCCGGCAGCTCGAAACAACTCCCGAGGGAAAGGCCGCGCGCGCGTATCTTGAGGATCGCGGGCTCGACGGCGAGGCGATCGCGCAATTCCGCCTCGGCTACGCGCCTTCCGGAGGAGACGCGTTGTTGCGCGCACTGCGCGCGAAGTACGCTGAGAAATTGCTTGCCGCTTCGGGGCTCTTCAGCACGGATGCTTCAGGAAAAATGTACGACCGGTTCCGCAGGCGGATCATGTTTCCGATTGCGAACGAATCGGGGAAGGTAGTTGCATTCGGAGGACGATCGCTCGGCGACGACATGCCGAAGTACGTCAATTCCTCCGAGACGCCGATCTACTCAAAGGGCGCCGTTCTCTACCACCTTGATAAGGCGAAGGAGACCTTGAGGCAGAGGGACTTCGCAATTCTCGTGGAAGGGTATATGGATACGATCGGCGTGGCGCGGGCCGGGCACGCCAACGTCGTCGCGAGTTGCGGCACGAGTCTGACGGAAACACAGGCGAAGTTGCTCGGAAGATTTACGCACCGCGTCGTCGTCAATTACGACCCAGATTCTGCCGGGCAAGCGGCCACAGAGCGGTCGCTCGCACTGCTGCTCGAGCAGAATTTTGATGCGCGCGTTCTCCAGTTGCCGGGCGGAAAGGACCCTGACAGTTTCATCAAGTCCGAAGGTGTCGCCGGTTACACGAAGCTGTTGGAGACAGCGCCGGCATATCTGGATTATTTGATTTCGCGCGCTCGGCGGATGGACATCTCGAGCGCCGAGGGAAAACTCACCGCCGTAAATTTTTTGCTGCCTTATATGCAGCGCATTCCCAACCGGCTCCTTCGCTCGGAGTGGGCGACCAAAATCGCCGAGCAATTGCGAATTGAACAGCCCGTGCTGCGCGAGGCCCTCAAGCGGGCGGCCGCCGAACGCCGAAACCAAGTTCAAACCAACCCAGAACTGCCTGCGCGATCCGTCCGGAAATCAGAAAGCCGCCTCATTCACCTCTTGATCGAAGGCGACGACTTTCGGTTGCGTCTCGCGGAGGAAGTTGGCGCCGCGGGGTTGCATCGCGGTCTGGAAACCGAGCGGATCCTAACAGCGCTCGTGGATGGCATCGTTCGCGGCGCGGGGCGGCCCGATCCGGCGACGGTTGCGGAGGAACTCGAAGGGCGTGACCGACGGCTGCTGTTTGAAATCGCATTTGAACCCTCGATTGGTCCGACCTGGGAGGAAGCTGAAAGCTGCCTGGATGCGCTGAAGCGCGCACGAGTCGATGCCGAGTTGGCGGCCTTGCAAAGGGAGATTGAGCTCCAGGCGGCGTCGAAGTCGCCGGAAAGCTCGGAGGCGCTCAGGGGGCTACTTCAGCGCAAGCAAGAGTTGACGAAACTGTCCAAGGGAATGTAACTTATTAGGGTTTCGCGCGAAACGGTCGATGCCGGACTTGCATCTAATAGTGTGTCTGGCGCTAGGCCTCATGGGCGATGGGGATGGGGCAGACCGGGATCGGGCTCAAGCTACGGAACGGACGAATTCCTCACAAGCGTGCGTCAAACTATAGAGCTTCACTTTAGGCGAATTGGCCTGTCTACCCATGCCTTTCGGCTCGGTGAGATTTTTCGTCCGCGTGGGTCTCACAACGTGATTAGGGGAGGTCCCCTTGCCGCTGGCAATTGAAGAAAAATACGACCAGGTACGCCAGCTCATCAATATGGGCAAGGAGCGCGGCTATCTGCTCTACGACGAGGTAAACGACATCCTTCCTCCCGAAGTGCATTCGTCCGAGGAGATTGACGATTTGCTTTCGACGTTCGAGCGGTATGGCATCGACATTTACGAAGACGCAGCCGCTGCCAAGGCTGCGCGCGCTTCTGCCGATGCAACAGACACGCCCGAGGCCGAGACCCGGGACGACGCCGTCGCCGAGGAATCCGATCTAGACCTCACGCCGGGGATGTTGGAGAAGACGAACGACCCGGTGCGAATGTACCTCCGCGAGATGGGCACGGTTCCGCTGCTCACGCGTGAAGGCGAAGTCGCCATCGCGAAACGGATTGAGCGAGGGCAGAACCTTGTATTGAAGACCATCACTCGCTCGCCGCTGGTGCTGAAAGAGTTGCTGAATATCGGCGAGGATCTTCGCAAAGGCACGCGTTCGATCAAGGAGATCGTTCAGTTTGACGACGAGGAGCTGACCGAAGAGAAGATCGAAGCGAAGACAAAGAAGACCTTGAAGATCCTTGAGAAAATTGCGCGCCTTTACCTGGAGTGCATCAAGCAGGCCGCGCGCCTCGAGCGGATGCCGAGGTCGAAGAAAAGGCCATACATTCGCGCCAAATACACCGTCGCCCGTCTCCGGATCGAGATGTCCAACCTGGCCCGCTCCATTGAATTCAATCCCTTCGAGAGGAAGCGGCTGATTGATCGCATCCGCCACACGGTGGAGCGGCTGCAATCGCTCGAGCGCGAGTCCGTCAAGCTCGAGCGCCGTGTAGACGCCGCCAAAGGTGAAGTCGCGGCGGAGGCGCGAAAAGAATTGAGGTCGCGGCGCACAGAGCTGCGCGAGATCGAGATCACAAGTGAAGTCGGTCTGACGGAATTGAAGCGGACGCTCCAAGTCATTGTCCGTGGAGAAATCGAAGCCGAGCAGGCCAAGAAGGAATTGATCGAAGCGAACCTCCGCCTCGTGGTTTCGATCGCCAAGAAATATACGAACCGCGGATTGCAATTCCTCGACCTCATTCAGGAAGGCAACATCGGTTTGATGAAGGCCGTGGATAAATTCGAGTGGCGCCGCGGCTACAAGTTCTCGACATACGCAACCTGGTGGATCCGCCAGGCCATCACGCGGGCCATCGCCGATCAGGCACGCACGATCCGCATCCCCGTGCACATGATCGAGACGATCAACAAATTGATCCGCACGAGCCGCCAACTCGTCCAGGAACTGGGACGCGAGCCCGCCTCCGAGGAAATTGCCAAGCGCATGGATATTCCTGTCGCCAAGGTGCGCAAGATTTTGAAGATTGCCCAGGAGCCGATTTCACTCGAAACGCCTATCGGCGAAGAGGAAGATTCGCATCTGGGAGATTTCATCGAAGACAAGGCGGTAGTCTCTCCCTCCGATGCTGTCATCAACCTCAACTTGAAGGAACAGACCGCGTCCGTCCTGAAGACCCTGACACCGCGCGAAGAGAAAGTCATCAAGATGCGGTTCGGCCTGGACGACGGTTCCGAGCACACGCTCGAGGAAGTGGGTCAGTCATTCGCCGTGACGCGCGAGCGCATCCGTCAGATTGAAGCGAAGGCGCTGCGCAAACTCCGTCATCCATCGCGTTCGCGCAAGCTACGTGCCTTCCTGGAAGGACCTTCGCGCGACTACCTCTGAGTCGCACCGGCCCTATCCGCGGGTCGCTACCAAGACAATCGTTCCATGATCAACTACGGCAGGCGGACTGATGTGGCGTAGCGATAGACGAGTTCGGCGCCACGATCCGAGCCAAAAACCGTAAGAAGAGCCAGCACAACCAAGCCGGCCAGAAACCACTTTTGCTGTGCGCTCGAGAGCCTCGGCCGAAGCAACGCGATTAGCGAAAGCCAGCCGGAAGCGGTCAGCGCGACCAGCATCAGCGTCTCATGAGTTTCGAGGACGGCGTGCGCATCGCCTGAAGGCGGGACCAATTTCTGCGCGAGCCATCCGGTAATAGCCGCGGCGATGCCAAAAACAGTCCCGAGGTAAAGAAAACGAGCTGCATTGCGATGCCAATCCTCGTTAGATCTCACCGCGCTGAAAATTTCAAACAACAGCGCTGCAAGCCAAAATGCGATTGGAAAATGCACGAGAAGCGGATGGACGTTTTGCATCGCGTGCAGGCCGGGAAAGACAGTCTCCATCTCAGGATGTCCTTCAGGGAGCGGGCGATTGCAGCGGGATGGCGTGGCTCGCGGACGTCAGCGAACGCGCGCGCAGAGCCGCCGCCACGGCTACCGCGTAGAGCATCCCCAGAAGCAGAAATGCAAGCGTCAGATTCGCATGCTCGGCAAACCAGCCTAGCAGGAAACTCATCGCCACTTGCAGGATCGTCGCGATTACGGAGAAGGCCGAAAGTGTTCGGCCCATCAGTTGGCGCGGCACCCAAGCCATGAGTGAAGACTGCGTCACGACTCCGCCGATCGCCCTGCACGCGCCAAACAAAGCATTCATCGCAACGGCCAATCCAAGCCATCGCGCGTAGGGAAATAAAGCGTGGCCGACCGAGAGTATCGCCAGCGCGCCAACAAGCACGCCGAGCGGATGACGTCGCGCAATAACAGACGCAGCCAGCCCTCCAATTACGGCGCCAATCGCCCAACCGGATTCTATATATCCGTAGCCACGCGGCCCCGCGGAAAGCAAATCGCTTGCGAGCGCCACGACAAGAACATTTGCACTGATCACGCCGGCCATCATGCAGGCGTAGGTCACGCCGAGGGCGAAGACGACCGGCTGTTCCCGCAGATAATGGATTCCCTCGAAGAGATCGGCCAAGAAAGAACGCGGGAAGGACGGACCGTGCAGGCCAGAAAGAGTTTGCGTTCCGGTCGCTTCGATGGAGGGCTCGACCGGCGGCGATTGAATGGGCAGGGCGGGGCGATA
>Ga0187783_10001334_pt1 | contig 18118 bp, 24 predicted proteins | sample 1015_SJ02_MP02_2_FD_132471 | JGI IMG/M metagenome (GOLD analysis project Ga0187783, IMG submission 132471) | Tropical peat soil microbial communities from peatlands in Department of Meta, Colombia - 1015_SJ02_MP02_20_MG | ecosystem: Environmental > Terrestrial > Soil > Wetlands > Peat | place...
CGAACGCTCCCGGGGCTTGAGTGTTTCGTCGCCCCAGGTCTCACCCCAGCAATATTCGGTCAGCAGGCGCTGAAAGTCGCGATTGAAATCGTCGACGTTCGCCAGCGCGCGGTCGACATAGGCGTCGCCTAAAACCTTGCGGCGCTTGGCAAGGCCGAGGTCGTAACGTTTCTGGTCCATGTGTCTCCTCTCGATCTCTATAGTGTCGCCATTGGTGTGGGTCCGCTCGCTTGGCGCCGGGCCCCGGAACGACAAGTCACTCCTGCGCCGCGCCACCCTTCCAGCGCATGACAAGCCCGGTGTCGATGCCGAACAAATCCAAGAGCCGGCCGCAGGTGTGATTGACGATATCGTCGACCGTTCGCGGACGATTGTAGAAGGCCGGAACGATCGGCGCGACGACGGCTCCGATTTCGGCAAGCAGCGTCATGTTGCGCAGGTGGCCGGCATGCAGCGGCGTCTCGCGGATGGCGAGAACGAGCCGGCGTTTTTCTTTCAGGACGACATCGGCGGCGCGCGACAATAGCGTGGCGGTGACCCCGGTCGCGATCTCGCTCATGGTGCGGATCGAGCACGGCGCCACGATCATGCCCATGGTCGGAAACGAGCCGGAAGAGATCGCGGCACCCATGTCGTTGATCGAATATTGCACCGAGGCGAGCGCGCGCACGTCCTTGGGCTTGAAATCGGTTTCGTAGGCGAGCGTCATTTCCGCCGACTTGCTCATGACCAAATGGGTCTCGATCTCGGCCTTGCGCAGCATTTCAAGGATCCGAACGCCGTAAATCGTGCCCGAGGCGCCGGAAATCCCCACAATCAGCCGCGGTGCGGTTTTGGCCATTCCAAGCCCCGTCGAATTTCACGCTGTAGCCGAAAGTCTTGTGCCACGCGGCGAGAGCCCGTTCCAGTAGGGTCAAGGCGCGGAGAAATCGCCGTGCGGGACGGTGTCGAAGGCGCCGACAAGGATATCTACAGCCTGCTTCGGGAAACTCACGCCCACGGCGCGTTCATAGGCGGCGACGTTTGCGCGCGCGGCCTGCCCTCGCGTGGCTTCGGTGCCGAGTGGTCCCGATCGCGTCAGGCCGTAAAGGGCTTCCTGCTGCAGCCGCTCGGCCTCGAGCTCGATCGCCTTGATCTTGGTGCGGAACGCTTCCTGCCTCTGCGGCTCAACGAGAGTCGCGGCGCCTTTGAGCTTGCGGCGGGCGTCGCGGATCGGGACGATCGTTAGATCGCGCCAGCCGCGGACGGCCTCATCGAGCCGTTTGACGCCAGCCACGGACAATTGCCGCTTTCCGGCGGCGAGCCAGAGCAAAAACAGCAGCAGGTTCACGTCGACGCCGCAATCGTACTGCAACGCGATACAGGCATTGGAGACGCCGGCTTGCCGGTAGAAATGCAGCGAGAACCGCCAGAACGGCGTTTCGGTTGGCATCGATGTTTCCGCCATTCTTATGCGCTACGCCGTTTTAACGCCGAGCTCCGCCATCTCCTTGGCATAGGCGCCGTACATGCGGGGCGCGATGCCGTGCTTGGCGAGCTCGGCCGCGAAGATGCGGCGGATCTCCGGTTTTTCGTCGATGTAGTCGATCTGGTTGCCGCCGGTGCGGCGGCTGATCCAGCCTTTCGGCACGCCTTGCGCGTTGCGGATGGCGACGCCTTCGTGCTTGAAGGCGAGATAGCGCGCCGGCGTCGCGCCGGTATTGAAGTGCTGGTGGAACCACATATTCGGTGGCACGATCAACGTGCCGACCTCCCAGTCGTAGCGCTGCGGCTCCTCACCCTCGGGCCACATCAACGAAAAGCCGTCGCCCGAAAGCACGATAACGTGCGCGCCCGGTCCATGCGCATGGCCTTTCTTATAGGTGCCGATCGGAAACTGCGAAATGTGGCTGTTCATCGAGCCCTTGGCCATGTTGAAACGGATATGGCCGCCACCGGCGCCGCGCTCCGTGGCGGTGATCAGCGGAATATTGACGGCATCCGGCACGAAATTCGTCGTCATCAGAAAGCCCTTCTGCTCGCCCTTGCAGGAAAAATAATCGGGCTCGCCCGCGAAGCGGTCCTTAAAGTCCTGCCGGAAAGGTCTTCGGAAACGACGGCATTTTCGGCCATTTCGCAGGTTCCTTTAAAATTCCTTCAGCGCCGATGTTAGCGAAACACGGGTCAAATCCTACCGGCCACCGCGCGGCTGGGCGTGATCGTGTCCGCCTCCATGCTCCTCTCGATGCTGGGTCATGAGCGTGAGGATGTTCGCGAGCGTTGTCGCCGTGATGGTGCAACCGCTGCGGCTTCGGGCCACGCGGGTCCTCGCTGAACACGAGCGATTTGATCGTGACCGGCACCGTGTAGGACGGCATGCGGATGCGTCCGAGATCGATATAGTCGAAATCCCAGAGCACGAGGCCGTCGATAACGAGGAGGTCGCTCTCGAGTTCGAGTTCCTCGCGCAAGAGGTGACCGAGCGTGTGCCCCACGTCGCCATCTAACATGATGTAGAGCGGACATTTTCCGGCAATGCGCTCGGCAAGGCCGCGCTTTATGCCGGCGGCGAAAGCGGCGAGCCTCGGGTACGACGGCATGCCGGACCAGCGCAGCGCCAGCGCAAAATCGCCCTCGCTGTGGGGGACGTCGAACGCTGTCATGTGGCTGCGGATTGCCTGCGCGAGCTCTTCCGGATCGATCGTTTCCGCGCAGCCAAAGGACGGTTGCAGGACCTGCAGATTGCGCCGTGGCAGGAGTTTCCCCGGATTGGAGATGTAGCTCGTATTGCCCGACAGCTGGACGCTGTATTCCGAGGCGCCGAGCGCGGTTGCGCGAATGCACTCGCCGGCGGGCAGCACCGGCCAAGGGAAAGCCCCGCTATCGACGCGTGCGCGGATCGCCCGGCCGAGCCATGGACCGAGATCGCCGAAATCGCGCTGTTTGCGGCGATAGATGTATTCGGCGACGCCACCGGAAAACATCAGGCCATCGACGCGGCCGAGATCCGAAATCGGATCGGTGAGATAGAGCCGTTCGATGTCGGGCGGCAGCGGCTTAGCGGCAATCGCGCTGACAAACGCATCGGCCATGACATCGGCGACTTTCTGCAAGCCGCACGGATCGATCGTGTCGCCGCGCCGCCATGAAAGGCCGGCGCGGTCGGCGTGATGCTTCCGATCGAGCCGCACGATCTTGCCGGCTTCGACCACTTGCAGCCGGCCGCCGATATGAACCGCGGCGGTCGCGATTACTCTGCCGTTTTCGACCAAGCCGAGCTTGGTGGTGCCGCCGCCGACGTCGACGTTAAGGATGCGTTTTGACTTGTCGCTCGAGACTCGCGCGGCGCCCGAACCGTAGGCGGCAAGCATCGCCTCCATGTGGTGGCCCGCGGTGGCGGTGACGAATTCGCCGCCCTTCTCGGCAAAAATCGCCGCGATGGCCTGCGCGTTCTCGCGCCGCAGCGCCTCGCCGGTGAGGATGACGACGCCGGTATCGATCCGGTCGGGCGCAAAACCGGCCGCGCCATAGGCGTCGACGATAATGGCGCCAAGCACGGCGTCGTCGATGCGCTCGTCGCTCTGGTAGGGCGTGAGCGCGATCTGGGATTGGAAAAGCGTGTCGCGCGAGACGACGTAGTAACGGCTGGTTAAATCCTCGGCCAGCCGGCGCAAATGGACCGTGGAGAAAATGACTTGCGTGCCCGAGGAACCGATATCGATGCCGACGGTGGTCAGCGCGACATTGTCTTGTAGCCACAACGGATTGTCTTCGAGCGGGCTGTCATCGGCATCGAAATCGTGGTCGTGATCGTGATCGAAATTGTCCGCGTGCACATGCGCGACATCCCGGCCGTAGAGATGATCGGTTAGCGTATGTTCGGTTTTCTTTTTCTCCTCGTCGGCCATTCGCTTCCCGTCGCGGTGGGCTGCGCCAGTTTAATCACGCAGTCGCGCGCGCGCGTCAATACCAGCTTGTCGGCAGGCCCGTAATCTGAGGATTTCGGTGAGGAGGCCGACCGGCGGCGTGGCGCGGATCAGGCCCGCCATATGTTCGCGGCTGCGATCGTCGCGTCCGGCATAGCGTTTGAAGAATTCGCTCCGCAGCATGTCGCAGACGAGTTCGTCGATCTCGCCGCGGTCGATGAACCCCGCGCCGCGCCAGCCATTGCGATTTCCAGATATCGTCGGCCCCGGCGCCGACATCGGCGAGCACGAGACGGCAGACGCGATGCGGCGCGCTCACGGCCAAGCCGAGGGCCGGAGCGCCGCCGAGCGAGAATCCGACGATCGAGGCGCGCGCGATGCCCAGTGCGTCAAGAAGGCCGGCAAGATCGCGACCAGCTGCGACGGGGAATAATCCTTCGGATCGGCCGGCGCGTCCGTTAGGCCATGGCCGCGCTGGTCATAAGCGATGACGCGGTAACGGCCGCGCAAGGCGCGCATTTGGTGAAATCACATACGTTTGCCGCGGCGAGGCCGTGGATGAAGATCACGGGCTCGCCCGTGCCCGCATCGTCGAACGAAATTCTGAGATCGCCGACCTTTATTGTATCCATTCGCTCGCGAGACTCGCTGTTTTGATCCAAATCAATGTGCCATCGGCTGGATCGATATGTTCGTCAACGGGATCTTGGATGTAAGGTGACGGATGAAATCCCTCCTGTTTGCGCTCGGTGGCATCGCCGCGGCTGCTATGCTGTCCGCGCCGACCAAAGCCCAAAATTGTCCGTCTTGGGCGCAATATGGCGGCGGGATGGGCGGTACGACGAACTGCGGATTCATGACTTTCCAGCAACGCTAGACGACGGTCAGCAGCATTGGCGGGTTTAAATACATATCAGCCACCTTCGGGCCCGCGCCTATCAAAGAGCTCTCAACAAGGCTATCCTTATTGAGCGGAACTGCGGACCGGGTTTGCCTTGTCAGGATAAAGGGAGGTCTCGATGGAAGCGGACAATTCGCGGCACGAGGAACAGGTCGGCTTCGCCGATTGGGGATTTGTGGCCTTTCTCGTCGTCATTACCGTCATAGCCGGCACGCTGACCTTGCTTCAGATTTATCTGCAAAATCCCAAATAATCCGGCCGTCACGGCCGCAAGCGCAGCACCTACTTCGCAGCTTCGCGCTCGTTCATCTCGGAGCGTCCCTCTGCCGGACCCCGCTGCCGGCTCAAACTAAGCGCGCAGTTGATGATGCCGACGTGACAATAGGCTTGCGGAAAATTTCCCAGCCTACGCCCGGTTAGCGGATCGAACTCTTCGGCAAGCAATCCCACGTCATTGCAACGCATCAGCAGACGCTCGAATAGGCTACGGGCCTCGTCATAACGGCCTTGCAAGACGTAATTATCGACGAGCCAAAAGCTACACGGCAAAAAAGGCGCCTTCACCCGCGGGCAGGCCATCGAACCCGTCTTCGCTCTCGTATCGCAGAACAAATTCTTCTTGGATGAGGAGCTTTTCTTCGATGGCCAGAAGCGTTCCGTGCATGCGCGGTTCGTCCGGCGAAAGAAAGCCGACAAGCGGCAACAGCAGCAAGCTTGCATCGAGCCGCTTCGAACCGTAGGCCGGCACGAAGCTGTTAAGCTCGGAATCGAAACCATACTGACAGATATCGGCGTGGCTCTCGTCGGCGATCTCGCGCCACCGTTGCCTTAGATCGGCTTCCGTGCGCACGGGCGAGGAGTTCTCATAACCGGGAAGCCAGGGAAGGACCAATTCAGGCAACCAGCGCTCCCCGCCCACGCTGTACAAGATCTGCACCTGACGCGGGCTGCCGGCGATGGCGCGAATGAGCCAGTCTCGCCATGTCCGGGCTTCGTCGTAGTATCCGAGATGCATGAATGCGAGCAGCGTAAAGGTGGCGTCGCGCAGCCAGCAAAAGCGATAATCCCAGTTCCTCGGCCCTCCCAAGCGCTCGGGAAGGGAGGTCGTGGCGGCCGCAACGATCCCGCCCGTCGGCGCATAGGTCAAAGCCTTCAACGTGATCAGCGAACGCTTAACAATGCCGGTCCAAGGTCCGACCTCGGGACAACGGCTGCTCCACTGGCGCCAAAACTCGGCGGTCGTTTCCAGCGCCTCGAAGGGATCGATCGGCGCGGCCGGGCTTTTGAATGAAGGGCCATTGGACGGGACGAACGGAACGCTTTGGCCGGCGCCGACCGTGAACTCGCCCATCGTTTTCAGATCCTCTCCGTAAAGATTGACCGGGGTCTGCAGCACCAGGCGCTCGGGTCCGGCGATCGCGTGGACGGCGCCGTCGTCGGCCCGGCTGACCCAAGGCACGATCACGCCATAGCCAAAGCCGGATCACAAGTTCGGTATGAAACTTCATCTCGCCGAAACGTCCAAAAACGATACGCACCAGATCGACCTCGCCATCCGTGGCGGGCAATGATCGACCAATGTCGCAGTGCCGGTCTCGGTCTGGAATTCGGGTCTCGAGGATAAGCGTACCGTCGATGTAGCGACGGCTCGTGCCTCAGCGCAGCCCTGGTCGGTCGCGACGGTTCCGTCGATTGGTTGTGCTGGCCTCGCTTCGATTCGGCGGCGTGCTTTGCCGCTCTGGTGGGAACGCCCGAGAATGGCCGGTGGCTGATTGCGCCCGTATGCGAGACGCCAAAAGTGCTCTCCGATCATCGCGTAATCTTCGATCTGCAGGGACATCGCACGTCCGCCTTACCGTTTCACGCGCCGCGCTTCGGCGCGCTAAGCGATCATCTCTTTTATCCCGCCGGGCCGCACCAAAATAGGCGGGGGACTGGGTCAGTTGTTTTGGAGAATGTGCAGTCCGCCGTGAAGGTTGCGAATCTTGGCGGGGCAGCGCTCGGTATTTGGCGGCCTTAAGTGCTCCGCCCACGAGGGGGGCGGCGATCCAACCGATGAAAAATTAACCATTTGTAAAACTCGGTTAAGAATTAACCCTTTGTTAACCATGCGATTGCCTAATCGGGGCCGGCTCGGTCGAGAGTCTCCCAGTTTAGCTCAAATGCGGAGCAAACAGATGTTCGGAAAAAGCGACTTGGTGGACAGTATTAGTCGCGATCTCGCTCGCGCACGCGACAAACGCGATACCCTTGCTTCCGGCGTAACGACGCTCACGACGCAAATTGCCGAATTGGAAGCCCGTCTTGCCGCGGAAAACGATCGGCGTGAGCGTGAACGCGCCGCAGGCGAGATCGAGCGGATCAAAAAGCAAGTGAGGGACCAATATCTGGCGTTTGCGCCAGTTATTACCGGAATTCGCGACGCGACCGAAGTGGCAGCGGCAATCGTTCCCGAGGCGAGCGAATTTAACGACTTGCTCCTCGTGATTGCCACCGAAGTCGCCAACGCGATCGATGGCCTGTTGGGCAACTTGGACCGGCATATAGAGGCAATGCGGGCCGGCCACATCGCACCGGACCTGCCACCGCAGTTCAAGGGACCTACCGAGCCTCCGCAAAACGGCGATCGTGTACTCCGTATTCCTGAATGGCTGCCTCGCAAGAAGCCGGCGAAAAAAGAATCGGTTGAAGAGCGGTGCAGCACGGCGGCAGCCTGAACGTTGTCTTAACGCCGCGTACGCATAAGAGGCCGCATCGCGCAACAACGGAGCGGTTGCCGGCTGTAAACGCCGCGACCGCGGCGCATGAGCGCCGGGTACTAGAACCAGTGTTATTTCGGTTCCGATCTTCGCCGCCGCCCGACGCCGCGCAACACCAGATAGAGCCAAAGAACGGCCATCAGCTTATCGGCGATCCAACTTCCTAAAATATAGCGACTGCGAACGGACACCTTGAAGACTCCAGCCCCCGAGTATTCCGGGAGCGGTTGGTCCTGCGTGGCGCGACCAAAATACGGGGGGGGTATTTCGGAACGATAAACGAATCCAAATTGCCCGCGGAAGGCGGCGAACGAGGGGCCCCGGCCGGGAAGCTCTTGCGACCGGGGCTCCGGGAGCTAGGCCGGAGATACGTCGCGATTTCGTCCGGCCCAGCGCAAGCAAGTCAGAGATTTCCGGCGTTCCTGTGAGGTAATCTGGCGACACCGCGACGTTTTGAAGGAACAGGGAAAATTTCTAGTGGCTAGGGGGCGCGCCCCGCCACGCGGCTGTTTTGAGCAATTTGTTGGCCTGAACAATCAAGCTAATCCCCATATCGCCTCTGTAGATAACCCGTTCGTCGGGCTGGGGCGTCCCTCCGCACAGGCGGGAAACGCTGCCCGCGCTGGGACGAAAGTGAAGTTGGCCGCACTTACTTCACTTCCAGTTTCGACGACCCGCCGGACGCCGTCCGAGAAAGCGGCACGGATGGGGGACAAGGCAAAGCCGCCGCGGTGACTCCCTCGGCGGCTTTGCCGTTTGGGGTTTTCGTGTTTGTGAAGTGGCGAACCTGACTCGCCGCCTTTTCCAAGGCGCTTGCAGCCTTCTTGCTTGCGATGCGCGTGGCCGAACGAAAACAACCCTTTCGGCGCTTTAAAGTTTCTTGCAGCGACGGCGTTTTTTCGGCGTCTTGACGTTGCGCCACGCTCCGAGATCGCTGAAACTACGCCTCGATGTCGTGAATTTCGCTGCGCGATAGCCTTTGAATGGCGATCGTTTTCGCGATCGCACACGTGCACAACGATTCGGGACACGACGAACCGGCGGCTGCGGGCGATAAGGCGAAAGGCGGATGCCGGGAGTGATTGGCGCGGCTGAGCGGCCGACGGATCGCAAGTCTGCAACGCGCATCTTATCGCTGTTTGTTCCGGTGCGATGGAACACAATTGCGCCGGCGTGATATTCCGGAGATGCCCGCACTGACCCGCCGGGACATCCACAGGGAGAAAGCGCATGTCTCAACCGGAGCGTTTTGAAGTTCTCGTTCTCGGGAGTGGGACCGGCGGCAAGCTTATTGCGTGGCACATGGCGCAATCGGGACACAGGACTGCCGCCGTGGAGCGGCGATGGATCGGCGGCGCGTGTCCCAATATCGCTTGCATGCCAAGCAAGAACGAAATTGCGAGCGCGAAAGTCGCGCATGCTGCGCGCCACGGTAGGGAGTACGGTACGATGACCGGTTCCGTCAGCGTCGATATGGCCGTCGTACGCCAGCGCAAGCGCGAAATGGTGGAGCGTCAGGTTGCACAACACCTGAAGAACTACAAGGCAAGCGGCGCCGAACTGATCATGGGCAGTGGCCGTTTTGTGGCGCCGAAGACCCTCGAAGTGACTCTCAACGGCGGCGGGACGCGCGTGTTGGCGGCGGATAAGATTTTCCTTGACGTCGGGACGCATGCGGCCATTCCGAATATTCCCGGTCTGCAAGCGGCTCAACCCCTCACGCATGTCGAGGCTCTGGAGCTCGATTATTTGCCCCAACATCTGATCGTGATCGGTGGGGGATATTCCGGCCTGGAACTTGCCCAGGCTTATCGCCGCTTCGGCAGCGAAGTGACCGTCATCGAGGCCGGTGCCCAGCTCATGGCGCGGGAGGATGTCGACGTCGCCAAGGAGATGCGGCGCCTGCTCGGCGATGAAGGCATTGACGTTATCGTGGAGGCCCAATTGATCGAGGTCAGAGGGCGATCCGGAGACATGATTGCCCTTACCGTGGGCACCCCATCCGGTGAGCAAAACATCGACGGCAGCGACATTCTGGCGGCAGTTGGACGTATCCCCAATACCGCCGGAATCGGACTGAAGGAGACCGGCGTTTCACTCGATAACCGCGGTTACATCCGTGTGAACGGCCGATTGGAGACGACTGCACCGGACGTGTGGGCGCTCGGCGAATGCGCCGGCAGCCCGCAATTTACGCACATATCCGAAGACGATTTTCGAATCATCCGTGACAATCTGGCGGGAGGAAGTCGCAGCACGCGCGATCGGCTGGTTCCATACTGCATGTTCACCGATCCTCCGCTCGCCCGCGTGGGCTTAAGCGAAGGGGAAGCCGAACGCGAAGGCGTTATCGCACGCGTCGCAACGCTGCCGATGGACGCTGTGTTGGGGGCGCAGGCAACTGACCGGATGCAAGGATTTATGAAGGCGCTCATCGGCGATAACGACGATCGCATCCTCGGTTTCACGATGATCGGTGCAGCCGCCGGAGAAGTGATGGCCGCGGTGCAAACCGCGATGCTAGCCGGGTTGCCCTATCAGCGGCTGCGCGATGCCCCTCTTGCGCATCCGACCATGGCGGAGGGACTGGGCTTCCTGTTCTCGAATGTGCCGGAGCGATCGGCGCGATAGCTCGCGCCCTGTTGGAATTTTTAGATTGCAACTCATTTTTCGGAAATGCACTCACCCGAACGCCATATTCTCAGCGCATTGCTGGCAAGTATAATTTCGATCTGAGAGATACTGTCGCCTAACAAAAATCCTGAAATTCAGAATATTCCTGGGAAGATGCGATGAAAAAGCTGGCGATCGGCATAGTTGCGGCGCTCGCAATAACCACTGCTCAGTTGGTTGCCTTGGGAAACAATCTTCCTAAGGATATTGCTGAACGCGTCGAGGCCATTCCGATTCAGACTTTAACCATTTCGGATGAACAGTTTCTCAATGGCGACGCCTCTGGAAGGCCTACCACGATCGCTGGTGTTTTGAGAGTTGCTCAAAGCTCCGAGCGCTCTCCGTTGGTCATCCTCATACACGGTTCAGGTGGTTTTGAAGTGAACGCCGGTGTGTGGACCAGGCAGTTTGCATCGTTGGGTATATCGACATTTGCGCTCGACTCATTTTCTGGGCGGGGAATTGCGAGCACCGTCACCGATCAGTCACAGCTTGGACGACTAAACATGATCCTCGATTTGTATCGCAGTCTCCCGGTACTGGCCGCGCATCCGTGGATAGATCCGAACCGAATCGCTGTGATGGGATTCTCGCGCGGCGGACAGGCCGCTCTCTACGCGACGCTCAAAAGATTCCAAAAGATGTGGAACCCAAGTGGGATCGATCCAGCGGCCTATATCGCACTCTATCCACAATGCAATACCACTTACATCGGCGATACCGAGGTCACCGGCCATCCAATACGCATCTTTCACGGAATATCGGACGACTATGTCGAAATCGCTCCTTGTCGAGCCTATTTCGAGCGCCTCAAACAGGCGGGCAGCGACGTGCAAATGACTGAGTACCCCGATACGTGGCACGCATTTGATTATCCTTCGCTCCCATCTACTCCGATAGTCGTTGAGAATGGACAGACGACGCATTGTGTATTGATAGAAGAAGCGGCCGGCACGATCATTAATACGGGGACGAATAAGCCTTTCACATATGCCGATGATTGCCTCGGACGAAACCCTCATGTGGCCTATTCCGCAAAGGCAACTGCCGCTACGGAAGCAGCAGTCGGAATATTGCTGAAAAAAGTTTTTGAATTGAACTGAAATTGATCGTCAGGGGCGAAACGGCGCGTTAGAGGTCCCCGGCAACATTGCCACCGCCCGGCGCGAGATCCCGGCTTGGGCCTTGATCGCGAACCTGCGCATGGACCCCTATGAGCGCGGAATGGAAGAGGGTGGCAACGCGATAGAGTTTCTCGCGCGCAATATTTGGCTGCTCGTACCGATCCAGGGAAAGATCAAAGCGTTTCTTTTCCGACTTCAATCAATATCCCTATCAGGAAGGAAGCTCTCTGAACGCCGGCGGCATCAACTACGCCATGTTGCGGCAGCAGGACGCCCTGAAGCGGCTCAACGATTTGGAGCGCCTCGTGCCGCAATAAAATCGCTCTAAAGCCTTATCTTCATGCCGGCTGGCAGGAAGACTGAGCCAGCTGACAAAGCTGCAAGCGCTGCCAGGCAATGGAGTTACGACGATGGCCGCTTGGGCGATACTTGCGGGAGTAGTTGTAATTGCCGGTGCAATCTACTTCTTTGAGCGCGGATAGCGCCGGCTCTGCGCAGCCGCTCACACAATCTGAGCCGGAAAACATGCTCCGAGCTTTCTTACTTGCTCTCGCCATCCTCCTGCCGGTCACGGCCAGCGCCGAAACACCAGAGGAATGGATTACGCTCGGCGCTCGGGTTCACGGCGGGTTTGGTTCGTTCATTTCTCTCGGCGTCAAGATTGGGCTCGACGCTGTCCGCCGTCTCGACGCCAAGCCCCGTACGTTGACGGTGCTCTACTACGACAGCGATTCCTCTCCCTGCGCATGTTTTGCGGACGGCATTTCGATCGCCACCTACGCCTCTGTGGGTCAGGGGACATTGACAATGCGCCGGAAAAAGCCCAGGCGGGCGACGCTGCGGTTATTGTGATCCGGCCGCGGCAAGGCGGTCCTAGCTTCAAACACACGATCCCGGTATCCGCGCTCGCCAAGCTTGGCCCGATGAATAAGGAACTCGATAAGCGCGGGCGATACGATGCCGTGATGGCGGCGGACGGATTGTTCCAAGTCGAACCTGCGCCGTAAGCCTGATCAATTTGGATTGAGACCCATGATGCGAATTGCCGCTCTACTGCTCTTGATTTTCCTCGCCAATCCGGTCAGAGCTGATGAGCGATTCATAACTCTCAGTTCGACCACATCGACCCAGGACTCGGGCTTATTCGGATACATCCTTCCTATCTTTAAAGCCGCGAGTGGCATAGACGTTCACGTTGTCGCCGTGGGGACCGGCCAGGCACTGGCCATCGGAGCGCGCGGCGACGCGGACGCGCTGCTGGTGCATGATCGGGTGGGCGAGGACAAATTTGTCGCCGACGGTTTTGGCGTGGATCGCCGTGACGCGATGTATAACGACTTTGTCATCGTCGGGCCAAGCACCGATCCAGCGCACATTCGCGGTGTCAAAGATGCGCGGATCGCGCTGGCCCAAATTTCCGCGGCCAAGGCGCCTTTTGCCAGCCGGGGCGATGACAGTGGCACCAACCGGATGGAGCTTCGACTATGGAAATCAGCGGGTATTCAGCCCGATCCGCGCAGCGGCTGGTATCGCGATTTGGGCCAAGGCATGGGGCCAACGCTGAACATCGCTGCCTCAATGAACGCCTATACTCTCACGGATCGTGCTACTTGGGCCAATTTTAAAAACCGTCAGAACCTTGAGATACTAACTGAAGATGATCCGGCACTGTTCAATCCCTATGGAAGTATTCTCGTTAATCCTGCAAGGTGGCCGAAGGTCAAGTTCGGTGACGCGAAAACGTGGCACGAATGGCTAACGACGAAGCCGGGTCTGGACGCAACCACGTCGTACAAAATTGACGGCGAAGAAGTTTTCTTTCCACCGCGTCGAGAAAATACACACTAATCTCCTTTCAGTCCGCGTCCGAAATGCAGGCTGAAGGCACTGACTGCCATCGAAAGGACGATGAGGATCATTCCGAGTGCAAGTGCTTGGCTTAGGTCACCCCTGCTGGTTTCCAACGCAATCGCCGTCGTCATCGTTCGCGTATAGCCACGGATATTGCCGCCAACTATGATAATGGCGCCTACTTCTGCGATGGCGCGCCCGAAGGCGGCGAGAAATGCCGTCAGCAGTCCTTCTCGCCCTATATTCAGCAATGGCCAAATAGTTTGGCGGCGTGAAGCGCCATCAACAAGCATAGCATCGCCGTAGGCGCGCCAGTGTTCCACCGCTGTCCGATGGACCAGGGCGATGACGATGGGCGTGCCGAGCGCGCACTGCGCGATGATCATCGCAGTGGGCGTAAACAAGACGCCAAATGATCCCAATGGCCCGGAACGCGACAATAGGAGATAGACTGTGAGCCCCACCACAACCGGAGGCAAACCGAGCAAAGCATTGGCGACGACAACCAGTGCGCCACGACCTGGAAACCGATACACCGCGAGCGCCGTCCCGAGCGGTGTGCCAATCACGAAGGCGCACACGGCTGCTGTTAGACTCACACCGAGAGACAGAACAATTATTTCGCGCAATTCGGGATCAAAGCTACCGATCAGTCCAAGAGCGGTTTGGAATGCCGCGACAAAATCATTCATGTTTCATCAATAACACAAGTTTTCGCAGGGCTGGTCCGGCCACTGATCAGTCGGCCTTAGGCCCTAAAGGTGACCTATCACCTTAAGCCCCCCGTCGCGCTCTACGCTCTTATCGCCCGGCGTTTTATCCCAGCGGAAATCGGGTGGGCGGGCCCGTTGACGGCTGTTACAAATAGGCGGGCAGAGCGGACTAATGGAAAGGAGCAACGGCGATGAATATCCACAGCGCGGATATCCCTTCGGCGAAGACGGTCCCGGCCCCGGGTCAACCGAAAGTGAACGCGGAAGAAATCAAATTCGCAACCGGCAAAAGCAAATTCGGCATAGTCTTGGTCGCGCGAAGCGCCCGCGGCCAACGCGATCGCCCTGGGGCTATCCCGTGTCATCGTGTGGTCACGAGCGATGGCGCACTTGTCGGCTAGCGCTGGGGCATAGAGCGCAAGCGGAGCATGGTCGAGAAGGAGGAGGGGCTCGCATGAACATCCACCTTAGGCCGTAAGAGGCATCTTCGGTTCAAGCGGCCGAAAGCCGCGTTGCGAAGTATGACTGGGCGAAGGTTTCGGAGGAGCTGAGCGGTCAGGGCTGCGCGGTGATCGAAAGATTTCTGTTTCGTGATGAATGCCGCCAGGTTGCGGCGCTCTATCCCCAGGAAGAGTACTTTCGCAGTCATGTCCACATGGCGCGGCATGGTTTCGGCAAGGGTGAGTATCGTTACTTTAAATACCCGTTGCCGGAACTGCTGAGCAGCCTGCGCACAGCGTTATATCCGCACCTTGCCGTGATTGCGAACGAGTGGAACGCCCGCATGAATATCGATCGGCGCTATCCGGCGCAGCACGCCGATTTCCTAAAGGAGTGCCAAGATGAAGGCCAGACGCGACCCACACCGCTGCTGTTGCAATATGTCGCGGGCGACTTCAACTGCCTGCACCAGGACCTCTACGGCGATCTTACTTTTCCGCTCCAGGTTGCGATTCTCCTCTCCGAGCCGGGAAAGGATTTCACCGGTGGCGAGTTTGTTCTGACAGAACAACGCCCACGCATGCAGAGCCGCGTCGAGGTGGTGCCGTTGCGGCAAGGCGATGCAGTTGCATTCGCGGTGCATAATCGGCCTGTAAAGGGGACGAAAGGCGCATATCGCGTCAACCTCAGGCACGGGGTGAGCCGCGTTCGTTCTGGAATGCGCCACACCATCGGAATTATCTTCCACGACGCGAAATAAGCGGAATTGCCCGCGCGCCGGGCTCTACTTCGATAGCGCGACTGGGTGGCGGCTCATTGCCGTCCGGCTTCTAGCCGGCAGTGCGTGTTACTTCTTCATCATTATCGTCATCAGGAACGAAACCACTGCCGCCGCAGGTTGGGCATTGCTGCTCGTCGTCCGTACCCTTTTCAATGACGCCATCGCCGGCGCACTCTGGACAGGTTTTCATATGTGCCTCCCTATGGATACCATCGCGAGCCCAACCCGCCGACTCGAGGAGAAACTCCAATCGCAGTCCTGCTCGCACTCAGTTCAACATTCGGTTTTGGCGCCGCGTTCGCCCTAACCCAAGTCGCTTTGAGGTGGATGCCGCCATGGCTCGGTGCCGCTGTCAGTGTTCCGACGTCAACACTGTTGTTCTGGTGTTTAGCTCCGTTCCTGGTCGACATCTCAAAGGCGGACGTGCAGCGAACTCTCACCGACCCTGGCGATCGCGTGGCAGCGTGAGCAGTTGGCCTGAACAACGACGAATCCTCGCTGCGCCGCGGGGGACGGCACCTCGTCGCTCTTTGCGTTCGATGGCGCGAACGCCAATAATATCGCCGCTGTCTTCGCGACGCGGGCAAGCCTGGTGGACCTTCGTCGGCGTCAGCCGCAAAAGCATGAATGGATATCCTGCGCGTGGCGCGGCAAGCGCGGCCTACCGCAAATTGGCAACTCACTGTTCGATTGAGCATTGAGGCCTTGCTGGATCGAGACAGGGATTACGACAGCACAGAATGGGCTGTCCTCGCCGCTGCCGCGGCTTCCGGTTCGTGAGCAAGTTTCTCAAACGCCCGGCGATCGATGATTCCCACGTGCCGGCGATCTCGGCACCTGATGACGCCTCTTTCAGCCGGGGCACGAAAGCCCCTGCTTACCGCAGCCAGCGACATACCCACATAGTCGGCTATATCCGACCGGTCCGTCGGAAGATAGATTTCCATTGTCACCCCGGCCAGCGATTGAATGTTTTCCAGCAATTGAAAAAACATCGCCAATTTTGACGACGCGTGCCTCTGCGCAAGCAAAAGCGCGTGATGCCGCGCTTGGCGAAGCTCCTGGCAAAGCTTCGCGATGACATGGAAGTCCAAATCGGCAACCTTCGACAGGCGGCGTTGCAAAGCCTCCGCGGGCAACGCGTAAGCCGTAACCGGAGTCAGCGCCTTCGCCGAGTTTGTGTATTTTCCTTCCGCCGAGAGACCCAACAAATCCTCGGGATACGAGAACGCCACGATATGTTTGCTGCCAGTTTCGTGCGTCCTGTAAGCTTTGGCGACACCACTAATGATGTTGAAAACTGCCTTAAGGGGTTCACCCTCGGAACAAATCTCTTCGCCTTTCTTGAATCGGACTATTGAGGCGATTGTGGCCAATTGCGCGCGTTCGTCATCGCTAAGCAGCTGATGCGTGCCCCTCGAACCCTTCCCAGGAATCCAGGGATCAACCGCACGAATCGACGGCCTGCCCAAGCGATTAGACCCGACTGCCATCTTTCCTCCCGGCTTGCTTATTTAATGGAAACTGCTCTGAAAGCTTAAGACCGGCACCCTTCCCAGATTTGATCTGGATCAAACTCAGTGGCGAGAAACTTCACGCCCATTCACCGTAAGGGAAATATGGCGCTTTGAGGAATCGCAAAATCGGAAATCGACCGGACATTTGATCGTGATCAAACACTCGTATTGCAATGTACTGGCCGGGTTGCCTTGCTGGCAATATTTTTGAAAAAATCTGAGAGAGGGCCTGCGACGATGTCTGAAACGACGAGGAATAAGCGGTGGGCTCATCAGGCGAATATTGAGCGATACCGCAAAATCATAAAAACGCATCTAACCGAAGTTGAGCGTCAATTCATCGAGCGGCGGCTTGCTGAGGAGCAACAGGCTCTCCGGCAAATCGCGCGAGAGACAGCATTTGAGCCGGCGCGCTACGATCATGCGGTGAGGACAAAACTGGATCACGTCGGTTGAAATCGCCGATGTCGAGTTAAAATGTGGGACGTTTGTGAACGCAACGCATGTCGCGTCGTTTCTAGGTGCTAAAATGATCGTATTTATGGCGTGCGATGCGCGTTTCAAGCGCGAGGTTGATCAGCGCTGCCGTAAAGAACGCGAGAGCGAACAGCAATGCGACGCCGTCTCATGCCGAATGTTAAACTACGCGCTCGCGAACGCCACGATCACCACCAATGACGTCATGATGGCGCTAATCGTTGAAAAAAGATTGCTTTGTTAAGCAGCGCAGCGCGGATCGCGTTCAGCGCTTGCGATCTGTCATTGATCCGATTCATTCGTGAGAGAAGTACGGAGACGAACGCCGCGACCGCGCCGAGAAGGAATGTGGGGGCCGTTACTTGCGTGATGACCTGAGAAAGTTGTGTAATCGATGGGGTCTTGGGGAGCATCAGGCCCTCAGCGATGCCGACACCTCATTAAGTATCCCTATCTTAGTATCGAGCAGCAAGCCGATATTGAAGCAGTTAGTGGGCTTTCGGTGGGTGAAGCGGACATCAATCGAACCAAGCCAAATGTCCGCCCGTGATGCTGCGGACGGCACCAGTCTTCGGCATTAAAGTTGTAAATGGGCGGTCGCGCGAAGCGAAAGCCGCCTCCTACGTATGAGAATTATTGGCTCGGGCTATGGTTGAGCGATATGCCAAGCGCCATTGAGAAAGCCGTCGCCGGTGATGTCGCCGGGCTTCTTATCGTTTTTCCAGGCATAGAGCGGCCGGCCCTTGTAGGCCCATTGTTTGGTTCCATCGTCGCGCGCAATGATCGTGTAGTCGCCCATCGGCATCGACGATGACGTTGCCATTAACGGCGGCCAATTGGCGGCGCATGGACCGTTGCATGCCGATTTGCCGGCGGAATCCTTGTCGAAGACATAGAGCGTCATTCCTGCTTCGTTGGTAAGTACCTTACCCTTCTCGGAACTGCCCGTTTTGGTAGGCGCCATCTGCGCAAATGC
>Ga0187783_10001335_pt1 | contig 18109 bp, 16 predicted proteins | sample 1015_SJ02_MP02_2_FD_132471 | JGI IMG/M metagenome (GOLD analysis project Ga0187783, IMG submission 132471) | Tropical peat soil microbial communities from peatlands in Department of Meta, Colombia - 1015_SJ02_MP02_20_MG | ecosystem: Environmental > Terrestrial > Soil > Wetlands > Peat | place...
GAGCAGGGAGCTCGCTTCGAGAGCATTTGTTGGTGCATGCGCTAGCGCGCCTGCTTTTAAATGGCCACATTAAAAACATTCAGGTGTCGTGGGTGAAGCTTGGTTTCGACGGAGCGCTGGCCTGCCTCGAAGTGGGCGCGAACGACTTCGGCGGCACATTGATGGAAGAAAGCATCTCGAAAGCTGCAGGATCTAATTTCGGCGAATCTGTTTCATCAGGCGAGCTTCGCGCGCTGATCCGGACGATCGGCCGCACCCCCGCCGAGCGGACCACAACCTACAAGATCCGGCGGGTCTTCGAACACTTCGATTCAAGCGAATGCCTGCCGCTCGCGCGCATGGCCGGACGGACAGAGAATCCCGTGCTCGACCCAGTGGGATACTGATGCACATCGTGGCACTGGCGGGCGGGGTCGGCGCCTCCAAAATCTTGCTAGGCCTCAATCGCGTAATGGACCCACGCGAGCTGACGGTCATCGTGAACACGGGCGACGACATCGTCTTGCACGGCCTGGCCATATCGCCCGACCTGGATATCGTTACCTACACGTTGGCGGGCCTGGTAAACCCTGACACGGGTTGGGGGTTCCGCGATGAAACCTTTCGCGCACTCGAACAGCTCGCCGTTTACGGCCGGCCTCAGTGGTTCCATCTTGGAGATCGCGATCTGGCGACGCATATCCATCGCACAGCCATGCTTCGCGCGGGAGCGCGTCTGTCGGAAGTCGCGAATTCGATCCGGGAAGCGCTGGGCGTCCGGGCTGCGATTCTTCCCATGAGCGACGCGCCTGTGCCAACCATGATTGAAACCAATGAGGGGCGCCTCCACTTTCAACAGTATCTCGTGCAGCGACGAGCGGAACCGACGGTTCACGCGATCTCGTTCGATGGAATCGAACGCGCGCGTCCGGCCCCCGGCGTCCTCGAAGGGCTCGAACGTGCTCGTAGCATCGTGATTTGCCCCAGTAATCCGCTGATCAGCATAGGGCCCATTCTGGCAATCTCGGGTGTGCGGAAAGCCATCGAAAAGCGCCGGACTCATGTCGTCGCAGTCTGCCCCATCGTAGGAGGCAAATCCCTGAAGGGTCCGTCCGACCGAATGCTGGCACAACTGGGGCACGATGTGTCGGCCCTCGGAGTGGCTCGGATGTATCAGGATATCTGCGGAACAATGGTGATTGATCCCGTCGACAGCGCCCAGCGTCCGGCAATCGAGGCGCTCGGCGTGGAGGTCATCATCCATCCGACAGTCATGCGCAACGTGGAGGACAAAGAGCTTCTCGCCCGAAGAATCGTGCAGTTCGCCGAGAAGCAGGAAGCAGCCGTGGCATGAAGGCGATCCTGATTCCGGTAAAGGAATTTCACCAGGCCAAGAAACGCCTGGCTCCACATTTCAGTCCCGCCGACCGCGCAGATCTAGCGGAGGCGATGTGTGAGGACTTTTTCAGCGTCGTGGCCGAAACGCGGTGTGCGGACCGAGTGTTTGTGATCAGCAAAGAACCCGGGGCGCTCTCGCGCGCGCGAGAACGCGGCTGGGAAACAATCGCCGAATCCCACCAGACCTCAGAAAGCAGCTCCGTGGACGCCGGATCACGCTACTGTGCCGAGCAGGGTGTTCGCGCGCTGCTTCGACTGCCCATCGATTTACCACTGGTCGAACCGTGCGACATCGAGGGAGTCTTCAAACAAATGGACGTCGCACCGTCTGTGGTTATAGTTCCCTCGAGTGACGGCACGGGCACGAACGCACTGTTGCGGTCACCTGCCGTTCTCTTTCCTTCGCACTTCGGCCCTGATAGTTTCCGTCGTCACTTGGCTGAGGCCAAGGGATGCGGCGCGCAAATTCGAGTTTTTCGAAATCCTCGTTTGGAACTGGATATTGATGAGCTGGATGACCTGCGGAGACTTTCGAATCGACTGCGGCCCGACTCCGCCACAGCCCGATGGCTGATCGAGCGTGACATCGACCTCGTTTCGCTGCTGGCTAGCAGGGTTAGAAACAATTAGGGGATTTCCGACAGGGATGTTCTGCGAATCTTCCTCGCTTCCGGGCACAGAGCGCCCCATGGAACCGAACCGGTGGTCAGATGATCTGATCGCGCCGGAAGGTGTCAATTTCAGCGGCGGTGTAGCCGAGTTCTTGAAGAATTGGCTCGGTGTCTTGTCCCAAGGCCGGAATCGGATCAAATCGCGCTGGGCTGTCGGACAGCCGCAGAGGACTTCCCACGACGGGTACAGGCCCTACCGGCGATTCCATCTCCCGTATCATCTTCCTCGCAATCACCTGAGGATGAGCCAACACCTCGCCGATGCCGTTCAGTTTCCCATAAGGCAGTTCGCTTTCGCGCAGCCGGCGCAACCATTCCTGTTGCGGTCGCTCGAGGAAAATTCTCTCGACCAGTTCTTCTAACGCCGCGCGATTCCGCCGGCGGTCGGGCGCTGTGCGGAAGCGAGGATCTTCCAGCAGAGCGGGACGTTCAATTACCTTGTGGCAAAACACCTCCCAGTCCTGAGGGGTCGCGACCGCCAAGCTCACGTAGGCACCATCGCTTGCCAGGTACGGGCCATAGGGGACGATGTAATGGTGGCGCATACCCACGCGTACGGGCTCTTCCCCGCGATGCCAATAGTGGTGCGGAAAATAGCCCAGCCAGGCGAGCGCTGATTCGAACATGGAGATATCGATTACCTGTCCACGGCCGGTTCGTTCCCTTTGGTAAAGAGCCAGGAGAATTCCCACAGTCGCGTACATCGACGAGGCAAGATCGGTGATCGGCACGCCGACCTTGGCTGGCTTGTCCGGATAGCCGGTTGTGGCAATGATGCCGGCCTCGCCCTGAATGAGCAGGTCGTAGGCTTTTGCTTCCCGGAAGGGGCCATCCTGGCCATAACCGGACAGGGAACAGTAAATGAGACGCTGATTGCGAGCGCAGAGCTCAGCGGCTCCCAATCCCAGCCGATCGGCAACTCCGGGCGCAAAGTTTTCAAGGACCACGTCCACGCGCTCAGCCAGTCGCTGAACAGCCTCCCGGCCGGCTGGCTTCTTGATGTCCACCGCAAAGCTTCTCTTGTTCCCGTTGAGCCACACGAAGCCGGACGAGAGGCCTCGCACGACCGAGTCCCACCCTCGAATCAGGTCGCCGGTTCCCGGCTTTTCAACCTTGACGACTTCGGCACCCATGTCCCCCAAAATCCGCGTGCAGTGCGGCCCGGACACGGAGACTTCCAGGGCCAGGACGCGAACGCCATCCAAGGCTCGAGGCACCTTCGTAGCGGTGTTTTCCGCCATCAGGGACGAACCTCGGGGAACAGATTTTGCTTCGGCGCGTGCGCGCGCTTCCACACCATAACGCTGCGGCTGTAGTCGATAACAACCTTCCCTTCCTGCTGGATACCCTGTGTGCGGACCTTGATAATTCCCCATTGGGGCTTGGACTTGGACTCACGCTTCTCCAACACTTCGGATTGGGAGTAGAGAGTGTCCCCAGCAAACAGCGGATTCGGCAGCTTGATTTCGTCCCAACCGAGTGCAAAGCCGTTCTCGCTCACATCCGCCACACCCATCCCGGCCACGATGGCAAGCGTAAGCGCACTGTTGATCAAACACCGGCCGAACTCGGTGCGCTTGCCGTATTCATTGTTGAAGTGAATTTGGTTGGTGTTGTTGGTGAGCAGCGTGAACCAGATGTTGTCGTTTTCCGTCACCGTCCGCCCGAGTCGGCAGCGGTAAATGTCTCCGACTTCGAAATCCTCAAAAAATCGCCCTTCCCAGCCAGGCTTGACTGCCATTTTCGGTCCCCCTTATGGATTACTTCGGTCATTACCTAGGAATGAAGGCGTCTGTCACTCGCTCCCCTTGGCGTCGTTCTAGCAACCACATGGAAAGCAGAATCCGCTACGAGGAACGGGTGCCCAGCGATTCCGCTAGCTCAAGAGTCTGCCTAGCCCTGTCCACAATCGGGAGATCGAGGAGTTGCCCGCCGAAGGCCACGGCGCCTTCGCCGCGAGCCCTCGCTTCATCGAAGGCCTTCAGCACCTTTCGCGCATAGTCGATCTCGTCCGCCGCCGGTGTGAACGCAGCATTTACGGTGTCGACCTGCGCGGGGTGAATCACCGACATCCCGGAAAACCCCAAACGGCGGGACTGCAGTGCAAAAGTCTTTAGTCCTTCAAGGTCTTGTAGGTCCGGCCATACGCCGTCCACCGCCTGGACATGCGCGCATGCGGCGGCCGTCACCAGCGCAGAACGCGCGTAGATAAGATCGCGAGCTTCGCCTTCCCGCCGAAGGGGCAGACTCAGCTCTCTAGAAAAATCCTCCGCCCCAAAGAGCAGGCCGATCATTCGTGGGGAAGCGGTAGCGATGGCGTAGGCGTTGAACAACCCTTTTGGGCTTTCCAAGGCGGCCAGCATACGCACAGTCCCTCGAGCAAGTCCCACTTCCGGTTCGCGACGATCCAAGAGCTGCTCGACGCTTCTAATCTGCTCGGGCCCCTCGACCTTTGGCACAACCAGACCTTCCAGACCCTGCCGCACGACCGAGGCGAGATCGTCCCGACTGCGTTCGTGCCCGACGGCATTGATGCGCACGAACCTCGCCGGGGTGCGAAATTGCCTCTCTGTCTTCAGGCGTGCTGCCACCTGGTCGAGGCAGGCCGCAATCTGTTGGCGGGCCATGTCCTTCTCGGCGGGAGCAACGCCGTCCTCGATATCCATCATGACGGCGTCCACCAAAACTCCCAGTGATTTTTCAATCATGCGCTGGCGATTTCCAGGGACGAACATCCAGGACCGCAGCAACACGTTTTTCTGATCCATTTGCTCTTCTCCGTTACGACCTATGAGTTCGCGGCGAGTGTGCTCCCACTCTCAACTGGTCACCGTTTCTAGTATGACTTCGGCATCTTCAGCACGTTCTGGCCGAGAAAAGCCAGGATCAAGTTATTGCTTACGGGCGCCACCGTGAGAAGGCGAGTTTCGCGAAACTTCCTCTCGACATCGTAGTCGCAGGCAAACCCGTAGCCTCCATAGGTTGTCAGGCAGGCATCGGCCGCCTCCCATGCGGCTTCCGAAGCCAGTAGCTTGGCTAGGTTGGCTTCGGCCCCGCATTTCTCGTTCCGATCAAACTTTGCGGCCGCATCGAAGCGCATCAAATCGGCTCCTTGCACGTGCGCATAGGCTTTCGCGATTGGAAACTGAACGCCCTGATTTGCGCCAATCGGTCGCCCAAAGACCACGCGCTCACGCGCATAGGACGATGCCCGTTCTACGAACCAGTGGCCGTCGCCGATCGCTTCTGACGCGACCAAAATCCGCTCCGCGTTCCACCCGTCGATGATGTAACGAAAGCCCTTTCCCTCCTCGCCGATCAGGCCGGCGGCCGGGATATCCACGTCCTCAAAAAAGACCGTGTTCGTATGATGATTCACCATTAGATCCAGAGGCCGGATCTGAATCCCTTTGACTTCCCGCATATCTACGATGAATACGGATATCCCTTGGGTCTTGTCTTGCACGTCGCTGTAGGGAGTGGTTCGCGCCAGCAGAAGCATCAAATCGGATTGTTGCGCCCGCGAGATGAAAATCTTCTGCCCGTTTACAATGTAGCGGTCTCCTTTGCGGACCGCCCGCGTTTCGATGCGGGTGGTTTCTGACCCCGCATTCGGCTCGGTAACGGCAAACGCTTGCAGGCGCAATTCGCCCTTAGCAATAGCCGGAAGATAACGCCGCTTCTGTTCCTCGCTGCCGTGGCGCAGGAGCGTTCCCATGGTGTACATCTGGGCGTGGCAGGCGCCGGAATTCCCTCCAGAGTGGTTGATCTCCTCCAGGATGACGCCCGCCTCTGTGATCCCGAGCCCCGAGCCCCCATACTCTTCGGGAATCAGAACGGCTAAATACCCGCTCTCCGTGAGAGCCTTCACGAAATCCTGCGGGTACGCTGCCTTCTTGTCAGTCTCACGCCAGTAGGTATCCGGGAAGTCCTTGCAAAGAGCGCGCACGTTTTCGCGAATTGACTGAAGGTCTTCTGCGGTTGTCGTCAAGGCTGTGTCCTCCGTGCTCCCGATGCGCTCAGTCAAGCCACATCAGCTTCGCCGGATTGTCATGGAGCATCATGCGGACCTCCTGCTCCTTAATGCCGAACGCCAGCAAGGCCCGTATGAAAACTCGCATCCCATCGATACTGTCCATGTGCAGCACTTGGTCGAAGTCACTGCCAATTTCCCCACGCCTCGACGAATCGTCGGGCATCGTCGATGACCGGCTCAGTCACTGGCACATAGGGAACAATCATGCGAGTGACTCCCGCTTCGACAAAAGGCTGCAGACGCTCTTTGATCTCCTGGATAGAGGTCGCCGGGATCACCGGCAATTTGTCCATGTAGGCGTCGGTGATCTGGGTGCTTGCAGCTTTGAACCCGCCCTCCTTAAAGGCTTGTTGGACGGCATTCACTTCCTCCTCGAATCCAGATGCCCGGAGCATGTCCTTGTAGTGGTCGGCGATGTTGTAAAAGGTGAGCACCTGCCGGATGCGCGACCTAGCCATAGCCCGATCCGGGTGCAGCGAGACGCGGACCTTCGCGAGAATGTCAATCTTGCTCGGATCACGGCCCGCTTCGACAGCGCCGGCGCGAACGCGATCCGCGATCTCTCGAATCTTGGTCGGTGTGGCCATATTGATGAACACTCCGTCAGAAATCTGCCCAACCAGATGTGTCATCTGCGGCCCTAAACCCGCCAGGTAAATCGGAAAAGTTGGGTGAGATGGTTTCCACGACAGCTGGAAACGCTGTCCGGTCGAATACATCTGGCCTTGGTATTCCACACGTTCGCCCGCTGCTGTCTTGCGAACGATCTCAATGTATTCCTTGGCCCGACGCAGGGGGCGATCAAAAGTGCCTCCATGCCAGGCGGCGATGGTTTTATTGGCCACTCCGAGACCCAAGAGCAATCTGCCGTTGGATAGGTCCTGCAAAGTAGCGGATTGGATTCCCAACGTTACGGCACTTCGGCCGTAGATGTGATAGATCGCCGTCCCGACTTTCAGTGTGCGTGTCCGCGCGGCAATGCCCGAGATCAGAACCAACGGATCCGTGCTGTTCGATTCTCCCTTCCAGAAGGCTCCGAACCCCGCCTGTTCAATCAGGGGCGATAACTCTACGATCCCCGCAACGGGATAATGCGCGGCAGAGTTCAGCTCAATGTCATAAACCACGGTCGCTCCTCACTTTCAATACAGTCGCAGGCAGTGAGCCCTGCTCTCGCTTACTTCAAATGCACACCCGGAGCATGATGATAATCACACACTTGGCAGGCACGCTCGCCACTTCAGGTAACCCAGGGCCAACAATGACAACCTCACCGTCATGAAGTTCTCAGGCGCCAAGCCGCCGCCATAATTTCACAGGCGCGAATGTCGGGTCGCCCATTGTTGCGTTTCCAGCTCCGACAAGCAAGTAGCAAGTCCTCGCGACCGAGACGGTCAGATCCCTCTTCTGTTGGCGAATCAGTTCGTGACGACCGCAATGAGGTTACGGGCAATCACGAAGCTGCCCAGCGCCATGTGGCCTCCGGAAGGAATCGATTCCACGACTTCGGATACGGATTTGTTTTGTCAACCATGCCGGAGATGCCATCCGACCCTACAAAGCCCCGGCTGCCTTCCCCTACCAGCGCCGCGACAGCGCCGAGCTTATAACCCTGGAACGCTGGATGTCAAGAATTCAGTCGACTTGTTTCTCACAGTGTGATAATTATGCAGGTATCAATAGAGCCTATTATCGAAATATGCTAAAGTTTTATGGTCTCGCGTGATTCACACTTTCCTAGAGCTGCGGCTGGCTTGACGTTGCAGTCTTGCCCCGAGGGCACCTACAGATCGCATGCGGCACGCGCGGGAGAGGAAACCAGTGAACACAGCAAATCGACTGTTGGCCGTCTTGAACCTTTTCACAGTCGAAAAGTTTGAATGGACTGTCGAGGGTGCTGCCAAAGAAATCGGTGTCTCTGTCAGCACGGCCTACAGGTATTTCCGAGAGTTGTCCAAGGTTGGTTTTCTCGATCCGTTTTCAGGCGGCAAGTACATTCTGGGACCCGCGGTAATTGAAAATGATCGCAAGATTCGGCTGACCGATCCGCTGATTAAAGTTGGCCAGCCCGCCATGCAGCGTCTGGTTGCCCGCTCAGGCAGCACGGGTGTGGCTCTTCTGTGTCGCGTCTATCGGAATTGCGTTATGTGTGTGCACCAAGAGGCCACGGTTCTCTCAGAAAATGCTGTAGGCTACGAGCGCGGCCGACCCATGCCGATGTTTCGGGGCGCGTCATCAAAGGTCATTTTTGCAAACCTTCCATCGAGAACAGCGCGATGGTTCTTTGAGAAGTTCCCGGATGAAATCGCCTCCGGAGGGCTGGGCTCCGACTGGGAAACGATAAGGGGCAACCTTCGTCAAATCCGTCGAGCTGGCCTTCACATTACGCGAGGAGAGGTTGACGCCGCGCGTGTGGGAATCGCGGCGCCCGTATTTGGACCGAACCGAGAGGTGATCGGTAGCATCGCTATGGCCATTCCCGATGGCGAAGCGACTCCTCAATTCATCGCCAATGTCTCTGCGCTCGTACAGGCGGCCGCGCGCGAGATCGATGTGAGTCTGCAGTTCGTGTCGTCGGGCTCCCAAGATGTTGGGGTCGCGGATATCTCGAAGAGCTCATGACGTGTAGCAAAACCTTGCGATCACCTGGCTGCTTGACAGGGAAGTGAGATCTGGTCGAGAAAGGGGGCAACGTGCTTGTTGGGAAAGATGGACCGCTACGGAAACAGATCTCTTTCCTTCGGTCGAATCAGGTCGCTTCCGGTCCCCGTTCCTTTCGGCATCGTGACACCTTGGAGAACCGCCACGGGGATCCGGTTGAGCTTGCCCATGACGAGTCCGCTGGCAGCGGCGAGTTCATCGGCCAGCGCCACTACAGTTGCCTGGAGCGTCTTTCCGTGCGTGTCGTGCTGCCCCCGATAATCGACCAAGGGCGTCATTCCCGCGACACCCAGGGCCACGTTGACCAACCCTTCCCTCCACGGGCGCCCAAACGTGTCGGAAATAATGACGGCCAGAGGAACGCCGAATGCGCGCGTGAGTTGCTCCCGAAGCGCGTGTGCGGAACGATCCGGATTCTCCGGCAACAGCGACGCCGTTCCCGTTGGAACGTTCGAGACATCTACGCCGGCATTGGCGCAGACAAAGCCGTGGTGCGTCTTCGCGATGATGACACCTCTCTCCATCCGCACTATGCGGCTCGCTTCCCTCAGGATGATTTCGGTCACACGAGGTTCCTTCTGGTATTGAGCAGCCCACCGCTCGGCTCGCTCAGAAGGTTCGACAGAGTCGAGGCGCACGATTCTTCCTTCGGCCTTGGACACAATCTTTTGCGCCACTACGACGACGTCTCCCTGCCGGAAAACCAGCTTTTGACGCTGGGTCGCTTCAATCAGGAGTCGTGCAAGATCATCGCCGGGCGCAACCTCCGGCAGCCCCATGAGCGGAATGATTTGTACCGGACGAGGAGAGGGTGCTGAGTGGGATTCAGGATCCGACACCATGGGTGGAGTTCGACGCTCGATAGACTAGCACCCGCCCCTAACGGCACCAAGAGATTCCCAGCGACTCTGGGACGATGCGGATGCTGCGAGCGAAGCACAGGCGGTCGCTGCATTCGCCCCTGGAAAAACACCAAGAGACCTATAGGGAGGGAATATGGGTGAGGGCAAGATCGCCATCGTTGGTGGAACCGGTGACCTCGGATTCGGCTTGGCCCTGCGATGGGCACGGGCAGGGGTACAGGTGATTGTTGGTTCTCGCGAGGAAAGCAAGGCCAACGAAACAGCTAAGCGCATACGGGCCATGCTCTACGCACACGCGCCAACTGAGTCGGCACGCTTTTCGATCAGCGGGCTCGCGAATGCGCAGGCCGCCGCGCAGGCTTCGATAGTGGTGTTGGCCATTCCTATCTCGGCCCAAGTCGACATCCTGAAAACGATTCGAGGCTCCTTAAAAGATGCCATCGTGGTGGACGCTACGGTTCCCCTGGCTGCGGCCTTAGGCGGTAAATCGACGCGGATGGTGAGGCTTTGGCAGGGATCGGCCGCTGGGCAAACCCGCGAGCTTGTGCCGGCCACAACGCCCGTGCTTGCCGCCTTTCACAATGTCTCGGCTGGGGTCCTGCAGAACCTGTCGGCAACGCTCGATTGCGACATCCTCGTATGCGGAGACGACGAGGCTGCCAAACAAGCTCTGTTTCCACTGGTCGAGTTGATACCCGGGTTGCGCCCGATTGATGCGGGCCCTTTGGAAATGGCGAGCATTGTCGAGGGCATAACAGCCCTTTTAATCTCGGTGAACCGCCGCTATCGCGTCCATCACAGCGGTATTCGCATTACGGGATTGGAGCTCAGCCAGCGCACATCACAATCATGAGATGACGTGCTCGTTGTGCCCGGACAGGTGCCGGCGCTCGGCGTGCATGGCGTCACCGCGCAGTTCCCGTAGGGCGTAGGTCAGCCGCCCCGCACGGCAATCATCTTGGCTGCTCGTTCGCGTTTGGGATAGTATTGGCGCAGAATACATCAAGCCGGAAATTGGGTTCGGCGAACCCTCGAACGAGTAAACACCATGTCAAGCGACCTGACACGAAGAGAATTAATGCGTCGTTCGATGACTCTAGGCGGCTTGTTTGCAGCCGGATCGTTGATGCCGGTTTCGCCGACGCTAGCCAATCCAGCTGCCGGACAATCCACTGCTGAAGCCCCAACCAGGGCTCCCGCGACAATCGTTGACGGGAGGGTCGTGCAACCGCGAAGGGAACTGCCGGTTTTGCAAAAGACAGGCATCCTGGTTGTCGGAGGCGGTCCGGCGGGGACGGCGGCCGCCTTTTCGGCCAAGAGGCTGGGCGTCGACGTCACCCTAGTGGAAAGGTATGGGTATCTGGGAGGGCTCGCAACCGGGGGCTTGGTGCTGGGAATCTTTCCTCTTTATGATCGGAACAACAAGCAGGTCATCTTCGGCATCGGCGAAGAGCTGATGAAGAAGCTGGACGTCCTCAAGTACGGCATCATCGATCGGAACAAGGCGCCTGTTTACCCCACAATCGACGCGGAGGCCTTCAAATTCGTATTGGCAGATATGGTGCTCGATTCGGGGATAACTGCATACCTGGATTGTTGGGGTGTCGATGCGATTGTCGATGCCAAAGGAGCCGTGCACGGCGCCGTGTTTGAAAGTAAGTCGGGGCGTCAAGCCATCCTCGCCGATATTGTGATCGATTGTTCGGGAGATGGTGATATCTACGCGGCCGCGGGGGCGGCTTTTGAGAAAGTCAAAACCAACATCGGCCTAATCAGTCGAATCGGGAACATCGATGAGGTGGATATGGCCGTCGGACGAGGAACGGAGGACCCGGAGCACCCGGTGACAGGCAAGCCCGGGTCAGGGCGGCCCTCGAAGGGGCGAGTGAACGACATGAACGGTCATGCCGGGAATTCAACGCCCGCGCCCCATGTCAACTGGCTCAACATGAAAGGCCCGGTCGGGGACGCCCTGGACGTCGCGGACCTGACCGCTATGGAACTCAAGCATCGCCGCGGGACCTGGAGCAACGTCGAGAAGCTGCGTCAAAAGCCAGGCAACGAACAGGTCTACTTGACCGAAACAGCCCCTGAGCTGGGTGTGCGGCTCAGCAGACTCCTGGACGGCTGCAAGAAACTCACGGTCCAAGATATCCGCAGCGGCGCCAAGTTTAACGATGTGATTGGCTACTCCGGCGCCTATGCGAATGCTCCCGAATTTCAGATTCCTTACGGTTCCCTCATCCCCTCCAAGGTCGAAAATGTCCTGGCGGCCGGACGATGCATATCGGCCGATTTCGAAGTTGCAGATATAACTCGGCTCATTCCCGTCTGCTGGGTGACCGGACAGGCTGCAGGCTTGGCAGCGGCCTTGTGCATCCAGGACAAATGCAAGCCTCGCAACGTAAGCGTGACGAAGCTGCAAAACTTGCTTCGGCAGCAAGGGGCGTATCTCGGATGACTTTCCTCCGGCGCGTGCCGCGGCGGCTGATTCAGCTGACTTGCTTTGTCGGCGCGGTCGTGCTTGTTTGGCCGTTGGTTCCCTGGGCGATTGCGCCAAGGGTGTTCGTGCAAGCGAGCCCATTCGTTGCTCTCTCATCGGCTATCGCCGCGCGCTCGATCGGTGTGGGAGCCGTTCTTGCACTTATCGTAGCCGTAGCGAGTTCATTTCGAAAGCGATGGTTCTGCCTGTACGTCTGCCCAACGGGTTTCCTGCTCGAAAATGCCTCACGCACGGGGTTGCGCAAGATACGCTGGTGGAGCAAGTGTCCGCCGGTCGGGAGATATGTCGCGATATTGACCCTGGTGAGTGCCATGGCAGGGTATCCGGTGCTGCTGTGGATGGATCCGCTGTGCATTTTTAGCAGCCCCTTTGCCGTGAACAAGGCAACGAACGCAGTATCCGTCATTCTGGTCAGCCTCGGCTTGGGTACTTTGGTGGCAGCCACTTTTGTCTTTGGCATGCTCTGGTGCGTGCGCATTTGCCCCTTGAGCGGACTGCAGGATCTGCTGTTTTTTGCCAGGAAGGCACTCTGGACCCGATTGACTGCGAGTGCACCTTCCGAGAAGTTCCGTGTGGCTCGGCGTGCATTCTTCGCCGGCGCGGCCGGTGCATTGCTTGGCCTTTGGGCGCGCCGCGTTGGAGCGGCACGATATCGCACCAGCGACACCCTGCTGCGTCCTCCCGGCGCCGTGCCGGAGGATCGTTTCACGGGTCTGTGCATCCGTTGCAACAACTGTGTGCACGCCTGCCCGTCGAAAATTATTCGCCCGGATAGTGGTCACGAGGCGGGCTTGGCAGGCTTCCTGGCGCCCATCATTCGATACGACACGGACTACAAGTACTGTCTGGAAACGTGCAACGCCTGCACCCAGGTTTGCCCCACTGGCGCCTTGACACCGCTGGATCTGCAGCGGAAGAACAAGTACATCATCGGAGAGGCGCTCGTCGATAACAACATCTGCCTGGTTCCCCTCGGCAAGAAGGAATGCGACGCGTGCGAGCGCTCCTGCCCGTATCAGGCAATCAAAATCACCTGGGACGAGGAACAGTACATTGCCTACCCCGTGATCGACCCCAACAAGTGCAACGGCTGCGGAGCCTGCCAAGTCGTCTGCCCGACCACCCCGACCAAAGCCATTCGTGTCTGGACCCAAAAGCCTTCGTGAGTTTGTATGCCATTTGGTGTGCGTTCTCCGCGCCTGACCGTTAAAAGTGAATTCTTGGTAGCGAGACCGGGATTGGACGATGGTTGTGTCGAGTTGTATGGTCCTACTTGGTAGTGCGTGCTCGCGGCCTGTTCGAGCCTCTTTCCGTGTATGGGTGTACGCTTGCTTCGGCGGTGCGAAACTTCAGAGCAATCCTTTCGGTCCCTTAACCCGGGGAGCGCCTACCACCCACCGGGCATGGGCAGGTTTGCCATGATCGCCGCACATGCCGATGGCTTTCGCCTGGGGGCTTCGAGGCCGTGCAGGATCAGTGAATTGAGATAGAATGGCGCCAGTCTCGAACGGCAGGGGGCAATCTCGAATCGTCACGTGGAGGCAGGAGACGGTATGACCGCATTTGACGAGCAAGTGGCGGCTGCCGAGCAGTGGTTCGCGAGCCCCCGGTTCACTGGCATCGTCCGCCTTTACTCTCCGCGTGAAGTCGCCGAACAGCAGGGTACGATTTTCGGAGACTGTGTCGTGGCGCGACAGGCCGCCGAGGAGTTCTATGCGCTTCTGCGCACGCTGTTCGAGCAACGCAAGCAGATCACGACCTTCGGTCCTTATTCACCGGGCCAGGCGGTTACGCTCAAGCGGATGGGAATAGCGGGCATTTACCTTGGCGGCTGGGCGACCTCCGCCAAGGGTTCCTTCTCAGAGGATCCGGGACCAGACCTGGCCAGCTACCCGTTAAGCCAAGTCCCAGACGAGGCAGCTGGGTTGGTTCGAGCGCTTCTCACAGCCGACAAGAACCAGCACTTCGCACGGATGCGGATGAGCGAAGAGGAACGCCAGGCGACTCCGCCCGTCGATTATCGACCCTTCATCATCGCTGATGCCGACACGGGCCATGGTGGTGATGCTCACGTACGGAATCTGATCCGCCGCTTCGTCGAAGCCGGGATTCCGGGCTACCACATTGAAGACCAGAAGCCCGGAGCAAAGAAGTGCGGCCACCAGGCCGGCAAGGTGCTTGTCGCCCAAGACGAGCAGATTCGACGTCTCAACGCGGCCCGCCTGCAGCTTGACATTATGCGCGTCCCTGGAATCCTGGTGGCGCGAACCGATGCCGAAGCGGCGACGTTTCTCGATAATCGCAGTGACGAACGTGACCAGCCCGCCATCCTCGGCGCAACCAACGTCGATCTACCGAGTTACCGAGTTGGCTATTTGGCCATCTTGAGGAAGCTATTCGAACTGGGTGTCGAAGTTCGCGGGCACCTCTTGTTCGCCGTGCCGGAGGCCGAGGACCGAGAGGCCTTGGCTTGGCTGGAGCGGGTCGGACTTCTGTCGTTGGTTAGCGAGACCGCTCAAGGACTCACGCAGGCGTCCGCAACGGAACTCGACGCAGCGCTTGAGAAGATCGACACGCGCTATGTGGAAATCTGGCGGAAGGCAGCCGGGCTCAAGTCCTATGGACAGGCGGTCAGCGATGTGCTCGAGTCGCGCGCGGACGAAGGCGAACGCTTCGACATGAGCGTGAAGGAATGGCTGGCGTTTTCAAAACGTGCTTCCTTCTACGAAGTGCGTGAGCGAGCAAAATCGATGGGTATCCAGGTCGTATGGGATTGTGAGTTGCCCAAGACCCCGGAGGGCTTCTATCAAATTCAGAGCGGGATCGACTTTGCCATCGGTAGATCGCTGGCGGCAGCGCCTTTTGCGGATATGTTGTGGATGGAGACCAAGACGGCAAATCTAGAGGATGCCAGGGAATTCGCGAAAGCAATCCACGCAGAATATCCGGACAAAATGCTGGCCTACAATCTGTCGCCGTCGTTCAACTGGGACACGACCGGCATGAGCAACGAGGAGATGCAGCAGTTCCCGGAGGAACTCGGGAAACTCGGGTTCGTCTTCAACTTCATCACGTACGGGGGACATCAGATCGACGGCTTAGCCGCCGAGGAGTTCGCGACGGCGCTCAGAGAAGATGGGATGTTGGCACTGGCGCGGCTGCAGCGCAAGTTCCGGCTGCTCGAGTCTCCCTATCGCACACCGCAGGCGCTTGTGGGAGGAGAACGGCTGGACGGCGCATTGATGGCTTCGTCTGGGCGTACGGCCGCAACGAAGGCGATGGGCAAAGCATCGACACACTACCAGCACTTGGTCCAGACCGAGGTCCCCCCCAGGGTGCTGGAGGAGTGGATGGCGGAGTGGAGAAAGCATTGGGCCTACCCAGGGAAGATTCGAGTCGAGTTGCGCCCGCACACCGCTGGCTCGGAGTTGCTGGAATTGAGCTTGCTCGATGAGCCGAGCGGTCAAAAGCTCGCCAACATCGTTTTCGCCACGGTCCAGGACCGTCGCGGGCGGAACATACTTTCCGTGCGTGACCAGACCACGAAAGGGCCGCTACGCAAAAAGCGAATGATGATGCTTATCCAACTGTTCTTGATTTACCGCTACAAAGCGAGTTCCGTGCACTACCTCACACCGACCGAGGATAACGAGTTCCAAACGCAAAAGATGAAGAATCTGGGAATCTTCTCAGATGTGAATACAGAAGTTGGGCAAATCATCGTTGCGAACGTCAACAAACCCGTGGTGGACGAGTTACTCAAGCCAGACCGGGCTGCCCTGCTAGAGCTAATCCGCAAGGTATTGCCCCCCACCGTGCAGCCGTTGACACATCGCTTTTAAGCAGCCTACTGATAAATCGTTCTTTGACGACTTCGATCATGGCTCGCAGGTGTTCCGCGGTTGTGTTGTGAAGCGGGTTGCCGAGGATCAAACCGGCCCCGTGTTAGCGGGAATCGTCGCTTTCGGCAGGCCGATAAGGTCTGCCCCCTACTTCAAATGCATGCCTTTGGGGTCGATTTCCTCTCGCAACAAGCGCAACTCTTCGGCCGTGGGAAGTGGCGTCGTGGCAATTTCGTTCGGGATGTGCAAGGGGAATCCCGTGTTCGCTTTCAGCTCCTCCAATCCAACGCCCGGATGCAACGAGAGCAATGACATAGCATGTGTCTTCGCGTCAAATCCGAGAACGCCCATGTCCGTAATCACGCGGCTGGGCCCGCCTCCGCGCAAATTCAACTCTTGGCGGCTGCGCCCACCTACGAAACCGGGACTTGTGAGGTGAGCCACGGCGAGGGGGAGTTTTCTTTTCTCATGGCGCATGATCACAATCACGCGCTTGGCCAGCGAGGCGACATCATTTCCTCCGGCGCTGCCATTCACGTACCGGATCTTCCCGGACTCATCCTTCACAAGGGTCGTATTGATGTTGCCGTAGCGGTCTAGCTCCAAAGCTCCCAGAAACCCCACGTCGACCACACCCCGGTGCAGGTTCATACCCATCACATCGAGGAAGCCGCTCAGACACGTGGCTCGGTAAAACGATCGGGAGTCGGGCAACCCCACCGGCGGGTCTTTCGGGCGCGGGTTCATCACTCCCGTCTCAAGAAGAGTCGTTAGAGTCGGCGCATGCGTGCGCTTGGCCAGCACACTGGCAACTTCGGGCAATCCAAGGCCTACCACGACCACTTCACCGTCATGAAGTTCTCTGGCTCCAGCGGTCGCCATGATTTCGGTGGCACGGATATCGGACCGTGCGTCTCTGCCTTTCGTTTCGGTCACCTGCATCGAACGAACCCGTCCTTTCTAAGCTGCGCTCTACGTTCCCGGTCAATAACCTGAGATGGGCTCGGCTCTAAGTTGCTCCATTCGTCGTAGCCCGCCCAGCTTCTCCAGGTATTCCCAATGGTCGCGGCAACCGAAAACGAAGGTTTTCAAATACTCTTTGAAGCGCTCCGGTTCCTCCGCGTGTTTTACGTACAGGCGCAAATGATCGGCGTCGTAGTCGTAGCAACCAAAAACAGACGTTGGCAACGCACCAAACGGCTGATGAATGATAGCCTCTACCCGGTGTCCGGGTATGATTGTCCGCTCAGGCGACCGCTGGATAAACTCGGTGGGAACAATCTCCTCCGCCACTACAATCAGCCGGCGCCCCGCTTTAGCTTGCTCCTCGTTTCCCCAGCGAGCTCCATTGATCTGACAATTTCCGTCGCGGTCCGCTATCTGTACGTGGACGAATGACACGTCCGGCGTAAGCGCCTTCAACAAGACGTACTCCTCCCCAGTAAAGGGACATTTTGATCGTTTCACATCGGAGGTGCCCGGCCCCGCCTCCAATCGCTCCAGGATCTCGGAAGCAAACAACGACTTGATGGGAATGAACGAAAGACCCAGCGCCCCTGCCAGATAGCGAAAGCAAAGTGAAAGGCTAGTGTAATCGTCGCAGCGTAGTGACTTTGTTTCGCGCGCGCGGTTCACACAGTGAGCGGGGCCAAATCGGTCGAGCGACCCTCCCCCCATGATCAAGTGGGTTACAAGACCAGCCCCCACGAGTAAGTCGGTCTCGAGTCCCACAACTCCTTGCGAAACCGTTAGGTCCCGCTTCTGCTGTCGGATCAATTCGTGGACAACTGCAATTAGGTTGCGGGCAATCGCGAAACCGCCCAATGCAATGTGGCTTCCCGAGGGAATCGTGCGAACGACCTCGGAAACTGACTTGATTTTGTCAACCATTCTCGAGGTACCAGTCTGACTGCCGCTGCAGCCGAATCGTGGTGGTGCATCGTCGCGAGAGCGCAGAGCTTACCAAGCAGAACGGCTGATCGTCAACAAGCACGGCCGATCGATACAGCCGTCCTAGCAAGGAAACATCCGAACTCTTACGTGGTGATGGGGCTCGTATCGGAGGCCTCAGGAGAAGGGGCCGCTCGAAAATACACGCAGGGCCGGCACACTATTTTCAGTTTCCGGATGCGGTAAGTTCTGCGGGAGGCCGCCCA
>Ga0187783_10001336_pt1 | contig 18107 bp, 16 predicted proteins | sample 1015_SJ02_MP02_2_FD_132471 | JGI IMG/M metagenome (GOLD analysis project Ga0187783, IMG submission 132471) | Tropical peat soil microbial communities from peatlands in Department of Meta, Colombia - 1015_SJ02_MP02_20_MG | ecosystem: Environmental > Terrestrial > Soil > Wetlands > Peat | place...
CGCAGTGTCCGGTCGACCCTCTCCGTTGCAGTCGCGCGGCGCAAATGCAAGACCGACCCGTCGCCCCTTGATGGTGTCGCCGGCGTGCATCGCGCATTTCGAGGTGGCGTCGATGATGAATTCCCGTGGATCCTACGGATATTTCCCTAATGTAGTCTGGATTCATCGGGCGGCATCGTTGCGGCGGGGGTCTGCGCCTTAGGGAGAAATCGCCGTGACGCAACGCCGCCATCAGACTGGCATTCATTCATCCGACGTGATATCTGGCGACGCCGACCGGGCGCGAATCTCAGCGGTGCGCTGTTTCGGCGGCGGTTGGCGTGAGGTTCCCTGTGACCGCTGGTTAGTTCGCAATCGGGCGGTCGGCGTCTTCGCCAAACTTTGACCACGGTTTATTGGCGGGTGCCAGCCAGGCCACGGCACCAATCACTTCCTTTGCAGGCCCGTCGCACGTCTGTGACTCCCGACAGGGCTGCGGCGAGCGCCCGCGGCGCCGTACTTGGTTATGGATGTAATGGACCTTGTGGCTTGGCGGACGGTCCCCAGGGATGCCGACCCACCAGCGAGAATAGACATGGATGCGCTGTTCATTGGCCAGACCTATATCGATGTTACATTCCTAATCGACACGATCCCATCCGGCGACGACAAGGTTGTCGCTCGGGACTATGCGGTCAGCTTCGGTGGGAACGCAGTGTCGGCCGCATTCTGCTGCGCAAAACTCGGCGCCAAGCCGGAATTGCTCACTTCGCTGGCCGACGACTGGCTCGCTCGTATGTTCCTGGACATGGCCGCGAAATATTCTCTGCCCGTCCACGGGCGCAAGGTGCGCGAGTCGTCGATTTCGTTTGTGATGCCCAACCATGGTCAGCGCGCCATCATTCGCTGCCGCGATGACGACTACCTTCATCCGGTGCCGCCATTGGATCTGACCGGGTGCCGAGCCCTGCATCTCGACGGGCATCAGGCGGACGCCGCCCTTTACTACGCGCGACATTGTCGGGAAGCAGGCATTCTCACCTCTTTGGATGGCGGCGGCATACGCAGCAATACGCAAGAGCTGCTTGACTTCATCGATGTGGCCATCTGTTCCGACCGCTTCTGCGAACAATTGCAGCTGAGCCCGGGTCAGCTATGCGAGATGCTGAAGGCCAGGGGCTGCCGCGTGGGCGGCGTCACGCTCGGGGAACGCGGCCTGGTCTGGTACGAAGGTGAAGGAGAAATCCGAACCATGCCCGCGCTGTCGCTCCCGGCCAGGGACGTAATCGATACCAATGGGGCCGGTGACATCTTCCACGGGGCCTATGTGTATTCCCATCTGGCGCAGCCGGATTGGAACTGGGAGCAGCACTTTGAATTTGCGCGGGCGGCCTCTGCGCATTCGGTTCGCTTCCTCGGGATCGAAGCGTCCCTGCCCACCTGCTTGGACGTCGAGACTGCCGCGCGGACTTTCCGACCGAGGTTGCATGCCCAGGAATCGAAGGCCAGCACGCATGGGCAAGCGCGTATTTCCGCGGCTACGAGGCGTGACCGCGTCGGATAGCCCGCACCCATCGGGCAAGCGGCCGCGCGCTGCCCGCCGAGTCGACGGTCGGGGCAGCCTGGCCCTTAGCGCGCCGCCAGCATGACGGCCGAAATGATCACCAGAGCCTGGGCCATCGGCCATTCGTCGCTGATGGTCAGGTCGATCTGCGCTTCGTAGCCCCGCGGGGTGATGGCCTCCAGCCGGCGCAGCGCGCCGCCGGTGAGCCGCAAGGTCGGTCGTCCCGACGGCAGATTCACGACGCCGATGTCCCGCCAGAACACACCGTCCCGCATTCCCGTGCCGAGCGCCTTGGCACACGCTTCCTTAGCGGCAAATCGCTTGGCAAGCGTCTCGACTCGGTTAACCCGGCGGTCCGCCCGCGCCCGCTCGATATCAGTAAAAATACGCATCAGAAAGCGCTCGCCGTGCCGCTCGACCACTTGTCCGACCCGGCGGATGTCCGCGATGTCGGAACCGATCCCCAGAATCATCGCACAGGTCCCTCGGCCCTCATGGCGCGGCGGCGGCGGCCAGCCGGGCTCGGCCACGGCCCATGGCGGCCCGCATGGCTGTAACGACGTCTACAAGCCCAGTAAACACCGCCTCGCCAACCAGAAAGTGACCGATGTTCAATTCAACAATTTCCGGCAACCCGGCAATCTGTTCGGCTGTCCCGTAGTCAAGGCCGTGGCCGGCATGGATCTCCAGGCCGAGCCGTGCTGCAAGCTTGGCACCCTCGCGGAGACGCCGCCATTCGGTGTCCCCCGCGGCCGTGTCGCCGGTCGCTATGGCCTCACACCAGGAACCGGTGTGAAGCTCGATCACCGGCGCCCCAACCTCCACGGCAGCTTCGATCTGGTCCGGCTCGGGCGCGATGAAGAGGGAAACCCTGATATTGGCGGACTTGAGCTCGGCGACGATCGGCTTCAGGCTGGCGTGTTGGCGCGCGACTTCGAGGCCGCCCTCAGTAGTGCGTTCTTCGCGGCGTTCCGGAACAAGGCAAGCCGCGTGCGGACGTGTCTTTAGAGCGATTTCCACCATGGGCGTCGTGGCCGCCATCTCCAAATTGAGCGGCTTTGAGATGCGGGCTTTCAGGCGGGCAATGTCCTCATCGCGGATGTGCCGGCGATCTTCGCGCAAATGTGCCGTAATGCCGTCAGCGCCCGCCGCAATGACGAGTTCCGCCGCTCTGAGCGGATCGGGATGTAGCCCTCCCCGCGCGTTGCGCAACGTCGCCACGTGATCGATGTTAAATCCCAATCGCAAAGGCGCAATCTCGGCCAATTTCCTTCCCTCGCCATTCTGCTGCCATGGCAGGTAGCCGCCGAGCGGCGTCCGCCACGCATTATTCCGAATTACAATTCAAATCGCAGTTTCCAACGAACACCGACCGGACAAGGGCTTCGCCTGGTGCGCCTTTTGGTCGCTTGTCGGTCAACCCCGCGTGCCTGCGGTCGCCTACAGGCCCGAATGGGGCGGCATCCGAGCCGGCGCCGAGCCGCAGGCTTGCCAAGGCTCACCCGTATTCGCCACTCTGTCGGTCATACTGCACCAAAGATGTCAATGCCGTTGTGGCTCATGCGCAAGTTCGCTCGCCGTCAAGTCTCTTCGGGCTCGCCACTTGAGCTGCAGATTGGATTCTGCCGGGCCGTGCGCATCGGTCCCCTCATTGCCATTGCCGGGACAGCACCGCTCGCATCCAATGGAACGACGGTCTGCCCTGGCGATGTCTACGGCCAGACCAAACGCTGTCTGGAGATCATGAGGCGAGCGATCCGCGCCGCCGGCGGCAGAACCGACCAGGTCATCCGTACTCGGATCATGCTGACCGATATCACGCGCTGGCGCGACGCTGGGCGGGCCCATGGTGAGATGTTCGACGCCATCAGACCAGCCTGCACCTTCGTTCAGGTCGTGCGCTTCATCGACCCGGCTTGGCTCGTTGAGACCGAGGCCGACGTCTGTCTGGAGCAGCATCGACCGCTGCGCGTCGGGTCTATTGTTCGGTTCAAGTTTTCACGTTGATTGGCCAGGCGGAAGGTGCCGGTCAGCCGCTCACGCGCTCGGCCTGGGCGACCACGTCCTTGGCGCGAAGTTGAGCGATGATCGCGGTCAGATGCTTGAGATCGTAGAGCTCAAGATCAATCATCATATCGGTAAAGTCCGGTGAGCGGCGATCCATCCGGATGTTGTCGATGTTGCCATCATGCTCGGCGATGATTTGGGTAATCTGAGCGAGGGTCCCGGGCTCGTTGACCGATTGGATGGCGATGCGGGCCGGAAAACGGTGCGGACCGGTTTCGTCGTCGATGTCCCAGCGCAGATCGAGCCAACGCTCCGGAGCGTCGTCGAATTCCTTTAGGGCGGGGGAATGGATCGGATAAATGGTGATACCCTCACCGGGCGTCAAAATGCCGACAATACGATCTCCTGGCACCGCCCCCCCGTTTGGAGCGAAGCGCACTGGCAAGTCGCTATTGATACCGCGGATCGGAATGGCGGCTCCGTTGTCGTGCGCGCCCGGCATTTTGAATTTGACGGCTTTGGCCCGCTTGAGCCCGAACCAACCGCCTTCCGCGGTTGGAGCAGCCGGGACAATGGCACGTTCCTCTTTGTAGTCCGGATACATGGCCCGCGCGACATCGGACGCCTTCATCTCGCCGCGGCCGACGGCCGCCATGACGTCCTCAATCGAGGCTCGCGCCAATCGCGGCAATGCCCCTTGCAGGGTCTCGTCGCTATATTCCTTTTTGGCACGCGCAAACAGGCGCTCAACGATCCGCCGCCCTAGCCCCGCATACTGCGTGCGCACCGCGACGCGAGTGGCGCGCCGAATGGCTGCGCGCGCCTTGCCGGTCAAAACAACCGATTCCCATGCTGCCGGTGGCGCGAGCTGAGCGTTGGAGATTAGGATCTCGACCTCGTCGCCGTTGGCGAGCTCGGAGACCAGCGGTGCAATCTTGCCATTGATCTTGCACCCGATGGCGGTGTTGCCTACGTCGGTGTGCACCGCATACGCAAAGTCGATGGCCGTAGCCTTGCGCGGCAGCGCAATCAGCTTTCCCTTGGGGGTGAAGCAGAACACCTGATCATGAAACAATTCGAGCTTGGTGTGCTCGAGAAATTCTTCAGGCGTGGAGCCCTCGGCCAACAGCTCGATCGTGCGGCGCAACCACGCATAGGCGTTGGATTCGCGTGACAGCAGCTCCAGCGGCGAACCGCGGCCATCCTTGTACAGCGCGTGGGCTGCGATGCCGTATTCGGCGATCTCATGCATTTCCCGGGTGCGGATTTGCAGCTCGACGCGCTGGCTGCCGGGACCGATGACGGTGGTGTGGATCGAACGATAATCGTTCTGTTTGGGTGTCGATATGTAGTCCTTGAAGCGTCCCGGTACGGTCGGCCAAGTGGTGTGCACGATGCCGAGTGCCTGATAGCATTCCTCCGCGCGCTCGACGATGACCCGAAACCCGTAAATGTCGGAGAGCTGCTCAAAGCCGAGGGACTTGCGCTCCATCTTGTGCCAGATCGAATAGGGTCGCTTCTGGCGCCCCTTGACCAACGCCGTGATCCCCCGATCGCCAAACTTGCGGGTGAGCTGCTGCTCGATTTCCGAAATCAGGTCCTTGTTGCGATCAGCGAGGTCGGAGAGGCGTTTGGTGACGACGTCGTATCCTTCCGGATTGAGCCCCCTGAAGGCCAGATCTTCGAGTTCCTCCCGCAGACCATGCATGCCGATGCGGCCGGCCAGCGGGGCGTAGATATCGAGAGTCTCTTCGGCCGTCCGGCGCCGCGATTCCGGGTGCATGTATTCCAGGGTGCGCATGTTGTGCAACCGGTCGGCGAGTTTGACCAGCAGCACCCGCACATCGTCGGCAATCGCCAGCAGCAGCTTGCGTAGATTCTCGGCCTGAGCCGCCTGTTTGGAAACCAGGTCAAGCTTCTTGAGCTTGGTAAGACCGTCGACCAAGCCGCCGATATCAGGTCCGAACAAGGAATCGATTTCGGCCCGGGTAACCGGGGTATCTTCGATGGTGTCGTGCAGGAGGGCCGCCACAACCGTGGCATCATCGAGCTTGAGGTCGGTGATGATGGCGGCGACCTCGAGCGGATGGGAGAAGAAGGGATCCCCGGAGGCCCGCATTTGCGAGCCATGGGCCTTCATGGCATAGACGTAGGCCCGATTGAGCAGTGCCTCATTCGCATTCGGATTGTAGCGCTTGACCCGTTCAATAAGCTCATATTGCCGCATCATCTGCGGCCCACGTTTTTTCCTTTTAATAACAGTTGCTTCTGCCGTCATCTTTACAGATTGGTCGAGCAAGGCGCGTCGCCGCCGGTTCTGCAACCCTAACAGGCTGATTGCTGACTGCGCCATAGGTCATCCCCGGCGGGTCTCGCAATAGTGGAGGCACTCCGCCAAATAGTTCGTAAAAGTATATCATCCCAATTTGACAATCCCGCAAGCATAGCGGCGCGGCCCGCCATAGGTGTGGCCGATTTTACACAGGAATTGTTGCAGAATCGCAACGCTGCCATGCAATGGGCAAGGGCCTCGCACAGCCCGGGGGGCCGCCGAGTCAAACCACCGTCAGGGGAGCCCGTGCGAGGAGCGGCGAGGTCTACTCTTCTTCGTCGACCTGCTCCGGCTGTTCTTCGGGGGGCGTCAGGCCCTCCAGGCCACGGAGCAGCTCCTCCTCGGTCATCCGGTCGAGCGCGACCTCGGTATCATCCGCATCGACGCCTTCGGCCGTGCCGCTGATCATCGGAGCAGTCTCCGCCTCGGGCTCATCCACTTCCACATACTTCTGCAGGGAATGGATCAGGTCTTCGCGGAGATCCTCAGGCGAGACGGTCTCCTCAGCAATTTCGCGTAGCGCAACAACTGGATTCTTGTCGTTATCACGGTCGATCGTGATTGATGCCCCGGACGACACCATGCGGGCTCGATGACTCGCCAACAGTACTAGATCGAAACGGTTTTCAACCTTATCGATACAATCTTCAACAGTGACACGGGCCATTGCCAGGTCGCTCCTCAACTCGCGTTATGCGAGTATCCGAACATGAAGGGAAACACCTGTGATAGGTAACCTTGTCCCAACAAAAGCGCAAGGGTCAAAACACCTCTTGGAAAATTGTCTTGGCGTCCCGGCGGCCCTCTGTTAGGCAACTTTGCCAACTTTCGCCCACCGGGTCCTGCTTTCGGCTCCGGCCAGTGGCCTTTAGGATTTCCGCGGGCCTCCAGAACCAAACAAGGCAGTGACAAGAAACTCCCGCAGCGAAGAATTTACAGAGTCCCGATTCGACCAGCCGATAGTTGGATGGCGCTGGGCTGAACGGGAATTGATTGCGAGAAAGCCACAGAGAACCCCATGGTGAACCAAACGGAAAAAATCGCGCTGTTCATTGACGGCGCCAATCTCTACGCCACCGCCAAGACGCTGGGTTTCGACATCGACTACAAACGGTTGCTGCGAGAATTCCAATCGCGCGGTTATCTATTGCGGGCCTTCTATTACACCGCCGTCATTGAGGATCAGGAATATTCCTCGATTCGCCCGCTCATCGACTGGCTCGACTATAACGGCTACACCGTGGTCACCAAGGCCACCAAGGAGTTCATCGACCAAACTGGACGCCGTAAGGTCAAGGGAAACATGGACATCGAGCTGGCGGTCGATGCCATGGAAATTGCCGAACATATCGACCACATGGTGCTGTTCTCGGGCGACGGCGACTTCCGTTCGCTGGTTGAAGCCGTGCAGCGCCGCGGTGTGCGGGTGACAGTAGTGTCAACGGTCATGACCCAGCCCCCGATGGTGGCCGACGAACTGCGACGTCAGGCCGACATCTTCCTCGATATCGTCGAACTGCAGCCCAAGGTTGGTCGCGACCCCTCAGAACGTTCGGTCCGCGAGGCTCGACACACCCCGCAATTTCTGCAGCGACCGACCACGCCGCAGCGCGCCAATAATGGCGATGAAGACGACGAATTCACCGACGATTGATCGGGATCAGTTCGATGGCGGCGGCCCGCGAGCCCGGCCGTGATTGTCCCTATTGTCCGCGGTTGGTCGCACTGCGCACAATGCTGCGTGCGCGCGAACCTACTTGGTTCAATGCGCCGGTGCCCTCGTTTGGTCCACGCAACGCCGCGGTTCTGATCGTTGGGCTGGCGCCGGGCCTTCAGGGCGCCAATCGCACCGGTCGGCCGTTTACGGGCGACTTTGCCGGCGAGTTGCTTTACGCGACCCTGAAGCGCTACGGGTTTGCCCGCGGCGAGTACGCCGCACGGCCCGACGACGGCTTCGAGCTGATCAATTGTCGCATCACCAATGCCGTGCGCTGCGTCCCGCCGGAAAACAAACCGATTGGCACCGAGATAACCCGCTGCCGCGAATTCCTGGAGGGCACCATCAACGAGATGCGGCACCTGCGGGTGATCGTCGCACTCGGTCGGATCGCCCACGATACGACTCTGGCTTCATTTGGTCAGAAGGCCGCCTCAGCTTTGTTTGGGCACGGCCGCGTGCACGATCTCGGCGGGCATCACCTGTTCGACAGTTATCACTGCTCTCGTTACAACACCAATACCGGCAAATTGACCCCCAAGATGTTTCAGTCGGTGTTTGCCGCGGTCCGAGCCCACCTCGAACGTCATTCCTGAAGCCAGTCCACGACCTCCTCGGCGCTCTTGTCTGGCGGAAAGACCGGATAGAACACCTTGGTCACGGTGCCATCATCAATGATCAGGGTGAGCCGCTTGAGCAGCGTCATGCCGGCGACCTCGAAAGTCGGCAGCCGCAGCGCGTGGGTCAGAGCCAAGTCCGCATCGGACAGGATCGCGAAAGGCAGATGCAAGCGCTCGGCGACCTCACGCTGGTAGTCGGTATCCTGGGTCGAGAGCCCAAACAGACTGGCCACGCCGAGCCGCTTGAGCTCGGCGAAATGGTCACGGAAGGCACAGCTCTGAGGCGTGCAGCCGCGCGCACCCGGAATGGCGTCCCAGCCCTCCGGCAACGGCTTTCCGGGCTCTCCAGTGCGCGGATAGGCATAAACGACGGTCCGCCCGGTCAGATTTCGCAAATTGACCGATGCACCGTCGGTGGCAGGCAGCGTCACGTTCGGCAGCCTCACGCCGGTGAGGTGCCGCGCGCCACCATCGTCGGCTGGCACCGGCAGACCCTCGGGCAGATTCAGGTAATCGCGCATCGCTCCCGCTCCTCCTGATTGAATGGCGCCCAACTTTGCGGGCAATTGCCCAACGTTGCCCCTATCGGTCTCCATTTCCATCACATCAGCGCAATCCCGGCAATCATTTGAAAGTTTGCAGCAGTGATCACGATTGACCTTTTCCTCAACACCGAACGGGCGAAGCCGATCGGCAATGCTCCGGCCGGCAGATCGGTGCCGGCCCGCGCAGACAAAATAATTTTCGTCCTCTACTGTCGTTGCGGGTCGAAATGTCGATAACTTGGATCTGATCAGCCCTCCGGCAATAGAACCTACGCTAGAACTTGAAGCAACCGAGATACATATCGGGAATTTGCGGCAGGTTCGGCTGGTCGAGGGCGGTCGGAAAAATCTCGTTGGTCTCCGCCATCTGGTAGTGATTGCGATTGGCAAATGTGATCTCGAGCAATATCGGCAGGATCACGTTTGCAACGTTGGCGAACGGCATCGCGTTGTTGCCGTGCACGTGGACAACATCAAATATACTTTTCATTTTTGCAATCGCGACACTTGCCGAGTCGTACCAGGCGGCATCAGCCAACCGGTTGAACCCGTGAAATTCGCAGGTAATCTGTGCAAACTTCGACAAGGTTGCCGGCGAGGCCGCGGCGAAGAGCGGCCATTCATGGCCCTCGACATCGATCTTGAGAAGGGCCTTCTGGCAGCCAGACAATAGCTCGCTGGCGAGCGTGTCGAGCGATACCGCACCCGGTACATCAGAGGCTGCAATCCCCTGCTTGTGAAATGTCATCAGGGGATGATCGATGGGGCTGCGGTCGATCGTGGGGTCGAATTGATGGACCGGGATTCCCCGCTGTGCGATCGCCAGGTCCCACGAAGCATCATCGGCGATTCCAAGAGACAACGCCATCTCCACGTCGGAGAAATCATCGAGGAGGACATAACCGCCGTCGAAATCCCGACCCAACCGGATTTTGTCAAAGCCAATGACACGTTTTGGCTCAAGCCGTCTGGCAAAGGCCGCCACTTTGTCTTGCAGCGCATGAACCGGCACCTTGAGCCTCGCCTGGCGCCAGTCGGCTGGACCGGCTTGAGTGCTGGAGGAATCGATTGGTGCCGACATGACAAGATCCGTTTCGCTTCGCCGCTGCGTCAGCGCACGCTATCGGTTGCTGACCGGATTGCTGATGACCGAGTTCTCTTCCTAGGGCCCAAGCGACGACCGATCAGTGTCACAGCCAGCCGATCGTTTGGTTCGCATCAGGAATTATAAGAAATGAATTCCAATAGCGTCCCGTCTGGGTCTCGAAAGTAGACGCTCGTTCCCCTTCCCTTGGCGCCGAACCGCTCAGTTGGGCCGAGTTCGATGGCAATCCCGCGGTGATCGAGATGCGCGACCGCCTGCTCGATCGATCCCCGCCACTCGAAGCACAAATCGCTGTTTCCAGGCTGAACCGGTAGCAGCGCGACCGGAGACGGCGCCACGCCAGGTCCATGGACATTGAGCTGCGTATCGCCGAAGCGGTACACGAATCCGCTCGGGCGTCGGACCAGCTCTGCGCCCATGACGTCGCGGTAGAACGCATTTGATTGTTCCCAGTCGGAGACATGGATGACACAATGATCGAGTTTCACCGGCAGTGACACGGCAGCCTCCGACGAGTAACGCCATGACGGCGGTTCATGAACAGGTCTGCGGCCGACAACGCGCAGTCATCATCCCTTCTGACGCAGCAGACGACCGCGCTCGCGATCCCAACTGCGCTTCTTTTCAGTCTCACGTTTGTCATGGAGCTTTTTGCCCCGCGCCAATGCCAGCTCGATCTTGGCCCGTCCCTTCGCATTGAAGTAAAGCTTCAAGGGCACCAGTGTCATCCCTTCCCGTTCGACCGCGCCGATCAGTTTGTTGATCTCACGCCGGTGCAACAGCAGCCTCCTCGGCCGTTTCGGCGGGTGATTGAATCGACTCGCCTGTAGATATTCAGGGATATTGGCGTTGAGCAGCCAGATTTCCCCATCGCGCGTATCGGCATAGGCCTCCGCGATGGTCGCCTTACTCTGGCGGAGCGACTTGACCTCCGTCCCGGTGAGAGCAACGCCGGCCTCGTAGACATCGCGAATTTCGTAGTTGAATCGTGCTTTCCGATTATCCGCGATGATCTTGAAGGCGCGCTCCGGTTTCGTCGCCATTTGCTTAAGCCTGCTCAAGCTTCTTGAAAGTAAGTCACGTCGCCGTCGCGATACCGAGGCGGGCCATTCTGGCTCGACTGCACCGCACTCAAATCATGAGTGCGGCGACGTCCCGACAACGTCGCCGATTGCCCGGCCTGATTAATTCGTCAATCCGGCGTGCACCATCGCCTCATGAACCGCGACTTTCGACTTTTCAGCGAGCGGCACCATCGGCAACCGCACCGTTTCGGCGCACTTTCCGAGCAGCGACAGGGCATATTTGACCGGCGCCGGGTTGGTCTCGATGAACAGCGTCAGGTGAAGGGGCATCAGTTTGTCGTGGATCTGCAAGGCGGCCGCGAAGTCCTTCCGCAAGCAGGCGTTTTGAAATTCGGCGCACAGCCGCGGGGCCACGTTGGAGGTGACCGATATGCAACCATGCCCACCATGAGCCATGAACCCGAGTGCGGTTGCGTCCTCGCCGGAGAGCTGATTGAAGCCCTCGCCCATCACCTCGCGCTGCTGCGATACGCGGACCATATTCGCGGTGGCGTCCTTGGTGCCGGCGATGTTCTTGAGATCAAACAGGCGCTTCATGGTGTCGACCGACATGTCGATCACCGAGCGACTCGGGATGTTGTAAATGATGATCGGGATCCCGATGACATCGTTGATGGCCTTGTAATGGTGGTAGAGTCCCTCCTGGGTCGGCTTGTTATAGTAGGGTGTGACGATCAATACGGCATCAGCGCCAGCCTGTTCGGCGTGCTGCGATAGTTCAATCGCCTCCTGGGTCGAATTGGAACCCGCCCCGGCAATAACCGGAACTTGGCCCTTCGCCTGGTCCACGCACCATTCGACCAAGAGTTTGTGCTCCTCATGGCTTAGCGTCGGGCTCTCCCCGGTTGTCCCGACCGGCACGAGGCCGTTCGTTCCCTCCGCCACCTGCCAGTCAACTAGATTCCGGAACGCCTTCTCGTCCAGGGAACCATTCTTGAATGGTGTGATAAGCGCGGTAAACGATCCTCTGAAGCTGGTTCTGGCGGTCATGGCATGGTCCTCAAGGCCTCACCGCAACCCGGTGCGGGATCCTACTGTATTGATAACAGACTCATTGTTGTGGAAGAAGGTGGCACGGCCGAAAAGCTGCTATCCGAGCTGGGGTCTCGCCGCTTTTTTGCCGCGGTCGGCCCCGAATCTCGCTGATGAGTCGCGTGCCGTGGTGCTATTGCGGCGCACGTTTGGATGTGCGTAATGGGGCCCCGGCGACTCGCAGCCAAGGCTCGGGGCCGGCGAACCCTGGGCAGGCCGCCAAGGGTCCATCGGGCGGAACGCGGCATCGCTGGATCGACGCAGGACCGGACCGCCACACCGACCGCGACTGGGGAATCGGGCCTGCACCTCGATCCCAAGTGGTTGCATGCACCGCTTAGCCCGTGCTTGTTTTGGGGAGATCGATTCGGCTCCATGATCTCGCATCGCACGATTCGTCTGTCGATTTTGGCGGTCGCGGCCCTGACGATCCAGGTCGATCATGCGCCGGGGGAGACATCTCGTCACAAACGCACGGAGAAGACCGAGGCAACCGCCGACGGCCACAATAGGCGCGCGGCGCACGCAGAGACCTCTCCGGCAAAGAGCCACAGCAGGCGGGCGGAGAAATCCCATTTAGCCGGGCCGGGGCATCACCAGGAAGCCGCTCCCCATCTTCATCCTGTCAATTCGGTTGCCCCGATTTCGGTTGCAACGGCGGCGACTCCCAGCGCGTCGTCGTTCCCAGCAGGAATGCCGGGGCTGTCGCCCGGTGAACTGGGTTCCGTGAAAGAGGCCCTCGAACTCGCCCGCAAGGCCAAGCCGGACGAGGCGTCGGGCATTGAGCGTTCGCTCCCCGATCCGGCCGCCAGGAAACTTGTGGAGTGGGCGATTCTGCGGAGTGACGAGAACAACGTCGACTTCGATCGGTACGCTGCGTTCATTCAGGCCAACCCCACTTGGCCGAACATTGGGATGTTTCGTCGCCGCGCCGAGGCAGCACTATGGCGAGAGCGGCGCACGCCGGCCACGGTGCGTAGCTTCTTCGCGACCAGCAAGCCTCTCTCCGCACTCGGCGATTTCGCAGTTGCGCGCGTGCTGCTCTCCCAGGGCGACCGCACGGAAGCGGAGCGGCTCGTGCGCGAAGCATGGCGGACCGAGGCATTCTCGGCCGACATCGAGGAACAGGTTCTCGAATCCTTTCCGGACATGTTGACCCGAGTTGATTTCAAGGCCCGCATGGATCGTCGGCTCTACGCGGAGGATGTGCAGGCCGCTTTTCGCATGGCCCATCGTTTGGGGGCTAGCGAGATGGCCATAGCCAAGGCTCGCGCTGCCGTGAGCGCCAAAGCAGCCAACGCCCAGGCCTTGCTCGACGCCGTTCCGGTCGAGGCCCGCAACGATCCAGGATACATGTTCAGCCGAATCCAATGGCTGCGCCGAAACGAGCGAATTCCCGAGGCTACCCAGCTTCTGCTTGCAGCGCCCAACGATCTTGCCCACGTCCATGATCCTGACGAGTGGTGGGTCGAAAGACGCCTGGTGGCTCGCAAGCTCTTGGATGACGGCGACGTCACGACGGCCTATCAGATCACCCGCGATGCGACCCCGCCATTCAAGGAGAATTATCGGGCCGAGCATCAATTCACCGCGGGCTGGATCGCACTGCGCTTTCTCGACAGTCCGACCACGGCAATGGCCCATTTCGCCCGCATCGCGATCGGAATCACCAATCCAATCACGCTCGCGCGCGCAAATTACTGGCAAGGGCGGGCCGCCGAAGCTGCCGGACAGATCCGCGAGGCACGCGCTCATTATGAGGCGGCCGCCCGGTACCCCACCGCCTACTATGGCCAGATTGCGCGCGCTAAGCTCGGGCTCAAAGACATCGGCCTGCGACCGCTCCCGGACCTCACACCCCCTCAACAAGCGTCGCTGATGGCCGTTGATCTGGTCCGGGCGACCGAGATTCTTTATGCCATTAATGAGCACGACCTCGTGATCCCGTTCGTCACCGACCTCGCTGACAGACCGACTGATCCGGAGGTGCTGCGAATGATCGCCGAGATCACGCAGCGGCATCAGGACGCCCGCGCGTTGATGCTGCTCGGCAAGACTGCGCTGGCCCGTGGCGGCCGTTTTGATCAATACGCATTCCCGACGATCGGTGTGCCCAATTACACCTCGATTGGCCCGGAAGTGGATCGCGCGGTAATCTATTCGATCGTGCGTCAGGAAAGCACCTTTGATCAAAGAACAGTGTCGACCGCGCACGCGCTCGGACTATTGCAGGTGACACCGGAGGCCGGTCGTTATGTCGCCAAGAAATACGGCGTCGGCTACGATGAGAAGCGGCTGCTGTCCGACCCCGTCTACAATACCCAAATGGGGGCCGGCGAACTCGGCGGTCTCCTTCAAGATTATCGTGGCTCCTATATTTTGACGTTCGCCGGCTATAATGCCGGTGAGGGCCGGGTCCATGAATGGATCGGCCGTTTTGGTGATCCGCGAGACCCCGGAGTCGATCCCATCGACTGGGTGGAACGCATTCCGTTTTCCGAAACACGCAACTACGTTCAGCGCGTGATGGAGAATCTGCAGGTCTATCGCGTGCGGTTTGGCCAGGGAACGCAGCTTCGGATAGAGGCCGATCTGCGCCGAGGAGCCACCTGACGCGCCTTCCGGACCCGCGGGTTCTGTTCGGATCCAATCTTGTAAACAGGACGGCACCCGCGGGGCGCCAATCCAAATCATCCCCGACGATACTGCTCTCGAAGGCGGTTAATCGCTATCGGGGATACTGTAACCAAAACTGATATGTTGCATCAAAGATATTCGGACTTTCTGTTTCAAAGGCATGCCACAGTTTCAGGTCCGTCAATGCTACGTCCTTTGGAAATCGCCTGCGATATTGCTCGCGAACCCGATAATCGACCTCGAATCCAAGAAAACGCAAACTGTGCGCCTCCGCAAACTCTTCGATCTGCGGAATCGTCAATCTGTGTTCTTGAACGTGAAACAGAAGATCGCGGCACTCGCTGACGGTAAAAAAATCGAGCCGCCGCACCAGATCCTTGGCGAGCGCAGGATGATCGACCATCAACTCCTGCCGAAACTGCCGGATATCGTCCGCACTCGACCCGTAGCGGCGTTCGGCGATCAAGGCTCGACCCGCCACCACGTCTGGCCGCCCAAGCTCACTGTAAAGGCCGACGCGCATGACACCGCCCGGCCGAAGCAATGACAGCAGAACGCGCCACCCCGCCACCGGATCGGCCAGATGATGCAGAACTCCGATCGTCTCGATCATATCAAAGGTTCGGCCCACGGATCCCAAGTTCAATATGTCACCCTGAGCATATTCGATGCTCGTCAAACCCAGTTCCTTGGTCTTGCGTTTGGCGTAACCAAGACTGGCAAGGCTGAGATCGATGGCCAGGACCCGGGCTCCGGCAAATCGCTGCGCGACTTCAATTGATTGCCGACCTGTTCCACAGCCCGCCACAAGTATGTCGACACCATCCCGCTCTTCGAGATTGACGAATGTCAACGGAAAGGCATTTCGCAGATATCGATTGATCGTCTCGGGTCTGCTAACCGGTGCGGTCTTGATCCAGCGCGGGTATGGATTCGCCTCGTATTGCCCCCTGACCGCCCTCGATACCTCATCATCGATGGTGCTCAACCGCGGCATCGACTGTTGAAGATCGCGTTCCTGCAGCGGTTCAGCCACCTGCCGCACCAACAGCCTATTTACAGCATCAGGCCATGACCCAGACCGGAGCTTGTCGGCCTCCGGCAATGACATCAGGGGAAAATATGCCGCGACAATCGCCAGCCAAGCCGCGGGAACGACGGCATTCGAGCGAACAGCAAAAACCAACCTGTCGCGTAACTCCACAGCCTGATCGAATTCTCGATCGGAGGAAACAAAAACGTATTCGTTGATAAAACATTGCTGAGCTAGCGCGCTGCAAAGGCCTAGCAAGTTGTTGTCAATCTCGGGGGCGGTCGCGGTGACAACAATTTCGAGCAGCGCGAAGCGCAGTCCAGTCAGAAACCGCTCCAATTCGACATCGCAGACCGGCGTGGTCTCCAGCAATCCCCGCAGAAGCTGATCCTCACAAAGCACTTCAAATTCGTCATCTCCCAGCAATTCTTGAGCTGGCAATCGCCTCGGCCAGGCATCAACCGCCCTCGTTATGTATTGCGCTATCCGACTATCTAGTTTTATGAGTTTCGCGCTGATGGTTGCAAGCTCGGTAGGGCGACCCCATGGCTCTATCAGTGCCCGAGTGACGACCGCCCGCAGCTGTTCGTCACCTGCGGCTGGGTCCAACGCTCTTATGCACCGAACCAAGAGTGCCCTGAGTTCTTCGGTTTCCTTGATTCCGAATGCACGACCAACCACGTTCAGCGCCTGCGCCGTGTCCCCGGCGCCATAAAGCAATCTGCCGAGATTTACGTGTGCCTCAAAGTGGTTCGGTCTGGATGCCAACGCCCGCCGATAACATACCCCGGCGATTTCGGACTTGCCCTGCGTCGCCCGCACCACTCCAAGGTTGTTCCACCCGTCCGCATGATCGGGCCGCAACGCCACCACTCGCTCATAGGCGACTGCCGCTTCATCCAAATTACCAAACTCCCTCAGGGCGTTACCGACATTCATGTGCGCCGCGGCATAGTCGGGCCGGAGCGCCGCCGCACGTCGGTAATGAGCGATCGCGGCCTCCAACCGACCGATGGCCTGGAGCGGCAAACCAATGTTGTAGTGAAATTCCGGTGTTCCGCTATCCCGGCTGATTGCCTTGTCTATGAGGTCTATCGCTGCCTCATGACGTCCCATCTGGTGAGCAATCACACCCAGCAGATGAAGGCAATTTGCATTATCGGGGTCGGCCGCAAGGATCTTCCTGTATAATTCTTCAGCCCGCGCAAGTTGACCCTCTTGATGATAGCGAACGGCCGAAATCAAGGCCTCATCGGATCTGGCGCGCGGCGACAGTTGAGTCGAACGCCCGGCGCCTCGCCCATCCCCAACCTGGCTCGAGATGCTTCGGCCTTTCTTCATCGTCGAGGGTTCCCTCGTTCACCGGCAGTCGCAACGATATCGAAGCCGCGAGCCGGCTCGACTCAAACCGCCACTAAAATAGCGATCCCGGTCTCTACCGGGACGCCGCCCCGTGCCCCGGACATCAGAATGTCCGGGGATCCCCGCCGTATCGGCAAGATGGTTCTCAGTCACTTTTTCCCCTTACCAAATTTGCGGCAGCGAGTTGCACAATTACCGATCGCGCTATCGCAGAGTGCCCGATTTCCGCCTCCCCGACGTTCATGACGATTCGCGCTACCAGACCGGCCGAAACCTCGCATTTTTCTAGGCGCTTGCAGCGACCGCAAAGCTTTCAGGCGCACCGCCGCTGTGGTAGATTTCATACATTCTGACGTAAGCAGCCTCAATATAGCCTGCAAAGCGCTCTGTTTTGAACAGCGGATGGGTCATGCAATTTTTCGCAAGCCTTTCGCGCATTTCATTGAGCAGCCCGGCATCCTGCGCCAGCCGCAATGCAAGCGCCTCGTATTCCGACGACGAATGCGTTATAAGCTCAGTAAGGCCCAGTGCGCCGAGCAAACTTGACGCAACGCGTCCGGCAAACGACGAACCATAACGCGTGATGAGCGGCAAACCAGCCCACAACGCATCGCTTGCCGTCGTGTGAGCGTTACAATACCAAGTGTCGACGAACAGATCAGCCAACCTATATCGTGCTAAATGCTCTGCAAGGCTAACGCGAGGCGCGAAGATTATTCGATCACCGGCCACGCCTCGAGACTCTGCCTCGTTCCTTAGATTTTTGCTTGTAACGTCGTTGGACTCGAGCAACCATAGAACGCTGTCGTCAACGCGCTTTAATAATTTCATCCAGACACTGAAGACATCGGGGGTGAATTTGAAACTATTGTTCAAGCAACAGAACACAAATGATTTCTCGGGGAGTCCGCTCTGTGCCCGCGTCGGCGTATCCCAACCGATCGTTCGACTGCCATCATTCACCTGATAGGAGCCGGGCAGATACACGACATTTTCGCTATAGAATGGCCGGAAGCAATCCTCTATCAGCATGTGATCCGAAATAATATAATCGATAAAAACGACAACAATGGTGCAGGGGTATCAGAG
>Ga0187783_10001337_pt1 | contig 18102 bp, 13 predicted proteins | sample 1015_SJ02_MP02_2_FD_132471 | JGI IMG/M metagenome (GOLD analysis project Ga0187783, IMG submission 132471) | Tropical peat soil microbial communities from peatlands in Department of Meta, Colombia - 1015_SJ02_MP02_20_MG | ecosystem: Environmental > Terrestrial > Soil > Wetlands > Peat | place...
AAGGAGAGATCATGAAAGCTGCCGTGGTGCCCCAAGTGGCAGGCGGGTGGCAAGTCAAAGAGTGGCCGACCCCGAAGGCTGGGCCTAATCAGGTGGTGATCAAGATTGGTGCGAGTGGCCTCTGCTATACCGATGTGCACATCACTTTGGGACACATTCCAACCCGATTCCCGCGCGTTCTCGGACACGAACCCGTGGGTGAAATCGTGGAGGTCGGCCCCGGGGTCACCTCGCGGAAAATCGGCGATCGGGTTGGTGTCGGCTGGGTCCAGCGGGGCTGTGGACGCTGCGAGTGGTGCCTTCGGGGCAAAAAGGAGCTCTGTCCCAACGCCGTCTCGACCGGCATCGGCCTCGAAGGGAGTCATGCAGAATACATGTTGGCGTACGCCGACGCCACCATGCTGATCCCGGACACACTCTCCTACGAGCAGGCTGCGCCCATCTTTTGCGCGGGCTACACGGTCTGGAGCGGCTTCCGCTTTGCGGACCCAAAACCGCATGAGCGGGTTGCGGTGGTTGGTATCGGCGGACTCGGTCACCTGGCCCTGCAGTATTCCAAGGCGGCCGGGTTTGAGACGATCGCGATCACCCGATCGAAAGATAAGGAGAAACTGATTCGCGAGCTTGGCGCCGACGAGGTGGTCGAGAATGGCGAAAAGCTTCTGGCTGCCGGAGGCGCAGACATCTTGTTAGCCACCAGCAATTCGTGGTCGGCCACCGCTGACGCCATGAAGGGCATGCGTCCGGATGGCCGCGTGATGCTGATGGGGGTGGGCGAGGAGCCTCTGAACTATCCCCAGGAGCTTATGTTCAAGCGGGTGCGGTTGATCGGATCGTCGCAAAACGGAGTCGAGTATCTCTACGAGGCGCTCGACTATGCTGCCAAAGGCAAGGTGAAGGTGAGGGCGGAAACCTATAAGCTCGACGAGATTGAACGGGCCTACGAGCGCGTGGCCAAAGGTCAAGCACGATTCCGGGTCGTGATCACGCCGAATTAACCGAGTTGTAGGCCATTTGGGTTAGCCCTTTTTACGGGTGTAGTTGCTCTCTACCAGAAAATTTCAGTCAGCAGTACAGTCTTTCTTACATAGCAACACTGGTTAGGTTCAAGTACAGTTGGCCCAGTCGTGGAGGGAAATATGAAGCAAGGTATTCTGATCACATTGACGGTGGTTCTGTTCGGAGTGGGTTCGCTGCTGGCGCAGTCACGTTCCGCAGCGGATCCTTATAACCAGCCTCTGGCACGAGGTGGCGGAGCCTCGACAGTCAGCACGACGCTTCCGCCCGATGCCGCGCAGCAGCAATTAGTAGAACAAAATCTGAAAGATGTTCATTTCGATTTTGACCGCGCCGATTTGCGGCCGGATGATCGTTCTTCCTTGGAGACGGATGCGCGATGGTTGAAGGATCATCCCGACGTGATCATCACCATTGCAGGGGATGCCGACGAGCGTGGGGAGATTGTTTACAATCTCGTGCTCTCGGACGAGCGGGCAACCACGGTGAAGGATGCCCTGGTGGCGCTTGGGGTTCCGGCCGACCAGATTGTGCATTCCGTCGGATGGGGGAAGCTCTATCCGGTGTGCTCGGAATCCGACGAAGGTTGCTGGAGCCAAAATCGCCGCGCCCACTTCAACGCCTGGTAGGCAGGTGAAAGGCAGAATCGCACTGCTCGGTTGGCCCAGACCCCGGGAGGGATCAGGGATTGGGTGACGACGTGCGCAGCAGCGAGGTCTGCCCGCGTTCGAGACTGCGAAGCAGAAAATACTCGTTGAAGGGCCGGTCATCTTGCATGGCGGGGGTCTCAGGGGAGGCGGCGATCATTTCCGCCGGCGATCGCTCTCCCAACAGCACGGACAAAAAGATGTGCTCAGCATCAAGGAATGGCAGCCATTCCTGAATGTCGCGCACGGCGGAAGCGGGCATGCGCTGCGCCAGCTCAACCGGTGAGCGCTGCGGGATGGGACTGTCGCTCGCGAGAAAGAGGTAGCCCCATTGCGGGCTGTAAGCGAAGACTCGCACGTAAGCGAACGACTCGGTCAGAGCCCGCGTGACCGAAGCCCGGGTCTCGGGGTCTCCTTCGGGCAGCCATTGCTGCAAAATCCCGCCCGGGGCCAAGCGCTGTCGGATGATCGCATAGAACTCCTTGGTGTAGAGAAGGCTCGATCCGGCCGCGTGGAGTGGGAGTGGAGGGTCCACGGTGACGACGTCGTAGTGCGCCGATGAGCGCTCCAGATAGCGGCGCCCGTCATCGATCACAATGTTCGACCGGGGGGAACTGAGCAGTTGGCCGGCGTCGGGATGGAAATAAGGAAACATCTTGGGCAGGCTGGGCACCAGTTCGGCTGCGGTTGCCGAAATACCCCAGGAGAGCAACGAGCGATAGCTCGTGCCCATACCAAAACAGATCACCAGGGCGCTTTGCGGCGGGTGGTTGAGGAAAACTAGCGGAAGGTGAGCCATCATTTTCGTGATCTGCGTAAGTCCCGTCACGCCGACTCCATTGACCAGAAGGCGCTTTTGCATGCCCTGGCCATAGGCGATGACGGTCGCCGTGTTGTCACGCAGGATCCAACTGCCCGCCGGGAATGTTTCCTCATAGTCCCGCGCCAGGACCACCAAGAGCAAGGCTTCCGCCAGCAGCGCATAGGAGAGTGCCTTCTTGCCACGCGAAGCCGGTTCGATCGTGGATGACCAAGCCGGGGAGGCCGCCATGGCCAACCACGGCAACGAGAAAACGGCTTGCACCCAGTGCTCGGTCAAGTAGGGAAGGAGCAGAAAGCCGGCAAGTAACGGGCCAAGAATACACCCCAGCACATTCACGGCGTACGCGGTTCCAGCGCGGTCGGGATCGCCTCTTGACCAGCGATCCACGAGCAGTGGAGTAATAAATCCCAAACCTAGGGAAAACGGGCCGATTCCCAACAGGACTCGAATTGGTGGGGCAAGCGCAAGGTGGGGATCCGCCATCACCACCGGCAAAACCGCGAACAGTCCCAGCAAAGCCCAGGTCAAACGTCCTTCGAACTGATTCCTCCGCATGCGCTGGCGATAGAGGCAGGAACCTAGGAAGGTCGAGGCAAAATAAACCGCCAGGATGAGAGCGAACGAGTACACCATAGTCCCCAAGTAGGGGGTGAATTGCCGGATCCAAACGACCTCCATGCCCATACTGGTCAAGCCGGTCAGGAACAACAGGATCAGGGCACGGACATCTTTCGAACCGGAGGGGCGGGCAGGAGTGGCATCGGCAGTCGGGCTGACGGGAATGGTTGCGGGTGCTTCGTAGCGTGTGGAGAGCGCAAGAGCGGAAATGCCAAGAAGAAAGTTGAGCATCATGCCTACACCGAGCGTTCCATGAAACCCAATGATCTCTATGAACAACGGCGGTAGCAGGGCACCACCCACCGCGCCGGACACGTTGGAGAAGTACAGATAGCTGAAGGATTTCGAGGACTCTGCTTGGAAGCTGCAGCGGATGGCGAGCATGCCAACGGGAATCGTAGCGCCCATGCAGGCGCACCAGGGGATCAGAGCGATGGCCACGCATAGGCCCGAAGCGAAGTAGAAGGCAGCCGAAGACGAGAGTCCGACCCATGCAAGAAGCGCTCGGCCCCAAAGCAGTTCGTGGGGCACCAGCAGGGCTGATGATCCGATCAGAAACTGGGTCGCCGCATAGATCCGCAGCGCCGGCAGCACGGTCCGGTTCTCATATCGTCGCATCAGGCGTCCGCCAACCCAAGAGCCCAGGCCAAGCCCGGCCATGAACATGGAAAGGACGATCGAGACCATGGCGCTCGTAACCCCGAATTGGGCCACGGCGAGCCGCAGCCAGACGACCTCATAGAGAACGCCGCAGAAGCCCGATACGAGAAAAAATAGAAAGAACCACAACATGAGCAGCCTCCGGGGACACAGAGGCCGCTGCATCTCCGGTGATGCGTTCATCTGAGCATAGCCTCAGCTTGGCAGCAATGACGCACTTGGATTGGACGGTACGAGAGTAATCGCCCACCGGCGAGGGAAACTGGAGCCCGGAGAATAGGCCGGCGGCCCCGGCTATACTTTCTTCATGCCCCGTTCGATTGCCCGCGAGCAGGACATTCTCAGACTCGTGCCGCGCCAACGCCCTCTGCCTCAGGGCTCTCCGAGGATTGGCATTCATACCTCGGCGGCCGGCGGCGTCGAAAATGCCGCTGAGCGTGCCTATCGCTTAGGATGCAACACCTTGCAAATCTTTTCCTCGAGCCCTCGCCGGTGGGCTCCGGTCCATTTGAGCTCTCGGCAATGCGACGAAATGCGCCGCCTGCGAGAGCAATACAATCTGAAGCCGTTGGTGATCCACACCAACTATTTGGTGAATCTAGCGGCAACGAGCGAGCTCGTGCGGAAGAGGTCGATCCAGGCGTTTCGGGGGGAAGTCGAGCGTGCCCTGGCCCTGGGCGCCGAATATCTGGTCTTGCATCCCGGCTCATTCCGGGGCACAGATCGCGAAGCGGGAGTACGGCAGACGGCGGCCGCCATGGCCGCAGCCACCGAACAGCTTGATCTCGCCAAGGGCAATCTCACCATTCTGGTCGAAAATACAGCCGGCGCAGAATACTCGTTGGGAGGCAACTTCGAGCAGGTAAGTGAGCTCTTCGATCGACTGCAAGGTATACTTCCGGTTGCTGCCTGTATGGATACCTGCCATCTGCATGTCGCGGGATACGATATCGTGACGGTCGTCGGGTTCGGCCACACGCTGGCACGCTTAGAAGCGACGATCTCGTTGAAGAGGGTCCGGGTGTGGCATTGCAATGATGCTAAGGCTGCGCGTGGATCGCGGCTCGACCGGCACCAGCATATCGGGAAGGGAACGATCGGCTTGGAACCATTCCGCCGGTTACTGAACGATCCCCGCCTGGGTCACGCCGCTTTCATTGCTGAAACTCCGATCGATAGGCCGGGAGACGACAAACGAAACGTGGCGACGCTCAGAAGGCTGGTCGGAGCAAAGGCCAGATAAGAGAGGATTGGGTGCGGGCCCGGCCTGGCCTGGAGGAAAACAGTTCCGGCATCGGTGCTTTGGTCGCCGACAGCCGCATCGGTCCCGTTCTCATTGTAAAATTGCAGTCTATCCTGGCGATCTGATCTTGCATATGCCGCAGGAAGACACGACATCCTTGGCCCACAGCCGCGATTCCCACAGCGAGCCGCGCTACGACGCGCAACGTATCGAGAACCGGTGGTTCGAACGCTGGCAACAGGATCCGTCCCTCTATGCGGCCGAACCAAGCTCCACCAAACCCAAGTACTACGTGCTTGAAATGCTGCCCTATCCTTCGGGCGCGCTGCATATGGGCCACGTTCGCAATTATGCCATCGGCGATGCGCTTGCCCGCTACATGTGGATGAATGGCTATAACGTATTGCACCCCATGGGTTGGGATGCGTTCGGGCTCCCCGCCGAGAACGCTGCCATTTCCGCCGAAACCCCGCCGCGCCAGTGGACGCTTCGCAATATCGAGAACATGAAGCAGCAAATGAAGCGCTTGGGCTTCGCCTACGACTGGACCCGGGAGGTGACGACTTGCCTGCCCGAGTACTACCGCTGGAATCAGTGGTTTTTCTTGAAGCTTTACGAAAAGGGGCTCGCCTACCGCAAAAAGAGCAAGGTCAACTGGTGTCCAAAGTGCGCCACCGTCTTGGCGAACGAGCAGGTGGTCGACGGCTGTTGCTGGCGCCACGAAGACACCCCCGTCGAACAACGGGAACTCGAGCAGTGGTTTCTGCGCATCACCGAGTATGCCGCTGAGTTGCTTCGCGATTTGGACAAACTCAGCGCCTGGCCGGAGCGAGTTCGCACCATGCAACGGAACTGGATCGGCCGGAGCGAAGGTACCTTGGTGGAGTTCCGGCTGGAGGGGCAGGGTGGCCCTGCGGGTTCAAAAATTCCCGTCTTTACCACCCGCATCGACACGATCTATGGTGCGACCTCGGTGCAACTTGCACCGGAACATCCGTTGGTGGCTGATTTTATCGCCCAAGACGCCAACCTCGGCGGGAAGGTAGGTCAGCTGGCGGCGGAACAGCGCAAAGCAAAAGAAACCGGTGACCTCGGCAGCATAGCAAAGCATGGCGTCAACACCCACCGGTTTGCCCTCAATCCTTACAGCGGCGAGCGGCTTCCCATCTGGATCGCGAATTACATCCTGACCGATTACGGCACGGGCGCGATCATGAGTGTGCCCGCCCACGACGAGCGCGATTACGATTTCGCCAAGAAATACAGCTTGCCGATCCGGCTCGTCATCGTTCCCCAGACCGCGGATCCAGAAGAGACCATGGCGGACCCGTCGCTACCCTTCACCGGCTGCGATGGAATCCTGGTGAACTCTGGACCGTTCAGCGGTCTCAGCTGTGAGCAGGCGATGCCGACGATGGCAGCGCATGCCGAAATGGGTGGCTTCGGCCAGGCGGCCGTGACCTATCGCTTGAAGGACTGGGGCATTTCCCGGCAACGTTACTGGGGCACACCGATCCCGGTCGTTTATTGCGAGAAGGACGGCATCGTTCCAGTTCCCGAGCAGAACCTGCCGGTGCTCTTGCCGGAAAATGTCGAGATTACCTTGGCCGGCGGCTCGCCTCTCGCCCGGGTTGCGGAATTTGTCCAAACCAGCTGCCCGAAATGCGGTGGCCGGGCGCGCCGCGAAACCGATACCATGGACACTTTTGTCGATTCCTCCTGGTACTTCTACCGCTACACTGATCCGCACGACGGCCAGGCGCCCTTTGATGCGAACATTGTTTCCTACTGGTTCCCCATTGATCAGTACATTGGGGGGGTTGAGCATGCGATCTTGCATCTCATTTATTCCCGCTTCTGGACAAAATTCATGCGCGATATGGGTTTGGTCAAAAACGACGAGCCGGTGGAGCGCCTCTTTACCCAGGGCATGGTGATCAAAGAAGGCGCCAAGATGTCCAAAAGCCTAGGGAATATCGTTTCTCCCGATGATATGGTCCGCCGCTTCGGTGCCGACAGCGCGCGTTTGTACAGTTTGTTTGCCGCGCCGCCCGACCGAGATCTTGATTGGAAGGACGACGGTATCGCGGGAATCTATCGATTTCTGGGCAAGGTGTACAGATTCGTATGGCGCAACGCCGCCGCGCAGCGCGCAGAAACGCACACCTTCGTTGCCCCCGGCCCGGGCCGAGAGACCCCGGCTGCCACGCCTCTCCAGCCCGAGGCGCGGGCGATGCAGCGCAAGCTTCATCAGACCATTCGCCGCGTCAGCGAGGATTTTCAGGGGCGCTGGCACTTTAACACGTCGATCGCCGCCATCATGGAGTTGGTGAACCAGTTGCATTCCTTCGAAGAGGTGGTGAGCCCGGCACCCTCGCCCGCCAATCTCGCCCTTTTGGCCGAAGTGCAGCGCAACCTGGTGGTGCTTCTTGCCCCCTTTGCCCCCTACCTGGCCCACGAACTGTGGGAGATGCTGGGGGAGAAGGAAAGCCTGTTGCGGGTCCCCTGGCCCAAGTACGATCCGGTGCTGGCGAAGGAAGAAGAGATTGAGATTCCGGTTCAGGTTAACGGTAAGTTGCGCGCCTTGGTCCTGGTGGCTGCGGGCGCGTCCGAGGACACAATTCGCGACACGGCCCTCGAGGACGCCAAGATCAAGACCGCAATCGCAGGCAAGGCGGTGGCAAGAATCGTGGTTGTTCCCGGTAAACTGGTTAACATTGTCGTCCAATGAAAGAAGGAACGCCGGCTCGGGAACCCCGCCGGCGCTTCCCCTGACCCTGCGGAGTTCGTCGCGCTGGGCGTTGGTCCGGAGATAATGCTGGCTCGGATGGCATCGCGCTCTCCCACGCTCGCAGGCTTCCGCCTCATGTTGCAGCGGCCCTCGGTCGGCCTGGCAGAGATCGCTTGGCGTTGGAGTTTCGGTGCGGCTTGCGGGACGCTCCTTCTGGTCTCCTGTATCGAATACCTGGAAACCTTACCGGTCGATGCCGCTGATTGGCTGCTGTTGAGGACCAGGCAGCCGGTGCTGATTGCGCATGCTCTAGCCCACATCTTTAGCGGCAGTGCCGTGCGGGCGATCGAAGCCTTGGTAGTGCTGGCTGTGACCTTTGCCGTCACCTGGATAGGCTTGGCCTCGCTCGGCCGGGCAGCGACCATCCAATCCTTGCTGATCTACTTGAGCGAAAGAGGGACCTCACGGTCCATCCAGGGCGATGGGGAGGAACTGAGCCCGTCTCCCCTGACGTCGCTTTGGGGTCTCAACTTCCTTCGGGTCGCGGTGACCCTGGCCGCAGGCGTGGGGTGTCTGGCCGCAGTCCTGGTGGCTGGTGGCGCATTTCCGGCCCACAATTCCACACCGGCTGCGGCCTTTCTCCTCTTTCTGTGGGTCCTGACGCCGGTGTGGTTGGCTTGGTCGGTTACGAATTGGTTTCTTTCTGTGGCCGCGGTCTTCGTCGTGGTCAAAGCGCGGGATACATTTGCGGCCATTGCCGCGGCCGTCGATCTGGTCCGCCATCGCCCGGCCTCGGTTTTCGCGACTGGGATCTGGTTCGCCTTGGCGCACATCGCGGCATTCGTGGCGGCTGCCTCGCTCGTGGCATTCCCCTTAGGACTGGCTGAATTTCTTCCCCGGGGGGCCCTGGTTGGCGGGGTCGCGTTGGTGGCGCTTCTCTATTTTGCCGCAGCGGATTTTCTCTACATCGGCCGTCTGGCGGCGTATGTGGGAATTGTCGAATGGCCGGGAACGCCCCGGTTCGCCGGCGCAGTTCCGCCGATCAGCCTAAGCAGCCCGGATTCAGCACCGACAACCGCCTCGGCCGTGGACCCCGACGAGCTGATTCTGAGTGACGCTCAAGACGAGAACTGATTCCCCGAGCGGCTGGTACCGGATGCCTGCCCGCTTCGGCCCCGCCCGCTGGTTCATCTTTACACCGTGCCCGGGAATCTGAGACACTCGTCTGTGAAGACACAATCCATCGTTATCCTCGATTTCGGAGCGCAATACTCTCAACTCATCGCGCGCCGCATCCGAGAGCAAAACGTCTATTCGGTGGTGCTGCCCTGCACTGCCAGCCTCGATGAGATTCGTAGCCACTCTCCGGGGGGAATTGTTCTTTCCGGAGGTCCTGCCTCTGTCTACGATCGGGATGCGCCCGGTGCCGATCGGGCGCTGTTCGATCTCGGTGTCCCCGTGCTCGGCATCTGTTACGGGCTGCAGTGGATGGTCCATGCGCTCGGCGGCAGCGTGCGGGCCGCGGCGAAGCGCGAATATGGCCATGCCAGCGTGGAAATCATCGATGGAGCGGGATTGTTTCGCTCCTTGCCGCGACAACTCAACGTGTGGATGTCGCACGGTGATGAGGCCGTGGCTTTGCCCCCCGGCTTCCATTTGACCGCCCGTTCGCCGAGCGCAACCGCGGCGATCGCGAACCCCGAGCGCAAACTGTGGGCTGTACAATTCCACCCCGAGGTCCGCCAGACCGAGCACGGCAGCGCGATCCTGCGCAACTTCGCGATGGACCTCTGCTCCGCCACGCCCGATTGGACCGCGCAACACTTTATTGATGCGACCATCGCCGAGGTGCGTGACAGGGTGGCCAATGGCCGTGCCATTTGCGCGCTCTCCGGCGGGGTCGACTCTGCCGTGGCTGCCACCCTGGTCGATCGTGCTCTTCGCGACGGAAACGGCCGCACGCGACTTACTTCCATCTTCGTAAACAACGGGGTTCTGCGCAAAGACGAATTCCGAAAGGTTCAACACACCCTGCGCGACAAGCTGGGATTGCAGGTCGACGCGGTGGAGGCGAGCGAGCGCTTCTTGAGCAAGTTGGCCGGTGTGACCGATCCGGAGACGAAGCGCAAGACAATCGGAGGCGAATTCATCACCGTATTCGAGGAAGAGGCGCGCCGGCTGGAGAAGACGGAAGGCAAGGTCGAATGGTTGGTCCAGGGCACGCTTTATCCCGACGTGATCGAATCCCGTTCCGTGCAGGGGCCCTCCCATGTGATCAAGTCACACCACAACGTGGGCGGGTTGCCGGAGAAGATGAAGCTCGAGCTCATCGAACCGCTGAAGGAGTTATTTAAGGATGAGGTCCGCAGAATCGGTCGTGATTTGGGAGTGCCGGAAGAAATCCTGCAGCGACAGCCATTTCCCGGTCCCGGCCTCGCTGTCCGGATTTTGGGCGAAGTGACCCGCGAGCGCCTGGAGATTCTTCGCGAGTGCGATGACATCGTTGTCGGAGAGATCAAGCAGGCCAGCCTGTACACGAAGATCTGGCAATCTTTTGCCGTGCTCTTGCCGGTGATGTCGGTGGGAGATGGGTGACCAGCGGACCTATGCGTATACCTGCGCCATCCGTGCGGTTCACTCCGAAGACGGCATGACGGCCGACTGGGTGCCGCTGCCGCATGGGTTGCTGAAAACCATCTCCAACCGAATCGTCAACGAAGTCAAAGGCGTGAACCGCGTGGTGTATGACATCACCTCGAAGCCGCCCGGCACGATTGAGTGGGAATAGGCAAAACTCGCGTAGGGAGGGACGCCCGCCCTCGGAATCACCTACCCAGGGCATCTCCCCCAACCTGTTGGCGCGACCCCTGCGATGGCTACACGCCGGCCATGGCCGGCTCGACCTCATAGATCGGGAACCAGGGTGCCGCAGCCTTCAGCCGTTCGTTCACATTCTTGATGTTCTTCACGCCTTCGCCCTCGAGCCACTTGCGGAAGGCATCGGGGCCTTGCTTAGCGTAAACCGGAATGCCCTCCTTCCACGTGGCACGGCCGCAAAGCACGCCATTGAACTTCACGCCCGCTTCGGCGGCGAGTTCGAGCGATTCGGTGAACTCGGCATTGCCAACCCCGGCAGACAAATAAATGAACGGTTTGGTGGCGACGCCGGCTGCGTGCCGGAATAAATCGAGCGCTTCCTTGCGGCTGTAAGCCTTTTGCCCCGCGTAAGACTTGGCACCTTCGACGAACTTCATGTTGACCGGCACTTCGACTTTGAGAACGTCCACGCCGTAGCGATCCCGGCTGAACTCCTTCATGCTTGCCGTAACAATTTCCGGCTTCTTCTTGGCGTAGTCAAAACCCTTCTCGTCCGCGGCCTCTTCGTAGCCGACAAACTCGAGAAAGAAAGGAATATCGTTGGCGCGGCATTCATCACCGATGCGCTCCACCCAGGCATGCTTGGTGTCGTTGATGTTTGTGGGATCGAACGGAGTGTAGTAGAGCAGAATCTTCACACAATCGGCGCCTGCTTCTTTCAAGCGGCGCACCGACCAGAGATCGAGCAGATCGGGAATGCGACCGGGACCCGTCTTGTCGTAACCCGTCTTCTCGTAAGCCAGGAGCAAGCCCGCGTTCTTGGCGCGTCGCTTGGAAGCGGGCAGACCCCACTCCGGGTCGAGCAGAATTGCGCTGGCATGGGGAGTAAGAACCTGGGTTACGAGCGACTTGAATTCCTCCATCATGGAGTCGGTGACGGTGCCGCCCTTTTCCTTGGCCAGCGACTTTTGCAGCGAGCCGCGCTGGTCCATCGCGGCCGCCGCGATGACACCGCGATCGGTCGATACCCTTCGCAGCCCCGCGAGTTTTCCAGGCGTAAGTCTCATAAACCACCCTCCTAGCAATGGAGCGTGAACACAAAGTCCATTGCAACGCGCGTGCGTGTCTCATTGTAATATGTTTCCGCCGCGGAGACGATGCGGGGCAAGAACCCGCGCTTCCACCCGAGCTACTGTCGCAGGGTTAATACTCCTAAGATCGCTTGCTGCTTGGCGATCAACGCCTGCACTCCATCGCGCGCCGTGGCCAGCATCTTTTCCAGTTGTTGCTCGTCGAAGACCTGGCGCTCGGCTGTGGCCTGGACCTCCACCAATTTGCGGCCCGCGGTCATCACGAAATTCAGATCCACATCCGCCCGTGAATCCTCCTCGTAGGAAAGGTCAAGCAGAATCTCACCGTCCACCATGCCTACACTCACTGCGGCGATAAAATCTCGCAGAGGTACAGTGCTCAGGGTCCCCGCCGCCACTAATTTTTCAAGCGCCAATCCCAAAGCAACGAAGCCTCCGGTGATCGCCGCGGTGCGCGTTCCTCCATCGGCCTGGATGGCGTCACAATCGATCCACACCGTGCGCTCGCCCAGGTGCTCCAGGTCCGTGACCGCCCTGAGCGCGCGTCCAATCAGGCGTTGGATCTCGTGCGTGCGCCCGCTCGGGCGACCTTTGCTAACCTCGCGCGGGGTGCGGGTCAGAGTCGACCGGGGGAGCATGCTGTACTCCGCCGTAATCCAGCCCTTGCCGGTGTTGCGCATGAACTGAGGCACGGTGTCTTCAAGCGAAGCGGTGCAAATCACGCGCGTGTTCCCGAGTTCGATCAGCACCGAACCTTCGGCTGTGCTGATGAAGTCCGGGACGATATTGACCGGCCGCATCTGCTCGGGAGCGCGATTATCTGAGCGATAAGGCATGGGCACTCGTTGCCACACTCGGTCGGAGCCGGGGAGAGTCCTCCTGCGCAGGCCGGTGCTAGGTGGTCCTAGCCAGCATCTGGCCGCCGGCTGCCCCGTGAGGAGCATACATCGCAGGCGAACGAAAGACTATCCAGGCTTGGCCGACTGGCCCTTGCGGCACAGCATGCTAAGGGTAGCTGGTCGCACGGAAGCCGCCATTGTATATCCTCTCCCCGAAGGGGTTAGGTTGCAGGGCAGTTTTCGGTAAAACCACTCGAAATGCGCCAGAAAATAATATTTTTCTTTAGTAGTATCTTTAGATATACTTAAAGATAGTATTTAAGCTATATCGTGGAGGAAGACGATGTATCGTGGATGTTCAAGTTGGTGGTCGGCGCAGAGTTGGGCTCCCCTCGGAGCTGCATTTTTCCCATGGATCGGTGGTCGCTGGGGTCGCTGGAGTCGGTTCTTCGGTCCGGGTGAGGTTCGACTTGCGTTACTCTCCCTTCTCGAGCAGGGTCCGAAGCACGGTTACGAGCTGATGAAGGACCTCGAAGCGCGCTCCGGGGGGATCTATCGAGCCAGCGCGGGAGCGATCTATCCCGCTCTCCAGCAGCTCGAAGATGAGGGGTTGGTGACCTCGGAGCAAAGCGACGGCAAACGCACCTATCGTTTGACGGAAGCTGGCAAGCAGGAACTCGAGCGCGAGGCGGAGGCGGTCCGGCGGATCTGGCAGCGCGCGGAACAATGGGAAGGCTGGGGACCATGGATCGGGCCGGAAGCCGCAGAAGTGGCGCGGCCGGCAGCGGAGCTGCTGAAGGCTGCGCTGCGCGCTGTCACCCGCGGATCTCACGATTCCGCTCGTATCGCAAGAATCCGGGAGATCTTGGAGCGCGCCCGCGGGGAACTTGAAAGTTTGGATAACCCAAAGTCGGCGTAACCGAGCCTCAGGGTTCCGTTGCTAACTGGGTTACGAGCTGGTCTACGCGAGACACGTCGTAGAAGGAAGTCAGATCAACATGGCCGGCAAGGGTGTCGCGTTCCTTCCCGTCAACCAAAACCTTGACCCGGGTAACGGCGGGGATGTTGGCGGAGAGAGTCGCAAGCAGTGAGGCAAGGGTGAGTTCTTCGACCAGGACTCCGGAGCGGTGGCCGTTCGCAAAGGCGGCGTTGAGATCAATCACGGCCAGCCCAGGATCGGCCAGATAAACCCCCCGAATCTCCGATCCTGTTCCTGGGACGTGAGGGGAAGATTTGCCAAGGTAGATATCGACGAGAGCTCGCAAGAGTTCCTGCGCACGTTCCTGACGGCCACTCGGCAGTGGAATGCGCGCCGCCTGCGGGAGCAACCTGCCACCCTCGTCGTTAGCAACGTAGAGCGTGACTTGCTCGCTCGGACCGGCAGCGGGGGGAGCCACGGGCTGACTGTTCGTGGCGCTAGCTTCGGTTCGTTCCACTCGCCCGCGTATTCTCCAAGCATACACGCCCATTCCCAAAGTCGTGGCCAACAGCACAACGACCGCAATGAGCAGGTGGCGGGGAATCATTTGCGTTGAGCCTCCAGCTTCTCGCGTAGGTCGGCGACTCCAGAAGCCACCGCCTCTGCGAGTCCTTGCTGATATTCCGGAGAACTGAGTTGGGAAACGTCCTCGTTGTTCGGGCCAACCTCGATGGCCAGGGCGGCGGTCACAACATTGTTCAGGGGGCGCAGAGGCGCGATCAGAGTGTGCACCAGAACCTGTTGATTCGCGAGTTCCCCCGCCACACTGGCCGCGGCCATTTGGCTGAGCTCTTCAAAGGAACTCTGCGCCGTCTCCCAATCGAGGAACCAACCTTGGTTTTCACCCCCACTCGGCAACAAGGCGGTGTAGAGGCGTACGCCTTTGCCCTCCGAGGTGGCATGAAGCACGATATAGATGGCCGCCCCGGAGGCATTTGTCATCGCCGCGCGCTGATCCAGGCTCAGGGTAAGATCACCGTCCCGTACCAGCCATGCGCTTAACCCGTGGGTAGTAAACACTTGGCGCAGACGCCGCGCAAAGGCGAGCGTGACGTCTTTTTCCTGGAGCTGGTCGGTTAAAACGGCTCCGCTTTCGTCTCCCCCATGAGCCGGGTCGATCACCGCAAATATATGCTGGCCTCCTGGGACGCCCGCCTCGGTCGGGGCGACGACTGGGGGAGCCGGGGCCGGGCGGGCAGCGGGCACGGGAGGTTGCGCGGGAGGTTGTGCGGGAGGGTTCGGCATCGGCGGCGCGGCGGCGGGTGTGATGGTGATCGTACGGCCGTCGTTGCTAAAGCTTGCCAAGGCCGGAACCACGGTCGCAACCAGCAATTGGGCGATGCCATTGCTCTCCTCGAAGGTGGCGGATGGGATGGACTTGCTGTCAAAGGTGAGAGTCTGGGATCCGGGTGCTACGACTGGATCGTGCGTGAACACCATCTGCAACCTTCCCGGCTCCGTGGCAATCATGGGGTTCACCGGGCTGGTAAAGTTCATCACCAATTTTGGAGGCACGGTTTTCTCCACCGAGGCGGTGAAATGGATGGCAACCTCACCCACGAAAAGCCGGCGTCCGCTCAGGTTGAGTGTAATCGAGCCTCCCAGGATACGCGGCAGCAACGTGCTTAGGCCTGCAAGAGGGACCAAGCCGCGACTGTTTTCCAGTAAAAAATCTGCCGGTAAATTAAGATCGCCGCCTCCCACGCGGGCGCGCATCCGCCCCGCCACAAAATCCGCTTCCAGGTCGTTATAGTGAAACGTCCAATGATCTCCGCTCGCCTTGGCGCTGACCGTGCCCAGAGGCTCGAGAAGCTCAAGCAGGCCGGTGTAGTCGACCCGATTGCGTTCGACGACCGCGACCGAATAATTCGCAGCCCTGGAATAGACAGAGAGCTGCCTTTCCTCGGAAGAACCGGAGAGGGCCAGCACCGCAGCCAACGCGATGAGCCAGCCGAGAACAAGCGAGGGCGGAAATGAATGCGGCAGCCTGGATTCTCCTTCTCCCCCTATGCTCTCATCCGGAGCGGTACTTGCGGCGGCACTATTCGAGCGCATAGATGGTCAGGCCACTCAGCAACTTGGGATAAAAGTCGGTCGATTTCTGGGGCAGAACCTCACCCGCGAAGGCAAGGTCGCGCACTTGGCTCATGCGGACCGGATTCATCAGGAATGCCACCTGGGCGCCACCGCCGCGCACCCGCCCGAGTGCTTCGCCCAGGTCGCGAACATAGCGGATGTTCCGCTGCTCGCGAATCGCCTCCTTCGAGATTCCGAGCGCACCTTCCAGCACGCACTGGTGGAGTTGAACCACGTCGAGCTCCTGCTGCTGGAACGATAGCCCGTTGAAAAGGGTCGATCCCAAGGCTCGCGGCCGATCAAGAAGCATCACCCGCTCAGGCGTAACCGCCAACAAGGCACACCCCGCGCGCCCCGCCTCGCGGAGAATGGCCGCGGCTCGCTCTGCACCGATCGAGGTATCCACTTCTTCCACGCTGAAATATTGCCGCGCCCGATCGTCGAACGTCTCGGCAGAAAAGGACGGCAACCCCTCGACAACCCGGTGGGTGGGCAGGATCACGAGACCCGGGCCATCCATGTTGATGAACGTCATCATGACCATTTCGTACCTAGCCGCCGCGGAGCCAGGGGAGGGAACTGTACCTGCGGCGAGATGCTCGTGCCCGGCTCCCGGCGCGGCTGGCGATACCCCCAAGGCCCGCCGCTCGTTGCGATAATTAAGAGCGGTTTCGTAGCGATGGTGTCCGTCCGCAATAATAAGCTTCTTGCTGCTCATACCCGCGCGGATACGATCGATCACTCGGGAATCAGAAATCTTCCAGAGTCGGTGTTGGACCCCATCTTCGTCGCCGATGGAAATGTCCGGCCCGGTTCGCGGCGCTAGTTCGCGGTCGATCTCCTCCTCGGGATCGCTGTAGAGCATGAAGAGCTGTTCGAAGTGGGCGCGGCTCGCCCGCAACAACTCCAGCCGGTCGGCTTTCGGTTTTGTCAGGGTCTGTTCGTGACGAAAAACCACCTTGGCCGTGTAGTCCTCGATTCTTCCGAGCGCCACCAATCCCCGCCTTTCGAGAGCTTCCTGATCCAGGCCCCTGAAGTTCTCGACATAAGCATAGACCGAGGGTTCGGCGTCTTGGCGAAAGATGCCTTGCTCCCGCCACTCGCGAAAATACTCCGCCGCCCGGGTATAGACGTTCTCCTCCGGACGGTCTGTCGGTCCCGGTTTGCCGAGAATGATTCTCACCAGGTTGTAGGGGCTGCTGGCGTAATAGCGCTCCTGCATTTCCGGGCTGATCTTGTCATAGGGCTGGGTGAGCACGCGCGACAGGTCCACCCGATGGGGGTCATAGCGCCATGCTCGGAATGGGGCGATTACAGCCATGGCTGGAACCCGGCATTGTACTAAAGAGCCGGCCGGCCCGCCGCCCGCGAACCTGGGGATCAAGCTGCCTGCGGGCGGGAAGTCCTCTGGGCGAGCCGAAAATGACCAACGGCCACGCCGTCGAGGCGGCTGATTGCAAGGGGTTTTGGGAGCATGCCAGAAAAGTGATAGAGAAGAAAACCTCTACTCCCGAGCGGCCATCGAAGCGGACGGGCAAGATAAAAAATGCTGGTTTCACCGCTTCAGAGCTATGGTACCATCAGCCCTAGCAAGGTTATCACGGCCCGCGGTCCAGGGCGCGGGTCAGGCCGTTCCCTGCTGCCGAACCTTACCTAGCCCTCCTTCGACGAAGAGAGCAATTATGGGTTCCGCACGAGCCAAGTTGGTGGGTAGCCTGGTCGCAACGCTTGCGGCAGCTGGCTGGCTCTTTCTGTCTGCCCCTGCCCGGGCGCAGGTCGACGTCGACGACGTTCATGTAGCTCCGCGGGTTGAGTCGCCCAAAGCTGATCCTGGCGCTAGCGTCGATCCGTCGCTCAAGACCCATACCAAACCGATGAAAGTCGACGTGAGTCTGGTGCTGGTGCCGGTCACGATCACGGATCCGATGAACCGACTCGTTACCGGCCTCGACAAGGAGAATTTTGAGGTATTCGAGAACAAGGAGCAACAAGAAGTGCGCACGTTCTCGAGCGAAGATGCTCCGGTTTCGATCGGCGTAATCTTCGACATGAGTGGCAGCATGAGCAGCAAGATCGAGCGTGCCCGCGAGGCCGTCATCGAGTTCTTCAAGACGGCAAATCCGCAGGATGAGTTCTTCCTCATCACCTTCGCCGACAAACCGGAGGAAGTCTCCGATTTTACTGCTTCCGTCGACGACATTCAGAGCAAGTTGGTCTATACCGTGCCCCAAGGACGGACTGCTCTGCTCGATGCCATTTACCTCGGGATCAGCAAAATGCGTCAGGCAAAATACCAGAAAAAAGCGCTGCTCATCATCTCCGACGGGGGCGACAATCACAGCCGCTACACCGAGGGTGAGATCAAGTCCATGGTGAAGGAAGCCGACGCCTTGATCTATGCCATCGGCATCTACGATCACTACTTTCCTACTCCGGAAGAGCGCCTGGGCCCCGAATTGCTGAGCGAAATCACGGAAGTCACCGGCGGTCGGGCCTTTACCATTGATAATCCCAATGACTTGGCGGACGTGGCTACGAAAATTGGAATCGAGCTGCGCAAC
>Ga0187783_10001338_pt1 | contig 18097 bp, 17 predicted proteins | sample 1015_SJ02_MP02_2_FD_132471 | JGI IMG/M metagenome (GOLD analysis project Ga0187783, IMG submission 132471) | Tropical peat soil microbial communities from peatlands in Department of Meta, Colombia - 1015_SJ02_MP02_20_MG | ecosystem: Environmental > Terrestrial > Soil > Wetlands > Peat | place...
CGAAGGTCTGCGCCTGGTCGCCGAGGGACACCCGGAGACGTTAAACGCCCGCGGACTGCGAGTCAGACTGGCGGCAGCCAGCATTGCGGGATGAAACGGGAAAGAATCCCCCGGCTTTAGCCGCGGGGAGTGTCAATTCTGCGCCGAAGGCCGATTTGCACTGCGAACGTACCTACGCCTCCCGCAGCGCCGTGAATCAAGATTTTTTGTCCCGGCGCAATGTGTCCCTTGTCGCGAAGACCCTGCAATGCGGTGATGGCCGCGACAGGTACGGAAGCCGCTTGCTCAAACGTCAGGTTCTCCGGCTTCATGGCGAATCTCGACTCCGCAGCACAGGCATAGTCGGCAAAGGACCCACGGCACGAGCCAAACACCTCGTCGCCTGGTTTGAACCGGGTTACGTTCCTGCCGACCGCTTCGACCTTGCCGGCGACATCAATGCCGAGGCGCGTGTCCTTTGGCTTGCGAAGCCCGGTCATCATCCGCAGGATGTAAGGCTGGCCCTTCATCGTCAGGTCCAGGGGATTGAGGGCAGCCGCGCGAACTCTGATCAAAATTTCGTGGTCCAGGGGCACCGGCTTCTCCACGTCCTTTATTTGGACGACATCCGGAGGTCCGTACCTAGGGTAGACGGCGGCTTTCATTGCGCACGATCCTTGCCTGATCAAGCCAACCCTCAACCCCACTCAACCGCCGACATGGGCGGCGGTGAGCGATCGGGGCCGGGCCGCGCCTCTAAGGCATACAGGGTTATCCTCCTGCTACATTCGGCGACGCCACCTCGGCCAGCGTGCGCAAGTCCGGAACTTGCAGGTCGGGCGTGCCCTGGGTAGGACGCGTGGCGCCAAATCCCCGCCGGTACACCAGAACCGTCGCCAGCCCCAGCGACTTCGCGGGAAGCACGTCGTGATAAACGCTCTGCCCCGCATGCAGCACGCGTTCTGCTGAGATTCCAAATCTCTCGAGCGCCAGGTGAAACAGAGCCAACGACGGCTTGTAAGCTTGCGCCTGCTCCGCCGTGATCACCTGGTCAAATTTGATCTTCAAGTGCCGCGCCGAGGCAGCGAACAGATCGTCATCGACATTCGAGATGATGCCCAACTTGAATCTCGTCTTTAGCTTTTCGAGTGCGGCTACCGTGTCGGGAAACGGCTGCCACTCTTTCATCGATTCCGCCAAAGACTCTTCCTCCGCCCGAGCCACGGCAAACCCCAGGCGCCTGCCGAATCCGCGCGCCACTTCGGCCAGTACTTCGCGATAGCGACGATACGGTTTTTGCGCCTCCGGCTCCAGTTTCCCGTAAATCTCAAGAATCTGTGCGTCGCCGAGATTCTGCCCATGCCGCCGCAGGATCGGCCGCAGTGCACCGAGCAGCCCGCTTTCCCAGTCGATCAGCGTGCCATAACAGTCGAAGGAAATGGCTTCGAATCGATCGAAGGAGAAGGATTGCCGATTTTCCCCAATCCTGCGCCCATCCGATTGCTTGTCCGGCTTTCCCTCTCGAGCCACCACCGCTCTTCTCGTTTGCTCCTCAGCCGAGTTTCGCGCCATTGGGAACTCTCCTTTCCGGCTGCAGCAAAACCACCTCTCCTGTGGGCAGATAGAACCCGGTGGTCAGCACTTCGGAATGGAAATTCGCGATTTGCTTCGGCGGGAAATTCACCACACCCACAATTTGCCTTCCGAGCAAGTCTTCCTTGCGGTACAGGTGCTTGAGCTGCGCGCTCGAACGTTTCACTCCCAGCTCGCCAAAGTCAATCTTGAGCTTGTACGCCGGCTTGCGGGCTTCGGGGAAATCTTCCACCTCAACGATGGTTCCAGCCCGCAGCTCCACTTTCTCAAAATCCTTCCAGGTAATCTGCTCCACAGAGTCTCCTTCGGGGCCGCCCCTACATTCCCACGACTTCGATCGCGTGTCCATCGAGATCAGGGATCATGGTACCGAATAGTCAGGTCCGATGTTGAACGCGAGGCTGGCGAGTGCATGGTCGTGGCTCCTTTCCTTTGAGCAACCTCATGGAATTCGATGATCTTCTCCTCGCTGTCACTCCCCCAAGCAGATCAACCCAGAAGGTTCACCGCCAAAGCTTGTGATCCTTTCGATCAATAGGAATAGCGCGAAAGTTACAGTTACTTTCCGCGGTTCTGTGTGACCAAAGATTTTCGAGATCGCCCAAGAAAACTGACGGACAATGAGTGTCCCAGGATTGCCCAGGTGCCTTTTCTCGAGGATCGCAGCGGGTGAAATTCTCAGCCAGGCCAAAGGCTCAGGAACACATCTGATCCGAACAGACGTGGCCGATGCCATCGGTTGCGACATGACAACAATACGGTTTTTCTCCCCGAATTCACAAAGGAGCAACGAGCAATGAAGTTGATTCGTTTCACAGTTTCACTATTCGCTGTTTCCCTATTCGCGTTGTTGATGCCCATGGCATTCGGCGCAAACGTTCACGCCCTCAAGGGCACGTACGCCTTCTCGGTCACCGGCATCAGCGTTGACAGCCAGGACCAGTCTGATTGCGACGGCTGCGCGGCGAGCGTAGTCACGAAAGTAAAATGGAACGCTGGCTATGGCGAGATATCGTTCGATGGCGCTGGCCATGCGACCTTTACCAAGTTCGTGTCCCTCTCGGGCGCGGGCGGCCCTGCCGGTCATACCTACGGGTATTCGGTGTCTGGGAACGTGGCCAACATCGCTAACGTTCTCGGCTCGCCAGTAGCTATTCAATTAGGCGCTTACAACTCCAGCGGCGTGGCGACCGTTCTGCTCTTCTTGGTCACGAACACAGGGCAGTCATCGTCACCATTGTTGGGCGTAGGAACATTGCAGTAAACAAGGTCACTCCCCCTATCTCACTTTAGGAGCATGACGATGAAGCTAGGCATGGTAGTTTTACTCGCCCTGGTAGGCAGCGCGGTAGCGAAAGATACGCGGCAGTACATCGCAGCGGGCAGCAACATCTGCGTCGCAGTCGATGGTTCGTTTGACAACTACCTCATCACGGCCATGAACAAAGAAGGGCTCGATCTCAAGTATTTCGACGGCAATGACAAGCCGTGCGATACGGCCACGTACACGCTCAAGGGCACGCTCGATGGTGGCGGCGAGAATGAGAAGGGTCATCACGGGCATAACCACAATACCGAATTTACCGCCGCCGTGCGACTCGTCACCGCGGATGGCAGAATCGCATGGAGCGGCACGAGCGGTAAACCGGCCTTAGCTGAGAAGACAGCGGAACAACTGGCCAAGGAAATCAAGCGGAGTGTTCGCTAGTAGGTTGCAACGCGTGCTCGGGCGCAACGGCGCTCGAGCGGCGGGCATCCCCAGGGTCGATGAACGACACAGACTTGCCGCAAACTCACCTTGGTTCCATGCACCAACATGGGTACACCCATCTTCGGGAGTGACCCTGGGTTCGTCAGCTCATGGGGTACGCAGGGATTGAGAGAGGCTTGCCAGATTCTGCGGAAGCACGCGAATGAGGCCCCGGCGCGGGCTATCAATGTCCGCAATGAGAAAGAACGAAATGGATACTGCCAGCGGCAAAACCAGAAACAGAGCCACGCTTCTGCGATGCGCGCCATAGCCGATTAACAGCGCACTAAAAATGGAAATCGCGAGCAACAGGCCCCAGGCGGCAGGAGGCAGCCGGTTCCACCAAGCGGCCTGAGTATACCCCTGCGAATTCAACACATCGTTCATCCCCGATACCGCGAGGCTGAGCGTGGGTGTCGGCTGTTTCCGAGCGGTGGCTTCGACGACCGACCAGAGCTCGGTCTCGAGTTTCGCGGTTTGAGCGTCGATCTCCTCAAGTTTGTGCTCATCGCGAGTTTCATAGAACAGCACACGCTGATCGAGATACTTCTTCAGCAACTCACGCAGGTTGGCGGCGTCGCCGTCGGGAAGCAGATCGGCTCGGACGTACTCCGTACCGATGGCGTTGGCTTCTGCCTCCTCGTAATTCTTGCGTTGATCGTAGCGACTGACGACCATAGAAAAACTGAAGCCAATCAGCAGTCCAAGCAGTGTCAGGGTAGCGGCCAGGACACGGTCAAAATCCTTTTGCTGGTCTTCGCCCAAGGGTCGCAGGCTTCTACGTAGGGCGTCGCCGATGTGGGCCGAAAACCACAATGTGACGAGGGACAACGCGAAAACCAGAAGTGGGAAATCCACGATATGAGTCATATGGAATAGCCAGACCATCCTTTCCGGCAGGGCCAGCGGAACGATTCCCCCTTTTGGTTCGAAAGCGCGATGATGATCGAGGAATCCCTTGCAGACCAGCGCTTGTACCAAGCCCGCACTTAGCGCGGCAGACCCACCTTGGCGATCAGTCCTGAGAGGCGCGGATCCCCTCGAAGGCCATCGAGCTTCGGATCAACGGCCAACAGAGCGATATACCAGGACCTCGCCTCGTACGCTTGATCCAGCGCCGCGAAGGCGCGATCTTTGTTGCCCAGACCGGCGTACACCAGCGCGTAAAAATAGGGGCTGATCCATCTTTGTCTGGCGAATCCATCGAGCTGTGCCAGCATCTCCTGGGCCTGCTGGCGGTTCCCTTGGCGAGCGCTGGCCCAGCCCAGTGAGGCGATGGCCTCGACGAATTGCGGCTCCTGCTTGTGTGCCCGGCTAAAGGCATCGATCGCCTTGTCGAAGTGTCCTTCCTGGGCGTAGCTCCATCCCAGCACGTCTTCGGCGATGGGGACGATGCCATGACCCGGAAAGAGGTTAATCGTAGTTTGTTCTTGCTTGATTGCCTCATCGTAGCGATGCGCGTAATAGTCGGCTTGGGCAAGAAGGTGATTGGCCTCGGCGGACATGGGATCGAGCGTCAAATCCTCGGCGGTCTGGGCGATTCCTTCGTCCGGACGTTTCAGGTCGATAAGACACCACCCATACATGCCGTGAATCTCAGCATCGTTCGGGTCGAGTTCGGTGGCGTGCTGAAATTGTTGCAAGGCCCTGGGCTGATCGTAGTCGAAAAAGTGAGCGGCATAAGCCACCCAGCCCTCCGCATCGCCCAGACTGGGATCGAGCTCAAGCGCTTTGTAGGCCGCGGCCTCGGCCTTGGGCATCACTTCTCGGGGAGGAGCGTACCAATCTTCGACGATGCTGTAGTTGTAGGCAATCCCCGTATAAGCGAGCGCATAGTTGGGATCCAGGGTGACGGCCTGCTGCAAATCGCCGATTCCTTTGGCCAGACTTTCCGGGCTGAACAGTTTGCTGTAGTACAGACCTTTCAGGTACAGGTCGTAGGCAGCGAGATTCTCGGTGGAATGAGCGAGCAAACGTCCTTTCTGTTCGCCAGTCAAACGGAAGCGCAAGGCGTGAACGATCTGCTGGGAGAGATTGTCCTCCAAAGCGAAAATATCGACCATTTTCTCCCGGTAGTGTCCGCCCCAGAGCTCGGTGTCGTCACGGGCATTCACCAGATTCGCATTGACCACGAGGAGGTCACCGATTTTGGCGACTCGTCCTTCGAGAACGCTCGAAACGTTGAGCTCCCGCCCCACTTGCCGCGCATCGACATTGCGGCCTTTGTACCTGTACACCGAATCGGAGGCCATAACCCGCAAATCTTGCAACTGCGAGAGGCTGGCGGTTACGGTGCCGGCAATGCCGTCGCCGAGATATTCCAGGTTAGGGTCTCCGCTGGCATTGGTAAAAGGAATCACGGCAATGGAGCGTACCTCCTCCCCACTACCGGCGGCCGTCAGCTTTTGCCGGAGTCCGGCGAGGTTGAACAGGAAGAGCGAAACCAGCAGGACTGCCACCAACCCCACGATCGCTCCCGCCCACAGCCGACGTCGGCTGGTCGGTGGCGGCGGGATCTGGGGCATTCCCCCGGATTCGCGCTGTCGCTTCAGCCGTTGCAAATCCGCCCGCATCTCGGCGGCAGATTGGTAACGCAGGTTGCGGTCCTTCTCGAGCGCTTTGGTGATGATTTCTTCCAGTTGGGGCGGTAGTTCCGGGTTGAGGCGAAGGGGTGGAATCGGTGCACGCTCGAGAATGGCATGGAAGATCACCGCCGAACTCTCTCCGGGAAAGGGAAACGTCCCCGTCGCCATCTCATAGATCACGGCGCCGAAAGAGAATAGATCCGTACGCGCATCCAATTCCTTGGCCCGGGCCTGTTCGGGTGACATGTAAGAAACAGTTCCCACCGCCATTCCCGGACTGGTCAGTTGCTGCTCGTCACTGGTGCGCGTCTGGGTGTTGCCAGAGGGTGAGGAACCGCCCACGGAGGTTACCTTCGCCAAGCCGAAATCGAGAATTTTGGCACGGCCACGCTTGGTCACGAAGATGTTCGCAGGCTTCATGTCGCGATGAACGATGCCTCCTGCATGTGCGGCATCGAGCCCATCGGCAATTTCGATTGCCAGCGATAGAATTAGTTCGGTTTCGAGCGGACGGCCGGCAATGCGCTGTTTCAGCGTCATCCCTTCCAGAAATTCCATGGCGATGAACGCCTGCCCAGAATGATCGTCGATCTCGTAGATGGTGCAGATGTTTGGGTGATTCAGAGCAGAGGCAGCTTTGGCTTCGCGTTGGAACCGGCTGAGAGCCTGCGGGTCTTTCGCTACATCGTCGGGCAGAAACTTCAGAGCGACAAAGCGGCCGAGCTTGACATCCTCGGCCTTATAAACCACCCCCATGCCCCCGCCGCCGAGCTTCTCGACGATTCGGTAATGCGAAATGGTCTGGCCGATCATGGACGGCATTCAGGATCCAATGTTAGGGTTGTGGGGAAAGCGAAGTCAATGAGTGTCGAGTGTGGGCGTGATCGGTGCGCATTGAGCAGAATGATCCGCCGGTCGGGCCACGGACGCGTGTGGACGAGTTCTCTCGGGCTGTGCTCGGCCCCTGCTCGAAATCACGATCGCTCGACACGATCCATCAACCCTACCGGCCCACGATAAGGCCGTCGATGGCGAGTCTTCTATAATAGTGCGCCGTGTCGACCCGTTCATCCCAACCCGTTGGCTCTCCGCCCACGCGTGGCTTTCGTGGGCAGGCGGAGCAATTCTGGCGAAGAGTAACCAACGGTTTGGAGCTGAACCAGCTGTGGAGTCAATTCCAGGTAGACGCGCGATCAAGCTATCGCCTGTATTCCAAAGATATCGACGCGAGTCGGACGGAAGGGATTTCGAAGCGCCAGCATTGGTGGAACGTCGCCAAGCAATTTTTCTGGGCTATTTTGGAGAAGTTATCCCCGGCACGGCGGGTCCTTCTGCTGGTAGCGCTCGTGCTAATTATCTTGAATCCTGAGCTCTCGTGGACGAGTAAAGAAGGCACGCACATCATCGGTTTCGATCTGCGTTTGTGGGGCGGGCTGCTGATGTTCGTGCTGTTGGTGCTCGAGGTAGCGGACCGGGTGGTGATGAAGCGCGACCTAGAGATTGCGCGCGAGATTCAGATGTGGTTGTTGCCCCTGAATCCTCCGCCGGTACCGGGATTGGAGATTGCCTTCGCCACACGCCCGGCTAATACCATGGCCGGCGATTACTACGACGTCTTTCGCAGGTCGGGGGCGGAGGGTGACAATCAGAATTACTTGCTGGTGGTGGCGGACGTGGCGGGTAAGAGCATTCCGGCGGCGCTGCTGATGGCCACCTTCCAGGCCAGTTTGAAAACGCTCTCTGCCACCCCGATGGGTCTGGGGCGACTGATGGAGCGGATGAATCACTACATGTGCGCCAACAGCCAGAACGGATTGCGGTTTACGACGGCGTTCTTAGCGGAGTACGATCCGGCGGGGCGGACTTTGACCTATATTAATGCCGGACATAACCTCCCGATGCTCCGGCGAGCCTCGGGAGTCATCGAACGACTGGAGGAGGGCGGGCTGCCCTTGGGCATTCAGGACGGCACTTCCTACCGGACAGGAGCGGTCACCCTCGAGACCGCGGACTGGCTGGTAATTTTTACTGACGGGCTGGTGGAGGCGGTGAATAATCGGGATGAGGAATTTGGGGAACCTCGGCTCATCAACATTCTCCAGGGGGACGCCAAGACTTCACCGAGTAAACTTCTGAGCCGGATTATGGTGAACCTCGACTTTTATGTCGGGACCACGCCGCAGCATGACGACATCACTTGCATGCTGGTGAAAGCGACGTAGAGCGCTCCGAACTAGCGGACTCGTGAACCGAAGTGCTGCCGTCAGTCAAGACGTAGGCTGCTGAGCCTCTAGCCGAGCTCTACGTGCTGCCATCGCTGCGGAACTGGATGATTTTTCGCCGGTCGCGTTTGGAAGGCCGGCCCGGCGGTGCCGGGTTGACACTCATCCTGGCCCTACGCTCCTTGATCATCTGAATTCGCAATTCCCGGCTTGATTCTGTCTCGCGGTACAGTGTCTGCGCCACCGACGCCGGGCCGCGTACATCGCTGAGAAGCAAGACTTCCACTTCAAAATCCCCAGCTTCGGTCCTGATCTCTAAGAGGTCGCCAACGCGAATCTCGCGCGCAGGCTTGACGGTTTGCTGGTTGGACTGCACCCTGCCCAGTGCACAGGCGCGCGCCGCCAAGGCCCGCGTCTTGAAAAATCTCGCAGCCCACAGCCACTTGTCCATCCTGAGGCCGGCCATGATTTATCTTAAAATATCGTGGCCCACGTGCCGTTGCCACGGCACCCCGCCGACTATGCCCGAACTACCGGATCTTGCCGCCTACATGCGTGCGCTCGAACCACGGATTGTGGCACAACCAATCGAGCGTATACGTTTGGCTAGTCCCTTTCTGCTCCGCACCGCACAACCCCCTCTTACCGAGCTCGAAGGCGGCAGCGTGTGCCAGCTGCGGCGAATCGGCAAGCGAATCGCGATTGGAGTAGAAGGCGATCTCTGGCTGGTGCTGCACTTGATGATCGCCGGACGGTTGCACTGGCGGCCACCCGGAGCCAAGCTGGCCGGGCGACGGACCCTGGCCGCGTTCGACTTTCCCAATGGCTCTCTCCTGCTCACGGAAGCGGGCGCCAAGCATCGCGCATCACTTTATGTGTTGCGGGGCGAGCAGGAATTGCAGTCCGTGGATCCTGGCGGACTCGATGTCTTCACCTGCACTCTCGACTCGTTTCGTCACTCGCTAGCGGCAGAAAACCATACGCTGAAGAGAGCTCTCACCGACCCGCGGGTTGTCAGCGGCATTGGCAACGCATACTCGGACGAGATCTTGCATGCTGCCCGATTGTCTCCAATCGCGCTAACCCAAAAGCTGGATCGAGAACAATGGGAGCGATTGTTCGCTGCGACCCGCGACACTCTCAAGTACTGGATCGACCGTCTGTGCGCCGAAGCAGAGGGAGCGTTTCCGGAAAAGGTGACCGCATTCCGCAAGGATATGGCGGTTCACGGGCGCTACGGGCAATCCTGCCCGCGGTGCGGCGAAACCATTCAGAGAATTCGCTACGCCGACAATGAAACTAACTATTGCGCTCGCTGTCAAACCGGCGGAAAAGTTCTCGCGGACCGAGGTTTGTCCCGGTTGTTGGGATCGGACTGGCCGCGGACTCTAGATGAGCTCGAAGCTCTCAAGCGGCGCTAGCAATCTGCGGCAGTTCCTGCGCAGGCCCTGGTTATCACCGAATCTCCGACCGGTTTGAATCGAGCGGCGGCGGAGCACGCTTCCTTGGACGGTCCGAGACTTAGGTAACCCGTGCATTAACGATGAATCTTTAGATCTAGTGCAGCACTTGCGACCGCGGGCAGAGCGATCAGGGCAGGCAGTAGACACTTCCCCGAGAACAGGGTGGTCATGCACTTCCTCCCACGGGTCAGATGGGATCGCGTTTGTTCGTCCGCGCCGGGAGTCGCATCCTTGGTTTGCGTCAGGAAAAATTCCTGCGGGACACTTTATGGTTCGACACGAATCAACCCCATCATGCCCCCATCTTCATGTTCTAAAAGATGGCAATGGTACACAAACTCGCCCACCGTATTCGGATCACGAAGATCCATTCGCAGTCGGACCGTGGGATATGACAGAGCCTTGCCATCATAGTAAGGGACATTGACGGTATCGCGAAGAAACGGCTCGTTTACAGGTCTGCCCCGGTACTCAAGCAGCATGAAATGCAGCTGATGAACATGGAAGGCATGCAGTTCGTTGGACCGGTTCTCGATGATCCAATCCTCGACCGTTCCCTGCTTTGCAATGATGTTCGGAACTCCTGATTTGGGATCGAACGGTGCCGGCGTTTGGCCCTCGACGGTGACGTAGAATTCCGTCGCACTGTTGGGGTTGTTTGGCTCGAGAAGCTTCTCGGAGAAGTAGAGCCTTCGCACGCGCACCGGAGCTACGCTTCCCAGCCAGGGCAGCTGGGAGTGAGGAAGTGGCTTGGGCGAGGCGGCGAGTTGCGACCGAGGCTCGGGTGCATCTTTGGAAGCTGCAATCACGGCGATCATGCGGTTGGGATCGTTCTCGCCACCCGCTCCAGTGTCTACAGTTCGGGTGACGAGGAGCCCGGAAACACCCGCGGGAGGCCCCTTCACGATAAATTCCACCCGTGCCCCGGGTGGTATCCCGAGATGGGTTTGCCAGTCCACAAAATCCCCCGGCAGTCCGTTCTGGTTGAGGGGAACTCCGTCCATCGCCACCAGGCCGAGTGGCTGCGCTGTCTGTCCAAAGCGAACTTCCAGGTTCAAGTAAGTGATTCCCGATGCATTCAGCACGCGCCACAGTTGCCGCTCCTCCGGTCTCATTTCGATCAGGGCTGGGGGATAATCGGGATAGGGCACGGGCACAAAATTAATCGAGAGATCCTTCGCCGGCTTGCCGAATCCGGTGCCCGTATTGGCAGCGTCCCCGTCGCGATCAAACAGCATTTTGGGAACCACGGGCTCCGATTTTGAGGGCGGCGCGTTCGGATTCAGCAGGTTCTGATCGCGAATGATCAGAACCCTTTCCGGCAATCCGGCGAGCGCTTGATCTGCGCGCTCGATCCCCTCGACGATGATAGCGCCCGATGCGCCTCCGAGCACTTGCTCTTTGGTGAAACCATGGATGTGCGGATGATACCAATACAATCCCGGCGGCTGGTTTTCCGGGATGCGAAATCGATACTCGAAGGGCGGATTGCCGGGCTGAATCGATGTCTTGAGGACGTCGTCTTGATGGCAGAGCGGAGGAATGATCAAACCATGGAAATGAAGATTGGTGGATGTCGGATCCATCACGCCGCTGGTGCACGGATTTTCATTCTTTCCCGTGTCCCCATGCATGTGTTGGTCGCCGCTGGGGCCTGCCCCAGACTGAAGATCCGTCAAATCATTCTTCACACTCAGGATGACCAGCTCGCCCGGATTCACGCGAAGAGTGGGTGCCTCTCTGCCGTTCCCATCCATGTAGCAATAACGAGTGGATCCGTTGCTCTGTTTTGCGTCTCGGACGGTCAATTCAACGTTCAGTACACCGTTGCGGCTGCGCAGATCTTCCGGCTCGGTGACCGTGCTACCTGGCATGGGGCGGGGGCAAGGTTCGGGCACACTCTGCGCGTCCAAGGCTCCACACAATGGGGGGAGACAGAGGCCAGCGAGCAGGATCAGGCGGAGGTTCTTCGACATCAGAGCGGTTTCCTAGCGTCGCACGCATTCCAGCTTCGAGCGCAGGGAGTCCCTTTACTTTAGCACTTTCCTGGAATTCGATACGTAATTGACGAAACTGGGTATGCGTATGCGCTGCCGGGAAACGTGTGCCTGGTGTTGCTAAACAGCAAGCGATTGCTTTCCGCGCTGACGCGGTGTTACGGTGTGCGCATGGCACGTAACGATCTGCGCACGCTCCGCACCCCCGCACATCCTTGCTACAACTAAGCTGCCCGAATCGCGCTCAAGACGCGCCTACGAACTGCTCGCTGCCGTCTCACTGGCCGACGATCTCCTAACGCAATCTCCAGCGGCCGCTCTGGGCAATAGGGGGCAGGCAAACCGCCAAGCGGGGGCCGGAGTATTTCCGCAAGATAGCGGCAAAAAAAAATAGAGGCAGGCGTCAATCTAAGTAACACAAAATAAACTACATTAGTGCATATTGCTATATATGCTTCGACGTTGCAGTTTGCTGTACCAATAAATGCAATCGAATAGTTGCATATATAGCGTCTAGCGTTTAACTGTATTCTCTTCTCATATCTCTTCTCATAAAGGAGGACAGCTAGAGCATGCCACAAAACAGCGAAGCGTCGGCAGTTGATGCGGCGATCTCTCCCCGCGAACAGAAGGAGATCATCGGCATCTACGAAAAGCTTCGCGAAGCGGAAGCGAAGCTAATCGGGCCGGATGGAAAGACCGAAATCCTGCCCAACAATCTTTACTCGTTCCTGCTTCGGCTATTGGCCGATCTACGGGCTGGTCACTCTGTAACCATCCTGCAAAGCAGGCACGAACTAACCACTGTAGAAGCAAGCAAGATTCTGGGAATGTCCCGGCAATTTCTGATCAAGTTGCTGGAGAAAGGAGAGATTCCCTTTCGTTTGGTCGGCACACATCGGCGCTTGTACGTGCGCGATGTAATCGCCTACAGGATGAAGCGGGATTTGATGCGTCGTGAAACCCTAGATGATCTAGCAAAACGGGAGATGGCAAAAGGGGATTACGACAAAGTCCCAGATGATTTTCACGCAGGAAAATGAGTATTCCGCCGTGCTCGATGCTTGCGTTCTTGTGCCGGTCGCACTTTGCGACACGTTATTAAGACTGGCAGAGGAACCGGCAATGTATCGCCCTTTGTGGAGCGAACAGATTATGGCGGAAATGGCAAGGGCGTTGGAAACGAAACTCCATCGTACTGCTCAGGAGATTTCGTACAGAAAGCAACAGATGAACGCGGCGTTCCCAGAAGCGATGGTGACCGTTCCATCGGAATTGCTCAGATCAGTCGAATGTTTACCCGACGAGAGCGATAGGCACGTGTTGGCTGCGGCAATCATGGCGCGAGCCAACGTTATAGTCACACAAAACACAAAGCACTTTCCAAAAGCTCACCTTGAAAGGTGGGGCGTGCTGTGTCAGACAGCGGATGATTTCATGATTCACCAGTACCTGTGCCAGCAGTTCGTCTTAGACAAACTCGATGACCAAGGAGCCGGAATCTCACAGGATAGAAAATACGTGATTAACAGCTTACGGAACTTGGTCCCAGAATTTGTCAACCTCTTGGAGGAGCAACAACGATGAAGATATTTACCTAGCTCGCGTCCCACCATTTCACCGTGAGCCTAGCCATAACAACAAAGGCCCCGTTCGCTACTTCCTTGGCCGGATCGCGATACGGGACCTGGTGATTCTCTGCTTTTTGCCCGACCCGAAGGGCGACTGCTTGGCAGCAGGAACGGGGTCCGATCCCCCCGCCCTCCGTGATTTTAGCCCAGTTTGCCCCAAAGGAGGGTCATACTTTGTGGCTGTATCTCGAGCAGTTAGGAAAGAAATCTACGACCGTGCAGGATGAAACAGGGAATCGTGACCTTGTATGCTGGGGGGAAGCGCTCGGAGTGCGCTTCGAAGCCGCAAGCTCCCCGCGGAGGTCGGCAGAAAGGGTCACCCCTCGAGCGCTCACAGAATGGCAACAGTGAGGCCTGGCCGGCCGCAACCAGGTGGTTGAAACGAAGAATCGTCTTTTCCTCAAGAAGGACGCGATGAATCTGCATCTTGCATTGCTTATCTCTTCTATGGTGCTCGCCGCCCCGCAGCTCTCCCATGAGGGTCATCACCACGACGAACTGACCGACCAGCAGCTGGGCACCGTGCATTTTCCCGTGTCCTGCGTGCCATCGGTGCAGAACGACTTCGACCGCGGAATCGCGCTGCTGCACTCCTTTGCCTTTGAAACGGCCGAGCAGGCATTCCGCCAGGTACTCGCAGAAGATCCTCACTGTGCCATGGCACACTGGGGTATCGCCAAAAGTATGTGGCGTTGGTCGTTCGATAAGCCCCATCTTGAGAAAGGGGCGGAGGAAGTCAAGGCAGGCGAGAGGCTGCATCCGCCTACTGGGCGGGAGCGTGGCTACTTGACGGCTCTCGGCCAGTTCTTCGCTCATCCCAAGGACGACCAATACCAACGCGGGGAGGCCTTCAACCGGGCGATGGAGCAGCTAATCCACGAAAACCCCGAGGACCATGAGGCTGAGATTTTTTATGCCTGGTCTCTGATCGACACCGATGACGATACACACGCCAACCGCAAAAAAGCCGCAGCGATCCTAGAAAAGTTGTTTATCTTAGAACCCAATCATCCCGGGGTCACGCACTATCTGATTCATGCCTATGACACTCCCGGAATGGCCGAGCTGGGATTGCCCGCTGCGCGCCGCTACGCCAAGATCGCTCCCGCTGCTCCGCACGCATTGCACATGCCGTCGCACATTTTTGCACGCTTGGGGCTGTGGCAAGAAGACATTGATTCCAACTTGGCGTCGATCGCTGCCAGCCGCAACGCCTCGGTGACCCACATGGGGGACGAAGGGCATCAGTACCACGCCATGGAGTACTTAGTGTACGCATACCTGCAGTCGGGGCGCGAGAACGAAGCTGCGCAAGTAATTGCCGAAGTACAAACGTTGCCGAAGATGAAAAATATGTATGACACGGACTCCGATCCGAACGTATCGGCTCAGGTCGAATACTCCGCCAGTTATGTGACGGAGCTACACCGATGGAAAGATGCGGTAGCGTTGCCCATGCTAACGGCGGACGACGATGGGGATAGCTCCCTTACCTACAAGGCGCGCGCCATTGCGGCCGCTCGCCTGGGCGATTTGCAAACGGCCAAGTTGAATTTGCGAGCCCTCGATGATTTGCACGCGAAGCTTCTCAAGAAAAAGGTTCGGGGGCCTGCGAACGCGGTCGACCAGGACCACCGTGCCATACTTGCTTGGATCGACCATGCCGAGAGCAAGAATGATGAAGCCCTGGAACTACTGCAAGAGCTTGCCCGGAACGACGGAGGCTTATTCGCCACCGACGGCGACATTCCTGCCCATGAGATGATGGGCGACATGTTACTCGACATGAATCGTCCAGAGCAGGCGTTGCTCGAGTACGAATCCGAACTGAAGGTAAGTCCCAACCGCTTCAACTCTCTCTACGGCGCGGGGCACGCCGCCGAGGTGGGCAACCACCCTGCTAAGGCCGCTGCCTATTATCGGCAACTTTTGACGGTGTGCGCTGGAGGCTCCTCCAGTCGCTTCGAGCTCGCCCATGCACAGGAGTTCCTGTCTACTGTTGCCCAACAATGAGAGTCGACCATGACGAAGGACCCTGGTTGCACCATTAAGAGCGAAAACGCGAGTCTTATTTCCCGGTCGGAGCCGTGACAACCAGTTCCTTCCCGTTCGCTTTGTAGACGACCCCATCTTTCATCACGAAGACGACTCGTTCCAGCTCGGTGATGTCTTGCAGTGGGTTCCCTGAAACCGCGACGATGTCGGCAAATTTGCCCGGCTCAAGGGAGCCAATATCCTTTGCATCGCCGATAAGGTCGGCCGCATTGACCGTGGTCGCTGCCAGAGCGTCCATCGGCGCCATGCCAAGGCGGACCATCTCAGTGATTTCTTTCGCCGGCGTGAGACCTCCTCGAAAGTTGCCCATGGAATCAGTGCCCATTGCGATCTTGACCCCGGCTCGATACGCATTGGTGAACATGGCCTGAATGACAGGCGTGATGACTTGGATCTTCGTCACGATGTGGGGCGGTAGTTGTTCCGGGTGCTCTTTCGCAGTTTGCAAAAGCGAATAGGCCACGAAAACGGTGGGGACAAGATACGTTCCATGCTCCTTCATCAGAGCCAAGGACCCAGAGTCGGCATAGGTGCCATGCTCAATGGAATCAATACCGAGACGGACGCAGTTGTCAATTGCGGCCTTTCCGTGGGCGTGCGCCGCAACCTTCATTCCAAGAGAATGCGCACTTTCGATCACGGACCTAATCTCATCATTCGTCATCAATTGCAGTTTGGGGTCATCACCTACGGAACCGACTCCACCGCTAGGCACGATCTTGATCAAATCGGTGCCGCTACGGCGATGCTCACGCACTGCCTTGCGGGCGTCATCAGGATTGTCAACGATCGACTTGCTCCACTCGGGACTGGAAATCCCTTCCGCTACCCCGTTGGCGCTATCGGAATGCCCGCCGGTCGGTCCAATGATTTGCCCGGCCGCCCACATTCGGGGGCCAATCACGAGGTTGCGCTCAATCGCGCGCTTCAGCGCGATATCTACCGTATCTCGCGCTCCGACATCGCGAACACTCGTGAAACCGTTCAGCAACGTAGTTCTCGCGTTTGCTGTCGCGTAGAAAGCAGAGTCGGCGGCGGTATCTGTGACGAGGTCGGTAAAATAGCTGCCGCTTCCCAAATGAAGCGTGAGGTGTTTGTGACAGTCGATGAGGCCCGGCAACACGGTAGCGCTGGACAAGTCAATGATGTCGGCGTTCTGGGGTGACACGAAACCATCTTGCACGGCACGGATGCGACCAGCCTGGACCTCAACGGAGACCTGCTCACGAACCTGCCTGTGCGCCGTGTCAATCAGTCGGCCGGCATGGATGACGACGAGCTTGTCTTGGGAAAAGGCCAGAGCACTCCACAGACCGAGCAACAGAAAAATGCGAAGCGGTCTTCGCCCTGAGGAATGCTTCACGATAGCGCCTCCAATAACCTATCGATGTCTTTCATGTCATTGAACACGGAGGGGGAGATACGAATATAAGAGCGGGAGACTCTAGCATTCACGCCGGCTTTCTCGAGCCTGCCGACGATTGCCTTGTAATCCCTGGCGGCAAAGCTGACCAGCGCCGAGGTCGAATCGGGCGGAGTGAGAGGCTCGAATCCAAGACGAGGCATTTCCTCATGAAGCCGCTTGAGCATGGGCTGGCGGTAGGCGTGAATATTCTCCACGCCGATCCTGCGGATATAGGGCAGCGATTCCGCGAGCACATGAGCGGTGCCAATGGCATGCGTGCCCACTTCGAAATGACCGGAAGCATCTCTCTCGAGATCCCAGGTGTAGACCGCCGGGTTCGGCGAATCACCGGGAAGAAAATGCGATTCCAAAGTTTTGGCTTCGAAATAGCCGTATTGCGTCCGGCGGAGTATTCTGTCGAGCAACGCTTCCTTGACGAAAAGGAAGCCAAGCCCAAAATCAGCCATGAGCCACTTGAAGCTCGAACAGGCACAGAAATCCACATCACTTTCGCGAACGTCGATGGGAGTGCTCCCCGCGGCCTGCGCTATATCGGCGTACACGTAGGCGCCATGGGCGTGAGCAAGATCACAAACTGCTTTCAGATCGTGCTGAAAGCCGTTATGCATGGCAACGAGGGATATTTCAATCAGCTTGGTTTTTTTGTCTACCACGCGTTCGAGATCGCCCAATTCAATTCGCCAATTGCGAGGTTTGACGATACGAAGATCGAGACCAAAGCGTTGCTCGAGGGCCTGGAGATGTAAAATGGCACCTTCAAAATGCAACGCGTCCGTGACGACGTTGTCGGTCTTGTAATCGAGACCCAAGCCGTTCACGACAAGGTTTTCACCCGCGCTGGTGCTCGTAACATAGCTGATTTCTGCTTCTTTGGCGTTGATCAGTGCAGCGAACTCAACTTTGACGTTGATCAGTTTCTTGGGCTGGGAGACCACTTGCGGCTGAGAGCGAAAGTCGGCCCATTCGCGCAGCGCCGCCGCGGCCACCAGCGGCATCGGATGTGTGTAGGCGGAATTGATGTAGGTAACGCCCGCCGGCATCGCAAAATCGCTTTTGGTGGGGAGCGAGACAGATCCCGCTGCCGACATGGCCTGACCTTGGCCAAGAAGACCCGGTGGCGATGCTATTCGAATCGCAGCCATACCACCTAAACCAGCCAGGAGCTCACGGCGACTTATGGCCATATATGTTCCTCGCTAACAACTTGTAAAGGCGGACAAGATCGCGTACATGACACTTCTCATCGGGAATTCCGGCGATCCGCGACCACGGAGAGCCCGTCACTGCCTGTCGGTTCGACATTTTCATGTGGATTCGCGCCGAAAGCGAGGGCCGAATGCCGACGAATCAGGCGCCACGGTGTTTGTGCCATCGCGCAATTCGCTCTGCAAGTCTC
>Ga0187783_10001339_pt1 | contig 18097 bp, 19 predicted proteins | sample 1015_SJ02_MP02_2_FD_132471 | JGI IMG/M metagenome (GOLD analysis project Ga0187783, IMG submission 132471) | Tropical peat soil microbial communities from peatlands in Department of Meta, Colombia - 1015_SJ02_MP02_20_MG | ecosystem: Environmental > Terrestrial > Soil > Wetlands > Peat | place...
AATGATTCGGCGAATGTCCTTCGGGAACGTACCCGCCGATATGCTGGTGGGCGCAGTCGAAAAGCTGCTGGCAAAGATGAACGAGACCGATCTCGCCGCCTTCTTTGACCGCGAGCTTTCAACGATGCCTCCCGAGGCCACGCGCGAATTCGTCGAGGCGCTATTTGCGGCATTTCGCGATCGCGGAGAGTCGTCCGAAGATGCCGCCGAGGGCGCCGGTACCACGCTCGAGCGCATCGCGAACAGCGAAGGCGCTGCGGTCAGTGCATTGCTTGCGTACGCGCGCACCAGCCCAGACTTACTGAAAGAAGCGACGACGATTTTCGTCGAGCAGCGCCCGGATCTCGTTTCGGCACTGCCCGCTTCGCTTCGCGACGCGCTCGCGCAGCGGCTTCGCGTTTGAACGAGCCTCCGCGCCGTCGCCGTTCCGATGACAGCTCACCGCGAAGGGGGGGACTACCTTTGTTTCCACTCGTGCTCGTCGTGATCTTGGCCGGATTACTGTTGGGGGGTGCGCTCGCGCACTTCTTCGGAGGAACCAGCAGCGCGGCACACAGCGCGCCGACGGTTGCGGCGCTGCCCGCGCAGGCTGCAACGCCGCAGCCGGTTTTGACGTCGCCTGCTCCGACGGTCACGCCCGCCGCGAGTCCCACGCCCGTATCAACGCCCGTTCCCACGGCCTCGCCAAAGCTGCAACCGTCACCGGCGAAGCCCGTTGGGCACGCGAGGGCGGTACCTTCGGCCGCGCCCGAGCATGTGGTGGCGGCGCACTCGGCAGCGACCTCCCGGCCGGTAACGAACTCGGCGCCCGTGGCGACCTCGACGCAGGTAGCCGCGGTCGCGCCGGCAGCCACTTCGCCGCCGGTAACCGTGGCCGCGAATAACAACCTGCCCGTGACCGTTGTCCGCTCGTATCTCGGCGCGCTGCAGCGCGGCGATCGAGCGATGGCCACGACCTATCTCGCCAGCGGTCTACCGACTGAAACTTTCGTCAACGCGCAATCGCGCATCGAATCGGTTGCGTCGCAAAACCTCAGCGCCCATCAGTATCAAGTGAACGCCGACGTGCAGACTCCGACGGGCGAATACTACCTGACGTTTACCGTCGAGCAGAGCTCGTCCGGTTTACTGATCACGAGCCACACGTACGTGAAGATATAAGAGGGTGTAATACGGCTTGACTGCCCGCGTCACTCCTCGTCGGGCCAGCCGGCAATCCGTCCGATCGCAGCGCTGCGCAGAACGCGTAGCCCGAGCATCGCGCACTTCATCCGTGTGGGGCTGATTCCGATGCCAACGTCCTCGAGAACGACGTCTTTGGAGAGCTTGGCAATCTCCGAAAGCTTCATCCCCTTGATGCGCTCGGTGAGCATCGACGCCGCCGCTTGGCTAATCGCGCATCCCTTGCCCGAGAAACGAACGTCGCTGACGACGCCGTCATCGAGCTTGAGCTGCATCCGGATCTGATCGCCGCAGAGCGGGTTCAAGTCTTCGGCTTGGGCGTCGAAACGGTCCAAGCTGCCGAAGTTGCGCGGGTGACGGTAGTGATCGAGGATGTAATCGCGGTAAAAATCGTCCACGAAGGTGTCAGATACCAAAGATGCGCGCCGCTTTTTCGATCCCTGCGCACAGCGCGTCGACGTCCGCTTCGGTGTTGTAAATGTAGAAGGAAGCGCGAGCCGTGGCAGCCCAACCCATTTTTTCCATCAGCGGCATGGTGCAGTGATGGCCTGCTCGGATGCAAATGCCTTCGGTATCCAAGATCGAGGCCAGGTCGTGGGCGTGAACGTCGGCCAAATTGAATGAGATGACGCCTGAGATCTTGCCGGCGTCGCGCGGACCGTAAATTGCCAGACCGCGCGTCTCGAGCCCGGCCAGCCGGTCGAGAGCATATGCCGTCAGCCGGCGCTCGTGTTCCCGCACCCACTCCATACCCACGTGCTCCAAATATTCGACCGCAACTCCGAAAGCGATGGCGTCGGCGATGTTGCTGGTACCGGCTTCAAATTTTCTGGGTGGATCGTTGAAGGTCGTGTGCGCGTACTCGACCTTGCGGATCATGTCCCCGCCGGAGAAGAACGGCGGCATCGCCTCGAGCAGCGCGTGCTTGCCGTAAAGCACGCCGATTCCGGTCGGCCCCAGCATCTTGTGTCCGCTGAAGGTATAGAAGTCTGCGTCGAGTGTCTTAACGTCGACCGGAAGGTGCGGCGCACCCTGGGCCCCGTCGACCAAAACGACCGCTCCGGCGGCGTGGGCCCGCGGAATGACCGTCGCTAACGGAAAAATCGTGCCGAGCGTGTTGCTGACGTGCGCGAGCGCGACCAGCTTGCAGCCGTCGAGCAGCTCGTCCAAATCGTCGAGCACGTACAAGCCCCGGTCGTCGACCGGAATGAACCGCAGCTCGGCGCCGCTTCGTTGCGCCAGCAGCTGCCACGGAACGAGATCGGAATGATGCTCGAGCTCCGTGAGCAGAATCGCATCGCCGGCGCGCAGGTTGGCATTGCCCCAGGAATACGCCACCAGATTGATGGCCTCGGTGGTGTTGCGAACCCACACGACTTCGGGTACGTTCGCCCCGATGAAGCGCGCAAGCTTGACGCGGGCTTCCTCGAACTCCGCCGTGGCTCGCGCGGCGATCTCGTAGACTCCGCGGTGAATGTTCGCGTTGTATTGCTCGTAGTAATCGACCAAGGCTTGGATTACCGCTCTGGGCTTCTGCGACGTCGCTGCCGAATCTAAGTAGACCAGCCGCTTTCCGCGCGACGTCGGCCGCGCGAGAATCGGAAAGTCTGCGATGATTCGCTCGACTTTTTCATCGGGCTGCGGGCGCGCCCGAAGGCCCGTAGTCGACCGCGTCACGAGAGCTTCTGTGCAAGCGCGGCGCGGATTTCGTCGCGCAAGCTCGACGAGGGAAAACGCTCGACGGCGGGCTCAAAGAATCCAAGGGCGATCATGCGCTCCGCCGCCGCTCTTTCGATTCCGCGGCTCGCCATATAAAAAATTTGCTCGGCATCGATCGCGCCGACGGTCGCGCCGTGATAGGCTTTTACGTCGTTGGCTCCGATTTCGAGGGCCGGCACGGAATCGACGTGTGCCGTGGGCGAGAGCAAGAGCGCATCGTCGCGAAGGCGCGCGTCGCTTCCCTGCGCGTGCGGCGCAATCCGAATGTTGCCGAGAAAGCGCGCCTGACCGCGATCGCGCGCTGCAGATTTCACGAGCGTTTCCGAGGTCGACTCGCCGGCGGCGTGCTCGACCGTGCTGACGAGGTCAACATGCTGGGAAGCTCGCGGAAAAAAGAGCGCGGTTACGCGCGCGTCCACGCCGGGATGATCGATTGCAACCCGAATCTCGCCTGCGGCGAGCTCGCCGCCAAGCTCGGCGGACGCCCACGCCACGCGCGCGTCGCGGCCGGGACGCGCCGCACGTTGTACGATCACCCGGGTTCCTTCGCCGGCTTGCTGGAGCGTCGCGTACGACACGTCCGCATGTTCTTCGGCGACGATCTCGGTCGCACCGCAAATAAACGCCTTCGCGTCAGCCGCAAGATGTTCGACGATCGTTACGCGAGCGCCGCGCTCGGCGAGGACGACGTTCCAGGGAAAAATCGCCGCACCGGCCTGGACGTTATAGCGAAGCACGATCGGTTCGTCGCAAGCATGGTCGGGCGGAATGTGGATAAAAACCCCGCGACCGGCAAAGGCGTTGGCAAGCGCGCCGAACTTTGTGACGCTGATACCCGTGGTGTCGAACGCGCGACCGAGCAGCTCGGGATGCTCGCGTGCCGCCGTCGAAAGGTCGAGCACGGCAACGGCCGGATCGCTATTTTCGATCGAGGGTGCCAACTCGGCGATGTCGATCGCCCGCGCGTCGGGAACGATCGACTCGTAGTCGATCCGCCAGAACCGCCCCGGCTTCTCGCGCCCGCTGGTAAGCGCAAAGAATCGGTCGAGCGCCATCCGCCGCCGGCCGGTCGCGATCAGCGCGTCGTCAAATGCGGCAAGCCGTTCGTACAATTCGGGCGGTTGGGTCGTTACGGCCGCGGCGGTGCTAGACAGCAGCACCCGTCCCCAGCGCCGCCGCTGCAGCCTGTTCGCGAAGCTTGTCATAACCTTCGCGCTCGATGCGATGCGCGAGGTCGGGTCCGCCGGTCTCGACGATGCGCCCATCGATCATCACGTGAACGACGTCCGGAATCACGTACTGGAGAATCCTCGGATAGTGCGTGATGATGAGCAACCCCATCGCACTTCCCTCGGAACTCTCCCGCAGCGCTGCGATGCAGTTGCCGACGTCTTTGAGCGCGTCGATATCGAGACCGGAATCGGTTTCATCCATGATGGCGTATTTTGGTGCGAGCACGGCAAGCTGCAGCATCTCGAGCCGTTTCTTTTCGCCTCCCGAGAAGCCGTCGTTGAGATAACGTCCCATGAACGACGGGTCGATGCCGAGTTGGTCCATCTTCTCGAGCAGAAGGGCGCGAAACTTCGCAGGCGGCAGATCGCCCGACTTTTCCGCCTGACGGGCCGCGTGTAAGAAGTTGGCCACCCTCACTCCCGGAATCGAGGCGGGGTATTGAAAGGAAAGAAAGAGGCCGGCACGTGCTCGCTTGTCGGGCGTCAAGGAGAGCAAGTCCTCGCCGTCGAGCTCCACGGTGCCCGTCACCTCGTAGTGGGGGTGGCCGGTCAGCGAGAACGCAAGCGTTGATTTACCGCTTCCGTTGGGCCCCATCAGCGCGTGAACGAGCCTCGGCTCGACGGTAAGATCGATTCCCTTTAATATCTCGTTGCCGGCGACTCGGCACCGGAGATCGGCGATACGAAGGCCTTGGTCGGGCATGCGATTTATCGTAGCCGAGCCAGTCTTAGAAAGTCAAGGAGAAACTTTACTATCTCGCAGCATCCGTGATACTATGCGCCTAGATGCACGCCGACCGGTTCTTTCAGACGACTCGCGGAAAGATTGTGAGCGAGTTGCGGCGCCGCGGCTCGGCTTCGGCCACCGATTTGGCTCGCTCGCTCGGCCTTTCGCCCAATGCGGTGCGCCAGCAGCTGATGGTCCTGGAGCGCGATGCTCTGGTCGCCGAGACCTCGGTGCGGCGCGGGCCGACCAAGCCGACGTACGAATTTTCCTTAACGCACGATGCCGAGAAGCTCTTTCCACAGGGGTACGACAAGATGCTCACGGCGGTGCTGCGCGAGCTGCGGGCGCAGTTCGGGCCGGCCGGCGTCAAGCGCGTCTTCGACGGTCTTTCGCAGCGAGCAGTCGAGCGCGCCCGTTTGGCAGTGACCGCAAGCGATCCCGAGCAACGAGTCGCGCAGCTCACCGAAATGCTGCGCAAGAGCGGCGTCGTGGCCGAGTACAGCCTGATCGATGGCGGCTTCGAACTGCACGAGCACAACTGTCCGTACTCGAGCGCCGCGAAGGAGCATCCTGAGGTCTGCCGAGTGATCCACGACGTAATGGATAAAACGCTCGGCGGCCAGCATAGCCAGACCGAATCCCTCGCGCACGGCGGGAAGGAGTGCCGCTTTGAGCTGCGCCCTGAAGTGGTTCGGTCGTGACACTTTTTGTTTCAGGCCCTTTGGGAATGCTGCCGCGAAGACGCTCGTCGCGCCACATCCTGTGGCGCTCCTGCTCCGCCACTTTCCCGCAACACCAAAGGAAGTACGACATCCTGTCTTTTGCGGGAAAGTTGGAGGCTTCACTTGCAGCACTCCCAAAGGGCCTGAAACAAAAGCTTCCGGAACGCGGCTTAGGGCTTCGTCAAAACGGAGATTATAAGTAGCAGTGGATTTTCCGAAGTTTCAGCGATTGGTCGAAGAGCGCACCGGTTTTCGCACGATGGAGAACCCGACAGCAAGCGGCGAGTACTTCAGCGATTCGTGCGGCGACATGTATAATTTCTTCCTGAGGGTCGGGCCGGGTGCGGTGATCGAGGACATCTCGTATTTCACGACCGGATGCGGCTTTGGAACCGCGACTTGCAGCCTCGTTGTGGCGCTGGCGAAGGGAAAAACGGTCGATCAGGCTGCGGCGATTACGGCGGGCGACATCGAGCGCGAGCTCGACGGCTACCCGGAGAAGAAGAAAGATTATCCGGAGCGGGCGCTCGAAGCGCTGCAGGTTGCAATTGCGGATTATCGTGGGCGAGTTGCGTCCGGCGCAGTGCCGGATTATGCGGCCGTGCCCGCAGCTTCGCAGCAAGCTTCGCAACCCGACCAGCCTGCGCCGGCAGTCTCGTCAAACGGTGCCGCGGAAGGTAAGCGGCTGATCAAATTGCGCTAAAGCGCTGCGGTGGCGACGATTTCGTAGCGCGAGGTTTTTCGCGCGGGATCCGGCAGCGACTCGAAGAGCGCGAGCCCTTGGATTTCCACCGCCGTCGGTGCGACTTCGACGAGCGGAAGCGGACGTTTGGCTTCCTTGACACGGGCGATGGTGACGTGCGCAACCGCATCCTCCTTGAATTCGAAGCCCATCTCGGCGAAGGTTTTCCGGACGCTTTTCGCCAGGTTACGGAAGCCCGCGCCTTGATCGCGCGCCCCGACGTAAATAACGCGCGGTCTACGCTCGTGCGGAAACGCGCCGAGTTTGTCGAACGTAATGCGAAACCGCTTCGAGCCCGCGCCGGCTCGTGTCAGACCGGCCACGATTTCGTCGAAACGCGAGGGATCGACGAAACCGAGGAATGCGAGCGTCACGTGCAGCTTTTCGGGCAACTCGTATCTCGCGTCGAAGCCGGTCTCTTGCAGCGCTCGAACAACCGCGGCGCAGCTCGTGCGCGCGGGTTCGTCGAGCGCGACGCCGACAAACAGACGCCGTTTGCGCGCGGCCGGCTCAGCCACGATCGAGGTACGGATTCGAACGGCGCTCGATACCGATGGTGGTGAACGGGCCATGGCCGGGAACCACCGGCGTTGCATCGTCGTAATCCATGAGCTTGGAGCGGATCGACGTGACGATGTCTTCCATGGAAGTACCGCCCAGGTCCCAGCGGCCGATGGAGCCGGCGAAGAGAGTATCGCCGGTTAGCAGCGTCCGGGCGGCGCCGTCGCCGACCTCGAAGCAGACGCTGCCGGGAGTGTGCCCGGGAGTGTGCAGCACGCGGCAGCGGAGCGCTCCAAGCGTCAGCTCGTCGCCGTCCTGCAAGTCCGCGTCGAGCGCGACCACGCGAGGCGCGCGCTCGAGTCCGAGCCAGCGAGCTTGGAGCGGGAGCGAGCGGTAGAGCGGCAGATCGGCGGGATGAAGCAAAGCGCGCGCGCCGGTAAGCTCGCGCAGACGCCCGAGGTCACCAACGTGATCGATGTGAGCGTGGGTATGGATTAAGTATCGTGCTCGCCAGCCGTTGCGGTCGAGACGTGCGACGACCTCCTCGACGCCGTCACCGCCGTCCACGACGATCGCATCGCCGCTGCTTTCGTCGGCAAGAATACTGCAGTTGCATGCCAACGGTCCGACCGCAAAGGTTTGCGAGATCAAGGCCGCGTCGTCAATCTACGTGTATGCCGAAGTCGTGGAAGCCGCCGTTGAAGTATCCCAGCGGCGAGCCCGGACGAGCGGCGCACGAAACGACCTGTCCGATCAAGATCGAGTGCGAGCCGAACCGGTACTCTTTAGTCAACGCGCAATCGAAGTGGGCGATGGTTCCAAGCAGGACCGGCGCGCCTGTCGCGTCGACGCCGTATCCGATTTCGGCGAACTGCCGCTCGCGGACGCCTCCGGAGAAATGCTGGGCCAGCTGCCGTTGATCGCCGGCAAGCACGTTGACGCAAAAAACCCGCGAGCTGGAGATGAAAAGGTAGCTGCGAGCTTCGCGATTGATGCAGATCAGGAGCGAAGGCGGCTCGAGCGAAACGCTCGCGAACGCATTAACGGTGATCCCGCGCGGCTCGCCTTCCTTCAGGGTGGTGACGACGGTCACGCCGGTCGGAACGCGTCGCATCGCCTGACGGAAAGCTTCGGTCATTGCCGGCGAGCGCCGATCGCGATGCCGAGCGGCAAGATCGTGGCGACCAGCGCCGGATGCGTGAGGAAGCGTTGGGTAAAATCGCGCATCCTCAGACAGTCGTTAAAGATCGCCAGCCCCGACAACTTGAGCATCGGGATCACGAGCTCGAGGCAGGCGCCGTACTCCGTTTCATTACCGTTGACGAACGCGACGTCGAGATTGCGGTGGCGGAATTTTTGAAGCAGCTCGAGTGCCGGGGTGTTGAAGACCTCGATGTAATCGTCCTCGGCCGCCCGGCTAAAGTACGAACGGGCTATGTCGGTGCGCGCGACATCGGGATCGATCGTCCAGATCCTGCCCACGCTGGGCTGCGCCAAGGCCATCCATAACGTTGCGTATCCGTAACCGGTGCCGACCTCGAGAATCCGGTTCGCCTGCATGGCGGTGACGATCGTCGCGAGAAACCGGCCGATAACCCGAGAGACCAGCGGGACGCCGGCCTTGCGAGCGCGCTGCTCGAGTTCGACGAGCAGCGGATGCGGCGGCGGATGCAACGCCTCGAGGTCGCGCGTAAGCTCGTCGGTCACTAAAGTCCGCTTAGCGCTGCGAAGGGCCCGCGCCTTCCGCTGCCTCGACGACGTTTTGCAATAGCGCGACGCTCGTCACGGGGCCGACGCCGCCGGGAACGGGGGTTATCGCTCCCGCGACGGCCGCGGCACTATCGAAATCTACGTCGCCTTTGAGCGCGCCGTCGACGGGCGTTGTGCCGACGTCGATCACGGTTGCGCCAGGCTTGAGATCAGTGCCGTGGATCAACGCGGGGACTCCGGTCGCGGCGACGACCACGTCCGCTGCTTGCAGGTGCGGCTGCAAATCGCCCGATTTGCTGTGGAGGATGGTCACGGTTGCATCCGCGGCCAGCATGAGCATCGCCACCGGCAGCCCAACTACGGCGGATCGGCCGACCACCACTGCGCGCCGGCCCCGCAACGGCCAATGCGGACTGCGCTCGAGCAAAAACATGACGGCCAGCGGCGTTGCAGGCACGTAGGCGGCCTGCGCGCGCCCAAACAGCAGACGCCCTTGGTTCGCAGGATGCGTACCGTCAACGTCTTTGGCGATCGCAATGGCGTCGGAGACTTCGCGGATCGACAGATGCGCGGGCAGCGGCTGTTGTAACATGACGCCGTGGACGTTCCGATCGGCGCTCAGATTTTCCAGCCGCTCGCGGATCTCCGCCGCGGTCGCGCGTTCCGGAAGACGATCGACCGCAACGTCAATGCCCAGGCGGGCAGCAGTGCGGTTGAGGTTGCGAAGATAAGCAAGGCTCGAAGCGTCGTCTCCGGCGATCACGACGGCGAGCTTGGGCGCAATCCCCGCGTCGCGCAGCGCGCGGGCACGCAGCGCGAGCTTCGCGCTCAAGTCGGCGGCGAGGCTTCGACCGTCGAGAACTACTGCAGCCACGCGGTCGCGATTCTTTCGCCCGTGAAGAGATACCTCGAAGGGCTGCGCGACGGCGGCGCCGCAGACGATTTCAGGAATGTCCCGTTACGTCGTTTGGGCGATCGCGGCCATTGCGCCGGTAATCGCGTTCTTCATTCTCGAGCCGTTTTTCTTTTCGCAACCGGCGCGGCCCGGCGGCCCGGCGAGCCTGGTCGGCGAAGAAGCGCCGATCGTCTCGCTGCACGACGACCAAGGAGCTCCGGTTTCGCTCGAGCAGTACCGCGGGCGAGTTATCGTCATGAATCTCTGGGCATCGTGGTGTCCGCCTTGCCGAGCCGAAATGCCGGATCTGCAACGCCTCGCGAGTCGGTACGGACGCACCGGAATTGCGGTCGTCGGCGTTAACGAGGGGGAATCGCCGCAGCGCGCCGCCGCGTTTGCGCGATCGCTCGGAATTCATTTTCCGATCTGGATCGACCCGGCGCAGCGATACGGTCGAACCTACGCCGCGCTTGGGCTTCCCACGACGGTGATTCTAGACCGCCGCGGCATCGTCGTCCGAGGTTTCGACGGGCCGCTTACGTTCGATCAGATGGAAGCGGCAATTGAGCCGTTGTTGCGGTCGCCTTGACCGGTCTTATTGCGGCGGCGCTGGCCGTTGCGGCCGCCGTGGTCGTCGAGATCGCCGTGCCGGGACGCCCGGTCTACCACGCGGGCTGGTATAACGTGCTGCTCATTGCGTTGGTTGCGGTTGCGTGCGTCGCGGGGCGGCGAGGTCTTGCGGCGCCGCACCCTCGCGCTCGAATTGCGTCGACGGCGATCGTAGTCGGCACACTGACCGCGGGATTAGCAGGAGTCGTCAGCGGCCTGTTTGCGCCGGACGCCCAAACCTTCGTCGGTGCGCCAGGCGAGCGAATGGAGGTCGAGTCGGTGGGTACTCTGGTCTTTCCGTTCGCCGCGGAGACTCCGGCGAGTCCTCTCGTAAGGCTCGAGCGTCCGCGTCGCGCGCCCGTCAACATCGGCGAACGCCCGCGCGACGTCGGGAATTTCATTCTTCGAACCGTTTCGCGCGACGTCGTCTACGTCGTAGCGCGTGACCTCGAGGGCAATCGCCTGACCATTACGCAGCCGGCCGGCTCGGCATTCCTTTCCCCGGTGCTCTTGATGAATCACCGCCAGACGCTGGCCGGGATCGATTTGCCGTACGACTCGTTCGACGTTCCGGCCACGCGGCGCGTGGTTAAGGCGGTATTGTTCACAGCGGCGCAAGCCGCGATGTTAGCGCGCGGCGGTGCCGAGTTAGGCGAGCCGGCGGTGCTTTTCGCCGTCGACGACGAAAACGAGCGGCCACTTCCGCATGCGATCGCGCTGAGCTCGGGCGGGCGAGCGGTGCGAGCCGGCGGCTTGCTCTTGAGCGGTACGGTCGCGTCGTATCCGGCAATCGAAGTGGTCGCTGCGCCGAACGCCTTGGCAGTCGTGCTCGGCGCGCTCCTCATGCTCGGCGGAGTAGGGGCGTTGATTCGCGCGTGAGTCGTTTGTTGTCCGGCGACGACCGCACGCACGTTTCTCAAAACGATGCTCCCTTGCGAAAGCTCGATCCCTTTGGGCGGCAGCACGTAGATTGCCATCAAGCGCGCCGCCTGCGTGTCGGGCGGAAAATGCACGGTGACGTTTCGCCAGCCCGGCTCGCCGAGCTGGGTAGCGTCGAGCAAGACGTCTTCGTCGATTTCGTTGCGCACGCTCACTCGTACGCGCGCCGCGCTTCCGTCGTCGAGCAGGTCGAATTCCAAACCGATCGTGTCGGGCGGCAGCGCGACGTCGCCGAACGCATACGCGGCCCGCTCGCCGTTGCCAAAGGCGTACGTCAGCCGGATGCAGCTCCCGCATCCGACATCTCTGGCCAGGCTGCCCTCGCCGCCGCGGCGCGCGGTTACAAAGCGCGCTCGCTCGGCAAAGGGCAGGGCGACGTCGTGAGATCCCACGGTAACCCGCGCGGTCGCGACCGTTTCCCCGATTCGAACGGAGACGTCGGCGTCGTGCGTTCCAGCGTGAAACCGCCCGGCGGAGTCAATCGAGCCGGCGGTAGAGCTCCAACGCAGAAGCGACGGTAGCGCAAGCGGGTAACCGTGCGCGTCGTACGCGCGAGCGGTAAGTGCGATGTCCGCATTCAGATCGACGTTGGGTCGCGCCGGCGTTATTCTGCTGCGAGCCGGCGTCGCGTCGATTTCGATCGGGACGCTTCCCCGCAAGCTGCCGGCGCGCAACTCCAAGCGCCCTGTGCCGGGGCGGAGCGCCACAAACGTATCGTTGCGAACGAATCCGAGTCGAGCAGGCGAGACTTCGGCGCGCACGACGTCGCCGGTTTCCGCGACGTGATAGGCGGCATCGACGGCAGCGACACGGATTGGAACCTCGGCGCCGTCGACGGCTCGAACCGTGCCGGGGCGCGCGACCAAACGAACGGCCGGCCCCGCCGGTGCGGTGCTGTAGACGAAGATGCCGTCGGCGACGGGCCGCTCTTTGCCGTCGGACGGCGAGTTGACGACGCCGGCAGCGCTGTCGCCGAGCCGCCGAACGACGAGTGTCGACGAGCCGCCGCCGTCGAACAACAGTCCTTCCGTCGCGCCGAGCGTCCGCATCAGCGCCGCGAACTCAGGACGCGTGAGCCCCACGCTTAGCTCGGGCTGGCGTCCGTCAACCTCGATCAAGAAGAGCCTGCCGTCGGGCGCGATCGCGGCACCGGAGCACGGCATGCGCCGCGAATTTTCCTCGCGGTTCGGTGCGTCGGGATCGTCGTACCATTGCCCGTTGTGAAGCAGCAGCGCGCCGCCGCCCACCGCCGCGCTGATCGAATCGAGGCCCAGCGGTGACACGTCCCCGCTCACGGTCACGAGCGAACCGGGTTCGGGCACGTCCACGGCGTTATAGTCGTTGAGCCCGATTGCAACGTAGTAGCCCGGCGGCTGTGGGCTTGTGTTGTCGACAACGCCGCTCACGCGGTAGCGCGCCAGCGGCGGAATGCCATCGAGCTGGGAGAGTGCCACGAGCGTAACCGTGTCGCGCGGCGGCACTCGTCCGTAGAGCGGCGTCAGCAAGGAGATGCCGCCGCCTGCCAGTTCGTCGATGCCGTCGAGCGAAAATTCGCGTTCGCCGATCTGAATCTGGCCGGAGAACGTGAACTCGGCGATGTGCGGCGATTCGTCGTGCGCGATCGCCAGCACGTAACGTTTATACGGCAGCTGCAGCAGCACGCCGTCGCGCACGACCATGTTCACCGGCCGATTGGTGTTGCCGATGTCGAAGAAATCGCCATTGATTCCTGCGACGGCGCGCGTTCGTTGCGCCATCGACCCGACAGTTTCGCCGTGGGAGGTCAGAGCGTCGTCGGCCGTCACGGAACCGATGCGAACGTCGCTGCGGTGCGGCGCGACTGCGACGACGTGGATCGCGAGCGGGCCGGCCGCGGTTTCCAGCTGGTAGTCGGCGTACTCGACGCCGGGCGCGATCTCTTCCGAGGCCGGCGCTTCCTCGAGGATCCGAGGAAAAGGCGCGCTCGGCTCGAGCCGCGAGGGAAGCTCGTCGGCACTTGCGCACGCAAGTGCGCCCAAGAACAAAAAGACGGCGCAAGCGAACGTGCGTGTCATTGCGGATGCCATACCGCAACCGCAAGCGGATAGCTCCCGGTTGGAAACGGCGCGCCCGAAACCCGGCGCAGCGTGCGCTCGTCAAACGCATCGATCGCGTTGGCGCCTGCGCAGGGGACGTAGAGACGTCTGCCGGCGGCGTCGAGTGCGGGTTCCCACGGTGTTGCGCACGTGCGCAGCGGCGAGCGACGGGGACGCAGGCTGCGCGCGTCGAGCACGTAGACGCGGCCGGCCGCCTCGTCGGTGACGAACAGCGTGTGCGTGGCCGCATCGAGCGCGATGCCGACTGGGAACTCGAGATCGGCGCTTCGGGCGATGACGCGTGGAATCGCGTCGCGCAGGGAAATGATGACGGCCGCGCCGGCCGCGCCGAACGGAGAGCCGGTGCTTTGGTTGGATATCCCGTACAGTCGCAGGCCGTCGGCCGACAGCGCAAGTGAGAAAATTCGGCTGACGGCATGGAAGCGCCGAGCGACGCGCATCGTGCGGGCGTTCACGACGGTGACGGTGGCGTCGTTGGCATTGGCGACGTAGACCATTTGGCGAACGTCATCGATTGCGAGACCTTCGGCGGTCGCGCCGGTTGCCACGCGCACGACGGCGCCGTTGCGATCGACGCGCGTCAGCGCTCCGCTGCCGTTCCAATCGCGGTCGGTGACGAAGACCGCGCCGGTCGTGCGATCGATTGCTATTTCGTCCCCCAGAACGACCCCATCGACGTGAGCGACGCTCCACGGCGAGAGCGTGGCAATCGTAAGGGCCGTGCCGTCCGTGTCGGTAGTCGCGATTCGTCCAAGTGCATCGACGGCAACGTCGCTTGGCGTCCCACCGGTGGCGAGCACGCCCAGCGCCCTGAAATCTCGAGCGTCGTGAAACATAAGGCCGTCGTCGTAGGACGCCACGATCACCAGCGCGCGGCCGGCCGGCGGCGGCGGCGCGGTGCGCAGAGTGACGGTCGCGAGGACCGCGCCGTTTCCCGCGACGAGAAGCGCGCTTGCGTCGGCGGATTGCGCCGGAACTTCGTAAATGCCGCCGGGCAAAAGCCGGCCTGGTCCGAGCAGCACGGCTTGAAAGGGCGGTGAGAATCCGTTGATTCGCAACGGAATAAGACTTCCGCCGAGGTATGGCCACGCCGCGGCCACGATCCTTCCGGTTGCCAGTTCGGCATTCGGTTGCCGCGCTGCAGCCGCGCCAAGCACCAGCGATGCTAACAAGCCAAGGGCGATGCGACGAATCAACATCGGTGTTGGAGACGCCACACTATCGGCTTTGAATGAACCCGACGGCCAACAGCACGAGCCCCACCCCGCTCAACGCGCAGCCCAGCGGAAGAAAAATTCGAGTGCGGGTAAGCGCCGAAATGGCAACGAGCACGATCGAGATTTCAAAAAACGTCGTAGCAAACTGCAACGTTTCGTAGGATCGAAGAATCCGCCCCGAACGTTCGTCGTCGCGCACCGCTTCCTGCTCGAGGCCCTTGGCTTTTTGCAAGACGGCCGGAGTCGAGGCGCGTTCGCCTTCAGCGATGGATTCCAGCCGTTTTCGGTTCTCCGAGTCGCGCACGAGATTGCTGGCGAGCAACGCGCTGTAAATATTATACCGGATCTGCTTGGCCTCGTAAGCGTTATAGGTGTCGGTTGCCCGGCCTTGCGTGAGAATCGCTTGATTCTTCGCCGAGAGGGCGGCGATCGAAGCATGATGGGCATAGAGCGTACCGAGCGCCGCAAGAACGGCGATAATCGCCGCCGCGAGCGAAACGAGGCGATTGCCGCCGGCCTCTACGTGCGCCATGCTAGCATCGCGTCGACGCCAGGGTTTCGACATGGGCCAAGCCTTCGGCGACGTCGGTGCCGGGCGCGACGACCGTCTCCTCAGTCTTGCGCGGGTCGAGCGTGAAGCTGGCCAAGCGGTAGTCTTCGAAGGTCCCGGCAACGATCGCGCCATCGGGATCCACGGCGAACGCGTGTCGGGCCGCCCGGTCGAAGACGACGATGTAAAGACGAAGCTCGAGAGCGCGCGCGCGCGCAATCGGTCGGGTCCAACCGTCGTTCAGCTGAGCCGTCCAGCAGATCAATCGATAACCGGCGCGGCGATAGGGAACGAGCCCAGCCGGGTCGAGGACGACCTCGTCACCGACCAGGGCTGCGGGCAGCACACGATCCAGCGCGGCGAAGCGATCGCCGTCGTCCGGCGAGAGCGCGAACTGGTCGTCGAGCGTTTCCAGCCGCGCGTCGACGTCGCCGGGTAGCGGATCGAACGAAATCGCCAAACGGAATGCTTCGCGCAGCCGCATTGCGCGCGGCGCCGGTTGCGCGAGCACGGTTCGGCGTGCACGCTCGCGAGGCGGAGTCACCGACGCTTGCAACAGCTCGGGCTGATGTTCGCTTGCGATTGCGACGACGTTGCCGCTTTCGTCCACGATCTGGCTCTTGCCGCAGTATGCAACCATGCCCAGCTCGCTGCCGCACTTGTTGGCGGCGACGAACGGAACGCGATTCTCATAGGCTCGAACCCGCGCTAAAAGATCTGCTTGCACGTTCTCCAACGCGAGCGGATCGCGGCCGCTGGTTACCCACGCTGTCGGCATGACGAGCATGATCGCGCCACGATCGACTAGCGTGCGGGCGATGGTGGGCAGACGGCCGTCGGCGCAAATCAGCACGCCGAGGACGCCCAAGCGGGTGGGAATCGGCTCGAGCCGATCGCCGCGAACGAACCAGCGGCGGTCGAAGTGCCAAAGAAATAGCTTATCGGCGCGTCCGGCCAGCGATCCGTCGGCATCGACGACGATCGCGCCGTTGCGAGTGCCATCGGAGCCGGCGACGGCAATGCCCGCGACGATAACCGTTAACGTCGCGGCTGCGATCTCGCAAAGGCGCTTAACGGCCGCTTCGATCGCAGTCTCGTCGATTGCTTCGGCGCCGAGAACGTAGCCGGGGAACGTCGCCTCGGGGAGAACGACTAAATCGGCTTGCGATGCGGCCTGGCCGATGCCTTCGACGATGTGCTCCAGGCGCTTGGGAAAATCGCATCGGTCGTGCGCGCGCAGTTGTACTGCGGCTACGCGAAGAGGGGCGCTCATCTTAAAGTGATTGCTTCGCGTTCGGAAAAGGTATGCCCCCATCGCCCGACAAACGTGAATGAAGGAGATTCGCTTAACGTGAAACGGACGCTTCCCACAATCTCGCTTGCGGCGCTTACTGCGCTTGCCGGTTTTTTGGCGGCCGCGCCGCCCCCGAGCGCAGCCGCTGCGGCAACACCGGCGCCGGCGTCGACACCGACGCCAAAATCGAAAAACAAAGACACTTGCGGCGCGACGAAGAGCAAATGGGCGCACTTGCAATGCGAGGAGTTCAATAGCTCGGCGCCGGGCGACGAATACTTCGGCCGCATGAAGATGAGCTATCTTGGAATCGACAACACCTATAAGGATGGGGCGATCAGTGCGGGAGCTTATACGACCGACCCTCACTTGATTTCGAAGCTCGATTTTGCGACCGAGGCACTGCGCAAGTGGGCCGCCAAGTACCCGAACGACCCCCAGTTGGCGCGCTCGTATTTCCTCGCGATTCAGGTGCTGCGCAAAGTTTACACGCAAGGCGAGCAGCAGACGACCTGGCAGTTCATGCAACTGCTCGTCACCAAGTACCCGCACACGTACTTCGGCAAGACGATTAAGGCGAGCCTCGCCTCCGACGGTTTCACGGAGCACTGGTTTGGGATCGCGCAACTCTGTCCGACGCCGCTTCCGACCGGTGTGATGCCGTCTACGACGCCGGCCGACACGCCGACGCCATCTCCGGCGCCCGGGCATCCGGCGGTCGATATCATTACGCCGCCCTGCGTCCAACCATCGCCGGAATAACGCCAACGTGAAAGCCCCCGCCGGAAGCGGGGGCTTTCGATTTAGAGCGAGCCGGTGAAGCTAGATCTTGATACCGATGCCCGCGTACGGACCGTATTCGGAGATACCTACCGGAGCTGCGTTTAAGTTCCAGCCCCGAGTGCCCAAGAAGCCTGCCTCGAAGAAGAGCGGGAATCCCGGGAACGTGTAGCTGACGCCGAGGTCGTACTTGAGGAAGTTGTATCCCACGCTGTACGAGCAGGGTGCAGTCGGGGGACTGCAAGCTCCCGCAACGCTCGAGTAGGTACCATTGGCATCGAAGACATAGATCGCGCTTCCGTAGAACGAGAAGACGCGGTCAAGGTCGGGCAGTTTCTCGATCCCGACGCCCGCGCCGCCCTGCGACGGATAGCCGTAGTTGTTGTGCCGCTCTTCGTAGACACCGACGATGTAAATGCGCGGCTTGAGGACTCGAATCCCAAGACGAGCATCGAAGTCATAGTCTTTGCCTACGAAGCTGGGAACTTGCGACGTTCCGAGTCCGCCGATCGTGGTGACATAGCACGCCGCGCCACCGCAGTTGTGCTGCCAGTTCCACTGTGCGTACGTGACTTCCACCATGAACGGCAGGTTTGCGATCGGCACTTCGATCGCGCCGTGCAGACGGTATGAGAAGCCGCCATTGTTGTTGTCGCTGGTAGCTCCCGGAACGAATTCGTTGTAAACCCGTGGCGAGATTATGTAGTCCCCCGCGACGTAGAAGTCGTAGTAGGGTGCCGCGGTCGGCACCGGTGTCGGAGCCGGCGGCGGCGGCGGCGGGGGCGGAGCCGGCGTCGGCGGTGGCGTCGGCGGGATGTAGCGGACCACGACGAGGCGGCGATCCGGCACCCATTGTACGTAAGCTCCCATGCCTTCCGAGATGACTCGGACCGGCACGAGAACGGTTCCTTGATAAATGATCGGCGGCACGTCCAGCGGACGCGATTCGCCGTTGATGACGACCTCCGGCTTACCAACGGTTACTTTGACCTCGGCGCCGGCCTTGCTGACCGTCACGGTCTTGCTGCCTGCGTCGTACGACACAGTTGCGCCCATTTGCTCGAACATGGAGCGAAGCGGGATCAGGAGCGTTCCGCCCCGCACCAGCGCGGCGAGCACGCGACCCTGCTTCAGGATATCGGGCTTGGCATAGACGTGGTGGTCATTGAAGAGAATCGGATA
>Ga0187783_10001340_pt1 | contig 18096 bp, 11 predicted proteins | sample 1015_SJ02_MP02_2_FD_132471 | JGI IMG/M metagenome (GOLD analysis project Ga0187783, IMG submission 132471) | Tropical peat soil microbial communities from peatlands in Department of Meta, Colombia - 1015_SJ02_MP02_20_MG | ecosystem: Environmental > Terrestrial > Soil > Wetlands > Peat | place...
ACGTTCACGTACCTCGGCGCGGCCGTCGACGGCTTCTACGGGACGACCGCCGCCAAGGGCGACGGACCCTGCTTGATGCCCGGGAACGCCACGAGCTCGACGTCGCCCGCCTTCAAGAACTGGCTGGCCACCGTGAGCCCCACGATCTGGGACTCGCTCCAAGAGCTCGAACTCTCCGCGCCGCCGACGCCGCAGCCTGCGGTGCAGTACACGATGGTCGGCTCGGGACCGTACTACGCGGTCTCGGTCGGCGTCTCCGGCGGCGGCCCCGAAGGCAGCGGCGGGTACACGCTCGCGGCGAACCCGACGTACACCGCACCCGCGGGTTGCGCTGGGGAGCCGAACTGCCTGCCCGCGGCCGGCTCGTACATCCCGAACGTCGTCGTCTACTGGCAGGACACCGATACGCTCGGGATCGAAGAAGCGATCGCGGGCCAGGCGGATACTTTCCAGTACGACCCCAGCCACACGTCGACGGTTCTCGACTTAGTCGACACGGGAACCTACGGCCTGTTGCGGGACGTCGAGAGTGGTAACAACTGGAACTTGATGTTCGAGTTGACGTTCAACGTTACCAACGAGGGACTCATCGATCCCTACGGGCCTGGTGCGACGAACGTTCCGGGAGACTTCCTGTCGAACCTCGGGCTCCGGCAGTTCCTGGTCCACGCCTACCCGTACACGACCGTCCAGAGCACGATCAACTCGGTCGACGGGGTCTCGTACGGGATCAACTACGGCGGCGCGATCCCGCCCGCCCAGGTCACGTACTACCCCGACAACATCTCCTGGCCGGGATGCGCCGGGGCCGCCACGTGCTCGGCCGCGGTCGGCAACCCCGCCACGAACCCTGCGGTCGTCGGTGGCGCCGCGTCGTGGTGGGCGAACATCACCAACCCGTCCTCGCCGTGGTACGACTCCGAGCTGGCCGCCTGCACGACGAGCACGCCCTGCGCGTTCGCGATGCAGAGCTGGACCGGGGCCCCGTCCGACGACGCCACGGTCCAGGCGTGGATCGCCTCGATCAAGTCGTTGACCGGCGGCACGATCGTCCCGTACTACTTCGACATCACCGGTAGCCAGCTCTACTCGGACGTGGGGCTCGGCAACGGTCAGGGCGACCTGCCGGTCTACCAGTGGGGCTGGGTGCCCGACTACGCGGACCCGACCGACTACATGGTGCCGTTCTGGCTCCCCAACGGGACGTTCTCGTTCGCTCAGGGAGACTACTCGACGTTCGCCGAACCCCGGTACAACGACGGCTCGGCGGCGGCGTGCGGCAGCGGCGCGTACGACAACCCGTCGACCTGGGCATCCCTCGTCTACTGGGCGAACTACGAGCCGAACGTCAACAAGCTCGGAATCCCGAGCGAGTGCCAGGGGCTCGCGTACTCCACGCTGGTCGCGTGGAACGCCTTGGCGGCGCACCAGACGAACATCACGTACCGGGCGCTCGAGTACGACCTGATCGAGCTGATCGGCAACGAGCTGGCGCTCGAGGTGTACGACTACTCGCAGGTCGACAACTTCGACTACGGCTCGTGGCTCTCCCCGACGGGTATCAACTTGAACCCCTCGGTGGGCGGCGGCGAGGTCCAGACCTGGTACACGTGGGTCTACGCCAACGCGGTGTTCAAGGCGACCGTGCAGGAGAGCACGCTCCCCGCGGGCCACACGTTCAGCGCGACCCTCGACGGGAAGACGCTCAGTACGACCACCGTGGCAGGTACGAACTACCTGAACTTCACGGGGCTCGCGAACGGTACCTATCCGTACACGGTCGCCTTCGTGAGCGGGTACGGCGCATCCCCGGCCAACGGGACCGAGGTCGTCAACGGGGCGAACGTGACGGCGACGGTGACGTTCACCGCGTTCGTCGGTCCGACGGCCGCGTTGAGCTTCACGGAGAGCGGGCTCGTCTCGAACACGACCTGGCAGGTGCTGATCCAGAACATCGGCGCGGTCTCGAGTCCGTTGCCCACGATCTCGTTCACGCTGCCGGCGAACGTGACGCCCGGATGGGCGTACACACCGGCGGTCGTGGTCGGCTACACGCACCCGACGGCAGGCACCCAGGCCTTTACCGGTGCCGTGGCGGTGAACGTCCCCGTGACGTACGTCGGGATCATCCTGACGACGTATTCGGTGACGTTCGCGCCGACGGGATTACCGGTCGACCAGTCCTGGACGATCACGCTCGGGTCGCCCGCCTTCTCGCTGACCGGCGTCGGTAACATCACGTTCTGGGAAGAGAACGCGACGTACCGGTTCTCGATCGGCGCGATCACCGGGTACACTCCGCCGGCCTCGGCCGGTCAAGTGGACGTCAACGGCGCCAACGTCACCGTCGCGGTGCCGTTCTCGACCCCGGGGAACGGATTCAACCTGATCTTCGACGAATCCGGTCTCCCGTCCGGCAGCCTCTGGAACGTCACGGTCGGCGGCTTCGGGCTGCAGAGCCTGACCACGACGCTGACGTTCGTGATGCCGAACGGCACCTACGGCTGGAGCGTCGCGACGATCGGTGGTTGGACGACGTCCACGTGGTCCGGCTCCCAGGTGGTGAACGGCACGAACGCGACCGTGAAGATCAAGTTCGTGCAGTTCACGTACCCCGTGACGTTCTTCGAGGGCGGACTCGCGACCGACGCTCCGTGGTCGGTGATCGTCAACGGGACGACCTATCCCAGCACGACGTACTACGTGGTGGTCGACCTGCCGAACGGCACCTGGGCGTTCTCGGTGCCGACGATCACCGGCTACCTCGCGACACCGACTTCGGGCAACGTGACCGTCCCGGCCGCCCCCCAGACACAGGTCATCATCTTCGGGCCAATCCCCGAGACGTTCTCGGTGACGTTCACCGCGAGCGGACTGCCGGCCGGTGCGACCTGGACCGTGTACTTCGCGGGTGCTGCGCCGGTGATCGGCACCGGGACGTCGGCGGTCTTCAACGTGAAGAACGACACGTACACGTACGCGATCGTCGCGCCGACGGGTTACTCGGCGTCCCCGAGCGGAGGTCAGGTCGCGGTGAACGGGTTGAACATCTCGAAGACGATCACCTTCACGCAGACCAGCGTGCCACCGGCGGCCCAGAACGAGAACTTCCTGGGCACGCTCGCGTACGCGCTGATCGGCCTGTTCGTGGTCCTCGCGGTGATCTTCCTGGCGCTCGCGCTCTACTGGCGCGGCCGGAAGCCGCCCGCGGCGGCCCCCCCGCAGTCGTGGGAGTCCGGGACGACCGACAAGGGCACCACGGAGTCGACCGAGGAGTCGACCCCGCCGAGTAGCTGAGTCGGCACTCCGAACCCCGGGCCAACCCCTTCCTTCCCTTTCTTTCTTCGATCGATACCGACGTCGTCCGGTGGCGGGCTCTCGCCCGGCGGGCGCTCCGCCGGTGGGGCGTACTACAACCGCGGGAGGTCGCCCGTGACCGCGTCGACGTCCGCGGCGCGCGCGGGACCCAGCCCGAGGCACGTCCGGGTTCCGGGCGCGACCTCGGTGAGACCGGCGTCCTCGACCCAGACGGTCGGGATGTGACGTGCTTTCGCGGCGCGATCGAGCGCCTCCAGGTCGGCGAGGGTCGCAACCTCGAGGGCGATCTTCTTCTGACCCCCGGCGAGCCAGGCGTCGAGGAGCCCTCGGTCGCGACGCGCCGCGGCCTCGTAGAGCATCACGGCCGCGTGGGCGGCCTGCACGGCCGCCTTGCCCGCCGTCAGCCGAAGCTCGCCGCGCAGGACGAGGACGACCTTGTACTCGTTCCCGAACGCGCCCTTACGCGGCATACTCGGCCTCCCGATGGCGCTGCAACTCCGAACGCTCGGAGTCGATGCGGTCGAGCTCGTCGCGCAGGCGACGCGCCTCGGCGGGGTCGCTGCCGTGCACGCGCAGCTCGTGCCGCACGCGGCGCTCCTCGCGGGCAAGGCGGTCGAGCTCTCGGCTGAGCTCCCACGCCCCGGTCTCTCCGAACGGAGCATCGGACGCCGTCGCCGCCGGAGGTATTCGCGCGTACGCGCCCCGGAACCAGCCTCCGACCAACGCGATGGCCGCGATCCCCGCGAGCACGGCCTCGAGTAGCGGGTCCGTCCAATACGCCTGGAAACCGCCCGGGGCGGCGGCGAGGAGCGCGTAGCCGACGATCACGGTCAGCACGACGCTCAGGACGAACCCGAGGGTGACCAGTTCGACGAGCCGGAGCAGGCCGTCGGGTCCGCGCACGCGCCACTCCGGGAACGTCGCCTTGGCGAGCGCGTAGCCCGGGACGAAGAACACGAGCAGGAACCCCGCCACGATCTCGAGGGGGTTGGGGACCACCATCGAGGGCCGGTCCTCACTCCGTGGGCGCCTCGGCCGCCCCCAGCTGCTTTTCGAGCTGCCGGCGGAGCCGCCGGTTCGACGCGAATCCGTGCGCCGCCTTGCGGGTCGTCTCGTAATGCTTCAGGAGCGCCCGGACCTCCTGCGTCCGTTGCCCGGCCCCGCGGGCGATGCGGTGGATCCGGTCCGACTTGATCACGGCCGGGTCGTCGAGCTCCTCCGCTGTCATGGAGTCGAGGATCGCGCGGAATCGCTGCAGGCGCAGCTGCGTGGCGTCGAGCTGCTTCTCGTCGATCTTCGCCGGTCCGAGCCCCGGGACCATCGACATCAGCTTCGAGAACGGCCCCATCTCGCCGAGCGACGCGAGCTGGGTCCGCATGTCCCGGAGCGTGAAGCGGCCGCCCATCAGGTTCTTCGCGGCGGCCTCGGCCGCCTCCTTGTTCGTCAGCTCCTCGAACCGCTCGAGCAGCGTCTGGATGTCGCCCATCCCGAGGAGCCGCGAGACGAAGCGCGTCGGCTCGAACCGTTCGAGCTCGTCGAGGTGCTCGCCCGTGCCGATGAACAGGATCGGCGCGCCGCTCACCGCGACCGCGCTCAACGCTCCGCCGCCCTTCGCCGAACCGTCGAGCTTGGTCAGGATGACACCCGTCAGGCCCACGGCCTCGTGGAACGCCTGCGCGCTCCGCCCCGCGGTCTGGCCCATGGCGGCATCGAGCACGAGGATCGTCTCCTCGGGCTGGAGGGCCGTCCGCACGCGCTTCAGCTCGGCGATCAGTTCGGCGTCGATCCCGCTCCGCCCGGCCGTGTCGACGATGACGGCGAGATGCGGCGGGAGGGTGGCGAGCGCCTCCTGGACGATCTTCTCGGCCTTCTTCTCCGACCGATTGGCGTAGAACTCGGCCCCGACCTTCTTGGCGAGCTGCTCCAGCTGGTCGACCGCGGCCGGTCGATGGACGTCCGCCGCGACGAGCGCGACGCGCACCCCGCGCTTCTGGAAGTAGCGGGCGAGCTTGCCGGCCGTCGTCGTTTTCCCCTGTCCGAACAGGCCGGCAAGGAGGATCTTCTTCGGCTTGAGGTCGAACGCCCGGTCCTTGCCCAGGATCCCCCGGATCTCCTCGTAGATGATCCGGATCAGGAAATCGCGGAGGCTCGCGCCCGCGGGCGGTTTCTCCTCGGTCGCCCGGCGGCGGACCCGCTGCGTCAGGTCCAGCGTGAGCTGGACGTTCACGTCCGCCTGGAGGAGGGCCCGCTGGATGTCGCGAACGACCTCGGCGAGCAGCGCCTCGTCCACGGTCGAGCCGCGGGCGATCTTCTGCAGCACGCCGCGCAGCGATTTACCCAGGGAGTCGAGGACCACGGTAGCCCCTCCGGTCTCGGTCGAACGAAGGGACGGGGGCCTCCCCTATAGCTTTCGGTGCCACGGTCTCACGTCGCCCGGGTCGGCCGGACGCCGGTCGGTCGCCCGCGAGGCTAACACTCATAATCGCTCGCGGGGCTAGAGCATCATCCCATGTCCGCTCCGGCGGCGCCGGCCGCGAAGGTTCCACCGAAACTGAACCCGGTCCGGGTTCCGATCGTGGAGGAGTCGATCGACGAACGGACGTCCGATTTTCGGGAGGTGCTGCACGCGTACTCGAAGGAAGATGCGGTCCTCGAGGCGAAGCGGTGCATCCAGTGCCGCCGCCCCTGGTGCGTGGAGGCGTGCCCGATCTCGAACGACGCGCGGGAGTACATCCGCCTCGTGGCGGCCGAGGATTTTGATGGGGCCGCCAAGGCCGTGCTCCGCGAGAACCCGCTCGCGACCTGCCTATGCAAGGTCTGCTACCGGTACTGCGAGGACGCCTGTGTGGTGAAGAAGAAGGGCGTTCCGATCGCGATCCGCCACCTCAAGCGAGTGGCGCTCGACTACGGTGCCAGCGACCTCGCGTACGTGCCGTCGAAACCGAAGGACCAGCGCGTGGCGGTCGTCGGGGGAGGTCCGGCGGGGATGATGGCCGCCTGGGAACTCGGCGTGCGAGGCTACTCCGTCACGGTCTTCGAGCAGGAGGACCGGCTCGGCGGCCTGATGCAGACGATACCGGCGTACCGCATGACCAACGAGGACGTCGAGACGGACCGGTCCCGGTTCCGCGACCTCGACGTCACCTTCGTCACCGACCGGAAGATCGGTCGGGGGGATCCCGTTCCCCAGCTGCTGGAGGAGGGGTACCAAGCGATTTTCCTCGCGATAGGAACCTCGACGCACCGGATCCTGGATGTGCCGGGAGAGGACAAGGAGGGGGTCCTTCCGGCGCTCCCTTTCCTGAAGGCCGTGAACCACGACCGACCCCCGACCGTCGGGAAGGAGATCGTCGTGATCGGCGGGGGCGACGTGGCGATGGACTCCGTCCGCACCGCCCTCCGCCTCTCCCAGGGGGGACATGTCACCCTCGTCTACCGCCGGGGTCGCGAGGAGATGCCGGCCGACTCGGAGGAGGTTCACGGCGCGGAGCAGGAAGGGATCCGATTCGTCTTCCAAAAGGCCCCCGTCGAGATCGTGGGAGGCGCCCACGTGGAGGGTCTCGTCGTTCGGTCGATGCAGCTCGGCCCTCCGGACGCCGGCGGGAGGCGGTCGCCGACTCCCGTTCCGGGATCGGACGAGACGATCCCGTGCGACACGGTGATCGTCGCGGTCGGCCAGCGCGCCGACCTCGAGGGCTGTCCCCCCGGACTGGGGCTGAAGATCACGAGTCAAGGGTGGCCGGAGGGGCAGGGCCACGGATTCGAGACCGGGATTCCCGGGGTCTTCGCCGCCGGGGGGCGCTCGGTCGTCTATGCGATGGGCTCCGCCTCCCAGGCAGCGGAGGCGATCGACCGGTATCTCTCGGCAAAGCGGGGCGAGAGTGGGACGGCCCGGCCCGAGCCACTGGGCGGCGAAGGGACGTACCGACTTCCGGTAGGGTACACGGCCCCGATACGCAGCTAGCCCTTCCGTCGGACGCAGGGCGAATGTTTTTCCGCGGTGCCTCGCAGTAGTTGGCACGATGTACGGCAGGCCGACGCCGCGGGGACGTCTCGGTGGGGTCCGCGGCCGCACCGTGATGGCCGTGCTCGTCGCGGCGGGCCTGCTCGCTTCCGGATTCGGGGTCGCCACGGCGTCGTCTTCTCCGGGGAGCGGGAGCACGAACGGGAGATCCAGCGCCGCGGTGGCGGCCCAATTCGCGGCCGACGCGGGATACTCGTCGAGCGAGCTCGCCGGCACTTCCGCGCTCGCACCGGCGGTCGGTTCGGAGTCGATCGTCGTCACGTTCGCGCCGACGGAGCCGACGTTCTACGACCCGCCCGCGTCCTCGACGGCGCCGATGACCGCGAGCGAGATCGCGGACGCGTACGGTCTGTCGCCGGCCGCGTATGCCGCCGCCGAACAGTACTTCGAGTCCCAAGGACTCGTCGTCTCCCACACCTGGCCGGACCGACTCTCGCTGAGCCTCTCGGGGAGCGTCGCCGCGACCGAGCGGGCATTTTCGACCACCCTGGAAACAGGAACGTCCGATGGGCGGACGGTGACGCTGCCCTCGGCGCCGCCGACGCTCCCCACGGACCTCGAGTCCGAGGTCGCGTCGGTCGCGGGACTCACGAGCGGACTTTCCCCGCTGACGCTGCCCGAGATCCCGGCGCCCGCGGTGAACCCGACGGACCTGATCACCCCGACGATCGCGCGCCAGATCTACGACATCTCGGGGCTCTACAATCTGACCTCGTCTCCGACGTACGCCCAAGGAAAGGGGATCGTGCTGCTGCTCTGGGGTCTCGGTTACGCGCCGTCCGACCTCCAGACGTTCTTCGCCCAGGACTATCCGTCAGAATTTCCGTCACCGACGATCGACCCGTACCCTGTCGATGGCGCGCCGGCACCCTCCGCGAACGCCGTTAACGACCCGAGCAACGGCTCGCGCGAGCTCACCCTCGACCTCGAATGGGCGGGTTCTATCGCCCCGGGGGCGACGCTCGATGCCGTCTATGCGCCGCCCGGACCGTCGTCCAACGGCTACTCTCCCACCGACGCGTCGATGATCGACGCGCTCAACTCCGCGGTCGACCCGTCGGACGTACCCAACGTCGCGGCGATCTCGATGTCGTTCGGGTCGGCCGACGGGGCGGACCCGTCGCTGACGAGCGCCTTCGAGTCGGACTTCGCGGTCGCGGCGCACGAGAAGATCACGCTCTTCGCTGCCACCGGCGACCTTGGGGGGGACGCGGAGGCCGGCTGCCAGGGGGGCGTCCAGCCCGAGTACCCCGCTGCGTCACCCCAGGTGGTCGCGGTCGGTGGCACCTCGGTCGCCCTACAGCGGAGCACGCTGGGCGCGATCACCGGGTTCAGCGAATCGGCATGGACAGGCAGCGGGGGCGGCTTCTCGGCCCAGTTCTCCGCGCCGTCGTGGCAGTTGGTGGGCAGCGCACGGGCCCCGATCGCGGCCAACGGGCATCGCGGCATGCCGGACGTCGCGGCCACCGCCGGCTACAACTACCTCTACTACGACGGCGGGAACGCGGCGGGCGGAGGGACGAGCTTCGCGACCCCGCTCTGGGCCGGGATGGTCACGGAGATGGACGCGCTCCGGGGCACGAATTTCGGCTTCCTTACCCCGGAGCTCTACGCGCTCGGCGCGAACACGTCGCTCGCGGGGTACCCGTTCCACGACGTCACGAGCGGAGGAAACTGCCTCGGAGCGGCGGGCCCAGGCTGGGACACGGCGACCGGATGGGGGTCGCCCGACGGCGTCGACCTGTACGAACACTTCGTCGCGAGCTTCGTCAATCTCACCGTCAGCGCCACGCCCTCGCCGGTCGCCCCTGGCGGCACGGTCACGGTCACCGCCACCGTCACCAACTACTCGAGTGGCGCGCCGATCACCGGGATCGGCGTGATCGTTTACCTCAGCTCCGGCGGTGTGGGCGGCCCGTGCTCCGGCACGTTCGGACTCGTCGCGCCGGTGTCCAACGCGTCGGGTTCCGTCCTCGCGACCTTCACGGTCCCCTCCTGTTACCTCGGGGCGAGCGCGGTCGCGACCGCCACGATCACGGGGGGCGGATACTATGGGAACGTCTCGACCTCCGTGAGCGTCAATCTGCTCGGCTTCTTCCCGAGCCTGGCCGCGCTCGCCGAGTTTCCGGACAATGTGATCCTGTTCGTCGTGATCATGGCCGTCTGCCTCGTGGCGGGCGGAATGCTCGGCCGACGCCCACCGAAGATGGTACCGTACCAAGGGCCCGTCAGCGCCCCGACGATGGCCCCCGCCAACCCGGGCCCTCCCCCGGCCGACGTCCCTCCGGCTCCGGTGGCCCCGACGCCCCCGCCCGCGCCGCCCTCCGAAGCGCCACCGACGCCGGGACCGATCTACTGACGGGCGGGGTCGGCGAAAGTCTAAATCGCGCGCCCCCTTGGTCGCCGCCGTGCCCGATGCATCGGACGGTGCATCGGACGGCGCGGCTCCCGTCTCGCTCTCGGGGCCCGAGCGTTCGGTGCTGATTGCACTCCGCGACGAGAAGGAGCTCCCGGTCGAAGAGGAGGAGCTCGCGCGTCGGAGCGGCCTTCCGCTCGACCAGCTGCGGGGGAGTCTTCAACGCCTCCGGGCGAAACATCTCGCGGTCGTCGACGAGGAGCACGAGACGGAACGTCGCCTGACTCCGCGAGGAGAATCCGCGCTCGCGAAGGGCCTCCCGGAACGTCGATTTCTCGCGGCATTGGAACGGCACGGGGGAACGCTCGCTCCGCAGGAAGCCGGCACGGAGGGCCTCGACGAAGAGGAGCGGTCGGCCGCCGTCGGGATCTTGCGACGCCGCGGGTACCTGGAGGACGGCGTCCCGTTCCGCCTTCGGGCCTCCGCTCCGTCCGTGACCCTGCTCCCCGAAGAGGTCGTGCTCAAGCAGGTAGCGAACGGAGAGGACGATGTCGACGAGGCGCTGGTGGCGTCGCTCGAGCGCCGGGGGTTGGTCCGGACCGAACGGCGCTCGATCAAGCGCTGGGCCCCCTCGGAGGAGGGCCGCCGACTTCCTCTCGCCGCGTCGGACGCCGACCTGCTCGGCGCCGTGACCCCCTCGCTCCTCACGTCGGGAGGATGGCGGGATCGCACCTTCCGCCCCTACGACGTGCGCGCCGCGGTTCCGTATCTTTCCGGAGCCCGCCCGAACGACTACGTCGCGTGGCTCGAAGAGTTCGAGGAGATCCTGATCGGGCTCGGGTTCGTCCAGGCCGAGGGTCCGTTGCTCGAGACGGAGTTCTGGAACGACGACGTCCTCTTCATGCCGCAGGACCACCCGGCCCGGTCGATCCACGACGCGCTGTCCCTGGAAGGTGTGGAGGGTCGCCCGCCCGCGTCCGAGCTCCTCGCGCGGGTCGCATCGGTCCACGAAGGCCGGCCCCTGCCGGGCGAGGACGTTCCGATCGGGCCGGGATGGGGCGGAGGATACGAGTCGTCCATCGCGGCGCGCCCGGTGCTCCGCTCGCAGACGACGGCCGTCTCGGCTCGATTTCTGGCAGCCCGGCCGAAGCCCCCGTTCCGGATGTTCTCGCTCGACCGAAATTTCCGGCGCGAAGAGGTCGATGCGTCGCACGGCGTGGAATTCACCCAATGCGAGGGGATCCTGGGGGAGGAGGGCACCACGCTGCGCCACCTGGTGGGAATGTTCCGATCGCTCGCGGAGGCGATCGGCGTGAAGGAGCTCAAAATCCGCCCGAGCTACTTTCCGTTCACCGAACCGTCGATCGAGGGATACGTCCGCCATCCGAGGCTCGGCTGGATCGAGGTCTTCCCGGGAGGGATGTTCCGGCCCGAGCTCACCCGGGCCCTCGGAGTCGACGTTCCGGTCGCCGCGTGGGGGATCGGGATCGGGCGCCTCGCGCTGGTCGCGCTGGGCCGGAACGACTTCCGTGAGCTGTTCGACGACGACCTCGCCCACCTGCAGGGCCGGGGGGAGTGACCCGTGCCGAAGTCGGTGCTGAGCCGGGAGCGGGTCGTCTCGCTGCTTCGCGAGCCGCTCTCGGACCGGGCGCTCGAGGAAGTGCTCTCCATTTCGAAGGCGGAGCTCGAGGCCCAGGACGTCCAGGCCCTCACGGTTTCCGTGACCCCCGACCGTCTCGACCTGCTGTCCGAGGGTGGACTGGCCCTCTACCTCCAGGGCGCGACCGGTGCCGTCACGGGACTCGTCCACGAACACGTGCTGGAGGAGGGGGGAAGTCCCACCGAAGTGGAGGTCGACCCCTCGGTTCGCCCGCTCCGGCCGGCGATCGCCGGCGTGGTCGTTTCGGCCCCCGCGGACGCCGGCCTCGACGACGGGCTGCTCGCCGAAGCCGTGCGATTCCAGGAGCTGCTCCACGCGACGGTCGGCCGAGGCCGACGCGCCGCCAGCATCGGGATCTACCCGTACGACCGGCTCGTCCCTCCCTTCCGGTACTCCCTCGAGCCCCTCGCCGGGGTCCGGTTCGTTCCGCTGGACGGTTCGGAGGAAGTGACCGCCGAGCGGTTCTACCACGAACATCCGCTCGCGACCAAGTACGGTGCCTTCGGCCGGAACGGCGACGCCTGCCTGACGTTGCGCGACGCCCAGGGCACGATCCTGAGCCTGCCGCCGGTCCTCAACAGCCGCACCGGCGGCGAAGCCCGGGTCGGCGATCGTCGCTTGCTGCTCGAGTCGACGGGCCTCCGAGACCGGACCGTCCGGGAGATGCTCGGGCTGCTCCTGGTCGTCTTCGTGAGTCGGGGGTGGCGGGTCGGTCCCGTCGCGATCCGTTCCGAGGGCGCGGTCCTCTCGGACGGGACCGAAGTGTACCGCCCCCGGAGTCTCGACCTCAACTCCGAGTCGCTGCGCGAGCTCTCGGGCGAGGCGTACCCTGCCGCGGAGGTGGAGCGCCGACTCGTTCGGTCGCGCCTCGGCGCGCATGCCCACGCCGGTGGTTGGCGGGTCGAGGCGTCCCCCTGGCGGCCGGATCTCTTGACCGGGACCGATGTCGCCGAGGACGTGATCCTCGCGGAGGCAGTGGATCCCCGCGAGGGGATCGTTCCGCCCAGCCCGACCCGCGGCCGCCGTCGCCCCGAGGTCGTCTTCCGGCGCCAGGTCGCGGTCGACCTGGTGGGCCTCGGGTTGGTCGCTCCGTACACGTCCCTGCTCGTCTCGGATGCGATCGTGGCCCGGGTGCGCGGCGCCGCGCCGATCCACATCGCGAATCCCCCCTCGAACGAGTTCGCTTTCGTCCGGGACCGTCTCCTCCTGTCCCACCTCGAAGTGCTCGCGCACAACACGCGTCACGGCTACCCGCAGGCGATCGGTGAGGTCGGACCGGTCGTGGTACGCGACCCCACCGCGGAGACCGGCGGAACGACGAGCTACCACGCGGGGGTGGTGCTGGCGGGAGAGACCGCCGGCTTTGCCGATGCCGCGGCGATCGTCGACTACTTGCTCCGGGTCGTGGACATCGTCTCCGTCCGCGAACCCGTCGAGCTCCCGGGGACGATTCCGGGGCGGGCGGCGCGCGTGCGAGTCGCAGGCGAGCCGGTCGCCGAGCTGGGCGAGGTACACCCCGAGATCCTGACCGGCCTCGGCGTGCCGGTCCCCGTGACCTGGGCGGAGCTCGACCTGAGCCGGCTCTACCCGCTGCTCGGCCGCCGCGACACCGATTAATAGCGCCCGCCCGGTCCGACGCCGATGGCCCGTTCTCGCCGCCCGGCGAAGCCGTCGACCGCGGGTCGCGAGCGTTGGGAGGCCGACGCTCGGGCGGCGATCGGTGCCCGCGTGGACGGCGGGCGGCTCCCCCTCCTCGTGGGGCCGCCGGACGACCCGGAGGCGGAGTTCCTGCAGCGGATCGGGTTTCCCGGGACCGCTCCGTACACTCGGGGGATCCAGCCGACGATGTACCGCGGTCGGCTCTGGACGTTCCGTCAGTACTCCGGCTTTGGGAGCGCGGCGGCAACGAACCGGCGGTTCCACTTCCTCCTGCAGGGCGGCCAGACCGGACTCTCGGTCGCGTTCGACCTTCCGACCCAGAACGGGTACGACTCGGACCACGCCCGCGCCCAGGGCGAGGTCGGCCGATGCGGCGTGCCGATCACTTCCCTCGGCGACATGCGGGCGCTCTTCCACGGTCTGCCGCTCGACCGCGCGACCGTGTCGATGACGATCAACGCGACCGCGCCGATCCTCACGGCCCTGCTCGTCGCCGTCGGCGAGGAGAACGGCGTCCCTCGGGCCCGGCTCGGCGGCACGGTCCAGAACGACATCCTGAAGGAATACGTCGCGCGGGGCACCTACATCTACCCGCCCAAGGCGTCGCTCCGGCTCGCGGTCGACCTGATCGAGTTCGCGACGCGGGAGATGCCCCAGTGGAACTACATCTCGGTCTCGGGGTACCACATGCGCGAGGCCGGGGCGACCGCCGACCAGGAGGTCGCCTTCACGATCGCGAACGCGATGGCGTACGTTCGCGCCGTCCAGCAGCGGGGTCTCGACCTCGACGAGTTTCTGCCGCGCCTCTCATTCTTCTTCTCCTCGGACCGGAACTTCCTCGAGGAGGTGGCGAAATTCCGCGCCGCCCGCCGGTTGTGGGCCCGGATCGTCGAGGAGACGTTCGGCGCCCGGAACGCGCGGTCGAAACAACTGCGATTTCACACCCAGACCGCCGGCTCGAGCCTCACCGCGCAACAGCCGGAGCTCAACGTCGTCCGGACCACGCTCGAGGCGCTCGCGGCGGTGCTCGGCGGCACCCAATCTCTCCACACCAACGCGCTCGACGAGGCGCTCGGCCTCCCGACGGAGCCCTCCGCGCGTCTCGCCCTCCGCACGCAACAGATCTTGGCCGAGGAGTCCGGGGTGGCGAACACGGTCGACCCGCTCGGCGGGGCGTACGAGGTCGAGTACCTCACGGACCGGATCGAGGGCGGGGCCCGAGAGTATCTCGCCCGCATCGAGGAGATGGGAGGCGCTTTGCCGGCGATCGAACGGGGATTCTTTGCCGCGGAGATCGCGCGCGAAGCGTACCGCACCGCGCGCGCGCGGGAGGCGAAGCAGGAGGTCGTGGTCGGCGTGAACGACTACCTCGAGGGGAACCCCAACTTCACGCTCTTTCCCGAGACCGGTGGGCGGGGGGTCGCGGTCCAGCGGATCACGTCCGCCCAGGAGCGACGTCAGGTCCGGTCGGTGCGGCGCTGGCGAGCCGAGCGGGACGCGGCCGGCACCCAGAGCGCGCTCGAGCGGCTCGAACGCGGGACCCGCGCGGACGAGAACGTCGTGCCGTACGTGCTCGCCAGCGTGCGGGCGGGCGCGACGCTCGGGGAGATCGCGGACGTGTGGCGAACGTTGTTCGGGGAGCACACCCCGTCGCGGGCGTTCTAGCGAGGGGGTACCGCTGAAGCTCGATCACGTCGGCATCGCCGTGCCCGACCTCGCGGCGGCCATCGAACGGTGGCGGCCGCTCGTCGGCGGACCGGAGTCGGCGCCCGAGGAGGTCACTTCGAACCGGGTGCGCGTCGCGTTCGTCGCGGTCGGGGAAACGCATATCGAGCTCCTGGAGCCGTCCGATCCGGGCTCCCCGGTCGCCAAGTTCCTCGAAAGTCGCGGACCCGGGGTCCACCACCTCGCCGTCGCAGTTCCCAGCGTCGATGCGGCGCTCGCGGAGGTCCGGGGCCGAGGCGAGCGGGTCGTCGACGAACGGGCTCGCGCCGGGGCGCGCGGGCGGCGGGTCGGTTTCGCCCACCCGTCGGCGTTCGGAGGGGTCCTGGTCGAGTTTGTGGAGGCCCCATGAGTCGGATCTCTTCGGTGACCCTGGATCCGCTCTTCGACAGCCGCGGTCGCGCGACGGTCGAGGCGACGGTCGTGCTCGACTCGGGCGCCCGGGCGCGGGCGGGAGCGCCGAGCGGCGCGAGCACCGGGGCGCACGAGGTCTGGGCGTTCCCCCCGGGAGGGGTTCCGGAGGCGCTCGCCACGGCCCGCGCGAGCGTCCTGCCGGCGCTCGTGGGAGTCGATGCCGCGGACCAGCCCGCCGTCGATGCCACGTTGCACACGGTGGACGGAACTCCCGATTTCTCCCATATCGGCGGGAACACCGCGACGGCGATCTCCGTCGCGACGGCGATGGCCGTCGGCGAGGAGACCCACCTCCCGCTGTGGAAAGTGCTCGCGCGCCCCGGCGTGGACGGGAGGGAGTTTCCGGCGATCGTCGGGAACTGCATGAACGGCGGGGTTCACGCGATCGGGGGTCCCGAGTTCCAGGAGTTCATCGCCTACGCCTCGGCCCCCGACCCCCGCGACGCGGTCCTGGCCGCGATCCGCGTCCACTCGCTCATCGCCGAAGCGTTGCATCGCCGCCTGCCGACGATCGCCCTCGGACGCGGCGACGAGGGCGGCTGGGTCGCTCCCCTCGGGAGCGAGGCCGCGCTCGAGGTGCTGGTCGAGGCGTGCGCTCGGGCCCGGGACGAGCTCCACACCGAGGTCCATCCGGGGCTGGACCTCGCGGCGAGTGAGTTCTTCCGGGAGGGGAAGTACCACTACCGCGACCGCACCCGGACGCCGGAAGAACAGGTTGCGTACGTCGGGGAGTTGGTCGACCGGTACGGCCTGAGGTACCTGGAGGACCCCCTCGACGAGGAAGCGTTCGACGGCTTCGCGGCCGTGACCCGGGCCGTGGGGTCGAAGGCGCTCGTGGTGGGGGACGACCTCTACACGACCGACGTCCGCCGGGTGGCCCGGGGCGAGCCGGCGCGGACCTCGAACGCCGTGCTGGTCAAGGTCAACCAGGTCGGAACCCTGACCGACACCTGGGCGACCGTTGACTTTTGCCGGTCCCACGGGCTCGCGACGGTGACCTCGCACCGGTCGGGCGAGGTGCCGGAGGGGTGGCTCGCCCACGTCGCGGTCGCCTCGGGGGCCCGGGGGCTGAAATGCGGCGTCTCCGGCGGCGAGCGGGTGGCAAAGCTAAATGAACTCCTGCGGCTCCGCCGCGCCGCGGAACGGTAGCCGAATGGCCGAGGACGAAGTCATCGTCGAAGAGCGTGTCGCCGACACGGACGGGCAGGACATCCGTCCCGGCGAGCTCCTGATCCCGGAGGAAACGTACCTCACCTCGGGCGTCCACATCGGGACGCAGCAGAAGTCGGCCAGCATGCGCCGCTTCGTCTACAAGGTCCGGTTCGACGGCCTGCACGTGCTGGACGTCCGCGAGACGGACCGGCGCATCCGGTTCGCGGCCCAGTTCCTGAACCGGTATCCCGCCGACCGGATCCTCGTCGTCTCGCAGCGGCAGTACGGTCAGAAACCGGTCCGAGTCTTCGCGAAGACGACCGGGGCGGTGTCGTTCGCCGAGCGGTTCGTTCCGGGGTGCCTGACGAACCCGAACCTCGCCGAGTACTTCGAGCCGAAGGTGCTGCTCGTCACGGACCCGGCGACCGACCAGCAGGCGCTCAGCGAGGCGGTCTCGATCGGGATCCCCGTCGTCGGACTCTGTGACGTCAACAACGAGACGCGGAACGTCGACCTCGTGATCCCTGCCAACAACAAAGGCCGTGTCGCTCTGGCCACGGTCTACTGGCTGCTCGCGCGCGAAGTGCTGAAGGGTCGCCCGGGCGGCGCCGACGCGCCGTACACGTTGACGATCGAGGACTTCCAAGCCGCGCTCTGACGGCAATCGCCGTCGGCGTGGAGCCGTTTTAACCCCGCGCCGGCTCGTCAGTACGTGGGGCGGCCGGGTTCCGACCTACTCGAGCTTCTCACCCAGCACGGGGTGCCCGAAAAGGGCGGTCGGGTCTATCTCGCGGCGTGCCGGGCGGGACCGCAGACCGCGAGCGAGCTCGCGCGGCTATCCGCGGTGAGCCGGGTCGAGGCGTACCGCTTCATCAAGCAACTGACGGCGGACGGCCTCCTGCACACGACCGGGGGGCGGCCGATGCGGTTCGCCGCGCTGCCCCCGGACGAGCTCCTCGACAAGTGGATCCAGCACGCGACCGACCACGTGCGGCGTCTCGAGCAGGACCGTACGAAGCTCCTCACCGACTGGGAGGATGTGCGGACGGAGTTCGACGAGCGCGACCCGCGCAAGTTCGCGGTCGTCGAAGGGCGGACGACGATCCATCGGTTTCTGCTGAAGCGGATCGGCACCGCCGAGCACAAGATCCTTTTGACGGCGACCAGCGGCTCGCTGCCCCGAGTGATCGATGCCGGGATCGATCGGGCCCTCCGCGAGGCGAAGGCACGGGGAGTCAAGGTCCGGATCGTGACCGAGGTGTTTCCCCAGAACCTCGTCGATGCGAAACATCTCGCGTCGTTCGCCGAGCTGCGGCACTCGGCCGGGCCGGTGATGAACCGCTCGGTCGTGATCGACCGGATCGGCGCGCTCGTGTATGTATCGGGAGAGGAAGGATTCGGCCGATCCGGAGAGGAACAGGTCGCGCTCTGGTCGTCCGCGCCGATGTTTGTCCAGCTGGCCCGGGACTATCACCAGCGACTGTGGGCCCCCGCGGAGAAGGCCGAGTCCCGGTTCGTCGCTCTCGAGAACCCGACCTCGGCCGTGATCCCCGTCGTCCAGGGCAAGGAGGCGGAGCCGTTCCAACGGCTGAAGGACATCGCGAAGCTCGGGATGCGCGCCACCGGCGTCCGCGAGTTCCACTTCGAGCTGCCGGAGCTGATCGAGACGATCGCGCGCCAGCTCGGCCGGCAGATCGCCGAGGAGGTCCAGGGCGACACGCCCGCGGAGGTCAGCCGGTCGCTGAGCTCCTACTACGAGACCCACACGATGGGCCATCTGAAGGTCGTGAA
>Ga0187783_10001341_pt1 | contig 18095 bp, 22 predicted proteins | sample 1015_SJ02_MP02_2_FD_132471 | JGI IMG/M metagenome (GOLD analysis project Ga0187783, IMG submission 132471) | Tropical peat soil microbial communities from peatlands in Department of Meta, Colombia - 1015_SJ02_MP02_20_MG | ecosystem: Environmental > Terrestrial > Soil > Wetlands > Peat | place...
CTGCACACGTGGCAACAGCGGTTCGATGCGCTCCCACAGTCTGTCGCTGACCAGAGGTTTCGGCATACGCGCCGTCTACGACGGCAGCATTCCAAAACCTCTTTTTGTTAGGCGCTCTAAGCAGCTTGAAACGCCCGACAGCGCGGGTGCTTGACACGCATCTCCCCGCTCGGACTTTCGAGAGCGCTTAGCTTCTCGCGATCTCCTCGGCGAGCCTCGCCAAGTCGGATACCTCAACGCCGAGGGCGGACGCGATGCGCCGAACGGTCCCCCAGGAGGGATTCTTCCCAGCCTCGATATGGCTCAGCCAGGTCGGGTGCAGGTCAGCGCCATGGGCAACCTCCTCCTGCGAGAGCCCGCGAGCGGTCCTCGTCTTGCGAATAGCCTGGCCGAGCGCAACTTGAGGCTCTGAGCGGGGTGCCATGCTCGACACCCTCCCGACCCGCGCACAGGCTGGCCATAGAGTCGAACTCAAGTCGGAGGTCCAAAGGAGCCGATAAGCAGGCCATGAGGCGACTGACGACACTTGCGATGGCTATCGCCCTACTCGGGGGCATAGCCGGGTGCGGAGGAAGCAAGCCCGAGAGTGCGCTACATAAGGAAATGTCGCGAGTCAGAGCAGGCGCGTGCCGGAGCGAAGTCTTCAACACAGCACGGTGCGGCGATGAAATGCAGAAGGTCTGTGAAACCTCGGTCGGGACTGGATCTGGCGAACCTGCACAGCACCACGTCGCTTGCGAGCTAGCCAGCGAAGTCAGAGCCCGAGTCAAGAAGAACGAAGAAGCCGCAACGCCGACGCAGAAACAAACGCCGGAAGAAGAAGCAGCCCACAACGAAGGCGTAGAAGCACAACGGCGCTATGAAAACGCGGAGGCTGAAGGTCAGAAGAAGGTTGAAGAAGACGAAACGCAGGGCGGAGAACATTCGATTCGCTCGACCGAGGAAAAAGTCTGTTACGAATCGGGCAGGACCTCCGAATACTGCAAAAGCCCCGAAGAGAAACGCGAACTCGAAGCTGAAGCGGTCGCGAAGCGAGAACGCGAACGGGCGTCGGGCGAAGTCACCGTCCACGAATAGCCGTCGTCGGGCTTGTCGCACCAGAGCCGAGGCGACCTAAGAGCCTCCCCGTTCGAGGGTGGCCTACGCGGCACGGTACGCTCCAGGCCCGTGGCGCAACTGACAACCAACAAGACCATCGAGAACGCCGCAATCGCATGGGTCATGGACTTGGAGCGCCAAGCGGGTCGTGAGCCGCAAGACACGCGCTACCGAGGAGCGCCAGCAGACATCGAAAGTCCGCCTCGGCTCATCGAGATCAAGGCAGTGGGAAAGGACTCCGGGCGAAGCGACGGATTCCTCTGGCTGGAGACTCGCCAGGTCGATGAGGCCCGAGGCAACCCGAACTTCTACTTGTATGTTGTCGAGAACGTCCGCCAAGGAGACGCTTCGAAGTTTCGCCTGATCGTGTTCGGCGGCGATCAACTCCAGCGGCTTCTGGCCAAGGCCAAGGAGAAGCACTACTACGAGGTCCCGATCCCAGTGGCGGAGTACGACCTAGCGCGGACGAACGCCGAGAGCGCCTCGGTCGAAGAGCGATTGGCTGCCCGCGTGGGCTTGGAGGACTGATGCCCGACGAGTCCACGACGCCCGACCTGGTTGAGCTTGTGCGCGAACAGGCTGAGGCTGCGAATCGCCGCGATCTCGACGCGGTGACGAACGCCTTCGCTGAGCACGCGATCATGACGGCAGAAGCGAGGACGGCGTTTCCCTCTGAGGGCCGCGCGGCCATCCGTAGCTTCATTGAAGATTGGTTCGACGCCTACGACGAACTGCACTTCGAGCTTGAGGAGGTCAGCGACTTCGGCAATGGCGTTGTGTTCGCCGTCCTGATCCAGGACGGGCGTCTGGCTGGTAGCGCCGGTCGTATTCGACAACGCGAGGGGTGGGTCTACATCTGGGCGCGAGGCTTGATCGCTCGCCTCCAGACGACCTACATGGACATAGACGAGGGCCGCGCTGCCGCCGAACGGCTGGCGGAGGAACGCGGGTAGGCGGTGTCGGAGGAGAACGTGGAGCTTGTGGTCGGAACGCTGCGTGGTCCCGACGTGAACCTCGCGGAGATCGCGCGCGACGATGAGATGTTCGCCGCCATGATGCAGGAGATTGGCTCTGCCTTCCGCGCTGACATCCAGTTCGACAATCATGGCTTCCCCGCTGGCGACGTGACCTGTGTGGGCCTTGATGCAGTGCGGAGTCTGTTTCGCGACTGGTACCAGCCATGGGAGACATACCGGACAGAGGTTGAGCAGGCTATTGACTGCGGCGAACGAGTCCTGCTTCTGACACGCGACCTGGGTGTGCTTTGGGGCACCGCGCAGGAGGTGACGCTCAATCTGGGCTGCGTCTACACGATCCGCGACGGGAAGATCGCCCGCTGGGAGGTCTACCTGGACCGCTCGGAGGCACTCAAAGCCGTGGGCCTGGAGGGGTAGGCATGTCGGCCAACCTCGACCTCGTGCGCTCGATCTACGCGGATTGGGAGCGCGGGGACTACAGCGGATCAGACTGGGCCGATCCCGAGATCGAATTCGTTTTCGGAACAGGCGAAGAGGGGCTCCTGCCGGGAATTCGGACCGGACTTGCCGGGATGGCTGACGCCTATCGCGAGTGGCTGGGTGCATGGGAGGGCGCTCACTCCGAGGCGGATAAGTTTCGCGAGCTTGACCGCAAGCGTGTCGTCGTGCTCGACAGACGCAGTGGCCGTGGCAAGAAGAGCGGGCTGGACATTTCGTCAAGAGGAGCGACCCTGTTTCACGTCTGCGAGGGAAAGGTCACGAGGCTCGTCGTCTACGGCAGTCGCGACCGCGCGTTCGCCGACCTCGGCCTCACCCCAGAGGACCCGGCAACCTCTCCCTAGTCATGGCGGGCGCGAAGCTCCTCGTAGGCAGGCGAAAGTGCTCCCCTGGCCCTCGGCCAAGTGTCCATCAGGGAACCCTCCCGTACACCCACGGCGCATCAGCGCGACGAGAAACGACGGTCTGGCGAATCGCATACCTCATTGAGGCGCGGGCGCCGGGGGCGGACGACCGACCTCTAACTATTGCGCAGGGGGCTTGGTTGGCCTCGGGCGTCGGCGCGTATTCGCGCTGCGCGTGATTTTCCCTGTCTCGGCGCAGGCTCTACAGATCAGCCACTTTGCCTGTTCCTCGCCAAACCCTGGGGTCCACCTGAAGCCGATGCCATAGCAAAATGAACAGCGATCATCCTCAGGTGGGCGAGCAGTTCCCTGTTCTTCAGCGACTTCTTCGACCCACTCCGGCTCCGCTGCGGCAGCCCCCTCGAAATCAGCGACCATCAGGTTGCATAGAACCCCCTCGGGGTCCAGGTCGATCTTGAGGGGCTCGTCCCGCACTGAGTCTGCCACGATCAGAGAATAGCGCTGTCTCAACCGTGCGCACTAGGCGTCCAGTGCGACCCACGAAGCCGGACGGCTCGAAGAATGAACCCAGACCTTCCCGACATGAGCGACGACCAACGAGCGGCGCTCGAACGCATTTATGAGCCCTTCCGGGTCGGGTTGCCGTGGCCGACGTTTGGAGTGCTGGACCGCGAGTTCGACCGCGACGGCATCGATCTTGCTCAGGTCCTGAGGGCAATCCCGCTCGCCTATGCCTTCCTGGATAGGAACCGACTCATCGATCCTCGGCCAGACATGGAGTTGAGGCTTTCCCTTTTTGGCGTCTCTCGGTGTCCTAATTCCGAGGACGACGTGAGCCTCTTCCTGGACGCTCTAAGGTGGCTCGCCGCCGTCGAGGCCGAGCACGTCATCGACCCGAGTGATCCGTCAACCATCGAGGTCGTAGCGAGCGCAGCAGCCTTCAATGAACATCTCGGCGATACCCGATGGGGTGCGTCCCCGATCAATGTGCGCAAGGTCGGGATGCTCCTTGAAAACGAGCCACCGGGCATCTGGCAAGCCTTCGGAAGCGGCGATGATTGGACGGCCTCGCTTAGGCGCGGTGTCCGGAAGTACCGCGATGTCACTAGCCTGGACGACTACCTCAAGATCGTCGCTGAGGCTGCCCCGCAACTCTTCGGACTCACCGAAGCGTGGCCAGCTTCTCCGACGAGTTTGTCGGCTGAGCCCACCGCCGCAAAGGCCAAGCCTCACCCAGCTAATGGGCTGACGGACATGGAGATCATGCGGGTCGTCAACCGCTACATCGGCGTCTCCGGTGGCTATCTCGGCGACTTCAGCTATCGCACTCATGCCGAGTTTTATCCGGAATACTGCGACCTGGAGATCGACCCGTACAGCATCGAGGGAACCACCCGCGAACGCTTCATTGCCATCCTCTCCTCGCTGCCTCCCAGAGACCAGGCAAAAGTGCTGCGAGGCGTCATCGAGCGATTTCCGCCAGACCAAGGACCAGACACTCGCAAGGCCGCCCACACCGGGGTGCTCAAGCTCATCGAGCGCCTCGAAGCCGCGCCTCTTGTCGCGGGACCTGTGCCGCGCATCACGAGCGATGTAGTGCTCCGAGCGCTAGAGGACGCGGAGAACCTAATCCGGACCTCCGGTCCCACGAGCGCCGTGGACCGAGTCCACACTGTGCTGCACGGCTACCTCCAGGCCGTTTGCGACAGCGAAGGGATCGCCTACAAGCGGAGTGACTCCATGGTCGTGCTCTTCAAGAAGCTGCGCTCTGGTCACTCCAAGCTCGCCGACCTCGGGCCTCGCGCTCAGGATGTCGAGAAGGTCCTCAACTCCTGCGGGAATATCCTCGACGCCATGCTGCCGGTGCGTAACCAGGCAAGCGTGGCGCATCCAAACCAGAAGCTGCTCGGTGATGCCGAGGCCCAGCTTGTCATCAACGTCGGGCGAAGTCTGCTGCACTACCTCGACTCCAAGCTTTCCTGATCTGGACATCCGACGTCGCGGCATCCACCGAAGCGGGCTGAGCGGTAAAATCGCTTTCGCTCATGAGCATGTTTGTCCACGAAGCTGCCTCCCTCGTGGAGGCCATAAGCGCGTTAGTCATGGCCGCCGCAGCGGCGTGGACGGTCTGGGACCAAATAAAAAAAAACCTCGCTCGCATTTGTCGTACGTTCGGGTTTCGGGAGCAGGGCTCGACCGGACGTAACTGACCGATTCGGCATCCGAATTCCGGGCCAAAACGCGACTCCATATAGACCCTTCGCTCCTGGCTGGATCGTCAGGGGCGCTAACCAATCAGGCGATGGCCGGATCAGACAGGGGGGATCGAGGGTCGCCGGAAAGAACTGGAGCCTGTTGTCGAGGACAGGAGCTTCTTGAGGCAGAAGCATCACGCCTTGCGGGCGTCGGCGAATCAGCTAGCCCGGCGCTCGGTTCCAACCCCTCGGCTACCCCCTTCCGGTCCTCCGTCGAGCCGAGCAATAGGCTCTTTACCGATGGCAAGCACGACCCCCGCTCCGTCCCTGCCTCAACCCCAGAGCAGCCGCAACCACGCAGCTTTCATCTGGAGCGTCGCCGACCTGCTGAGGGGCGACTACAAGCAGTCCGAGTACGGCAAAGTCATCTTGCCGCTCACGGTCATCCGCCGCCTCGACTGCGTGCTAGAGCCCACTAAGGACGCCGTGCTTGAGCGGTTTCGGCAGCTAAAGGACCGCATCGAGAACTTCGAGCCGGTCCTCCAAGCTGTCGCTGAGGAGCAGTTCTTCAACACGAGCCCCCTGACTTTCACGAAGCTGCTGGACGATCCCAGCAACATCGCCGACTCGCTCAACCTCTACATCGGGGGCTTCTCCGAGGCTGCGAAGGACGTGATCGACAAGTTCGACTTCCCCGTCCAGATCGAGCGGATGCGACGAGCCAACATCCTCTACCAGGTTGTCGGGAAGTTCGCAGACATCGACCTGCATCCCGAGGTCGTATCGAACATCGAAATGGGGCACATCTACGAGGAGCTAATCCGGAAATTCTCGGAGCTTTCCAATGAGACAGCGGGGGAGCATTTCACGCCGCGCGAGGTTATCCGCCTGATGGTCAACCTCCTCTTCATCGATGACGAGGACGTGCTGACGAAGCCAGGCATCGTCAAGACGCTATGCGATCCGGCTTGCGGAACAGGGGGCATGCTCTCGGTCGCTGAGGACCATGTACGAGAACTCAACCCCCAGGCTCGCCTTGAGGTATTTGGCCAAGAGCTAAACGCCGAAACCTACGCCGTCTGCCGCTCGGACATGATGCTGAAGGGACAGGACGCATCCCACATCACGTTCGGCAACTCGTTCTCTGAAGATCGGTTCGAGGGAGAGCGGTTCGACTATCTGCTCGCGAATCCTCCCTTCGGTGTCGAGTGGAAGAAGGTCGAGGATGTCGTGCGCACCGAGCGCGAGAGTAAAGGTTTCAACGGGCGCTTCGGGCCTGGGCTCCCACGAATCAACGACGGCTCATTCCTCTTCCTTCAGCACATGATCTCGAAGATGAAGCGGCCAGAGGAAGGTGGCTCGCGTGTCGCAATCGTTTTCAACGGGTCGCCCCTCTTCACGGGCGGAGCGGGCTCGGGGGAGTCCGAGATCAGGCGCTGGATCATCGAGAACGACTGGCTGGAGGCCGTCGTTGCGCTGCCGGACCAACTCTTCTACAACACGGGCATATACACCTACCTCTGGATCGTTACTAACCGGAAGACCTCACAGCGTCAGGGCAAGGTCCAGCTTGTGGACGCACGGGAGTACTTCGTCAAAATGCGGAAGTCGCTCGGGAATAAGCGCAACGAAGTCTCTGCCGACCAGATCGAAAAGGTCACGCGGCTGTACGGCGAGTTCGGTGAGTCTGATCAGAGCAAGATATTCCCGAATGAGGCGTTCGGCTTTTTGCGCATCACTGACGAGCAGCCGCTTCGCCTGCGATGGGAAATCAACGACGAGACGGTCGCTGCTGCGCTCGCCACTAAAGGCGTACAGAAGCTCTCCTCCGATGCGCAAGAGGTCGTCCGGGACCTCCTCGCGAACCATGACGGCCAGCGGTTCAAGACACAGCGAGAGATCGCTGAGGTTCTTGGCTCTCCACTCGCTGATCTGGGCCTATCGACAGCCGCGAAGAAAGCTGTCTTGATGGCCCTAGCTATTCGCGACGAGGACGCCGCTGTGATGGTTGACCGCGCGGGCAATCCTGAGGCGGACCCTGAGCGACGGGATAACGAGAACGTGCCTTTGCCGCCGGTGCGGGTTGCGTTTGTCGAGGACCCATCCGAGCGGTTTCAAACGCAACCGTACCGAACAGCAGTAGAGGAGTACATGCGCGACGAGGTTCTGCCTTACGCACCGGAAGCATGGGTCGATCACGACAAGACGAAGATCGGCTACGAGATTCCGCTGACACGCCACTTCTACAAGTACATACCGGCTCGACCGATTGAGGAGATCGACACTGAACTCAACGCGCTGGAGGCTGAGATTCAAGCACTGTTGTCCGAGGTCGCGAGTTGACCCCACGCTTGAAGGCTCTTGCATCTCTCATAACCGAGGCCGAAGACCTCGGGACGCAGCCTTACATCGCCTTGGAGTCTGTCGAGAGTGGAACGGGACGGCTGATCTCGCCTCTGGACCTCCCCGAGCGAGAACTTCCTGATGCGGGCGCAGCCTCTGCGAGGTCCGGCGACGTGCTCTTTGGGAAGCTTCGCCCCTACCTCGCCAAGACCTGGCTCGCTGATCGCTCAGCTTACGTTTCCACAGAGCTTTTGTGCATCCGGCCCGGAGCGTTGCTTGATTCTCGCTGGCTGAGCTACCTCGTGTCCTCGCGTTCCTTCGTCCAATGGTCTGTGGCTACGTCAGATGGCGCAAGGATGCCAAGGACTAGCTGGGAGAAGCTGGCACAGTTTCGAACCGCGATCCCACCGCTCCCCGCTCAGCGTGCCATCGCGGACTACCTGGACCGAAACACTGGCCGAATTGATGCCCTGATTGAAGCCAAGCGTGCGATGGTGAGACTCATTGCCGAGCGATTCAGCGCGTCGCGAGTGGCTCTCGTTGTGGATTCCGACGCCTCAGACCGTCAGCCCGGACCAGCTTGGCTCGGATCAATCCCGAGCAACTGGAATCTCATGCGCCTCAAGTTTGTGGCATCGATGGAGAGTGGCCACACACCTAACCGGCAGTTGGATGCGTATTGGATCGACTGCACCATTCCGTGGCTGACGCTCAATGACGTGGGCGACCTGGAGGCCACCTGGCGCTTCTCCCAGCCCCGGAACGGCATTAATCAGCTTGGCCTTGAAAACTCCTCGGCGCGCATCCTCCCAGCCGATGCCGTCGCTATGTCTCGCGATGCCACTGTCGGGAAGGCCGCACTACTCGGTCGTCCGATGGCCGTGTCCCAACACTTTGTCGCCTGGGTGTGCGGTCCCGACCTGCTTCCCGCCTATCTGCTGAACGTCATCCGGGGACCGATGCAGCATCTCTTCGGCAGCCTGACGGCTGGCGCGACAATCACCACTATTGGGATGCCCGACCTAAACCAGTTGATCGTGCCCGTGCCTCCGCTGATCGAGCAACGTCGAATCGTGACCCGTCTTGAAGAGATTGAGCGCAGAGCTACCGAAACGCAGACGCGGCTTCAGAAGCAGATTGCGATTCTACGCGAGCGACGGGACGCCGGGATCAGCGCCGCCCTCGGCTCACTCCACGAGCTTGCAGACGCAGCATGACTTCCGTCGCTGAGAAGCTCTTGGAGGACGGGATCAGCGGTCATCTGGTAACCCAAGGCGGCTACCGCGTCTGCAAGATCGGGACCGACGCCGAATGCCAATCCGAGTTCGACGCCGGTCTTGGCCTCGACACGCGCGAGCTATTCGCTTTCATTGAAGAGACTCAGGGCTCTCAATGGGAGAAGCTGACGAAGGCACACGGCGGCGGCGATGCCACCGCGCGCCAGCGGTTCCTTCAGCGGCTGACGCGAGAGATCGATGAGCGGGGCACCATCGATGTTCTGAGGCATGGCGTGCGCGACCAGAACGTCGAGATTCGTCTGTCGTACCGAAAGCCAGCCTTCGGGGTTGCGCCTGAGCTTGTTGCTCACTACGTCGAGAACCGGCTCACCGTGACGCGTCAATTGCCGTTCGACCCAGAGTCAGAGAAGACCATCGATCTCTGCTTGTTCGTCAATGGCCTTCCCGTCGCAACCGCAGAGCTAAAGAATCACCTGACCGGGCAGAATATCGAGCGCGCGATCAAGCAGTATCGGGAGGACCGCGACCCCAAGAATGTGACGTTGAGTCGTCGTGCGGTCGTTCATTTCGCGGTCGATCCGGATTCCGTCGCGATGACCACGAAGCTGGAGGGCAAGGACACGCGGTTCCTGCCCTTAAATCTGGGCCGGAATCTTGGCAAGGGCAATCCGGACAATCCGCACGGTCACAAGACCTCGTATCTCTGGGAACGGGTTTGGCCCAAGAACCCGTGGCTTGACATCCTCCACCGCTTCATCCATGTGGAGCGACCCGAGAAAGGGTCACCGGCTGCGAAGCGGGCTGCGCAGAAAGTCATCTTCCCGCGCTACCACCAGTGGGATGCGACCCTGAAGCTCGAAGCCGCTGCCGCAGCGGAGGGCGCTGGACAGTCTTACCTGGTCCAGCACTCGGCGGGTTCGGGCAAGTCAAACACCATCGCTTGGACCGCTCACCGGCTATCGACGCTGCACACCAGCGAGGATCGGAAGGTGTTCGACAAGGTGATCGTGATCACCGACCGCGTGATCCTCGACAAACAGCTTCAGGACACGATCTACCAGTTCGAGCACGCCCGAGGCGTGGTCGAGAAGATCGACAAAGAGTCAAGTCAGCTAGCCAGGGCGCTTGAGGGAGAGCAGGCGCGGATCATCATCACGACCCTCCAAAAGTTCCCGTTCGTGATCGGGAAGATGGCTGAGCTTCCGGCACGGAACTATGCCGTCGTCATCGATGAGGCCCACTCATCGCAGACCGGCGAGGCTGCGAAGGACTTGAGGGTAGCGCTCGGCGCAACCGAGGCGCAGGAGCTTACGGCTGCTGAGGCCGAGGATCAGGGACTGATCACTGCCGCCACTGATCCGGTAGAGGAGGCGCTGGCTAAGTCGCTCGCCGCGCGAGGCAAGAAGCATTCCAACATCTCGTACTTCGCATTCACGGCGACCCCGAAGGGTCGGACACTTGAGATGTTCGGTCGGCTCAACCCGGAGACAGGGAAGCACGAGCCGTTCCATCTGTACTCGATGAAACAGGCCATCGAAGAGGGCTTTATCATGGATGTGCTCGCGAACTACACGACGTACCAGACCTTTTGGCGGATCGAGAAGAGGACGACGGAAGACCCGGAGTACGACGCGAAAAAGGCTCGGCGCGCCATCGCGAGGTTCGTAAGCCTTCATCCCTACCAGCTAGCACAGAAGGCTGAGATCATCGTTGAGCATTTCCGTGAGCACACGTCCAAGGAAATGGACGGGTTCGCCAAAGCCATGGTCGTGACCTCCTCACGTCTGCACGCTGTCCGCTACAAGACGGCCATCGACAAATACCTACGCGAGCACGCCTACAAAGACATCAGGACTCTGGTCGCCTTCTCCGGAAGGATCGATGACGGCAGTGGTCCCGTCACCGAGAGCAGCATGAACGCCTTCCCCGAGAGTCGCACTGCCGACGAATTCGGAACGCCTGATTACGGCGTGCTGATCGTCGCGGAGAAGTTCCAGACGGGGTTCGACCAGCCGCTGCTGCACACGATGTACGTGGACCGGGTTCTCACCGGCCTGTCGGCTGTGCAAACCCTTTCGCGCCTGAACAGAACGCACCCGCTCAAGAAGAGCACCTTCGTGCTCGACTTTCGCAACGACACCGAGGACATCGTGGCGGCGTTCGAGCAGTTCCATGGCGTCACCGTCGCTCCGCCCACCGACCCGAACATCCTCTGGGACACGCGCCGTCGCCTAGATGACTTCGACGTGCTCCGCGAGGAGGAGATCACGAAGGCCATGTCCGCGCTCCTTGGAGCAGCCCCATCTGCCGAGAAGCGCTCAGCGGAGGCGTATGCGGCACTCGCGCCCGCCAAGACAAGGTTCGAGGCGATGGAAGACGAGCAGTGCCTTGAGTTCCGGGACGCCCTCAACCGCTTTGTGCGGACCTACTCGTTCGTTTCGCAGATCGCAGCGTTCACCGACCCCGCGCTTGAGCGCGACTACGTGTTCTGCCGTGCGCTTGCGCTCTATCTGAGAGATACCCAAACGGTCCAGTCACTCGACCTCGGCACCGAGGTCGAACTCACCCACCTGCGCCAGCAGGTGACCTTCGAAGGCAAGCTGTCGCTCACAGCCCAGGAAGGCGAGCAGCGGTCCATCTATGGCGAAGGCAAGGGTGGCCAGGAGGAGCTTCAACTCGAACATCTATCGAGCATCATCGAAGTTCTCAACGACCGCTTCGGGCTCGACCTAACCGACAGGGATCGGCTTCTCTTCGATCAGTTTGAGGAGGACTGGGTAGCCGACGCCGAGCTTTCCGATCAGGCGAAGAACAACACGCTCGACAACTTCGGCCTGGTGTTCGACCGCAAGTTCATGAGCACTGTCGTGAACCGCGTCGATGCCAACGAAGAGATTTTCAAGAAGCTCCTTGATGACGAGGACTTCAAGGACGCCGTTGCCGACTTCTATCGCAGGAAGGTCTACGAACGCCTGCGGGAATAGCGAGTACCGCTCGATCCCTCAGCGGGCAAAGCGCGCAACGATCCGTTCTCTGAGTCACAGGTCGGGCGTGCCCCAGCGTTTGCGAATGCTCTGACGTTCAGGTATAATTCCGAGTTGCATTTAGAGCGCCTGAGAGACTGGCTCGGACGGCGCGCCAACCGGCTCAACTGAGCATCGGTGGCAATGCCAGATCAATGCGACGGAGGTAATCCTTGGGGAACTCCCCGATGAAGGTGCTGGGCTACACGAGGGTTTCCCTTGATGAGCAGGGGGAACGCGGCGTCGGACTTGCTGCTCAGAAGACAGCGATTGTCGCTGAGGTAGCTGCGCGTGGTTGGGAGCTAGTCGAGGTCTTTCAGGACTCCGGTTACTCGGGTCGCGACTGCAACCGTCCGGCGCTCACGGCGGCCTTGAAGACGGTCCAACGTGGTCAGGCCAACGCGCTCGTGGTGGCGAAGCTAGATCGTCTCAGCCGCTCGATCCTCGACTTCGCCCATCTCATGGAGCAAGCTCGCAAGCAGTCGTTTGGGATCATCGCGCTCGACTGCGCTGTTGATACCACGACGCCCTCGGGCGAACTGATGGCGAGCGTCATGGCGACGTTCGCGCAGTACGAGCGACGCTTGATCGCCCAGCGCACGAGCGATGCGCTCGCGGAGCTTCGCTCTCGTGGCCGCCCTTATTCGCCGACCCCTTTTGGCTTCGAGCGTCAGGGCGACAGACTCGTCCTCGACCACACGGAGCAGAAGGTCCTCGCTCGTATGCGTCGGTTGAGAGCAAGGGGGAGGAGCTACCGCGCCATCGCTCAGTCGCTCAACCGCTCGCGCATCCCGGCCAAGAACGGCGGCAACTGGTTCGCCTCATCCGTGCGCTCAAGCCTTCTGACAAGTGAGAAGGTCGGGCGTCCTCCGAAGGCGGCGGCGGCATGACCCGCGACACCGCAACCCCCTCATCGCATTGCTCGTGTGGCTCTCCCCTCAGGTGGGAGACGAGGGAGACCTACGGGGAACAGAGATCGCTTGCGCTATGCGACTCACCCGACTGCGGCCTCGTCACCACCGCCTCGCCGCAAGGGGTTCAACCAGAGCAGGACCTTGAGTTGTTCCTGCTTGGCCAGACACCCGCCCGGCGATACCTGAATCCTTGGACGCGCTTTTACTTCAAAACGACCAAATGGGGCTTCGTCTGGTTCCCCGCAAACGAGGTCTGTCCCGCCTGCCACAGCGAGGTAACAGCCCAGCTTGCTCTTCCCGTGCTAATGGAGAGGCAGACCGATCCCTATCTCGTCGTCCTGTGCCTCGCCTGCGGTGCAACGGGCATAGTGTGGTGGCTGGAAGAACGGGTGGCCATCGCGATCCTTGGCGAGGACTGGAATGAGCCGTCCACGGCTGTTTTGATCCTAAAGCGGGTCCTAGAAGAACGAGCAGCGATGGCTCGCGAAGATCGCAGTTGGGACTCTCTCCAGTGAACCCCTCGGCCACACCGTCGCCGACCGGCAAGCTCGCTGAGCGGATCTGCGTCGTCTGCGGAAACTCTCTCGCGCACCACCGCAAGGACGCTCGCTGCTGCTCCGCCTCATGCAGGGCCGAGCGTAGCCGCATCTCAGCCCTTCTAAGCGGCAATTTCTCCGGACCCTACCGATCCCTCCAAGAAAGACTCGACGCCTCTCAGAAGCGCACAAAAGGGCGCTCACGAGGCCCTATGGACTGACCGCCCATACATATGGTCCCCGCACTGCGCGAACAGTCGGGGACCGACACGGAAAGGACACACCTTCCCATGCCGACCAAATCCAATCAGCTTCCGCCTGAGCACGACTGGAGCACCGAGCGCACGGTCGTCTTGATGGTCCTCGACAAGTCCGGGCAGTGCTCGCTTGGCGAGCTACATGCCGATCTGCGCGACATCGACCAAGAGACGGTCGGACGTGCCCTGATCGGTTTGGAGGCTCGGGGCGTCGTGATCTTGGAAGGCGACCTGGTATGGGCATCGAAGTGCGCCCGCCATCTCGACGCCCTCGACCTGATCGCCATATGAGGCCACCAAGCCCAGACGACATCATCGTCGGCGACGGGTGCCACACGACCATGTACCGCTGCCCAGACGCCGACGATCTACGATCCCGCCAAGCTCGACCCGCGCTCTTCAGTGCTCAGAAAGCCGTCTGTGTTCTGAGAAGACGCGCGGCGGTCCCAGGGAGGGTGGGTCCGCAGCAACTCAAGTCTGAGCGCGAGGACCGGCTCTGATGGCTGGAGGCGGCTACACGATAGGAGGTGCGCTCGTCGGTCTTTTCCTGGTGATGGTCTTCCTCGTCTGGTGGGGAATCACCGCAGTGGGGGATCAGGTCAAACGATTCACGGCCAAGAGTCGCGGCAAGGCCAGACCAATGCAGCCGCCTCACCCGCCCGCTTCCAAATACCACGCGCATGGTCCCGATGACAGCATCATCGGTACGTTCGACAACATCCTGGACGCCGAAATCTGTGGCCTGACGGCGACGGGCGTGAAGGCCGTCGATCTCCCGTGGGTACTGCATGAACGGCGTAGGCTGGGAACGTACGGCAGTCTGCGCGACCCTGAGCCCACTAGCGCAGAGCAGGCGAAGCGGTCAGCAGCACCGACACGCCCCAGTCGCCGCGTGGCTGACGCGAGCCGGTCGGCGACCTGGGGTGAGAGGATCGGCAAAGCCCCCGATCTACGAGAGGCGTATCCCGCACAACGACTGTCGGATCGTCGCGGGCCGTATCGATGATCCGACTCGGTGCTCAGCAATGACCAGGGAGCCCACACAGGTCGATTCCGACCGCGCGAATCACACCAAGTGCGCCCTGTACACGCCTGGTCATCAGGTCCACTTCATCCAGGCGAAGCTGTCCTGGCAGGGCGACCCGCTGAAGTACCGCAGCGGCTCCCTGGTCTCGGTTGACGACGATGGGTGGATTTCCGTCGTGATAGACCAGGCGGAAGTCCGCATCTGGAATCACGAACCCGCCAGGGCGCGGCATCGCATCGAGGCGGCAGGAGGACTGGTCGTCCTGCGGGAGCCACATGTCCTTGCCACTCCAACTGCATGCGGCAACGCACTCTTCTCGATCTCCGACACAGTAACCGCCTGTGTCGCGCCCTCAGCGGAGTCGGACAACTCACCGACCGGGCTCGTTGAGCAGCTTCTTTCACGCGGCGGATTCATGGTGTCGGGTGCTGAAGCCCTGGGCCACCTGCACGACAGCATCACCGACAGCGAGGGGTCATGAGTTACAGGAGCCTGGCCAAAAAGGCCCAGGCGAGGAAGTCGTCCGTCCTCACAATGAGGGCTCCCCTATCGTGAGCTTTTCCTCCTCCGTCCGGTCGCAGAAAGTCAGATTCAGAGAACGAATTAGCATAAAGGGGTCCCACCATCCTTGTTGGTACGAGTACCTGGCACGACTTACAGGGGGTCCCCGATGAGGCTCTTGGTGGAGCGACCCAGCCCGTACGCGAGCAGCGTCCGCAGCGGCACCTAAGGTCGCTCCGATGGTAGTCGCGACCTTCAACGCCAACTTCTACGTCGTGGGCGCGACGGCCATCCCGGTGCTGTTCATCGCGGTCTTGATCCCCGATGGAGCACTTGCCCGGTACTCGGTCTGGGCGAAGCAGCTTCGCAGTACGCAGCTACGCCGCGTTCGCGGCGGTTCCGCCACTCGTCACTGGGGCGTGTTTCGTATCTACGACCTGCTTATCCTGCCGGTGACGATCACGTTCGTCGTGTTCTTGCTCGGCGAGATTGACGCGGTTCATGCCCTCAGCCACGAACACGCTTCCGGCACAGAGCATCGTTGGGTCGAGACTGCGCTGGTGTGGCTGACGGTGATTGCGGTCTTGAGCACCGTCGCCTCGATTTCCTTCCGTTGGGCAGCCGGAATCCCCTATGGACGCGAGAGCGAGCTACAGGATGATCAAGAGCCTCAGCCACCGCAGCCGAGATAGCTAGCAGGGGCCAGTACGACCCCGTGTATCAGGGCGTGCAGCACCGAAGATCGTGCCTAACGGACCCACGTTCGGGTTGATCCACCGAGGGTCCTTCGGCGCGTCCCACCAGACCCCGTTTGCGCCAATGATCCCTCCTTGTACAACATGACCGTGCGGTATCGGTACCCTCTCGGATGGTCCTGCGAGGTCGTAGCATGGCCAGCGCGAATCGACCTCCACAGCGAGGTCCAGGTCCACGAGTAGGGGCCTCTCCTCGATCACCACGATGTTGCCCGAATGCAGGTCCCGATGACAGACGCCCGCTCCGTGCGCTGCACGAATGAGGTCGAGGAGGGCGCTCCGCATCAAAGCGCGGTCGCCAGCACCGTGATCGGCTAGTAGCCAGCATGGGAGTGGCGTCCCGCTCTCCATCACGGCCCGATCCGACTCCCAGCGGAGGACTGGCGGTACTAATCCGCGCTCCGAGAGAAGCCGCATCAAGCTCGCCTCAGACGCGCTCTTGAACGCGCGCGTGTACCCATCGGCGTCGGTACCCAGCCCCATCGTTGCGCGCCGAGTCCCCTACCGTCCTTCGAGCGCCCGTAGGAGCCACCGGGATTTGTGCTCCTTCCCGGCCTCCTTCAGGTCGTAGGCAGCTTTCGAGAGGAGCATTCGCAGCCGGGCTATCTCCTCCCTGAGCATGTCAGCCTCTTGCTGGACTCCGGCCCAATGACGAGCTAGCGCGAATCCGGGTGAAAGTCCGCGCTGGTACTGGTGGTACCAGCGGTCGCCGGGTTGGTTGCCGCGCAGACGATTTTCTTCCTCCTCATCGTCCAGATAGCCGACGACCGCCTGCGGCTCGGCGGCGGCAAACGCCTTAGCAACAGAGGCGAGAGCGTCCAACGGCATGTGGGCTCGTCCATGGCGGTCGATGAAACCGAGCGGGTGCAGATCAGCGGGCGCGGTTTCGATGCCCGCACGGTCCAGGATGCGTTGCAGTTCGTCCCCGTCATGGCCGCAGCCTGGCTCGCCGGTCGCATCCAGCACGGCCTCCACCGCATCGCGCAGCGCCTTGTCGCCTCCTCGCTCTTTCTCGTACTCCGCGAGACGCGCTTCGCGCTCCTCATCGCGCAATACGGTCTTCCGATTCCCCCACGCGCAGACGATCTGACGAGCGCCGACGTACTCCTCCAATCCTGGATGCGGGCCGTCTTCGAAGCGGACCTTGACTTTGCCCTTGCGGCCAGTCTTGTCGAGCAGCTTCACCTTCAGCAGCGGGCTGCTGGTGGACCGCTTCTCGCGGAGAGCATAGATCCGCCCGATCTGAAGCTGGTGACCTTCCATCCGCCTGGCCACCGTACCGAGGGCAGGCGCTAAGGGTCGCGTCTCGGCGACCCAGACATCGACACCAACAGGGCGTGATCAGCCGGTCAGGACAGCCGCAGCGATCTTCTGCGCGATGGCTTCGAGCGAGTCCCGTGCCGTCTCGAAGCCCGCGAGGTCCGGCAGGATGCCGCTGAATTCGGCTACCTGCTCGAAGGTCACGCCGTCCAGCACGGGGATCAGCGTGTCCTTGTGAAGGAGCGCGCCAAGCTCACGCTCGGTCCAGAAGCGACCGGCAACGAACGCCGGAGTGAGGAGCACGACACCAGAACGAGCCTTCTGGAGACCCTGGTCCATCTGGCGGGCTTGGCTCTTGCCAGGCTGAATGGTGATCGCATCGAACCAGACGCGCACGCCAAGTTCCTGAAGCTGTTGAACCAATTCGTTCCCTGCCTGCTCCCCGTCGATACGGGCGTAGCTGAGGAAGACATCCCACTCTCGTTCATCGCTCGCTACGACCGATGCCTGGACGCGATCCGCGAGCGCCTGCTCGGCTACTGTGTATCGCGGTCCCGCTTGCGCTGTTCGCAGCCGATGGTGTAAATCGGCTATCACCGCGTGGTTGTGCCCGTCTGCGGCGGCGTTGTGGGCGTTTACGCGCTGGACCTCGCGGTTGAAGTCGGCAACGACTCGCTGGTTGTGCTGCTCCGCACGCCTGTTGTGCGCGTCAATGCGGCGCTGGTTCTCACGCACCCGTTGTTCTTCTGCCCGGTTGTGCTCGTTGATCTCGCGTTCGACGCGCTGCCGTTCTCGGCGGTTGAACTGATCCACTTGCCTGTTGTAGGCATCGACCTGCCGACGATACTCGGCCTGCGCCTGGCGCTCCGCCTCACGAATCGCCCGTTCGTAGGCTGCTCGATCAAAGGACATTTAGCGGGTTTAGCACGAGATGCGGACGAACAGATGTTCGCCCCGAGCGCGAACGACGCTACTGCTTTTGGTTGTGGCTGTCGGGAAAAGGGTGCCGTCTGGTGGGTTCAAGAGACTTGCGGCATGCCTCAGAACTTCATCGAGTGTGACCGCGAGCAGGTGCTGTTGATGCCACCGAGCCTCGGAGAATGGCTGC
>Ga0187783_10001342_pt1 | contig 18095 bp, 16 predicted proteins | sample 1015_SJ02_MP02_2_FD_132471 | JGI IMG/M metagenome (GOLD analysis project Ga0187783, IMG submission 132471) | Tropical peat soil microbial communities from peatlands in Department of Meta, Colombia - 1015_SJ02_MP02_20_MG | ecosystem: Environmental > Terrestrial > Soil > Wetlands > Peat | place...
ACGCACCAGGCTTCGTCAGCGTATACCATATAGTTCCTTTCCTCATTGTCCAGACCACCGGTCTGGTCCGCCACTGTAGGGGAGCGAGGGTCCGGGATCAGATCCGTGATCTCGAGAGAGGAACCGGAGAGCCTGTTTGGAACAACCAGGTCCGAGGGACCCTCCACGGGTCGCCTTACGCTTGGTGGCTTCGGATGCGACCGCGGCTAGCCGGCAACTTGCTCGAGCAGTTTCTGATCGATGTCAAAATTGGAGTGGACGTTCTGAACGTCGTCGTGCTCTTCGAGAGCTTCGACCAGACGAATCATACTATTGGCTGCCGCACCTTCGACCTTGATGTAATTCTGCGGGATCATGGCTACGCTCGACGAGAGGAGTTGGACACTGGCCTTCTTCAACGCTTCGAGCACGGCTTCGTAGGCGGCTGGATCCGTCAACACCTCCCAATTCTCGCCATCGTCGCGTAAGTCTTCGGCACCGGCATCGAGCACGATGCTCATCAGCTCATCCTCTTTGGCCGCCGACTTGGGAATTACGATGTCGCCTTTCTTGTGGAACATCCAGGACACCGCGCCGGCCTCCGCCATGTTTCCCCCGTTTTTTTGGAATACGTGACGAATTTCGCTCACCGTCCGATTGCGGTTGTCGGTGTTGATTTCGATCAACAGCGCCACCCCACCCGGGCCGTAACCTTCCAGAGAGAACTCTTCATAACTAGCACCCGGGAGTTCCCCGGTGCCGCGCTGGACGGCCCGCTTGATGTTGTCGGCCGGCATGTTTTCTGCCTTGGCGGCGGCGATGGCGGTGCGCAGCCGGGGGTTAGTGTCGGGATCGCCGCCACTCTTGGCGGCAATCGTGATCTCTTTAATCAAGCGGGTAAAAATCTTGCCCCGCTTAGCATCCAGTGCGCCCTTTTTATGCTTAATCGTGGCCCATTTGGAGTGGCCAGACATAGGAATACCTCATGGCAACGAACTTTGCTTGTGCTGAACTACTACGCCGATCTCAACCCGTTGGATTCGCTCAGTAGAGGAGATCACAGGCTTGCCTCACGAATTCGGAGGCAACAAGAAATTATAGCACGCGACCCTCTCAGGGCCCGGCGGCGAGCTTGGCGTCGAGGAATCGTTTGGGACTGCGGGTTGGTTTGTGCTCCGAGCCCGCCGTCGAGTCAATATGCTGTCCCCTTTGGGGGGGGATGTCCCGGGCGGCGTCTCGGGAGGAAGTACCCAGGGAGCACAGCAGAAGTGGGCCTAGCAAGGCGCCCGTGTTAGACTCCACCCAGGATCTGGTCGAGGCAGAGCTCATGAAATTTGGCGTCATCATTTTTCCCGGCTCAAATTGTGATCACGACGTGTATTGGACCCTCGAGAATGTGGCCAAACAACCTGTCACCTGGCTGTGGCACGAGTCCCATGACCTGGAGAACTGCGATGTCATTATTGTCCCGGGCGGCTTCGCCTTCGGCGATTACCTGCGCACCGGGGCGATCGCCAAGTTTTCCCCGGTGATGGAATCGGTGCGAAAATTCGCCGCGAGCGGGGGTCTGGTGCTCGGCATCTGCAACGGCTTTCAGATCCTCTGCGAGTCGGGCCTGCTTCCCGGTGCCCTGATGCGCAACCTGGGGCTGAAATATGTGTGCAAGCCGGTCCAAGTCCGGGTGGAGAGCACCGACACTCCCTTCACCCACAGCTGTCAGGAAGGCCAGCTTCTTACCATTCCCATCGGACACATGGAGGGCAACTATTTCTGCGACGAATCCACCCTGCGGGAGTTGATCCGGACTCAACGCGTCATATTCCGCTATGCAGCGTCCGACGGCCGGATCACGCCTGAAGCCAACCCCAATGGCTCCCTGGACAACATTGCAGGCATTTGCAGTCCCGGAGGAAACGTTCTGGGTATGATGCCACACCCGGAACGTGCGGCCGAACCCGAACTGGGTGGAACCGACGGATACAGAATCTTTGAGTCATTGCTTGGCGCGATGGCTGAAAAGTGATGCTCGCAGACCGTTGCCAGAGGTTTTTTCGCATCCAACCCGCTAGAGCCAATCGAGAGCAACCTGATATAGTAAGTTCACCTCAGCAACCAACGATGGAAAATCGGGTCTCGATGGTAAGCCCAACTAATGACTAGCCAATCTCGAGGCAGAGCACGCTTGGCCGCCATTGTTTGTTTCTTCTTTCTGGGGTGGGCTTCGGTTGGGCTCGAGGCGCAGCAAGTGCCTCGCTTCGACGTTTTTGGCGGTTATTCGGATCGGCTGTTTGATGCGAAGAAGTTAGGGTATCCCAACTATACCAATCTGTACGGATGGAATTTCGCGACCACGGGCCATATCTTCATGAAATACGGTGTGGTGGTAGACGCGAGCGGCCATTACGGCTCGCAGTTGAGGCTATTCAACTATATGGTTGGGCCGCAATACACGCGCCGCCGCGACAAGTCCGATCTTGATTTCCATTTTCTCTTTGGAAAGGCTCAGACCCGGGCCAATATAGAGCAGTTAACCAGATCTGGATTCGAGAGCGTGGGCCGCTCGATGGGAGGCGGCCTCGATTTCAACTACCACTGGAAGCCGCGATACAGTATTCGGGTGGGAGCGGACTATTTCCGCAGCAATACCTTCAGAACGACCCAGAACGACGCCCGAGTTTCGGTCGGGCTGGTCCTTCACTTTGGCCATATGGGCCATCGTCGCAAGTTATGAGCCGCAGACGGAACCCTCGAAGAATGCTGATTCTCGCCCAGCCTGCCGCGCTCCGGTTGGGGGCCGAATGATGCTCGACAAAAGCAACCGGCTCGCGCTGACATGGCTCTTGCTGCTCGGTTCGATCGGATGCACCAGTACCCACACCGCCTATCTGACCCTCCCCACCCTGAACGGCATCTCGGCCTACCGTATCGACAACAATTCCGTCCGGCTTACTCTGATCGTGGGATCGCCCTACGCGACCGGAAACTCGCCCGGCCCGGTGGTGGTTGATCCCTCCAATCGGTTTGTCTGGGTAGCCAACCGTACCGACGACACAATCTCGCTCTTCAAGATCGACAGCGTGAATGGCGGCCTATCCGAGGTCCTGCCGCGCACCACGACGGGATACGCCCCTCTGGCGATGGTGATCAATTCCAGCGGTAGCTTTCTTTTTGTGGCCAATGAACTTTCGAGCAGTATTTCGGTCTATTCCATCAACTCCTCAAACGGTGCTTTACTGGCGGTTTCCTCTCCGTTTCCAACTCCTCCCAATCCCGTGGCGTTGGCGGTGACGCCCTCCGGCAACTTTCTCTACGTGGTGAACAGTAACCTGGGATCGGTTCTGGCCTATTCGGTTTCGGCTTCGGGGACCTTGCAGACGATCGCGGGCTCGCCGTTTTTTTCCGGCAACGGGGCTGCGGCCGTGGCCGTCGATCCGAAGGGACACTTTGTATACGTGGTCAACACCACGGACAGTACGGTATCGATTTTCGCCATCAATTCTGCGACCGGAGCTCTGAGCACGGTCGTAGGTTCACCGTTTGCCACCGGCACGGCGCCCGTTTCGCTGGCCCTTACCCCATCCGGGCAGTTCTTGTACGTCGCCAACGCGTCCTCCAACAACATCAGCGGGTACACGATCGATCCGACCACGGGTTTTGCGACAGCGATTACCGAGGGGCCGTTTAGTGTGGGCACCGCTCCGACCTTGGTCGTGAGCGACCCGGATGGCGTCTATATCTACGCTCTCAGTCAAACTTCGAAGACCATCACCGTGTTCACCCTAACCACCACCGGGCAAGAAGTCCAGGGGGATTTGACCAACACCGGGTATTCGGCCGCCACCAGCGAGCCGGTTGCCGCGATGTCTATCAGCCAATAAGCAATGGCGGTGGGGGAAACCAGCCGGTGAATTCGTCGAGCGGGGCGCCTGGTCATGATCAACTTTGGAATCGTCGGTTTCGGACTGCACGCGGCGAAGCGGCTCATGCCCGGGTTTCGGTCGGCCAGGAACTGCCGCGTGGTGGCTCTGTCCCGCCGCAATTCGGCCAAGGCGCAAGACTCGGCGCGCCAATTCCAAATTCCGCTTGCGTTCGCCTCCGCCGAAGAACTCTGCCGCTCCTCCCAGGTGGATGCCGTGTTGGTCACCACCCCGAATGCCTGCCACCTGCAAGATGTGCTGCTGGCCATCCAGTACGGCAAAGCGGTGTTGTGCGAAAAGCCCATGGGCGTGAACGAAGACGAATGTCGTCGCATGGTCGAAGCCGCACGCAAGGCCAACGTTCTGCTGGGTGTCGCCCAGGTGTTTCGCTTTGAAGACTCCACGGCCCGGCTGCGGGAGCGATTGTCTCAGGGGCAGATCGGCCGGGTCGTGTTCGCGCGGTCAGAATTTTCTTTTCCCGGCGGAGCCGATCATCCCCGGGCATGGCTTCATGATCGTGCGATCGCAGGTGGCGGGCCCATTGCCGACGTGGGAGTCCATTGTGTCGATGCCCTGCGTTTCATCTTGCAGGACGAAGTGGTCTCGGTCCAAGCGTGCGGCCGTTCCGATCCGATCTCCGGTGACGTAGAAGCAGCCGCCGTCATGTCCCTGGAGTTCGCCCGCGGGACCTTGGGTCTGGTGGCAGTTTCCTTCCGGGCTGCTTATCGCACACCCCTTGAATTTGTGGGCGAGGAGGGGGTGCTTCGAGCGGACAACGGATTGACGGTGGAGCGGCCGATCAGGTTGGAAATGCTTCGTCTGGGAGAGGTCGTCGAAACCGAGATTGTCTCCAACCCGGACGCCTATACACGTCAGGTTGAGTCCTTTGCCGCCGCCGTCGAGGCGAAGTCCGCGTTTGCGGTGCCGGGGGAGGAAGGATGGAAGAATCAGCGGATTCTCGATGCCGCTTACCGCAGCATGGAAACCGGCCGATCGGAACAAGTACGCCTCCTGCCCCAGGACAGCGCCGCAGACTAGACCTAGGCTTCATACTTCGGGCGAACCGGACAGGCGACAGCATCCAACTTGCTGCTTTCTATCTCCCTCAATCCCCTCTACAATCCGGTTAGCACGATTCAAAAGGGGATTCGAAATTGGTGTTCCTGCTACTCGCCCTGGTGGCCTTGAACGGCATCTCCTGGGGACTGCTGTTCTTATTCCAGAAAAACTTTAATAATCCTTCCTTAACCGAAGCGCTTAAGCAGGTTACTTTCAATGGCGAAACCCTCGAGCGGCTCTCGCACCAAGTGGCGTCAGCGACCGCCGACATGGCGCAGCGCTTGGAACGGACGAAAGGCGATCTTCGTCAAAGCGTAGCGGATCGTCTGATCGAAGGCTTCTCGGAGATGCGCATTGCGGTGGAAACGCAACTTCAAAGCGGGCGTCGCGAGCAGGCCGAGAGATTGGCTGAAGCCCGTTGCGAGCTGGCGGCTTCGCTGGCACTGACGACCTCGCAACTGAAGTCGGAATTCGACAATTTGAACCAGAAAACCATGCAGAACCTGGATTCCATTCGCGATCGTGTGGACGCCAAGTTGCTCGCGATCACGGATCAGGTACAGCAAAAGCTTGACCAGAACATCAAAGAGGGCTTTGCTCAGTTCGAGAAGGTACAGCAGCACTTGAGGGCCGCCGAGGAGCAGCTGCGGGAAGTGGGCGCACTGGGACACTCGATCAACGACCTCAACAATCTGCTCAAGCTGCCTCACCTGCGCGGCCAGTTTGGGGAAGCCAGCCTGGAGCGCCTGCTCGCTGATTTTCTGCCGGCGCACATGTTTACCATGCAGGCTTGCCTTCCCGAAGGCAGAGGAAGGGCAGACGCCCTGATTCATTTTCCTGACCAGTGCCTGCCGATTGACGCGAAATTCCCCCGGGAACAGGTACTTCCGCTGTTTGAGAGCACGGATGAAGGCGAAATCGAGGAAGCCCGGGTGGCATTCGTGCGGGTGATGAAGGCTGAGGCCAAGCGCATGAAAGCCTATATCCAACCCGAACATGGCACCACGGATATCGCGCTCATGTATCTGCCGAGCGAAACTCTCTACATGGAGGCGATTCGGAACCGGGAGCTGGCCGACTGGCTGAACCAGCAGCACGTCTTCCCCGTCTCTCCGAACACTCTGTTGATGACCCTCAAGACCATTGCCTTGGTGCACAAGTGGTATGAGATGGCAGGGCGATTCGAGAAAAGCCGCCTGGAACTGGCCAAAGCGCAGAAGTCGTTTGACTTCTTCCAGAACCAGTTCGAGAACGTGGGGAAAAGCTTGGACAAGGCGCAAGAGGCCTTCGACAAAGCTGCCACCCATCTGAAGACCTATCGCGGACGGGTTTCTGTTCTGAGCGGACAGGAACAGTTGGATCTGGAATCGGCGGCGACCGATGCCCCTACGCTGCCGCTGGCGGACAAGGCCAGCGCATGAGCGGGCAACGCCGCCCCTAAACCGGCGGGCTGCAGGGGCGCTCGGCTACCCTCCTTGCTTGGCTTTCAGCTCCGCCAGCAGCCGCTCGATCCGATCTTGCTTCTCGAGCTCCGCCAGCCGGCCCTCGATATCCTCCGCAGCCACTTCGGATTGGGCATGGCTCAGCGCCTCCTGATGCGCCACCTTGCGCCGCATGCGGTCGAAAGCGGTGGCGCTTGCGCCATTGCTTCCGGCCATCCTCGCCTCGCTGGCTTTTCCCACCGCCCGCGCCCGACGATGCTGCGCCACCAGCAGATCGGCTTTCCCCTGGGCTTCAGCGAGCTTCTGCTCCAGCTGTCGCAAAGCGGTCTTCAAGCTGTCCACCTGCGCCTTTTGGTCGGCGATCTGCTGGACGAATCCCTCGCTCAGCTCGCGATAGCTCTCCGCGCGTTGCAAGGCTGCGCGCGCCAGGTCATCCTGCTTCTTGCCGACGGCGAGCTCGGCCTTGCGCATCCACTCCGCCACTTTGGCTTCATTGTCCTTCTGTTTTCTTTCCAGCAAATGCTGATCAGCGATGGCGATCGCCACCTGTGTCTTCACCTGCAGAAGCTGGTTGTGCATGTCGAGTATGACTTGCTTGATCATCTTTTCCGGGTGTTCCGCCTTGTCGATCAAGTCATTGAGGTTCGCCCGGACTAGCGTCGAAACTCTCTCCAGTAATGCCATGTTGGCCCTCCTTCTCTGGTTATCACCCTAATCCCTCCCGGCGCCGAGCTGGGCGGGGACGATCGCCGTTGCTGGCGCCCATCGAGGATGCCGATTGCCTACGATCTCGAATGGCGACGGCAATGGCCAGTCCCATGCCGATGGCCAGAGGCAGCCAAACCGCCGCGTGTTGGGTGGTGGCGGCCATGGCGGTACCGACTGCGGCGCCAACGCCAGCTCCAAGTCCGAGAATGTACGCCTGGCTTTTCATCACGCACCTATTTCGGCGACGGCAAGGCATCGGGCTTCGGCCCTTGGTCGCCGATGGTGCGAACCTTCGACAGCAGGTCGCGCATGCTCATGCCGGAAAGCGTCTCGAACAAGGCCGGAACTTGGGCTGCCATTTTGGCCAAGTCGCCGGTGATTTTGTTCATTCCCGAGGCCTCTCCATTACCGGTCGACACCACCGTAATCTTGTCGACGTTGGCCAGCGGGGCGGCTAAGGCTTTCACGATCTCCGGCAGACCCGCAAACAACTTGTCGATCACCGCGGCCTGGTTGTATTCCTGATAGGCTTCGGCCTTCACGTTCATCGCCTTGGCTTCCGACTCTCCTTTCTTGAAGATGATCTCGGCCTCGGCCTCGCCTTGCGCGCGAATCGACGATGCGTGGCCTTCGGCTTCTGCGATCAGACGCTGCTTCTCGGCTGCGGCTAGGGTCTCGATCCGCTGCCGCTCGATCTCAGCCTGTTTGAGCACGGTTGCGATCAGCTCTTTTTCGCGACGCGCGATTTCCGCCTCCTGCACTTTGACCTGTTGCTCTTTCTCGACCTGCTGCACCTTCACCTGCTCCGCCGTGACCTGCTGCTGCATGATGGCGGTCTGAATGTCGTAAGCCTTGTCGGCCTGCGCCTGCTGCCGCTTGGTGACTTCGAGGTACTGCGCTTTCTTGACTTCGAGATCGCGCTGGGCCTCGGCTTGCTTGGCCAGGGACAAGGTTTCCGCCTGGACGCGCTCTTGATCGGCCTGGGCTTTGGCAATGGCAGCCTCCCGTTGCGCTAACGCGCGACGGATGGCCGTGTCGCGATCGGCTTCCGCCGCAGCCACGTCGGCGTCGCGCTTGATGCGCGCCACATCCGGCCGCCCCATGTTGGTGATGTAGTCGTTCTTGTCGCGCACCTCTTTGATGGTGAACGAGATCACCTCCAGCCCCATCTTGTTCATGTCGTCGGCGCAGGTGGAGCGCATGCGATCGGAGACCATTTCCGGCTGTTTTACGATCTCTTCGACCGTCAGTTGCCCGATGATGCCGCGCAGGTGGCCTTCCATCACCAGGCGGATGAGGCCTTCCCTCTCCGGCGGCGTCTTGGTCAAAAACTGCTCCGAAGCAGTCAGAATGGACTCGGTGTCGGACTTGACCTTGATCTGGGCGACGGCCTCGACCGTCACCGCCACACCCTGCTTGGTGTAGAGATCCTGCTGCGGCGCCACGTCGAACGACATGAGCTCCAACGACAGCCCGCGGCAGTTCTCGATCATGGGAAAAATGATGGTGCCATGACCTTTCACCACCCGAGTGCCCCGAAAACCATAGACCACCAGGGCCTCGTGCGGCCCTGCCTTGCGATACAACCTGGCCAGCATGCTCATCAGGAGCATCGTGGCCAGAACCAGCAAGCCGACGATGATCCATATCTCAACCAAGGTTCCGCCGAACATAACCCCTCCTCTCAAAACCTCCAAAACCGGCATCGCGAAAAACGCAGGTCTCGCGAAAACAAGCTTTCCGTGCCACCCGCCGCTTCACCTCCCGTTTTTGGCTGCGGACTCCGGCAGGTCTTCTCCCGCCAATTCCTTCCACGGGCGCACGTAGGCAATTCCCTTTTCATAGCGCGTGACGACCACTTCACTTCCCTTCCCAATCGGGCTTCCATCTTCCGCCCGGGCACCGCAAGTCCGACGCGTTCCTTCTTGGGAATAGATCAGTTCTCCTGTGCCTCCCTGGCGAATGGGCATGGAAATATGCCCCCATACGCCAACCATGCTGTAATTCTCGGGGTCGAGATTCTCGTCCGCCGACCTCAGCACGCGACTGAGAAACAGATAAATGATGCTCGCCCCGGCCGCGCCACTGAGCAGTGCGATGCCCAGACCGATCACGAACCACAGTGAGGAAAAGCGGGTCAGTAAATAGCCGATACCGCCGAACCAGGCAAGAAAGGCAGCCAGGGTCATGGGATTGACGAGCGGGGCGTCCTCTCGGGCGCTACCCGCAGAACCTTTTCCACCGCCATGCGTGACGCCGCCGGCGTGGCCATACCCGCCACCGTGCAAGTGGGGAAGATGTCCGTGGAATCCGCCGAGCAGAAACGAAAGCAGACTGAAGGCAAATCCCAAGGCGAAGCACACGAAATAGAAGTTCGCCCAGGTCATTGTGTGCACCCTCCCTCCCGCATGGGCTTCGGGCCGCGCTGCGCCGCCTCGGGCTTCAATGCCTCCAGCAGGCGATTGACCAAACCGGGTGTCTCGAGGATGGCCCCGAGCAGGATCAAGCTTTGCCGGGTATTTCCCTGACGGGTCAGCCGGATGAGCACATCGCAGAGCTCGGGATCGCTGGCAAATCGCTCCGAACCTTGCAGCAGCCAGACATCGAGCTTGCCCTCCGTGGCTCGCAGGTCCGACACCAGATCGGTGTGATATCCCTCGGGGTCGTCCACCAGAAATCCGGGATGCACCTTGAAGAACTTGGCCAGCAAGGCGCGAGTCGACTGCGTCATGTGCCGGCGGCTTCCATTCTCGATCTGCGAGATGTAGGACTGGCTGATGGTCTTGCCGAGCTCTTGGCGGATCCCCCGCACCAGTTCCAGCTGGGTCATGGGGCGCCCGAGCTCGCGCAACGAGCCTTCCACCTCGCGCAAGTAGCGTATTTTCTCTGCCAAAGTCATATTACAATTTGCGATATTAATATCTCTATTTGCAATGATTGTCAAGCGCAGAATGCCCCGTGTTTTGAAGGCGTTGCCCGGACCGGCCCGTTGGCATGGTCGGACCGGGACCGTGCAGCGGGGATTCCGCAAGCCGCGGCCGCCGGCGAACCCCTCTCCCCGGCGGCGAGGTAGGCGGTCCTGAATCGTGCGTCGACCGGCTTCGAGTTTCACTCCGAGCGGCGCGGAAGCGCTTAAGATGGTCGGGACTCTAGCTTATGGAGTAGCCCATGACCTATTGCCAAGCGCTGCTGCTTCTCTTGATCCTTCCCTGGCTTCTTCCCAGTTTTCTTTGGTGCCAGACAACCAGAGACCAGGTGGACCTGCTCGTCAGCGGCGGGACTGTCGTCACCATGGACGGCGCGCGCACCATCTACGACGACGGAGCGGTGGCCGTAGAGGGCGACAGCATTGTCGCCGTCGGGCCGCGCCGCCAAGTCGAAGCGCAGTATCAAGCTCGGCAGACGATCGATGCCAGACGCAAGCTGGTTCTGCCGGGTTTCATTAACGGCCATACCCACGTTCCCATGACGCTGTTCCGCGGGCTGCGCGACGACGTCACCCTCGATGAATGGCTTCACAAATACATCTTTCCTGCCGAGGCCAAGAACGTGAATCAGGAATTTGTGCGCTGGGGCACGCGGCTGGCTGCGGCCGAGCAAATTCGCGCCGGGGTCACCACCTTCGCCGATATGTATTACTTCGAAGATGCGATTGCCGAGGAAACCAAGGCGGCAGGCATGCGGGGCGTGCTCGGAGAAACCTTCATCGATTTTCCTGCTCCCGATAACCGCACTGAAGCCGAGATGCTCGCCTACACGGAGAAGTTCCTACAGCGATGGCAGGGCGATGCCCTGATTCACCCCGCATCCGCTCCCCATTCGATTTACACCTGTTCCCGAAAAACCTTGCAGGATGCCTCGGCCTTGGCTCGAAAATACCATGCTCGCATTCTGATTCATGTGGCGGAGATGAAGAAGGAATGGGAAGACAGCCAGAAGCAAAACCGAATGTCCCCCGTCCAATATCTGAACACGATTGGACTCCTCGGTCCGGACGTCGTAGCCGCCCACTGTGTCTTTGTCGATGACAATGATTTCCAAACCCTGTCCCAGAAACACGTGGGCTGCGTGCACAATCCTTCGAGCAACATGATGCTGGCCAGCGGCGTTTCGCCGGTGCCAGAGTTACGGGCCGCCGGCATCGCGGTGGGACTGGGCACCGACGGTCCGGCGGGCAGCAATAACGATCTGGACCTGATGGAAGAGATGGACCTGGCGGCCAAGCTGGCAAAGATTACCAAGATGGATCCCCGGGCGTTGAATGCCAAAGCGGTCGTAGAAATGGCCACCATTGACGGAGCCAGAGCCCTCCATATGGAGAACGAAATCGGTTCCCTCGAAAAGGGAAAGAAGGCGGACCTGATCTTGATCAGTCTCGACCAGCCGAATGCCGTGCCCATGTATGACATCTACGCGCAGCTGGCCTATGCCTTGAAAGCCAGCGACGTTGAAACGGTCATCATTGGTGGGCGTCCGGTCATGCGCAACCGGAGGATTCTGACCGTCAACGAGGAACAGGCCGTCGCCCGGGCGCGCGCCTATGAGAAGACGATCGCCCAATCCCTCGCTCTGCCTAGCCCCACCGCAGCCCTGCCGGCGATCCCCCCGGGGGGTAGACCGTCGGACTGACAAGCTGATCAAGCGAGCCACCGGGACAACGAGTGGCGGTGGACGCGGCTGAAGTGGCCGGCTGCACGGCGTCTCTAGTGGTCGGCGCCGGCGGGGACCTGCGGCGCGGCGGAAACTTCCTGGTCTTTGTATTGCAGCTGGTAGAGCTTGTAGTAGATGCCGCGCTGCGCCAGGAGTTCCTGGTGTGTGCCCATCTCGCGGACCTGTCCTTTGTGCATGACGATGATCTTATCCGCGCGCTGGACCGTGGAGAGCCGGTGGGCGATAATCAGGGAGGTCCGGCCTTCGACCATCCGGTCCAGGGCATCGCGGACGCGGAACTCAGTTTCCGTGTCCACGCTTGACGTGGCTTCATCGAGAATCAGAATTTTTGGATCGTGCGCCAGGGCCCGAGCGAAAGAGATGAGCTGTTTCTGTCCGGTGGAGAGTGTGCTGCCGCGTTCGCGAACTTCTTCCTGGAATCCCTTGGGAAGTCCGCGGATAAAATCGGCCAGATTGACGTCCTTCGCGGCCTTTTCCACGTCCTCATCCTGAATCCACTCGCTGCCCAGCCGAATGTTGCCTTCGAGCGTACCGGTAAACAGAAATGGATCCTGCAAGACCACGCCGAATCGCCGCCGCAGAACCGCCAGGTCCATGTCCTTCACATCGATGCCATCGATGCGGATGGCCCCTTTTTGCACGTCATAGAAACGCATAAGCAGGGAGATGATGGTCGTCTTGCCCGCGCCGGTGTGCCCGACGATCGCGACGGTTTCACCCGCTTCGATGGTGAAACTGACGTCATGGAGTACCCAGTCCTTTGGCTCAGACTGCGCCGCCGGAGCGGGCGCGAAGGCCCCTGCCTTAGCGGGCAGAGGGCGGAAGGCGGGCCCCCTCTTGAGTCCGTCCGGGCTCCCCTGGCCGTCTCCCGCCTCGACCGCGCGATAGCGAAACCACACATGATCGAATGCGATGCGCCCCGGCCCCTCCGGCGCCTTGCTCAGCTTGGGCGAGGTGATTTCCGCCGCGGTGTCGAGCAGTTTGAAAATGCGCTCGCTCGATGCCATGGCGGATTGCAAGATGTTGTATTTCTCGCTGAAGTCCTGAATCGGCCGGAAGAAACGCTGCCCATACTGGATGAAGGCCACCAGAACGCCCAGTGTGGTGACCGTCGAGATCGGGTGCAGCAGAATTCTCCCGCCCTCCCAGCCAAGGTTGACCGTCGTGGTAACCACCCGGCTCAGGACTTGGTTGCCCCCGAACCAGATGACGCTGGCAATGGCCACGGAGGACAACACCTCGACCACGGGATAGTAAACCGCGTGGGCCATGATGGCGTCTTTATAAGCGTCCATATGGACGGCATTGACGTCGGAGAATCTAGTGAAGGCCCGCTCCTCACGATTGAACAGCTGCACCACCGCCATACCGCTGACGTGTTCCTGCAGATAGGCATTGATCCGGGCAATGGCGACCCGAATCCGGCGATAGGAGTCGCGGACCTTGTCGCGAAAGACCTTCGTCGCGTAGCCGATGGCGGGCAACACGGCAAAGGTGATTACAGCCAACTTCCAGTCCATGGAAAGCATGATGGCCACGATTCCGGCGAGCACAAAGATATCCTCGAAAATGGACACCACGCCGGAGGTAAACATTTCATTGAGCGCATCGACATCGGTGGTGACCCGCGTCACCAGGCGGCCGACGGGATTCTTGTCGTAGAAGCCGATATGCATTCGCTGCAGGTGGCGAAAGATCTGGCTGCGAAGGTCGAACATGACCATCTGGCCCGTCCACTGCATGAGGTAAATCTGCACGTATTCGAGCAGAAAAGCACAGACCAACAGGCCTACGTAGAGGGCCGCGATCTCGGCGATTCCCGTCATCGCCTGGTCGCTGAGAAAAGAATCGAGCGGGGAAAGCTTGCGGGTGGGAGCTAGGTAACGATCGATCTCGACGGCGACAAGATATGGGCCCAGGACGTCGGCCACTGCCTTGAAGAGAATCGCAATGAACGAGATTCCCACCGGCCACCGGTAGGGGCGGAGGTAGGTAAGCAGCCGCTTCATCAGCCGGCTGTCGTAGGCTTTGCCTAGCACTTCCTCTTCGTGGGGAGAGGCCATAGGCTACCTCAAAGATACCTTAAGAGGATTAGATGGGAGTAGAGGCAGGCCGGACGAAGAACACTTTCGATACCTAACGCGGGCGGCCGGGCGGGTGCCGCGTCCGACACCAGGACGCTAGTGCACCGGCGCCGAGAACGTACGCCTGCCGTTAAGCAATCCTTCGTAGCACGATGGCCGCATTCTTGGAACCGAATCCCACGCAATTGCAAACGGCGTGCTCGATCTGGGCTTTGCGTCCGACGTCGGTAACATAATCGAGGTCGCATTCCGGGTCGGGAGCGTCCAGATTGATCGTCGGAGGAACCCGGCCGTGCTCCATGGCAATCACCGTTGCGGCAACGCCGGCCGAGCCGCAGGCGCCCTGTGCATGTCCGATCTGCGACTTCAGCCCCGACATGGGGACGCGCCGGGCATGTTCGCCGAGGGCCAGCTTCAGGGCGCGCGTTTCCACCCGATCATTCATTTGCGTGGACGTGCCGTGCAGGTTCACGTACTGTACGTCTTGCGGGCTAATGCCGGATTCCTCTAGCGCCAAGGTGATGGCACGCGCAGGCTCTTCCGGAGAGTCGGTCATGCGCACACGATGGAAGGCTTCACAGGTGGAGGCGTAGCCGGTGATCTCGGCATAGATTCGTACCCCCCGGGCACGAGCATGCTCGTATTCTTCGAGGACAAACATCCAAGATCCCTCGGCGAGAACAAAGCCGTCGCGATCGGCTGAGAACGGACGCGAGGCGCGCTCCGGCGCATGATTCCACGACTGCGTCAGGGCGCGCAGCAGGGTGTACCCTTTGATGATGCCTGGAGTAATGGTCGAATCGACCCCGCCCGCGAGAAACATAGGCTGCACGCCCGCCTGAATATGCTGATAGGCATATCCGATGGCATCGGTCGACGAGGTGCAACCCGCCGTGACGACGTGGCTGTAGCCCCGGAAGCCGAAACGCATCGAAAGTTCGCTCGGAATCGTGCCCATGGTCCCGCTGGGAATCGAAAAGACGCTGACCTGCTTCACGTGACCAGAATGCCAGAGCCGGTATTGCTCTTCGGAAAACTCCTGCGCGCCGCCCCCGGTACCGAGGATCACTCCAATCTGGCGCTTCTCCTCGATCGACATCGCTGCCGGGTCCAGTTGGGCATCGCGGACGGCCTCCGAGGAAGCTGCTAACGCCAGGGGGACGACGCGTGACACGTGCTTGCGTTCGCGGGCTTCGATCCAGGCAGGTTCGTCGAAATCAGGGATTTCGCCTGCGATTTGCACGGCCAACGGAGAAGCATCGAAACGGGTGATGCGCTTGACCCCGGACTTGCCGGCCAACACCGCACGGCAGAAGGCCTCCTTGCCGATGCCATTGGGGCTGACTGCGCCCATGCCGGTGATCACCACGCGCGCCAGCATAGAGTGCGAAACCCTTCCTGATTGACTGCCTTTCCGTTCTTCCATGTCATTTGGCCTTGTCCCGCGAAAACCAGATCCGGGAAATGGATCTCGATGCCCTGGTCTTTGGTACTAGCTTCATGGACCTCGATCGGGTTCGCTCTGCCTTGGCTCTGGGGTTCCCAGGGCTGGCCGCCCAAGATCCTGGATGCCTGCCGCATCCCCGGAGTGTCCGGAAGTGGCATAATCGTCTCGATGGCGCTCGGCCTCTACATCTCTCTCCCGTTTTGCCGGACAAAGTGTTCCTACTGCAACTTCGCCTCGCATGTCTTTCCCAAGGCGGTGTTCGCAAGCTACGTCGCTCGGGTCTGCCAAGACCTGGCGCGAGCTTCCGCACTTGCCGAGCAGATGGGCGGACATTTCGAGCGCGCCGTAGACTCAATCTACTTCGGCGGCGGCACTCCTACTTTACTTGATCGCGCCCATTTAGAGCGGCTGTTTTTCACAATAGCGCAAAATTTCGAGATCCAGCCGAGCGCGGAGGTCACGGTGGAATGTGCACCGGGCACGCTCTCGCCCGAAATCATCGATGTATTCAGCCGCTCCGGCGTGAACCGTGCAAGCCTGGGAGTACAGTCCTTCGTCGACCAGGAAGCCGCCTCGGTAGGGCGGTTGCATCATAGTCAGACCGTCTTCGACGACATCGCCCGCTTGCGGTCCGCCGGCATCGCGAACATCAACCTCGATCTCATCGCTGGGCTCCCCCATCAGAGCTGCGGGAGCTGGAGGACTTCGCTCGATCGAGCCATCGCAAGTCAGGTGCCTCACCTGAGCGTTTACATGTTGGAAGTGGACGAGGATTCCCGCCTGGGCCGCGAGCTGATCGCCGGGGGCACCCGATACCACGCCCAGGTTGTACCCGACGAAGACCAGGTGGCGGATTTCTATGGGATGGCCTGCGAGCAGCTGCAGAACGCGGGTGTCGAACAGTATGAGATCTCCAACTTTGCCCGCCCCGGGTACGAGTCGCACCACAACCTGAAATACTGGTCGCGCCAACCCTATCTCGGCTTCGGGGTAGATGCTCATTCGATGCTCAACCCGGCGCGCGCCGGCGTCGAAGCATCCGGGGATGGCTTGCCTAGAACCGGGCCGGCGGAGCTGGCCTGGCGGGCTGCTCCCGGCGGGGGCGAGGCGGTTCGCTTCGCCACTCCCGATTCCCTCGACGACTATCTTGCCGCCCCTGCCTTGAAGCGCACTTTCATCGACCACGAGGCGGCGCTCGAAGAGACGTTCTTCCTCGGACTTCGGCTGAATGGCGGCGCGGACCTGGAGAGAATTGCCGCCGTTTTCGGGATTTCCCGAGTCGCCGCCCTGCGCCCTACCCTGGTGGAGCTCGTGCAAGCAGGCCTCCTGGAGCAGGAGGAAACCAGGATCCGCCTGACCCCCCGCGGGCGGCTCCTATCGAATGAGGTGTTTGAGCGCTTCCTTTCGCCTCCATCGCGCCTCCAAGAGCGAACCCCTAGCAGCGACGGGAAACTTCACCCAGGCCGAGGTATAATCAATGCCGCGCCCGATTTCTGAATCGGGCGAAGTGCGGCATGAGCCTCTACTCGCACTACGACGGTGCGCACAACCATCCCGTAAATCGCGCCCTGCATATGATCGCCATTCCGCTCGGATTCTCGTCTCTGATCGTCGTCTGGTTTCACTGGATCCTTGGCCTGCTGCTCATCCCTACGGCGTTCGGACTGGCTTGGCTGGGTCACTGGATCGAAGGCAACAAGCCCGCCTTTCTCACAAATCCTGCCCATGTCCTAGTCGCTCCGGTGTGGCTGGCACGAAAGATTCTCAAGCCTTCGAAGAAAACGGCTACCTAGAAAGCATCCTGCCCAACCGATCGGTCGGTGGGGTTGCTCTCCTAAGGATGGTGCGAGAGCGGAAGGAGGAGCCCCCGATCGTCTTCCTTGTCCTCGATTCCCACCGTAACTTCCGCTCTCATTCCGCCTATGTTTTAATCGAATGTCCCGCATCTGGGTTGCTTTGATTCGGATTCGGTCGACCGGCCAGCCGGAGGAAACTTGGATTTTCAACTGAACGAAGAACAGCTGCAGCTCAAGCGGAGTGTGCGCGAGTTCGCCGAGCGTGAAATCGCGCCCAACGTGATGAAATGGGACGAGGCCAGCGAGTTCCCCCTGTCCACCATCAAGCAACTCGGCAAGCTCGGTCTGATGGGAACCATTTTTCCCCCCGAATACGGCGGCGCTGGAATGGGCTACGTCGAATACGTTACCGGGATCGAGGAACTCTCGCGGGTGGACGGGTCGGTCGGCATCATCGTGGCGGCGCACACCTCGCTCTCGACCAACCATATCTTCTTGGCGGGTACGGAGGTGCAAAAGAAGAAATACGTGAGCCAGCTGGCGACTGGAGAATACATTGGGGCCTGGGGGCTGACCGAGCCGTCGTCGGGATCGGATGCGGGCAGCGCACGGATGAGCGCAGGGCGCAAGGGCAACAACTGGGTTTTGAACGGCACCAAGACCTTTTGCACCAATGGCCACTACGCCGACGTGCTGGTCGTCATCGCCGTGACCGACCGTGCCGCGCACACGCATGGTTTGTCGGCGTTCATTGTGGAAAAAGGAACCAAGGGCTTTCGCCCGGGGAAAAAAGAGAACAAGCTGGGGTTGCGGGCCAGCGACACGGCTGAGTTGATCTTTGAAGACTGCGTGATTCCGGCGGAGAACTTGCTCGGCAAGGAAGGCGACGGGTTCATCGATGCCATGCAGGTGCTCGATGGAGGGCGCATTTCGATCGCAGCCCTGTCGCTAGGCATGGCCGAAGGAGCCTACGAAGCTGCCCTGAAGTATTC
>Ga0187783_10001343_pt1 | contig 18087 bp, 15 predicted proteins | sample 1015_SJ02_MP02_2_FD_132471 | JGI IMG/M metagenome (GOLD analysis project Ga0187783, IMG submission 132471) | Tropical peat soil microbial communities from peatlands in Department of Meta, Colombia - 1015_SJ02_MP02_20_MG | ecosystem: Environmental > Terrestrial > Soil > Wetlands > Peat | place...
CAATGGATTCATGAAGGCTTATTGTCGACGAAAAAGGGCGAAAAGCGATTGTGCGGGACAAGCTTGCTCCCCGTGCTGCGTCGCAATGCAATGTTCCTTACCAACGTCTCGCCAGTTGCTTCGTACCCATGATTCCGACGCCTTCGCGGACCGTAATCAACTGATCCGCATGCACGTTCTCGAAATGATCGGTGTGGCCGCTGGGCCATGCGATCTCGATGGTGTCGGCGATCGCATGCCCTCCCAGTCCGAATGTAAGCACGTGCTCGCTGGAGGAGAGGTAGCTTGATCCGCTGCGCAGCATTTGGGATTGTGCATCCCGGCCGGCGGAAACGCGGACCACACTTCCCAACCCGTCGCGATTCGATTTGGCACCGACCAGTTGAATGCGCAGGCTGTGCCCTGTGGCGCCCGTATTGCGGAACAAGACAGCCGGGCCATCGTTTGTCGAAACGAGAAGATCTAGCGTGCCGTCGTTGTCGAAATCGCCATATGCAGCGCCCCGAGCAACACGCGGCACGGAGAAAGCCTTTCCCAACGAGTCGGTCACGTTTTCGAATCTGCCGTTTCCGAGATTTCGAAACACAAGAGGTCGTTCGGCATATTTCACTTGAGGTTGTACTCGCTCAATCGAGTTGTCGATATGCCCGTTTGCGACATACAGGTCAAGCCAACCGTCCAAGTCATAGTCGAAGAAAAAACAACCAAAGCCGAGGGTCAGCATACTTGCCCTGCCTACTTCCGAGCGAGGAGCTTCGTCAACGAACAACCCGTTTCCCTCATTGTGGTAGAGGCCCAGCATCTGATTTGAGAAATTCGTGATCACGACGCTCGGGTGTCCGGAGCGATCATAATCAGCGGCATCAACGCCCATTCCAGCGCGGGCCACGCCGTCTTCGCTATACCCGATGCCTGCGGGAATGCCCTTTTCGGTGAACGTTCCGTCATGATTGTTCAAGTAGAGTTTATTCGGTTGCGTATCGTTGCTTACAAGGATATCGGGCCAGCCATCCCCATTTGCATCCAGAATCGCAACACCCAGGCTCTTCGACGTCGGATCGTAGAGGTCTGCGCGGCGAGTGACATCCTCAAAAGTGCCATCGCCGCGATTGTGCCATAAGCGCAGAGACGCTCCTTTATAGGACTCCGGTGTGCAATAGGACTTCGTCCGGCCGTCCAGAGTGCAGTAGAGATCCTTTTCAGCAGACCATTGGACGTAGTTTGCGACGACCAGATCGAGATTGCCATCGCGGTCGTAGTCAACCCAAGCGGCACTCGTGCTGAATTCTTGCGGCCCCCACAGACCGGCCTTTTTCGTCACATCGGTGAATGTGCCGTTGCCGTTGTTCCGAAACAAATGGTTCTGGCCGTACGCGGTGATGAATATGTCGTCATATCCGTCGTTGTCGTAGTCTCCTACGGCGACGCCCATGCCGTACATTTCGATTGCCAATCCCGCCTTGGCAGTGACATCGGTAAAAGTGCCGTCATGATTGTTATGGTACATAGCAAGTGTCGAGCGCCTCCGGGAATGGCCGGGCCAGTCCATTCCATTCACCAGGAGAATGTCCTGCCAGCCATCATTGTCGTAGTCAAGGAAGGCCACACCGGAGCCCATGGTTTCTGGGAGCCATTTGCGACCGAAGGCGCCATTGTTGTGTAAGAAGTGGATGCCGGCCGACGCAGTGACGTCCTCGAAGCGAACGCGCGGAGCTGCCTGCGAATTTTCCTGCTTTCCGCTAGCAAATGCACAGACTGTGAGCGCAGCGAAAATCAAGCACACAGCGGCTTGCCGCCGCGAGACGACACTTCCCATCAGTTTTGTCCCTTTTCGGCAGGACCTGCTGATGCGTATGCAGAGGGGCCCGGCTTGATGAGCAGGTCAGACACGTGCTCATGGATCGGCTGGCGCTCGAGGTTATCCAGTGGGTGAGCTTGGCGATAAGGACCTGTGAGAGTCTGAGAAGCCTCGTCGGCCTTAAACCTCATATAACGGGCCTGGAAATCGGCAGCCCGAGCGGGCTGGCCCAAACCGGTGTAGCACAGCATGAGATTGTAATTGGCTTCGAGGTCCTCGGGGTCGATGGAAAGCGCCGTTTGGAACGGCTGGATGGCATCTTCATAGCGGCGATCTAGAAAGAGAATGCGTCCGAGATCGTCCTGGGCAACGCGATCCCGCGGATATTGCGCAAGAACGATTTGGAGATACGAGATCGCCTGATCATACTCACCCTCTCTGCGCAGCACCGTTGCATAGAAGAAGTTCGCGCGCGCGAGCTTCGGGCTTAGCGCGAGCGCCCGATCCAGGGCCTCACGTGCCTTCTCCAGATTACCCTCCTGAAGGCGGACCCTCCCGATATTGACCCAACCATCTGGATTTTTCGGATCGATCTCGGTGACCTTTTCAAAAGCAGCCGCGGCTCCCGTAAGGTCTCCTTGGAGGAACAACCCTATTCCGTAGTCGTTCCACCGCGTCCAATCAGCCGGGCTCAGGGCCACGTTTGCGGAGGGTTCCCCGGCACCCTGAGGAAGTACGCTTAAATCCGCAGCGTCTTGCGCCACAACGACGACGGGCAAATTTGGAATTCCCTTTCCGCCGCCCGGCACTTTGGACGGATCCCCCGTGAAGACCCAATGGGTTTCGTCGAAATCGGGAGAAACGGCTGGATTGTGCTGCTGGGGGTCGTGCTGGCCGGCAAAGACAAACTGCGTGTTCCACCAGGCAAACTTGCGGTAGTTGAGCTTGGCCTCGAGGTGAACGCGGCTCCCGGCGTCCGGGGGAATCCATAGGCGATAATGGGCCGTATCAGCGGCCCCGGGAGGAATCAGATGTACGTACACGAGTGCACGGGTGGCCCACGCATTCCGCTTGTTGACTGGGTTCCCATGCGCGTCGATCTGCAGTGAGCGGTAGAAATGTGCTCCCGGATCCACGCGGCCTTTTCCATCGGCCTCGACGTCGCCGCTCCAAAAGACTACCCGGCCCTTGTCGTCTGTCGCTTTTAGTTCCAGCCAGCAATCGAATGCATCGACCGTCCCTGCGGGAAAGAAGTGACCCACCTTGCGCGTCCTCACGACGACGTCCACCCGGTAAAAGCCTCCGCGGCGCACCTGAACATTGGCACGATTAAGGGGTGCCGTAAGGGCAACTGCCGGAGGCGCTGATTGTGCGCTACCGGGTCGCGGAGCGGAGTTTTCCACTTCTTCTCCGACAGCAAACATGGTCTGAAATTCGGGGCTGGCAGGCGTGGCGGCGCTCGCCGCAGTCTCCCGGGTGGAGTGATTCTCCGGAGAAATTCCGAAGATATCCACGCTGAGTTCGCCAGCTTTCAAGAACTTCTCCACGGCATCGAGCTGCACCACATCGCTGTTGACGTAAGGCAGAGCGATGTTGGCAGCCGCGAAGCGATGCGAGTGAACGAATCCGGAGACATTTCCTGCGTTGTTCGAGGGCGTGAGTGGCATATGGCAATCGGCGCATGTCTGTGCCTTCGCGGGATAGTAGAACGACCGCGCTCCTTGTCCGGAAACGCCGCTGGCCTGCCAATTGTCATATTCGTTGAAACCACGAAACCAACGGTAATGATTCACGGGCACGTCGAGGTGCACTTTATGGCAGGCCGAGCAAAACTGGGCTGGCTCGCTGCGCATGAACGGCTTCAGAAAAACGCGACGGTGCGGTTCCGGGTTCAGGTTGGTGAAAAAATCGTGGAGACGTCGGGTATACGGGTTCTTGCTCGCCGCGAGCCTGTGCAGTGACGGATATTCCAGGAGATAGTCTCCTTGGCCGGCAGTGCTCTTCACCCGCGAAATGGAGTGGCACATCATGCAACCGAGGCCGGCTTGTCCGGCGGGGGTGTCTTCGACTTCGCGGATGGGCCTGTCGAACATCCCACTATAGAGCAATGCCGGATCATGACACCCGGCGCACCATTTCGAAGGCCTGATGCCGACTGTGTCTTGCATATATTCGATGCTCTTCCGGTACCAGGCGTTATTGAAGGACGAGAAATGATGCATCGAGCTTTCCCACTGCTGATAAATATCCGCGTGGCAGCGTCTGCACGAGTCAGACTCTGTAAAATAGTTTGCCGGAATGTGACCACCACTCTCGGTTTGACCGGAACTGGGGAAGAATGGACCGGAAGCACCGTCTCCTTCTACATCCATAGAAGCGGGAGCAATCTCGGGATTCTGGATTCGATACGATCTTTCCCAAAGAACGGTTCGCACCCACCAGGCGCCTGCCGTGATGGCGGCCGCACCAACCAATATACTGGCGCTCCGGAATATCGTGCCCGTTACGCCGTCGCCGAGCCAGCCCTTTCGCTGAGCCCATCCTGAGGCTAGCATCGCCGCCCCGGCTACGCAGAGACCAATGTGAGTGTAAAGCAACGGCCACTCGCTCCGCCGAGTCCCGGTGTGAACGAGTACAATCCCAAGCGCCCCGCCAACGGTCAGTAAAATCCATCCGATTCGCGACGGAATCGATGCGTTGCGCAGGAGTTTCCCGACAAAGAAAGGCAGGGCAACAAGGAAAATAATTCCTGCCAGGAGATGGACCGCATCGGCTCCGAAATAGAAAATACTTGCGGACGGCCACGCAAATAGATAAGCGGCCGTCAACAGAAGAAAGGCGAGCGTGATGGAGATGGGCCGCGGCAGCCGGCCGCCCTGAAGTCGGGATCTTTCGAGCATTTCCTGCAGTCGTTTTCCAGCTAACCGTCGGAAATTCTGCTTTGGTCATAATGGGTCTGTCAAGACCTTCTATGCTAGGGCTAGGCTATGCTAGGCTCCGGGGCCGACGTGGGAAACCCCATTTACACTCCGCTGGTCCGGTTGGCTCGCGGCGTCCGCAGGAAAAGGATCTCACCGGTCGAATTGGTTGATGCTCATATCGCTCGAATTGAGGCCGTCAATCCGCAGCTAAACGCATTCGCCCATTTCAACTTCGATACGGCGCGGAAACAGGCCAAGGCCGCAGAGCAGGCAATCTGTTCGCGCAGCCAAGGCAAGGCGGTCGGCCCCCTGCATGGAGTACCCATTACAGTGAAGAGCTCGATTGACGTGGCGGGATTTCCGTGTGAATGCGGAAGCCGCCTGCGCAGGGGATACATCGCACAGCAAGATGCGCCCCTCGTGGCGCGTCTGCGCGCGGCAGGTGCAATCATAATCGGCAGTACGAACGTTCCTGAGTTCCTGATGGCCTATGAAACCGACAACCTCCTTTGCGGCCGCGCCAATAACCCGTGGGATCTTACACGCACGCCTGGGGGATCAAGTGGTGGGGAGGCTGCGGCCATCGCATCGGGTTGCTCCGCCGGCGGGGTCGGCAGTGACGGTGGTGGGTCGATCAGAGTGCCCGCCCATTTTAGTGGCATTTGCGGCCTGAAACCGACTCCGGGTCGCATTCCTGCCACCGGACATTTCCCCGTGTCCGCCGGCCCTTTTGCGACTCTGGGCGTGGTGGGCCCTATGGCCCGCTCCATCCAAGATGTTCAATTGCTCTTTGAAATTATGGCTGGCCCAGATTCAGGGGATCCCTGTGCTGCACCCGCACCGTTGCGGCGCTGGAAGGGCCAAGATCATTCAGCGTTTCGCGTGGCCTACCTCGAGGAGGATGAAGCTACTCCTGTAACTTCTGAAACCGCTGCGGCAGTGCGCCAAGCAGCGGAAGCGCTTCACCAGTGCGGAGTCCAAGTGGAGGCTTGGCTGCCAGATAACTTGCAGCGCGTGTGGCAGCTCTGGTGGAATCTTTTTGGGCGAGCCGGCCAGATGGCTTTCTCACCGATTGTGGATGGCCACGATGCCGACATCAGCCCTCTTTTCCGAGAATTTCGCGGATTCGTAGCAGCCGAGCCCCGCCTGGAGGTGGAGGAGCTATTGAATACGCTCCTTGAGCGGGACGCCCTGCGCGCGAAATTTCTGAGGGCCATGGAGAATTTCGGCGCCGTGCTTTGCCCCGTTTGCTCCGTCCCAGCTTTCAAGCATGGCGAACGGCGGTGGGTCATCGAAGGGCACGAGCTCGGATACTTAAAGGCGATGAGTTATTGTCAGTGGTTCAACTTGCTGGGGAATCCTGCAGCGGTGGTACCGGTGAGCCGGTCTCCAGAAGGGCTGCCGATCGGCGTTCAGATTGTGGGCCGTCCTTGGGAAGAGGAACTAGTGCTGGGGATTGCCCTGAAAATCGAGGAAGCGAGCGGGGGCTTCCGTTGCCCAAGGTTATCCGCGTAGTAGATTTGCGGCGAATCGTTTCAGGATCAAGCCAGTGGTGATGTGCCGGACGTCACAAGGTGATGTAACCTAGGCACGCGCTCCTTACCTGCAAAAAATCACGCTTTTTGCGGTCGCGCCACGAATGTTGGAGCGTGAGCGGAACAAGCAGTCGCGGATCGTAGATGCTAGCAAGCTCCTGCAGATGAACTACCGGCAGGCGAAGCGGCTGTGGAGGCGTCTTTCTGGTCGGTCGATGTTGGAATTTGTCCACGCTCGAACTACCATGAGAGGCTTCAATGCGAACACCCAACAACTCCGCGATCATGGGCAGAAGCGTTCTGCTCACTGGGGCCGGGGGATCGATTGGCTGTGCTCTCGCACAAGCCGTCCTGGCCTCTGACCCCCGGCTACTGATTCTTCTCGACCAGTCCGAGCGCGGCCTTTATGAGATAGACGCCACACTGGGTGTTTTTCGAGGCAGTGGGAAGCACGTCTCGATCCTTGGTGATATTGGCGACCAAGAATTGCTAATTGAGATTTGGGAGCGGCACCGACCGGAAGTCATCTTTCATGCGGCGGCCCTCAAACATGTCCCGCTGATGGAAAAAAATCCTATCGCAGCGGTTCAAGCCAATGCTTTGGGAACGAACACGCTAGCGAAGACCGCCGCCACACTCGGAGTGAGAAAACTTGTCATGGTTTCCACGGACAAGGCAGCAAACCCTAGAAGCATAATGGGGGCTTCCAAGAGAGTTGCGGAACTTGCCCTGATTCGTTGGACAACCGAGCATTCGTGCATGCGGTCTATCCGGCTTGGGAATGTTTTGGGTTCCCACGGAAGCGTCGTTCCTACATTTGAGCGACAGATCACCTTGGGCGGACCCGTGACCGTGACTCATCCCGAAGTAAGCCGATACTTTCTATCGATGGAAAATGCCGTAGAGCTGATTCTTGCGGCTCTGGCCATCGAAGGCGAGGGAAAAATTCTCATTCCAGACCTTGGTCAACCCATCAGAATCATGGACTTGGCGCAGCAGTTAATCAAGGAATCTGGTTTCCAGCCGGACAGCGACATTCCTATCGCTCTCATCGGCCTTCGTCCAGGAGATAAGTTGTCTGAGGATCTCATCTCGGAGGGTGAATCAGTCGAAGGGACGAACGATCCTAGACTGTTCGCGGCTAAGTCTCCTGAAATTCCGCCCGAAGAGTTTGACTCCCGCATGGAAGACCTTACAGAGAGCACAAATCGGCGGGACCTAGCTCTGGTCATCGAATCTCTCTGCAAGTTTGTCCCGCAATATCAGCCCAGTGATTTACTGCTTCGACTATTGCGAGGTTACTCGGCGGCGTTCCAGGCATGAAGCGAAGAATTGCAGTTGTGACTTCTTCTCGTGCCGATTACGGGCACTTATATTGGCCGCTTAAAGACCTCTCCCGACATCCTGATGTAGACCTCAAGCTTGTAGCGATGGGTCCTCACCTTTCGCCTGAGTTCGGAAGCACAGTTCAGGAAATCTCGAAAGATGGGTTCGAGATAGATGCCCGCGTCGAATGCTTGCTCAGTTCAGACAGCGATGTTGGCATGGCAAAGACCATTGGTCTTGCGACATTGAGCCTTGCCGACCACTTCGGAAGAACCAGGCCAGACCTCCTGCTATTGATCGCGGACCGTTATGAAATGCTTGCCCCTGCATCGGTTGCTTTGGCGTTGCGGATTCCTATTGCTCACATCGAGGGGGGTGAGATTAGCGAAGGAGCGATTGACGATGCGGTCCGAAACGCTTTGACCAAGATGAGTCACATCCATTTCACATCGACGTATGCAGCCCGCCAGCGAGTCATCGAGATGGGAGAGGAGCAGTGGCGTGTTCATCGGGCAGGCGCTCCGTCTCTGGATCACTTGGTGCGCACGAGTCTATTCACCCGGGAGCAACTGGAGGAAAAACTGCGGATACATCTCGGCCAATCCACAATCCTAGTGGCATATCACCCCGTCACGATTGCCCGTGACACAACGCAGGAGGCGAATGCCCTATTCGAATCCTTGAGGGTAATTCCTGACCAAATTCTGTTCTGTTATCCGAACGCGGATGCCGGAGGTCGGGACTTGATTCGACGAACCAAGCGATTTCTAACTGCGCGCAGAGGTGGAAGGGTGTTCATCAATCTGGACGCCGCCACCTATTGGAGCCTCCTGAGGTGCGTGACCATGCTAGTCGGGAATTCTAGCAGCGGAATTATGGAGACGGCGTCCTTTGCCCTTCCCACCGTAAACATTGGGCTGAGGCAGCAGGGGCGAGAGCGTGCCAGAAATGTATTGGACGCCTCACCTGATGCAGCGTCCATTTTGCATGCAATGAGCAGAGCGAAAACATTGGAATTCCACCAGTCACTTGAAGGTATGAAAAATCCCTATGGTGACGGCTTCGCATCGGAGAAGATTGTGCAAGTTCTAACGACAGTCCCTTTGACGCAAGACCTGCTGATGAAGCGCCACGCAAATGGAGACGCGACGAGGGGTACGATAGCGGGTGTTTTGGCCCGATGAGGATTCCTCTATCGTCTCCGGACATCCACGAAGACGACATCCAGGCCGTCTCGGACGTGCTGCGCACGCGCCATCTGAGCTTAGGGCCAAAACTCGAAGAGTTCGAACGCGCCATCGACCAATATCTACGAGTCTCGAACGCCGTTGCCGTCAGTTCTGGAACTGCTGCCCTGCATCTCTGTATTCGGGCTTTAGGTATCGGCGAGGATGATGAGGTCATCGTCCCATCTTTCGCGTTCATCGCCGTTGCGAATGCGATCCAATATGTGGGCGCGATCCCCGTTTTGGTTGACATTGAACCAGAGACGCTGAATCTTGATCCCCGTTGCGTCGAAGCAGCCATCACTCGCCACACAAGGGCGATCGTTGTCGTCCACACCTTCGGATGCCCGGCGGATATGGACGCAATCCTCGAAATCGCACGGCGGCATCAATTGCGCGTGATTGAAGACGCTTGCGAGGCGATTGGTGCGGAGTATAAAGGCACTAAGGTCGGCACTCTCGGAGATATCGGTGTGTTTGCCTTTTATCCAAACAAGCAGATTACGACAGGCGAGGGCGGGGTCGTGGTGACTCAGAACTCCGGGATGGCAAGTCTTGTTAGAAAGCTCCGCAATCAGGGCCGGGACTACAGAGAAGGTTGGCTCCAACATACAGAGCTCGGCTATAACTACCGAATTTCAGAGATGAATTGTGCACTGGGGGTCGAGCAGCTCAAGCGCATCGACCAGATTCTCAGCCGCCGCCAAGCAATCGCCCAGAGCTATGACAGAATGTTGTGCAAGTGCCCGCATTTGAGGCTTCCCCTGCTAAGTGTGCTGCTTCGAACCATCAGCTGGTTCGTGTATGTGGTTCGGCTGGGTGACCGGTTCACTCAATTTCAGCGAGACTGGATCGCAGAGGAAATGAGTCATCGTGGAATTGGCGTGGGCCGGTACTTTGCGCCAATCCATTTGCAGCCAATCTACCAGCGTGAACCAATTTCGAGGGGCCTTCCGGTCACCGAAGCCGTCGCCTCGCGCACCATAGCCCTGCCGTTCTTCAACAGAATTGATGAAAATGAAATTAAGGAAGTCTGTATGACGTTAATCGATTCGATCGAAGCCTCCAGGCGTTTTGACACGAGAAGCCAAACGGCATAGTCGTGCCCTGCTTTGAATTCGGCTGACCAAGGGTCGCCTCCTGGGAACCTTGAGGAGACGATCCTACTGAAGGATTTCCTCTGGCAGACAAATCGTGCCGGTTTTTGAAAGGAACCGAATACTTCTTGTTTGCCGACATCCGGCCATAATCGCTCGTGTCCAGTCAGCCGGCAGCTCGCGATTCCGATGCCGACAACGAAGCGCTACCCGCCATCAGCGTGATCGCCGCTGCCAACCACCAGAGTGCTTGGATCCCGGCCAAAGCCGTGACGGACGCTGGCAGTGTCAGTGTGAGCATGAAAACGACTCCAACGGCTGCAAAAGTTACTCCCAATAAAAGGGCCAGATATCCAAAGACTCTTGGCAGAATCCTCGAGCTGAGAAGAACAATCCCCAGCGGCAAAAACAGAGCAGGGGCCGCAACAATGAAGTAAAGGTGCTGGACTGCGAAGATGCCTTTGAGACTGATGGAGGTCATTATCTCCGGATCAGGAAACAAAGCTTCGATGTAGTACGTGATTTCGATAAGACTTACTGTCATAAGGACACTGGCGCCAAACAGCGTCATCCAGCCTGCCAGGCGCTGTGTTCCTCCAGCCAAGAAGACAAGAGAAAAAGCGAACAGCACGATGAAGACTGGGCCGACAGCCTGCAACCAGGCTCCCCAGAGTATGCCCACATAATGCTGTTGCCCGAACTCGACCAGCTCTGCTCTTGTCGCGCCCGCGGGAGGAGGGACGGCAATGGCAAATGAAACCGCGAGGAGAACAACACCGGTGATCCCACTTAGACCGCTCAGGACGCAGTTTCTTCGTGTCGTAGTGCGGGGATTGTCCATGTGTTAACCCTGTAAGTAATTGATTGTGATTTTCAGCTCCAGCCGGCCGCCGGAGAATTGAAAAGCGGCCGCCTCAAACTTCGGAGGCCCCAGATGGCCCTTTGCATTGTTCGATGCCCCTACACCTTCGCGCGGGATTCCCACGAAGTTTGTGTCCAGCTTGCCGTTGGCATTCTCGTCGTGGAAAACCGATACGGCATATGTCCCCTCAGCAACAGCGGGGAATTCACAGGAGGCATGCCCGTTTGAGATGCCGGACTTAGCACGGGCCAGGGCTTTGTCGGTTCTCTTAGGGAAGTCCGTGGCCGATGAAAAGAGCGAGCATTGAACCTGACCCTTGTCATTACGCAGTCCGGAGATTTCCACACGGATTAGATTTTCTGCTGTCGGTTGCGCCTGTGCGATGGCGCTAGACAATGGCAGCACGAATGTGAGCGCAAGGGCGATTAGTTCGTGAAGAACCGTCTGAGCCACAAAAAAACTCCCGTTAAAAGTGTGTCTATGAAACTTAGTGAGCGCTCACTATAATCGACAGTTGAGTCATCGTCAAGTCGAGCGGCGCGTTTTGACAGGACGCTTTAAAACGCAACGCCTAAGAGTCCTGAAGCGAGTTCATCGAGAGCGAAGGTCGGGAGGGCGCAGCATATGACGGCAAACGTGAGGGTAAAGTATTCGGGCAAAGTTAATCGTCGAATCCAAATCCTACGGGCAGCCGAGAAACTTATGCATTCACGCGGCCTCACCGGAGTAACGACGAGGCAGATATCGAGAGAAGTTGGCTGCTCAGAAGCCGCTTTGTACTTCCATTTCAAAGGACGTTTGGAGCTTCTTTTGGCGATGCTGGAGGAAAGCTTGCCCGATATGCTGGGGCCTCTAGAAACGCTTCGAGCGTCCGCCGGGCGGGGTTCTCCTCACAGGAACTTGGCGAAAGCGCTTCGGGGCATGTTCAATTTTCATCGGCGCGTCCTGCCCGCCACCGGCGGGTTGTTTGCCGAACCAGAACTTCTCAGGGTCTATCGGGGGTCTCTGGCGCGTCAAGGCAAGGGACCACACCTCTCGATGGCGATACTAGCCGATTATATTGCCACTGAGCAGCGGTTGGGCCGGATCGATTCGGCCGTAGACGGGAAGCTAGCATCCTACTTGTTCACGTCTGCCTCCTTCTTCCGAGCCTTCATGGAGCAGTTCTTGGGTCGGCCAGTTCACCCATCTTGGGACCAGTTTGTGAAACAGCTTGTTCCCGCCATCGCGCCACAAACCTCGTGATGATGACGCGAGTTTAAACTGCCGGAATACATGAAGGCTGTTCTGTTCAGTTGCCGTCAACCAACTAGATGGTTGATACGAGCCTGGTTTCTTGCTGTAATGATGCTAGGAGGTTAACTCTGTGAGTAAACAAGACTGGCTGTTGTTGGCAGTCGCAGCCTTGAGCTGGTTCAACGCAGGAGTAATGTGGTTGATTCAGTTCTCCTGTTACCCACTTTGGCCTTACGTAGGCCGAGACGAGTTCTTGAACTACCACCACCTTTGGTTGCAGAGCACCAGGTCAGCCATTTTCGTCCCCACCGCACTGGCAGTAGCCGGATCGATTTTGCTGTTGAGGCTGGCACCCCCGGAGGTGGCGCGATGGAGCTTGTGGATGGGCTTTGGCATCCAGGTGGCCGTTCAACTCGTCACCGCGTCCTGGCTCTGGCCTCTGGACCGCAGCATGCCCGCCCCGACAGGCGGATTGAATCTTCCTGCGTACCAAGAGCTGATCGTGGCGAATTGGCTGCGGATAGTTCTCGTCTCGGCGTATGCGGTCCTCAGTTACTGGATGCTTTCCCGCGGTTTATGGGGGGGCACGAGCGTCAGCAGAGTTCAGTGGCTTTTGCTCGCAACATCTGCTCTGGGGCTCTACGCCGTTGGTAATGTGTGGGTCGTGCAGTTGGTGTGCTATCGGCTGTGGCCGCTTGTCGGACCGCGCGAAGCCTTTCAATATCACATTGCCTGGTGGCACAGTATCTGGGGCGTTCTTTTCGGGCCCTCGGCGATCTTCGTCACTGGCGCACTGGCATTGCTGCGGGTGCATCCGTCGAATTTGAATGTAAGACCGCTCTGGTTGGGACTTGTTTTACTAGTGCTCACCGCGGTTGGGACCGCAGTTTGGTGGGCTCCTCTGATGGCCCGATTAGTAGCTCCAGATGGGGCGGTGCTGCTCCGCGATTATCAACTGCTGATGAGCACCCACTGGATTCGGGTGGCGCTCGTCACCGCCTACGGGATCACATACTTTTACGTGCTGATTAAGAGTGCGACCACCGCACGGTGGAGTACTTTGTGAGATTTCAGTCAATGCACACGATGCGTAAACTAAAGCTTGCGGCACCAGAACGACGCCAGCAACTCGTGTCCATCGCGATGCAGCAGATTTCAAGAAAGGGATTCGAGGGCCTGCGCTTCCAAGAGGTTGCGAAACAGGCTGGCATCAACAACGCTACACTCTACTACCACTTTCCAACGAAGGAAGCACTGATTCAAGGCGTCGTCAACCATCTAACCGCAGAGTTGAAGAAAGCCAGGTCCGGTCTGAGCGATGCACCGATGACCGCGCTTCAGGAGCTACGTCACGAATTTGATGACATTCGCAAGCTCTTACGAGCCACGCCGAAGCTCTTTATCGTTCAAATCGAACTGTCGTTGCGGGGTTTACGGGACCCAGATATCAGCAACGCGGAAAAGCAACGCGATCACGTTTGGCGCGAGCACCTGTCGGGCATAATCCGAAGGGGGATCGAACAGGGTGTCTTTCGCCGCGATATCGAGTTGGAACCCGCCGTCACCGCGCTGATCGCCCAGTTCAAGGGAATCGGATACGACGCTGCGCTGGGCAAGCGCAGCGTGCGCGAGATAGGCAAGACGATCAGCGAGATCGCACGTCAGGTCGAACATTACTTTGTATGGGGTTCTGCCTCATGAAGCCGACTGCGGTGTTGTTGCTAGCTGTCGGAAGACGTAATCCAGATCGAGATTGATGGGTTGCGTAACGACAAGGCGCAGGTTCTGTGCGCACCGTACTCGTCGGCTGATGGCTTCCAACGAAAGGCGAGAAGGCGGCTGGCGCACGCGCGTTTCCCCGGGGTCGCGGCAGGCATCTATCGGTGTACTCAAGCTCACAATGTTGAAAACATCGTAGGCTTTGACAGCTTCGGCTGGGGTGCTAGCTTATCATTCTGAACTGAGGCGTATTTTCGATAGAGAGGAGTCCATTTTTGATGAACGAGAAAATCGAGACCAGTCTAGATCAGATGATCTTCCGTAAAACAAACGCGCAGCTGGGGAGACATATCTCCGTAACACCCACCAATAGCGCCAGTAAGCACCTGGCCTATGGACGGATTATTTTGGATGCCGACACACCTCAAGTTACCTTCTCAAATGACGACCGTGAAACCGGCCTGATCTGCCTCGCGGGAGCGGCCGAGGTGAAGACGGGTTCAGAGAAGTTTAGGCTGGGGCGGTACGACGCGCTCTATATTCCACGGGACAGTCAGATTGAGGTGAAAGCAGATCCCCAGACCGACCTCGCGGAGTTTTCCGCCGAGGTCAGCCGCCGTTATCCGCTTCAATATGTTTCCTACCAGTCGATCTCGAGTGATAAGACGCTGCATTTCAAGCCTGGCGGGCCCGCCAGCACGCGCGACTTGAACATTTTGATCGGCAAGAATGTGGAGGCAGGGCGCCTGTTGATCGGATTTACATTTTCCGAGCCTGGTAACTGGACGAGCTGGCCGCCGCACGAGCACGCCCAAATGCTGGAGGAGATCTATGTGTACTTCGACATGCCGGAGCCGGCCTATGGAATTCAACTCGTATACAACAACACCAGCTACCCGGAACTCGTTACAGCCGTACGCGACGGCGACGCTGTCTTGATCCCTGGCGGATACCACCCGAACGTCTCTCTTCCCGGCCACCGTATCGCCTTTCTATGGGCGATGGCTGCGCACCGTGAGATGGAGGATCGGCAGTATGGCGTGGTCAATGTTCAACCGGCTTTTCAACAAGGCGGATCGGGGCTAGAGGCGAGCAGAAAGTAAAACGTTCCGCCAAAACGCGAGGCACCTGTGCCAGAGCCAAACTTGATCACCGAGGCGGGCAGCGACAAACACGCTGTCCCTGCCAAGGGTCGGCGCATAAGCGTGACGAAGGCCGGTCTGTTTGCCGGGCGCTTTCGATGGGTTATCTGCGGGATGTTGCTGCTCGGTGTCATCAAGAACTATATGGATCGACAGGTGCTCGGGGTACTGAAGGGTCCCCTGCAGCATGAGTTTGGGTGGACGGAGATTGACTACGGCAATCTGGTCTTCGCCTTCCAGGCTGCTTACGCCTTCGGAATGATTTTTGTAGGACGGATGATCGATCGTCTGGGCACGCGCGTCGGTTATGCCGTTGCGATGGTCTTTTGGAGCTTTGCGTCGATGGGTCATGCCATTGCCAACTCGCTTGGGAGCTTCCTCGTGGCGCGATCGGCACTGGGATTTGGCGAAGCAGGCGTCTTCCCTGCCAGCATCAAGTGTGTTGCGGAATGGTTTCCAAAAAAGGAGAGGGCGCTGGCGACCGGCATCTTCAACGCGGGCACGAGTATCGGTGCGATGGTAACTCCCTTGATCGTCCCGTGGATTGCTGTGCACCTCGGCTGGCGTTGGGCATTCGTGCTGATGGGTGCCCTTGGGTTCGCTTGGCTGATTCCTTGGCTGCTACTGTATCGCCGGCCCGAAGATCATCCCCGCTGCACCGTGAGCGAACTTCAATACATACAGAGCGACCCTTCCAGGGCGGGGGGGGAAATCAGGTGGGTAAACTTGTTGCCGTTCAGGCAGACCTGGGCGTTTGCCACGGGAAAGTTCCTGATCGACCCGATCTGGTGGTTTTACCTTTTTTGGATTCCCGACTATTTGCAGAGAGAACACGGCCTCCATTTGACGCAAATTGGCTTGCCGATCCTGGTCATTTACGCCATCTCCGATGTGGGGAGTGTCGCTGGGGGGTGGCTGTCGTCGCGGCTCATCCACCGAGGGCTCTCTGTCAACGCGGCGCGGAAATGGACGATGTTGGTCTGCGCGATGTGCGTTATACCCATTGCAGTTGTCTTTCGCATTTCTGGCCTATGGGCTGCTACCCTTCTCATCGGGCTTGCCGCAGCGGGCCATCAGGGGTTTTCGGCGAATCTTTTCACACTGACCTCCGATTTGTTCCCCTCGCGGGCCGTCGGATCGGTCGTCGGAATCGGAGGCATGGCGGGGGCTGTCGGTGGAATGCTGATCGCAGAAATCGTCGGCCACGTGTTGCAATGGACGGGGAGCTACATGATCCCATTCCTAATCGCCGCCTCGGCCTACCTTGTCGCGCTCGCATTGATCCAGCTTCTAAGCCCGCAGCTTGTTCCCGCGCGAATCGAACAGGAGTGAACTCCGATGAGCCTGGAAGCTTTTCGAATTGACGGCAAGAACGCTCTCGTAACCGGTTCGCACAAGGGGCTCGGAGCATCGATTGCGATTGCTTTGGCTAAGGCTGGAGCTCATGTGGGTTGTCACGGGCGGAGTGGGGCTTCCGGCGCCTGCTGTGATGCGATCCGACGAGAAGGCCGAAAGACGTTTTATTTTTCCGGCGATCTGACGGACGCGAAAACCTATTCAGCTCTGGTCGAAAAGACCGTGGCGGAATTCGGTTCGATCGACATTCTCGTGAACAATGCTGGGTTAATCCGTAGAGCGCCCGCAGCGGATTACCCTGTTGAATTTTGGAACGAATTGCTCGCTGTCAACCTGACGGCGGTTTTTCGTCTCTCGCAACTCGCTGGTCGACAGATGCTGCAGAAGGGAGGTGGCGGCAAGATTGTGAACATCGTTTCGGTGCTCTCCTTTCAAGGGGGAATCCTGGTGCCCGCCTATGCGGCCGCAAAAGGTGGTGTGGCGCAATTGACGAAGGCGCTTGCGAACGAATGGGCCTCCCAGAAAATCAATGTGAATGCGATTGCCCCTGGATACATGGCTACCGACAACACCACGGCCTTGCGCGACGACCCGGCCCGCAGCCGACAAATATTGGAGCGGATTCCGGCGGCAAGATGGGGAGAGCCGGATGATCTAGCCGGCGCGGCCATCTTCTTGTGCTCGGCTGCGAGCGACTACGTTCACGGACACGTCCTGGCTGTAGACGGAGGGTGGCTCGCCCGCTGAAGATTCAATGCCCCTATCGATCAAGCCGAAAGAGGGCTGCCGCTGGGACTTGGTCAGTCTCGGCGAAGTGATGCTGCGCTTTGATCCCGGCGAATACCGGATCTGGACGGCGCGCCAGTTCCGAGTGAGCGAGGGAGGCGGCGAGTACAACGTAGCGCGTGGACTCAAGCGCTGCTTTGGGTTGGAAACGGCCATCGTCACAGCATTTGCGAAGAATCCGATTGGTCTGCTGCTCGAAGACTTGATCAACCAAGGAGGAGTGGATTCCTCCTTGATTCGCTGGGTGGAATACGACGGCGTTGGCAGAAGCGTGCGGAACGGATTGAACTTCACCGAGCGCGGTTTCGGGGTGAGGGCGGCGGTGGGCTGCTCGGATCGAGGTCACACAGCCGTCGCCGCCCTTAAGCCCGGCGAGGTCGATTGGGAGGCGGTGTTCGGCCGACACGGTGCGCGGTGGTTTCATACGGGCGGAATCTTTTGCGCGTTGTCTGAAACGACTTCCGAGGTTGCCATCGAGGCGATGCAAGTGGCTCGCAAACACGGCGTCGTCGTATCCTACGATTTGAACTATCGGGATTCGCTCTGGCGGTCGTTTGGAGGAAAGAAACAAGCGCAGAAAGTAAATCGCCAAATCGCTCCCTACGCAGATGTCATGGTGGGGAATGAAGAGGATTTCTCCGCCGCCCTGGGCTATGAGGTGGCAGGAGGCGATGAACATCTTTCAGCTCTCGATCCGGAAGGTTTTAAGCAAATGATTCGGCAAGTCGTCGGGGATTTCCCCTTCAAGGTCGTAGCCACGACGCTTCGCCAAGCTACGACGGCCACGAGAAATGATTGGGGCGCAATCTGCTATTTTGACGGTACTTTCTATCAAGCTCGCAACCGCGAAAATTTGGAAATTCTGGATCGTGTAGGGGGCGGCGATTCCTTCGCTTCAGGTCTGATTTATGGCTTCTTGTCTGGGAAAGGCCCGCAGTGGGCCGTTGAGTGTGGGGCCGCTCATGGCGCCCTCGCCATGACGACTCCAGGTGACACATCCATGGCCACTCTGGATGAGGTGCTCCAAGTCATGGCCGGGAGGACGGCGCGAATCGCGCGTTGAGCTCGATGGATAGCCCCGAG
>Ga0187783_10001344_pt1 | contig 18086 bp, 14 predicted proteins | sample 1015_SJ02_MP02_2_FD_132471 | JGI IMG/M metagenome (GOLD analysis project Ga0187783, IMG submission 132471) | Tropical peat soil microbial communities from peatlands in Department of Meta, Colombia - 1015_SJ02_MP02_20_MG | ecosystem: Environmental > Terrestrial > Soil > Wetlands > Peat | place...
ACGCGGGAAGCTGAAGCCGTCGTCGCCCATGCTGCCTCCTCAGCCCACGGGGTAGTGCTGTTGCGTTGCTGCGTACCGCACGAAGAAATCGAGCGAGCCAGGATTGGCCATCGCGTGCCGGTTGGCCGCCTGATCGGCCGGCACCCCGCCCAGGATCTTGCGCACCGGCACCTCCATCTTCTTGCCGGTGAGCGTGACCGGGATATCGGGCGCCTGCACGATCGCGTCCGGCACGTGCCGCGGCGTGTACTCGCGGCGCAGCCGGTCCCGGATGTCGGCGGTGATGCTGTCGTCAAGCACGAGCTCATCGGCGAGCTTGACGAACAGCGGCATGAAGAACCGGCCGCCCGGCAGGTCAAGGTTGACGATCAGCGCGTCCTCGACCTCGTCGATGCGCGACAGCACCCGGTAGACCTCGGCCGTGCCGATCCGCACGCCGTGCCGGTTCAGGGTGGCATCGGACCGGCCGAGCACGAAGCAGCCGCCCCGGGAGTTCACCTTGAAGAAGTCGCCGTGCCGCCACACGCCAGGAAACTCGGTGAGGTAGGAATCGCGGTACCGGACGTCGCCGTCGTCACCCCACAGCCGCACCGGCATCGACGGCATCGGCGCGGTGATAACGAGCTCCCCCACCTCGTCGACCACGCTCTCGCCGCGCTCGTTGAACGCGTACGCGGCGACGCCGAGGTGCCTGGCCTGGATCTCGCCGGCGTAGACCGGCAGCGTGGGCACGCCGCCGACGAACCCCGTGCAGACGTCGGTACCGCCGCTGCCGGTGGCGACCCAGACATCCTTCTTGACGTTCTGGTAGAACCAGTCGGTGCACTCGGCCGACACCGGCGAGCCGGCCGGCATGATCGCCCGCAGGGCAGACAGGTCGTACCGGTGCGCGGGCACGATGCCAGCCCGCGTCATCTGCTCGACGTACGCCGGGCTCGCCCCGAAGAACGTCACGTCGGCGTCTTGCGCGAGCTGCCACAGCGCGTCCGGCTCGGGGTAGGTCGGGCTGCCGTCGTACAGCACCGGGCAGACGCCGAGGAGCAGCGAGCTGATCAGGAAATTCCACATCATCCAGCCGGTGGTGGTGAAAAACAGCATCCGGTCACCCGGTCGCAGGTCCATGTGCAGCCGTTGCAGCTTCAGCTGCTCGAGGAGAATCCCGCCATGGCCGTGCACGAGCGCCTTGGGCAGTCCCGTCGTGCCGGAGGAGAACAGGATCCACAGCGGATGGTCGAACGGCACTTGCTCGAACTCGAACTGGCTGGCCGGCACCGGCGGCCGGTCGAGAACCTGGTCCCAGCGCAGCACGCCGGGGACGGGCGGCGGCCTGGCCGGGTCCAGGCGCGGCAGCCAGATCACCTGCTCAAGGCTGTCGAGGCCGGCGATGATCCGGCGCAGCTCCGCGCCGCGGTCGAATTGCGTGCCCCCGTACTGGTAGCCGTCCGCGCAGAACAGGACCTTCGGCGTCAGCTGGCGGAATCGGTCCAGCACGCCGCGCCAGCCGAAGTCGGGCGAGCAGCTTGTCCACACCGCGCCGATGCTCGTGGTCGCCAGCATGGCGATAGCCGTCTCGGGAATGTTCGGCAGGTAGCACCCGACCCGGTCGCCGGGCCGCACGCCTAGGGCGCGCAGCTGCGTACCGAGGGTCCGCACCTGGTCGGCGAAATCCGTCCAGCCGAGCGGCGCGAGGGGCGCCCGCTCGCTGACAAAGAGCAGGGCGGGCTCGCCGGGCCGCTCCTGCCGGAGAACGTGCTCTGCGTAGTTGAGCCGGGCACCGGGAAACCATTCGGCGCCCGGCATGCTCGCGCTGCCGAGGACGCGCTCCGGCGCCGCCGAGCACTCGATGCCGCAGTAGTCCCAGATGGCCTGCCAGAAGCCGTCGAGGTCACGGACCGACCACTGCCAGAGCGCGTCGTAAGTGTCAAACCGCAGGCCTCGAGCGGCGAGCCAGCCCAGGAAGGCGGTGAGATTGGCACCGGCCATCTGCTCGGCGCTGGGCGTCCACAGCAGGCTGCCCTCGCGCACTGGCTCGGTCATGCACCGACGATCTCAGCGGCCCTAGCTCAGGGCAATGACGATTTCACAGGATGAAATACTTTTGTCAACGTGACCCAGGTCACGGCCATCAATTCGAACAATCTGGTTCGTTGACAAATCTTCGTTCGTGCATATGTTCTATGCGGACGGAGAGGTGCATGGCCACGATCAGACAGCGCGGAACTGGCTTCACGGTCACGTGGAGGGAGGATGGTAAGCAGCGCGGAGCAACGTTTAGGAGCCTCAGCCAGGCGAATATTGCCAAGGCCCAGGTGGAGGCGGGCCTGCCAATACACACGCAGCCCAAGGAGGCCACGGAGCTTTCCAAACGTCCGCGAACAGTGGCGGACTACGCGCAGACCTTCCTGGCCGGTCACGGCTACGCACCTGCGAGCCTTCCTGTCCGGCGCAGCATCTTCAAGCACTGGGTGAACCCGAAGTTCGGCGCCAGGCGTATGGACTCGATCACTCCGGCAGAGGTCCGTAGGTGGCTCAGGGAACTGGAAGCAAAAGCGAGCGAGCGGAGCCACGATCAAGAACATCAAGGCCACTCTGTCTGCGATGTGGACTGACGCTCTTGAAGAGGATCTAGTTACAAACAATCCCTGGCATGGCCAGAAGACCAAGCAGCACGAGGCCAAGCCCAAGGGGATCATGACGCCTGCCGAGTATCAAAAGATCCTTCTAGATCTAGATCCTCACTTCAGGCTGTTCATCGAGACTCTGGCAAACACCGGACTTCGCTGGTCGGAGGCTCTACGCCTGGTGCCAGATGACGTGATTGGGCAGACGGTCCACGTGCGCAAGTCCAAGTCTCGCAGGCCCAGGCAGGTCAAGATCAGCGCTAACCTAGCGGACCAGCTACGTGCCTCTCTGCCCTTCAGGGGCAAGCATGGCGGCAAGATCGACAACGGAACCTTCTGGTCGGGCGTGTCCTACCGGCTGTGTAAGTGACGTGGCCTGACGATGAGCCGCAGGAAAGGCGGCTCGCGGAAGGACACGCGATGACTGACACTGCAACAGTGCCCCGTAATCCTGGAGGCGGCAGGGAGCCGGTTCCGCCGGCCGTGATCGATCCGGAGCTGGCGGACCAGCTGCTGGCGCGGGCCGAGGCGGGCGGCGTGGAGCTGCTGGGCCCGGACGGGTTGCTGTCTCAGGTGACCAAGGCCGTGCTGGAGCGGGCCCTGGGCGAGGAGATGACCGAGCATCTGGGCTATGAGAAGCACGACCCGGCCGGCCGCGGGTCGGGGAACAGCCGCAACGGCAGCACGCCCAAGACGCTGCTGACTGACGTCGGCGCGGTCGACCTTCAGGTGCCGCGGGACCGGAACGGGAGCTTCGACCCGAAGATCGTGCGCAAGGGCCAGACCCGGCTGGACGGGTTCAACGAGAAGATCATCGCCTTGTATGCGCGGGGCATGACCACCCGCGACATCCGCGCGCACCTGCGCGAGATGTATGCCGTGGACGTCTCGGCGGACCTGATCTCGAGGGTGACGGTGGTGTTCGCGGGTATTTGCCTTTTAGTCGCCCTACAAGCAGGTGCGTACTGAACCTGGTCAGTTCACAATATGTTGATGGGGCTCCGCCTGTTTGCTTCGACCGCCGCGGGGAAAGCCGTCGCGCTCGCGTGGCGTTGGCCGTCGTCGGCGGCAGCGCCGCCAGTGCCGTGATCTTGACGAGCGGAGGATCAGCACCGACCGACTCGACCCGCACCAACGGGGCGCCGCGTGTTAGCTGCCTTCCGCCGGCTGCACCCAACCCCACTGTCAGTTTGCTGATAGCCCCGAACCCGACGGCCATACCGGCCCTGCCCAGTCTGCAGGTGGCGGTCGACGCACTCCAGTGCAACGGGAAGCCGTTGTCGTCGACCGCCGTCACCCTCGCCGCCTCCGGCGGATCGTTCTCCCCCGGCACCAAACTGCCAACGTCTTGCAGCCAGCAGCAGTGCACGCTCACAACCAACGCCGCTGGGCTTGCTAATGTTGTCCTCTTGGTCACCGAGCCGCCGAATGTGTCCCCTACGCTCTGCACCCCCGAAGACGTCACCGGATCGCCGAACGCGTGCCTGCAGACCATCCTCCGCGCGAACGTGTCAGTCACCGCCAAGGTGATGAACACGATCGCGACCGCTGGGCCTGAGCTGATCCAGGCCAGCACCATCACGAACCAGGGCGCCGTCCCGAACGACACGGTCCAGGAACCCGTCGCTTTCACGATCGGCTACCCGCCGGGCACAGCTCCGCCCCAGAACCCGGCGTGGCTCAAGGAAATCAGCTGCCAGGACTACAACGCGATAAATAACCTGGTGGTCCCCGCTGCCGAGTGTGTCGCGAGCATGGCTATTTTGGGCTGTCTAGCAGCGGGGGCGTCAGGCGTCGGCGTACCGGTCGCGCTGGCATGTGCCAGCTCCGCTAGTTTCGTAGCGGAAACATTTGGCCCTGACTGCCTCAGCGCGCTCCTTGGCGGGGTCTTGCAGTACCTCGGAGTCGGTCAAGCGGCACCGCCGCCGAGCGACCTTGGAGGCTACCTCAAGCAGCTTCCGACCGTATGGTGTTCCGTGCTCACTGCGACCTCTCTGCAGATCACCCCGACCGGTGACAAGGTCTTCATCACCGCGGAAGACGACGCGGAAAGCTCGGTGGCGGGCACGCCCGTATACCTCGCCACCGCCGGGCCTTTGGGCGGGGTTGCTACCGTCTCGGGGAGCACAGGTTGCTACCAGCCGGCCAGCGGCGTTCCGCCGCCGCCCTGCCCGTCAACCGTCTCTGCCAGCGGGGTGGGGTTTGTGACCGGCACCTCGGGCCTGACAATCACTTACACTGCTCCAGCGTCTCCGCCCTCGGGGGAATCCGAGGACCTGCTGGCATCGCTCAGCGTCCTCAACAACACGTCTTCCAGCACGCCTACCTGCCCAAGCGGGCCTCAGAAGGTGACAGGCATTAACGCTGTCGGATGCACGCCGCTGTGGCCCGCCCCTACTTCTACACCAACATCAGCTGCCGCACCGTGTACCACGGATGCGCTGTGGGGTGCGCTCGTCGCCCAGGAATCACAAGGAAACCCAGGTGACCTGCTCACCACTCCTGGCCAGACTCCGGCAGGCATGACGGCATATTGCGGTGACGGCTGGGCGGAACTCAACGGCTTTCCAACCAATGCTGGCAGCGGCAGCGGACTGGCGCTGCTACAGCTGGACGCCACCGGATGGAAATTCGTGACGTTCGACCGCGAGACGGACGGCGGCGGGCCTGGCTTCGACCCGTGCGCGCAGTATCCTGACGCGGCCGTAGACGCCCTCGGCACCCATCTGTGCGCCATCCCAGTGAACACGCCACCAACCGGTCAAGCCTGCCAGTCGACCGTCGGCACACCGTCCATCTCGCTATTCCCTGCGTCGGATTCTGGCCTTACGGTCACGATAAACGGCGTGATCATCATCGCACCCGGTATCTCCCTAGCCGCCATTGACTGGTTCTGGGGAGACGGAACGCTGCTACAAGGTTGCCAGTATTTCCCCAGTTCGCACACATATTCGCAAGCCGGGAGTTACCTAGTTGTTGTGACCGGCGTCGAGGCGAACGGTCAGGAACTGCAGGCAAGTGAGCAAGTGACCATCAGCGGCTAAGCAATCGTCGTCTCGAAGAAACATGAGAGGACGGCGCCCGGTGCTGTCACTGTCTCAATTGCCATATAAATGCCATTAAATTGAGCCGCGCTTGATCAATCTGTCGGGAAGTGACCATGCCGGGTGGCGGTCGGAGCAATGTGCGGTGGAGAACGAGGATCACGACCGGCTCTACCTCCACCGGGCCCGGCCTGCTTCAGGTCAAGAAGCTGACAGGAATCCTCGTGCGCTGCCCTAAGTGCGGGCGTCAGGCTTGCGTTGCATATCGCACGTATGAGTCCATGAGCGACCCAGCGCACCGCAGATGACGCGCTCGGCCGCCGATAGCGAGTCAAGGGGATTACGGCCGTACCCAAAGTCAGGAACCCCGACTGACCCATCGCCGCCCTTTCTCACAAGCACTCCTGGGTGAGTTGGTGTACGACCCTGTTCCTTAGCCTTAGAACCTCACACGACGATGACTCGGTCACCGCACGTGATGGTGTAGCTCTCGAAGCGATCCCAGGAGTCAATGATCTCTAGGACGCTCCCAGGCGACCAGGAGAGCCTGAGCGTTCCGGGGGGGATGACCGTCGCTGCGACGATCTGATCACCCAGCAGGGGCAGTAGTCGCGCACCGATTTCTCGTGCATCGGTTAGATTCACGTCTGATCCGTCGGGCTCAATGAGGTGGACTGCGGAGGCTACCATGATCGAGATGTCGGGCTCCAATCGCAGGATCGTCTCGTTCTCGCCAACGCTGACCTGTATCAACTGGGAACCAGTGAGGAAATCAAGGTCGGTGTCAGCTGGAAGTCCGTACACGTCACATCATCCATTCGGTGGAAGCGGTACGTGGGTCATTGCACGTGCCATCGCCTTGCTGACGTTCGACGGCGGCAAGCCGGTAGAGGGATCGATAGGCTGTCCGTACTGGTTGGTTTCCACCCAATAGCCATTCGGATACTGCTCGGTGGGCGGCATCTCGCGAACGGAGTAGCCAGGCGGTACCTCGTCAGGCGGAAATTGTGGGGGGTTTGTAGGCTCCATCCAGTTCGGAGTGGGATGTGGACCCGAACCCAACTCTCCGCCGCCAGTTAGACCGCCTTCGTCGCCGCCAATGCCGCCCTCTTCGCCGGGGAATAGCAAACCCAGAGCGATCTGGTTTGCCGGCGAGCATAGGAAGGCTCGGAGCCCGTAATAGTCCTGCTGCAAGAGGTGCCAACCCTTTTGCGCGGTGCCAACGACGATCGCCAGGTCGCAGAGCGGGTCCAGCATCGAGCACAGCCCGGTGGGGTCGGTGTTGTTGAGGGGGTTGTCGCTGACGTAGGTGTAGGGGGCCTGGGTCTGGGTGATGTCGGGGTCGATGGTGAGGAACTGGGCGGTGACCGGGTCGTACCACCGGTTGCGGAGGTAGTAGAAGCCGGTCTGCGGGTCCTGGTACTGGCCGGCGTACAGGAATGGCGTGGTGGCGGTGCCGGTGTGGCTGGTGATGTTGCCCCACGGGTCGTAGGTGTAGGTGCCGGTGACCGCGCCGGCGGAGCTGGTGAGCAGCCGGGTAGAGCCGAGCTGGTCCTGCAGGTAGTAGGTGGGGGTGCCGGAGGAGGCGACGGACTCGACGGGCAGGCCGCCGGGCCCGTAGAGGTAGCTGGTGGTTCCGGCGGTCAGCATGAGCGGCACCGTGCTGGTCGTGTCCCAGGTGTAGCTGGTGGTCGTGCTGCTGGTGGTCTCGGACATCAGCAGCCCGTCGCCGTTGTAGGCGTAGCTGGTGGCTGCTCCGGTGGCGGGGGTGTAGCTGGTGAGCTGATCGGCCTCGTTGTAGCCGTAGCTGGTAGTAGCGCCGCTGGTGGTGGTGCTGGTCCGGTCGCCGTCAGCGTTGTAGCCGTAGCTGGTGGTGGTGCCGCTGGTGGTGGCGGTGGCGAGCTGGCCGCCGGCGCTGAAGGTCTGCGTGGTGCTGCCGAGGGTGGTGGGGTCGGCGGCGTTGTCGTAGGCGTAGCTGGCGGTGCCGGTGCCGGTGAGCTGGCTGAGCGGGTTGTAGGAGTAGGTCTGGGCGGGGGCGGTGATGGCGCTGCCGGTGGTGGTGGCGGCGGTGAGCTCGCTGTCCTTGCCGCGGGTGTAGGTGAAGCCTGCCAGGGTGGTGCCGGCGGAGTTCTTGTCGGTGATGGCGGTGACCAGGTCGTCCTTATTGACGGTGTAGGCGGCGGTGTCACCGCTGGGGTAGGTCTCGCTGGTCAGGACGCCGTCTTTGTTGTAGGCAAAGCTGGTCTTGTCGCTGCTCCAGTCGGTGACGGCGGTCAGCAGCTGGTCGGCGTTGTAGGTGTCGGTGACCTTCTTGCCGTTGGGGTAGGTGATGGTGGTGGGGTTGCCGTCGGCGTTGTAGGCGTAGCTGACCGACTGGCCCGCGCCGTTGGTGACGGTGGTGGGCTGCCCGTCGGCGTTGCTGGTGTAGCTGGTGGTGCCGGTCCCGTCGGTCATCGAGGTCAGCAGCCCGGCGGGGTCGTAGGCGTAGCTGATGCCGGGGGTGACGCCGTCGGAGTAGGCGACGGCGGTGAGCCGACTGTCGGGGTCGTAGCTGCTGGTGGTGACCAGCCCGTCCGGGGTGGTGGTGGTGACCTGGTTGCCGTCGCCGTCGTAGGTGTAGCCGGTCGTCTCGCCTTCGGCATTGGTCTGCGAGGTGACCCGGCCGAGCGGGTCGTTCACGTAGGTGGTGGTGTTGCCGCCGGGGTCGGTGTAGCTGGTGACCTGCTGGTCGAGGTTGTAGGTATAGGTCTGGGTGAGGCCGCCGGGCAGGGTGACCTGGGTGAGGTCGCCGTCGTCGTCGTAGGCGTAGCTGGTGACGTTGCCCTCGGGGTCGGTTTCGGTGGCGACCTGGCCGTTATTGCCGTAGGTGTAGCTGGTCACGTCGCCGGCCGGGTCGGTGACGCTGGTCTGGTTGCCGTCGGAGTCGTAGGCGTAGCTGGTCACATCGCCGGCCGGGGTGGTCGCGCTGGTCTTGCGCCCGTCGGCATCGTAGCCGTATTTGGTGACGTAGCCGAGCGGGTCTGTGATGCTGGTCTGCTCGCCCAGGTTGTTGTAGGCGTAGCTGGTGGTGTTCCCGGCCGGGTCGGTGCTGCTGGTGAGCTGGCCCTCAGAGTTCCAGGCGTACTTGGTGACCCGGCCGGCCGGGTCGGTGACGGTGGCCAGGTCGTCGCTGGAGTCGTAGGTGTAGGTGGTGACGTGGCCGTCGGGGTCGGTGACGGTGTCGGTCTGCCCGTCGGGGTAATAGGTGTAGCTGGTCACCTTGCCGGCCGGATCGGTGGACCTGGTCAGCAGCCCCGTCGCGTTGTAGGCGTTAGTGGTGGTGTTGCCGCGGCCGTCGGTGTAGGTGAGGACCTCGTTCATGGCGTTGTAGGTCCAGGACTGGGTGTAATACAGCGGCGCCGGCGCGGTCTGGGTGAGCATGTCGCCGGCCGCGTTGTAGGTCATGTCGGTGACATAGCCGTCCGGGTCGATGACCTGGATCAGGTCCAGGTTGGAGTCGTAGGCGTAGTAGGTGGTGCCGCCGTCGGGGTCGGTCTGGGCCAGCAGCACGTTGTCGTTGTACACGTCAGTCCACGTCCCGCCGTCGGGGTCGGTGGTCGTGGCGGTCTGGGTCGCGGCGTTCCAGGCGAAGCTGGTGGTCTTGCCGTCCCCGTTGGTCTGCGAGGTGACCCGCCCCGTAGAGGAGCTGTAGACGGTGGTCACCACCACGTTCCCGTCCGGGTCGGTGATGGTGGTCAGCTGCCCGGCGCTGTTGTAGGCGTACTTGGTGACCCCGCCGCCCAGCCCGGTGACCGAGGTGAGCAGCCCGCCGGTGTACCCGTAGCTGACCGTGGTGCCGTTCGGCATGGTCAGCGACGCCAGCAGCCCGGCGGAGTTGTAGGCGAAGGCGACCGTGCGGCCGCCGGCCGTCGTGACCGAGGCGAGCTGGCTGCCGGAATACGTCATTGTCAGCCCGGTGCCGGACCGGTCGGTCTCCGACGTCAGCTGCCCGGCCGTGCTGAAGTTGTAGTGCGTGCCGTCCGGGGCTATCAGCTGGTACCCGCCGGACACCGCGGCCAGGGTCGCATACACCCCCGCCGCCGGGGTGTAGGTGCCGCCGGAATAGGTGAAGGTCATCTGCTGCCCGTCAGCGGAGGTGAACGTGGCGTTGCCGCCCGAGGCGAAGCCGAGGCTGGCCTGGTAGGGGTCGGTCCAGCCCGGTCCCAGCGGGCCGCTGGCGGTATCCAGGCTGGTGTAGGCGCGGGTGAACGCGAACGCCACCCCCGGACCTGGCAGCGACGCATCGGTGACGGTGTCGCTGTAGGCACCGGTCGCGGTGTTCACCGGTTCACCTCGGTAGGACTCCGGCCGGACCGCCAGCGTCGTCCCGCACGCGCACCCGTAGGTCTGGGCGACCGGCACCGGCGGCGGGAACTGCGCCGGGCCGGGCGGCAGCATGCCGATCGCGTCCGCGGCGGGGTCGGTATACCACAGGGTGCCATCCGGCGCCCAGGCGATCTGCGGCCCTTCACCCGTCTCGCTGCCGACGGTCGGGGCGAACGACATATCGCCGCTGGTGGTGAGCTCCCCGATCGCGCCGCCCCCGAACACGCTGTAGATCACGAACACCAAGGTTGCCGGGTTGCTCTGGTCGACGGCGATGTCGCCGGAGGGATACACGTCGCCGAGCGGCATTCCATACAGCGTGTAGACGCCGCTGGTGGTCATGGCGGCGATCGCGCCGTTAACACCGAACCACAGCAGCCCGTCCGGCCCGGTGGTGATCATCCCGTCCGGCCCCGAACCCGACGGCATCTGGTACTCGGTCAGCGCGCCCCCGGTCGTGATACCGTCGACCTCCCCGGCGGTCTCGTTCACGAACCACACCGCCCCGCCCGGCCCCGCGGTAATCCCGCCCAGAATCTGGTCGCTGCCGGGCACCTGGAACTCGGTCACCGCCCCGCCCGGCGTCACATAGCCGACGTCCGACACGCTGCCGGCAAACAGCGTGAACCACATGTTGCCATCGGGCCCGCGCCCGATGGACGTCACGAAGACGTCCCCAGAGGAAACGACTGGGAACAGGGAGACTGTGGTGCCCTGCTGCGTCATCCGCCCGATGGCGGTGGTATCAGCGAACCACACGTTCCCGTCGGCCCCGACGGTGATCGCGCCGCTAACGCCTTCGAACCCGGTCTCGCCGGTTACCGAGTACAAGGTGAACGAGCCCGACTCGGTTACCTGCCCGATCTGGGTCGAGCTGGCGGCGAACCACGCCGAATCGTTGGGTGTCACGGCGATGCCGGTCGGACCGGACTGGTTCGGAGTCGGGTACTCCACATCCCCGTCCCCCGACTGGGTATACGCGGTCAGCTGGATCGCGCTGCTGCGCGGCGCGCCCGGCCGGACAGCAGCAGCCGTCCGCGCCCCAGCGGTGCTCTGCCCGCCAGTCCAGGGCACCACCCGTGCCCGCACCAGTCGGCCATGGGCCCGCACCACCCGCACGTCCCGCGCCTGCAAGACCCGCAGCGACGGGTGCGCCGCCCGGACCAGCCGGGTCGGATGCACCACCGCGCGAGCTGCAGAATGCGACGGCTGCGCAGCCGCCGTGACGGCCCGGGCGCCTAAGCAGCCCAGCAGGAAAGACACGACCACCAGCAGGCTGACGAAACGGATTCTCGGCATCGCGCCACCCCGGAGTCCTCCGGCCGGCGCACCTCGAACAGCACCCGTAGAACCGACGAGTCCCGGCTAGCGCAACAGTGACCCGCCCATAACATGCTGTCAACGGCTAAATCAGTAATTCTACCATGACATCCCGTTACTTCATTACGCAGGGTGTTACGTGAGCGCGGCCGAAGTACGATGGCCGCGGCCAGGATCTGCACTTGGTCACACTGCTCGTGCACTACGCCGAGGTCTCCCCGTGCCTTAGCCGAGCGGCTGGCCCAGAGTTCGACCGGCAAGGGATAGCCCTGACCATTGGCGCCTCGAGGTCAAGGTTGCCGGTCCGGTTCGCCAGATCGGCATTCGCAAGACGAACCTCATAGACCCGACAACTGTAGAGGCGGGCTATTACACCATCGTTGGCGAGCCGCCCTACTCCAAGATCGAATGGCACGATCGTACCTGGGCGCAGGCAAACCTGCGGCCGACACCGCACAAGCGACCGGGACAGCAGCAGCCGACGTCGTTCGGTCAATCGCTGCTGAACTATGTCACGGGCGGCAAGCGCTGATGTCTGACTCCCATGTGCTTCGGCGCCACCACAACCGGCAGCATGAGGCCGACTACTACCCGGCTCGTCGTTTCGTGGCCTGCTGGAGCTGTCTCAGGGCCATCGACGCGCACATGGGCTGGTTCGCTGAGCTAGAGGGTCCGTGGTGGACGGGCCTCACCGGGTTGCAGACCTACATCGGCATGGCGTGCCATCACTGCGTCATCAACCTTGCTGATGAGTTCGACCTCGCCCGCGACTTCGACGCCAACAACCATCCGGTGTGGGTGTGCCGCCACCTGTAAGGGGACTGACTTTGCAGGATGGATAACAGCCTGACTGAACTGCTTGATCTCTGGCTGACTGACCTCGCGAGCGAGGGCAAGAGCGCTGGCACTATCACGGCCTATCGCATTGCCGTCCACGACTTCATCGACTCGGGCCCCAGCACGACCGACCAACTCAGTCGCGCTGTTGTTCGCCGCTGGCTGGCTGACTCCAGCGGCTACGCCCGAAGCTACCAGGCGGCGCGGTTCGCTGCCTTGAGTGTGTTCTGCCGGTGGCTGCACGGTGAAGGGCTTATCGACGCCAGCCCCATGACCGGACTCAAGCGACCGACAGTGCGCCCCGCTCCCGTCGAGCCGTACACCGAGCTAGAGATTGAGCAGCTTCTCGTTGCGTGCGGCGGCCGGCGAGACACGGCAATCATCACCATGCTGGTCACCACCGGCATGCGGCTGTCCGAATGCGCCACGATCACGATGGACGCCATCAGCAGCCGGGCGGTCAACGTGCACGGCAAGGGCGGAAAGCTGCGCAGCGTGCCGCTGAGCGCAGTTTGCCACGCTGCCCTGGACGACTACCTTGCCGAGCGCTCGCAGCACCCCTACGCGAACCTAGCCGCACTGTGGCTAGGCCAGCGCGGGCCGATTACCACGCGGGGCATTGACGAGATGCTGAGGACCACGGCTAGGCGCGGCGGGATCGAGGGAGTCAGGGCGCACAAGTTCAGGAACGCATTCGCCGTGACCTGGCTGACTAAAGGCGGTAGCGAGAGCAGCCTCATGGCCCTAGCCGGGTGGAACAGCCTGACCATGATCAACCGCTATGTGGCAGCACGGCGCAGGGCCATTGCGCATGCCGAGTTTCACCGGCTGATTGATTGACCAACCCTGCATTTCTGGTGACAAGGTCAGCCAGTTGATAACCCTGTTTCGACCTGGGCCTTTACAAGATCAAAATGTCCTTGTCAACGTTGCGTGTTGACAACTCGCGTATGACCTCGTTCGCTATCATGGCTCTGAGCAGGGAAAACGCGAGCGGAGCCAGTACTTCAGGATGAAATCCTGTCGAGGACGCGCGCGCCATCGGTGACCGCGGGTTCGCTACGCTCTGCGGCAGGGTCGCGGCAGACCACAGCGGAGGTCTTTCCATGGCGGCAGAAGTGCGGCTCGGTGCGGCCGTGATGTTCGTGCGCACGCTTGACCGATCGGTCGAGTTCTATACCGAGGTGCTGGGGCTCAGGGTCGTGGACCGCAGCCCGACCGCTGCGCTGCTCGGCCGGGATGGCGGCCCGGAGCTCGTGCTGCGCGCCTTCGGCGAGAACGCCACGCATCCGCTCGGTGCCATCGGCGTGCAGTACGTGGTCTGGCTGACCGACAGCCGGGAAGACCTCGACCACCGGACCGACCTGCTGCACCGCAGGTCGGCGTACCGGCAGACGCACCGCGTCGGCGAGAGCGTGACGATCGAGGCCCGGGACCCAGACGACCTGGTCGTGATGCTGGGCTACCGCCCGGCCGGCGAGCCTGACCTTCGCTCGCTGCCACCTCGGGTCTACGCCTGGTAGGCCCGTACCAGCCTCACGTCGGCACGACGAAGGGAAATTCCGTGCGGCACTGACGCTCGGCCACGGACGCGCGCAGACCCGAGTCGACGCCGGTGTTCAGGACCAGCGAGAGCATGACCTCGGGCGCGTTGTCGGCGAGCGTGCGGCCGTTGCGGGCCGCGAAGCCGTATGCGGCCGGCGTGCCGACGACGTAGGACAGGACATCCGGCAGCAGCACGGCGGCGACCGTCTGACCGTAGCCGTGGGGTTGGCCGGACGTGCCGCACGCCGACACGACGGCCGTGACCAGGTCGCCGATGTGCTTGCCGTCGGCGGCGAAGTCCGCGGACGGGTGCCGCTGATTGGCGGGATTGGCAAAGTCGGTGTCGTCGGGCCAGAAGATCGGCCACATCATCGGATGGCCGGCCCGGTTGATCTGCCGCCAGCCGCCGGAGTCGGTGGCGAGCTTGGTGGTGCACCAGACCTTGGTCCGGGCCCCGGCGTGCAGCAGCGGGTGCTCGTGCGAGATCTCGAGCACGATCGACTCGACCGTCGTGCCGGCGAAGCTGTTCTTCGCGGTGGCCGGACGCCACGCCGACCAGTCCACCGCGGTGCCGTGGTGCAGGGCGTCGTCGACGAGGCTGAGCAGCGACAGGTCGATGTAGAAGGGGTCCGCGACCCGTCCTGCCCAGATCCGGGTGTCGTCGGTGACGGCCTGCTCGCCGGTCCGGCCCTCGACCAGCAGCGTTCCCTCGGCGGCGTCCTCGCGCGCTTCGTCGCCGGTGAGGTAGTGCAGCTGGATGCGCTGGCGGCCGTCGGCCCCGGCCGCGCCGAACGACACGCGGTAGGTCATGGCCTCGAACTCGTTCCGGTCGAGGTGCACCTTGAACTCGTACCGGGCCTCCGGGTGAAAGCCGGGCTGGACGTCGGGTCCGGTAATGGTCGAGTTGACGTCCATCACCAGCACGGTGCTGTGGTCGCCAGGGAAGACGTAGAGATCGTCGAGGTAGAGCCGGCCGTTCTGCCAGGCCAGCGGCGTATCGAGGTGATGCGACATTGCGCTCCTCCGAACTCTGTCAGGCTGACCGCTTTCGAGCGATATGCGAACCAGGATCCCGTCGGGACTCACGCAGCGAGGGGTCTGCCCTGGCAGGTGGCCGTTACACCCTCGGCGGCTGACCAGACCCGCGCCGTGGCCACGAGGCCGGTTTGACCCCTACGGCTCCGGGCACGCCTCTACTCGGCACGTGCCGGCAGGGCAACGCACACCAAACGGGGGGGCCATGCCATACGTGAAGGTCGGCAAGGAAAACTCGGGATCGATCGAGCTCTACTACGAGGACCACGGGTCCGGGCCGGCGGTGGTCCTGATTCACGGCTACCCGCTGAGCGGCCGGGCGTGGGACAAGCAGCTGCCCGTGCTGCTCGAGGACGGCCGCCGGGTGATCACCTACGACCGCCGCGGGTTCGGCCGGTCCAGCCAGCCGACTACTGGCTACGACTACGACACCTTCGCCGCGGACCTCAACGTCCTGCTCGAGACGCTGAACCTGCGCGACGTGGTACTGGTCGGCCACTCGATGGGTACCGGTGAGGTCACGCGTTATCTCGGCAAGTACGGCTCGGCGCGGGTAGCCAAGGGGGTGCTCGTCTCGCCGATCCCGCCGTTCCTCTTGCAGGCGCCTGACAACCCCGAGGGACTGCCCGCCAGCCTGTTCGACGGCTTCATCGCGTCCGCGCGGCAGGACCAGGCGGCCTGGATGAAGGGCTTCCTCGACAACTTCTTCAACATCGACAAGTTCCGCGGCACGCTCGTCAGCGACCAGTACTACCAGTCCTGCTGGAACGTGGCCGCGACCGCCTCGGCGACCGCGGCGGTGGCCTGCGTGCCGACCTGGGAGACCGACTTCCGCGCGGATCTGCCGAAGATCGACGTGCCGATGCTCGTCATCCAGGGTGACGACGACCGGGTCCTGCCCTTCCCGAAGACCGGCAAGCGGCTGCCACCGCTGATCAGGGACAGCCAGCTGGTGACGATCGACCAGGGCCCGCACGCGATCGCCTGGACGCACGCCGACCAGGTCAACGCCGCGCTGCTGAAGTTCATCGCCTGACCGCCGGGCTCGGGGGTTCCGGGGATGTCCCCGGAGCCCCCGCTGGCGGGTGTGCCCCGAGCCCCAGCAGCAGGCCGTCGGCGGCGACCGCCGGCGAGCTCGTCAGGAAGATGATGACGCCGTCCTCGGGCACCACGAACGGTGCGCGCGCCGCGAAGGCCGTGACATTGAGCACCGGAACGGCGCGCACGCGCCCCCGTAGCTCGCGGCCGGCGAACTCGGCAAGCCACCGCCGGACGCCTGCCATGGCCGCGTACTCGCAGCCGTGCACTCCGCCGATGACGGTCAGCGTCGGGCCGTCCGCTGAACCGCTGACCTCCACGAACGGGATCGCCAGCCCGGCGAGCTCGATCTCGCGGCGCACCACCGTAGCGGGCATCGATCACTCCTCGGGCCGGCGGCACCCGGTCACGTGCGGCTCCCCCGGCCTGGTAGCGTCGGGCGCCGATGAAGATATTCCTCTCCAGCGACATGGAGGGCACCGCCGGCGTCGTCGACTGGGAGCAGTGCACCGGCGACGGGCCGTCGGCCATGGCCGGCCGCCGGCTGCTACTGGCCGAGGTCAACGCGGCCATCGAGGGCGCACTGGCGGGCGGCGCGACCGAGGTCGTGGTCAACGACTCGCACTCGAGGATGCGGAACCTGCCCGCCGCGGAGCTTGCCGGGCAGGCCTCCTATATCTCCGGCAGCTACAAGCCGCTGTACATGATGCAGGGCCTGGACGCCAGCTTCGACGCGTGCCTGTTCGTCTCCTACCACGGCTCTGTCGGGGCGCCCGCCGGGCTGTCCCACACCTACAACCCCAGGGCCGTCGTCGAGGTGCGGCTGGACGGCACGGTCACCGGGGAGGCAGGCATCAACGCCCTGGTCGCGGCCCACTACGGAGTTCCGGTCGTGCTCGTCACCGGCGACCGCTGCGCGTGCGAGGAGGCAGCGGCCCTGATCCCCGACGTCTACCAGGCCGTCGTCAAGGAGCACGTCAGCCGGGTCGCCGCCCATAGCCTGCATCCCGACCGCGCGTGTGCCCTCATCCGCGGCCAGGCGCAGGCTGCCATGGCGGCCGCGGGCGGCGCGAAGCCGCCCGGGCTCGAGCCGGGCGTGCTGGAGGTGTTCGTCCGCACTACCGATATCGCCGAGGCAGCCAGCTGGGTCCGCGGGGTCGATCGCACCGGGCCGCGCCAGCTCCGGATCGAGGGGCCGGACCGGCTGGCCACCTACCGGGCGTTCTGCGCGGCCATCCTGCTGACCCGCTCCGTCGCCGAAGTGGTCTAGGTGGCGATGTCCGGGTAGGGCAGGCTCCAGTGGCTCAGGCTGGCGGCGAACTCGCGCTGGAAGGCCAGCGGCTCGGAGTAGTCCCGCTCGAACAGCGCGATGAAGAGGGTCAGCAGCAAGAAGTTGTGGGCGCCCAGCTCGAACAGCGTCACGTAGTCGTGCATGGCGAGGGCCTCGCGCTCGTCCTCGGTCAGCGTCGGCCAGGTACTCCGCTCGGCCTCCGGGCAGTTCAGGATGACCGGCCCGCGCTCGGCTTCCCACCACTCCACCGTGCCGCGGGGGTCCGCGCGGTAGCGCTCCACAAGCTCCGGGTCCCGGTCGATGGTGAACAGGAACTTGTTCATCACGTACTTGCTCACGACGCCTCCGTCGGGTACCAGGTGAAGTACGCCTCCATCGTGTGGAACAGGTCGAGTGAGTCGGTGTAGTCAGCCTTCACGTTCTCGCCTGCCACGCCCATCATGAGCATGAAATCCATGAAGCCGTGGGTCGCGTTGCCGGGCAGCCACAGGCTGTCGAGGCTGACGTCGGCCAGCGCGGAGTCGAGGTCGCCCGAGGCGATCCAGTTCACCGCCTTGCGGTCGAACTCCGGGTCCGGCCCGTGCGGCCCGAACTGGCGCGGGCCACCCAGCTCCAGCGACAGGTGCCCGGTGCCGATGATGGCGACCCGCTTGTCGCTCGGCCACGCCTCTACCAGCCGCCGGATCGCCTTGCCCAGCTCGACGAACCGCCGTGGCTGCGGCAGCGGCGGCGCGAAGATGTTCGTGTAGACCGGCACGATCGGCAGATCCGCCTCTGGCCGCAACGTGATCAGCGGGCACGTGATGCTGTGGTCGACCCGTAGCTCGTTGCTGAAGGCGAGGTCGAACCCCTCATCGAGGCCCTGCCGCAGCAGGTAGGCAGACAGTTCCTCGTCGCCCTGCAGGAACATCCGCGGCAGGCTGAACTCGCGTTCCTCGTTGTAGTAGTTCGCGTCGTAGCACGGCGCCTTGCCCACGAGAAACTGCGGCA